>Ga0070729_10000439_pt1 | contig 88204 bp, 74 predicted proteins | sample tdDd472_FD_66725 | JGI IMG/M metagenome (GOLD analysis project Ga0070729, IMG submission 66725) | Marine sediment microbial communities from the Atlantic coast under amendment with organic carbon and nitrate - tdDd47.2 | ecosystem: Environmental > Aquatic > Marine > Coastal > Sediment | place...
TTGTTATTCTGTCGGGGGTTTTTTTCTTTTTTCAGATATATGAAGAAGTGAAGCTTCAGACTGTAAATCAGCTCAACCAGCACCAGAGGGTTCTCGGGAAAGCTGCGGCGGACAGTATACAGGCGGCATTTAAATCCTATGAACTGAATCTTAAATTTCTTACCTCAATTGATTCAATAAAAGTATATTCAAGCGGCTATAAATCCTACATGAAAAAGTTTTACCTTAGTAACAGAGAAAGCATTAAGGCTGTTACGCGCATAGATAAGAACGGGAATTTAATTTATACCTACCCTTATAATAAAAAAGTTATTGGTAAGAATCTTTTAAAGCAGAAACACAACAGGTATATTTATGAAAAACATCTCCCGGTTGTCAGTGATGTTTTTACGACCGTCCAGGGATACCGGGCAATTGCATACGTCTATCCTGTATTTAATAATGGGAAGTATGCGGGATGTATAAGCCTGGTTATTTCTTTTACTGATATATCCAAAAAACATCTTGAGAATATTATAATCAGAAAGTCAGGTTATGCCTGGATGATAAGTGAAAGCGGGGTTGAGTTGTACTGCCCTGTTCCAGGCCATATCGGCAAAACAGTTGAAGAAACTTCCTCTCCCTATCCGAGTATAATTGATATGTCTAAAAAAATGATCGCCGGGGAGGAGGGCAGGACAGTTTATTTTTATAATCAAATAAAGGGCAAAAAGGTTGAAAGGATAAAGAAATATGCCGTCTATCTTCCTGTGAAAATTGTAAATACCCACTGGTCTATTGTGATAGCAACTCCTGAGGAGGAAGTAACCGGGCTTATGCAGGGATTTGTCAATAAGCTGATCTTACTTTTTATTATTATTTTTATCAGTGTGCTGGCCGTCATGTTTTACGGATATAATTCTATTGTTCTCATAAAAGAAGTGAGGCAGAGAGAAAAGACTGAACGAGAGCTTGTAGATACAAAAATTTACCTGAATAATGTTTTTGACTCAATGCCTGATATTCTTTTTGGGATGGATGAGTCAGGAAAGATTGAACACATGAATTATATGGCTGAAAATTTTTCAGGCATTCCCGGTGAAGAGGCTCTGGGAAAAGATGCCGCGAAAGTATTTTCTCAGTTTTCCGATGACCTTTTAACCATTCTTCCTAAAAAAGATCAAAATTTTTTTGTCAGTGAGAAAAGGCCCCTTGAAGCTAATGGTGAATTTAGAACTTTTCAACTTTATTCGTATCGACTCCTTGATGAGAACATCGCGGGCATAGTTGTCAGGATAGATGATATTACAGAAGCTGAAAAGAAGGAGCGGCAGATAGTTCAGTCTCAAAAAATGGAGACGATGGGAAATCTTGCCGGGGGCCTCGCTCATGATTTTAACAATGTCCTGGGGGGTATACTTGGGAGTATTGAACTTCTTGAGAGAAAGTTAAATAAAGAAGAGCTGCAGGCGGCGCAAAAGATATTCTACTACCTTGATATTTTAAAGAATTCATCAAAAAGATCAGAGGATATGGTTAAGCAGCTGCTGACTTTATCAAGGAAATATCAGTTTGAAAAGTCTGCGGTTGATTTAAATGAATCAATAAATAATGTAGTCAAAATATGCAAAAACAGTTTTTCTAAATCAATAGTGATAAATGATAATTACGCTTCCCGGCCTGCAATTGTTCTGGCTGACCAGACGGGAATAGAACAGGTTATCCTGAACTTAATGGTGAATGCAAGCCACTCCATGACTATTATGAAACCTGAAGTAGAGAAATGGGGAGGTGAAGTAGAAGTCAGTGTTGAAAAAATCTATTCCGATGAAAAATTTACCAACCTGTACGCCACTGCTGAAAAGGACACTTACTACTATATGATAGAAGTAAGTGATAGCGGGATCGGTATAGATGATAATTTGAAAAAATCAATTTTTGAGCCCTTCTTTTCAACAAAGAATAAAAATGAAGGCACCGGTCTCGGGCTCAGCATGGTTTTTAATATAGTCGAAACCCATGGAGGTTTTATTGATTTTCATTCTACCGCAGGTCTTGGAACCACCTTTCAGGTTTTTCTCCCTGAGTATCTTGCGGAAGGGAGCCCTGAGAATGCATTTGAAGATGGCCCTGAAAAATATCCGGGCGACGGGCTTATTCTGGTGATAGATGATGAGGATATCATCAGGGATATTTCCCGGGCAATTCTCACCGAAAATAATTATGATGTCCTGCTTGCTCATGACGGTGTTTCCGGTATTGAAATTTATAAAGAAAAACATGACGAAATTTCAGCGGTTCTTCTTGATATGTCAATGCCCGGCAGGTCCGGACTGGATGTGTATCTTGAATTGATTAAAATAAAGCCTGAAGTGAAGGTTCTTCTCTCTTCAGGGTTCAGGCAGGATTCAAGGGTGACCAGAACCCTTGAAGCGGGTGCTGATGAGTTTATTTCAAAGCCCTATGGAACGAAAAAACTTTTAAAGGCCATGTATGATATGCTTCATGGCGGGGAAAGCTGAAGTTGATCAAAGCCTGATGATGTTGTTAAAATTCGGGATGCGAGAGTAACATGAAAAGGTTAATCAAAATTATTTTTGTACTTTTGCTTTTTTCATCCTCATCACTTTTGGGGATGAGTATCCGGCCCAGTCCGGATAGCATACGACATGCATTCAGAAGTTATGACTTCCCAGAAAAAGATTTTGAATATCGGTTTAAGGTTTTTAGAAGTGAAAATCTTCATCTACTTAAAAAAGAAAGGCTGGCGACTTTTACAAGTCTGGAATATGTCTTTATTCTCATGGAGGCAGCTCCACTGGCTTCGGACAGGAAAAAAGAAAAAGTTATTTCGCTCTTTGAAAAGAACAGCCCTTACTTAAAAGAGCTGTTAAAATGTCCTCAGTTAAAGGGAGTCATTTTTAAAATAAGCTCATATATTTTTATCAGGGAAAAAGAAACCAGCATCTCGTATAACGTAAGGGACAGGAAAGTTATACAAAAAGCCTATAAGCTTAACTTAAGGCGTTTTGATAAACGTTTCGGTGAAAAACTTAAAAAACTTTTACCGGGAATTAAATTGTATTCCCAAAATGCCGGCTGGTAACCTGAAAGACTGTAGGGACTCCCCGTACTGAACTGGAAGCAAAATCAAAAAAAGTTAAAACCAAAGGTCATGTATATAGAAGGCAAAACTTCAAACTCTCCTGCAGATTTTGAAGGATAAGCCCGTACTGCAAAGATTGCTCCCGCTTCAATGCCGAGAAAGAAAAAATCTTCAAAGGTGAAACGTACACCGGCGCCGGTAATTGCAAAGACACTGAGGTCCAGGCCGTCGCCCATGCTGTACATGTTTCCTACCTCAACCCGGGCATAGACAAAACGCCAGATATCAAAGAGGAAACCGGTATTATAGGCGGCTCCTCCCTGTGTCTTTTCGCCAATATTTATATTTCCCAGCAGTCCAACAGTCCAGTGGAGCCAGTAGGGAAAAATATCCGGCCTCAGGGGGTCGGCCCACTCAAGGCCCAGTACAATATTGTGCTCCCAGCCATCAGTGTTTTTAACCGGAATATACATGGTCCTGAAGCTTAGATCTGGATACTCATACTTTGTTGTATCAAGGGGAATCTTACTGAAAGAGACAAAATTATATTTTGATTTTTTTTCATCGTCTTCAGATTTATCGTTGAGCTCATCTTTAAGATAATAATACTTAGTATCTTCTCCTACAATATATGCTCTGTCATAGAAGTTGTTGAATTTGTAGAGGTAAAAGGGATATTTGTAACTGTCATTGTAAAGGGTTCTCTGTACCTTTTTTCGCGGGTAGATTAAAATTTTACCAGAACGTTTTTTAATTTTTATAGTGTCCTTTGTATCAAGAAGAATAGTACCTTCAATGATCTGACCGTTTTTTAAAAAAACACCATGGCTTCTCGATGATGTCACGGGAGGCTCTACCCGGGGCATCTTCTTTCCCTCTTCAAGAAAGATTTTTTTTAGTGTTGCAAAGTAAATGTTTTTACGGAGAATAGTTTTTTCAACAGGAGACTTGAGCTTCAGGCGGTACCGGTACCGGTCTATATCTTCCTTTACCACATAGCCTTCGATTACTGTGCCTTTTCTAGTGTAAAAATAACGCTTGTTTTTGTGGTCGTCTGTTATATTGATCCGGATAATTTGAGACCGGGAAATTTTTCTTTTCCCGATGAGAATACTTTTTTTTCCGGGGATGTCCTGTATTTTTCCTGTCACTATTTCTCCGTTTTTCAGGAAAACTGATTCACTGAACAGGCTGCCTGCAGGAAGAATGAGCAGCATTAGTATCAAAACTGACTTTTCGATCACAATGATACCTCCTTCCCCCTTTTTTCTGACTACCATATAATCTGCTCTTTTAAACATATTTGCAAGCAATTTTTAGAGAACAAAAAGAGAAGGCATTTCTCTTAAATACTGGTTGATTTTAAAAAGCCGACAGGCTAACGTGAATTGATTTTTTTTTGAGAGAGGAAGTGAAGGCAGAGCCATGCCGGACAGGAAAAATAAAAAAATACTGATTGCCGAAGATGACCCGATTACCGGGCATCTTCTTACCCGGATGCTTGAAGAAGAAGGCTACACCGTGGTTGGCGTTGTCGCTGTGGGAGAAGAGGCCCTGACGGTAACGGGAAACCTGCGCCCTGACATTATACTGATGGATATTTTTCTTGCGGGAAATGTTGACGGGATTACCGCCTCTGAAGAGATTCGAGAAATATTAAATATACCTGTTATCTTTATGACATCGAGTACTGACGCTGAAGTCATAGAGCGGGTGAAGGTTACTGAGCCCTACGGCTATCTCGTTAAGCCTGTTACCCGGGAGCGTCTCTTCTCGGTTCTCGAAATCGGTTTTTATAAGCATTATATCGAACAGCAGCGGCGGGAAGAAGAAGAAAAGTATCGATCCCTTTTTAAAAATATGGTAAATGGCTTTGCCTTTTTTGAAATAAAGACCAGCGGGTCAGGTAAGACAGAAGATTTTATTTTTGTAGAGATCAATCCAACCTTTGCATCTTATTTTGAAATACCTGAAAAAGAAATAACGGGCATCAGCGGCCTGGAATTTTTTTCTTCACGGGATTGTTTTGGGAAAGGGCGGTTCCCTGAATATACTGCAGCCGCTTTTGAGGGAGAGTCTTCTTCCTTTGAAGAATACAGCGCTGTTATGGAACGGTGGTTTCAGGTGTCGGTCTACAGCCCGAAGAAAGGTTTCTTTGCTCTTATCGTCAGTGATATCACGGCACGGAAAAAATCAGAAGAGGCCCTGCAGGAAAGTTTTGCCCGGTTGAGAACCATCCTTGACTCATCATCAGATTCAATTGCCCTTTTTGATACTGAAGGCAATGTCCTGGCGGTTAATGAAGCGATAGCCCGGCGTCTTGATATGACTCCCGAAGAACTGGTGGGCCTTAACTATATGGATTTCATGGCGACGAACATTGCCATTGCCCGCAGGGATAAAATCAATGAGGTTATCAGCACCGCCCGGCAGGTGCGCTTTGAAGATTACCGAGACGGCCGGTGGAATGATAATAAAATAAGCCCCATCATAGATGGACACGGGACGGTGACCGGTGTTTCTGTTTTTTCCCGCGATGTTACTGAACAGAAGCGTCTCGACAGTATTCTCATTGAAACCAATGAGTCCCTTGAGGGGGTCTTTAATGCCATTACCGACTCAATTATACTTCTGGATAAGAATGGGAAAATTTTAAACATTAACGAAAAGGGGGCTGACCGGCTTCAGTGCAGCAAGGAATCTCTTTTCGGTGTAATTTTCTGGGATATCTTTCGGGATGATGTGGCAAGTAATCGTAGGATGCGTTTTAAGCGGGTGATCGAAACAGGACACCCCGAGGTCTTTGATGACAGCAGGGATGGCCTCTTTTTTGAGATAACCATTTATCCTATTTTTGGTTTAGGGGGGGAAGTTGACCGTGCCGCCTTCTACGCCAAGGATGTAACCGAACGAATATTCCTTGAAAAGAGAATACTTGAGGTTGCAGAAAATGAACGCCTCAGGATCGCCAGTGACCTTCATGACGGCCTGGGTCAGAATCTTACGGGCCTCAGCTTTCTCATCGGGGGCCTCAAGAAAAAACTGGATGAAAAATCGATTCAGGAAGTCGCCCTGATGACCCCTATTCTTGACCTGGTAAAAGAATCGGTCTCCCAGGCCCAGTCACTCGCCAGGGGGCTCTACCCGGTTAATCTCGACAAGCATGGACTGGTTATGGCCCTTGAGGAAATGGCTGAAAATACCCGGGGATTGTTTAATGTAAACTGCTCTGTGCATCGGAATCAGCATATTGCGATAGAAAATATTCAAACTGCCACACATCTTTACTACATTGCCCGTGAGGCGGTCACTAATGCAGTTAAGCATAGCGGCGCAGAGAATATCGATATTATTCTTTCTGCCGATAATTCTCTTTTCACCATGAGAATCCTTGATGATGGTGAAGGCATTCAAGAGGCAGCTTATGAAAAAGGCGGTATCGGCCTCAAAACCATGCAGCATCGGGCTAAATTGATCCGGGCCGATCTTGATGTGCAAAATCGGGACGAAGGAGGGCTTCAAATCTCCGCACGCCTTCGCATCAGGAACGATGAAATAGAGTGAAAACCCGTGCTGCAATTTATTTTAGTTAAATCTTTAATTTTCGTCATCGGTTTCACCTGCTCTTAAAAAAAGTTTTTAAAAAAAACCGGGGAAAATTGTATTGCCTGCCGGCTCTTTTTGGGCTATAATTCTATCATGATCGGAACTTTTAAAAATATATAAAAATCGGGATTTTTAGGCTATGACTATACGAGTTGTTATTGTGGATGATCATCCTGTTGTCCGTCAGGGCCTCAAGATGATGCTCGATTCTGAAAATGATATTGAAGTGTGCGGAGAGGCGGCAAAGGTTCAGGAGGCCATTTCTGTTATTGAGAATATAGATCCTGACGTGGTGACTGTCGATCTTTCTCTTTCTGGTGATGTGAGCGGAATTGAACTGGTTAAGAAGATTAATGACCGCTTTCCTTCGACCAAGTCTCTTGTTCTTTCGATGCATGATGAATCCCTCTATGCTGAACGGGTTATCAGGGCCGGGGCCCGCGGGTACGTGATGAAAAAAGAGGCTATGGATAATGTCATCGGGGCCATCCGAAAGATTATGAAGGGTGAGATTTTCCTCAGTGAGGATATCTCGGGCAAAATTATTGATAAGCTTCTTCACGGATCGAGTGATTCCATGGATACGCCGGTAAACATTCTTGCCAATAAGGAGTTTGAGGTTTTTCAGCTTCTGGGCAATGGATTCAGTTCCCGTGAAATTGCCGACAAGATGAATATAAGCATCAATACTATTGAGAGCCATAAGCGAAATATCAAAGAAAAGCTGAAGCTGAGGAATTCATCTGAACTTATAAAACATGCCGTGCAGTGGGTTCTGACACAGACTCAGTAAACTTCCTTCACAATTAAAAAAAAGGGCGGCCTCTCTGGCCGCCCTGATAATATTTTGGTCATCTCTCAGATTATCAGTACTCATATGAGTACCAATAAGGAAAGGTTTGAAAGCAAATCTTTAAAATCCATAGTCCTCAAGCATTTCGCAAATATCGATGTAGAAGCCCTTGGTGTCAAAACCGGGGGCGATGCCGAAAAGGTGGTTGATTTCCATGAAATGGTCAACACCGAAGAGTCCGGTTTTCGTTCCCTTCCAGATTCCCCATTTAGAGCTTTGTACCGGAACAATGCCGTCATTGTCGCCGTCATAGTACTGAAGAATCAGGTTGGGTATGGTCAGGAGTATATTGGGAGATATCCCGTAAAGCTTTCCCGCGTAGCTGAAATAGGATACCCCGGAGGCATCCGGTGTATTGGGGTTGAAAACATCTATCATGTTGGAGTGGGTCATCTCTAAGGTTGCTTCTTTGTAATTAGAATCGTCATCTCCTGCTATGATGCCGCCCCAGAAGGTATCGGCCAGCACTTCAATGGCATACTGGGCAAGTGCGGGAAGCTTTCCTGTTGCAATATCACAGAGGGCGGTTCCCCTGTTTGGTGTTGAAATCATCACCAGGGACGCTATCTTTTTTGACATGCCCATGTTACTGATGACATAGCGGGCGGTAATCCCTCCCTGGGAGTGAGCTATTATGTTTACTTTTCTTTTTCCCGTGATGGCAAGAACTTCAAGTATGAAGGATTTCAATCGTTCTCCCCGAACCATTGAGGTGTCAAAGGCTCCCATATCGGCAACATAGGTATCTACACCTTCATCTTCGAGAGTTGCCTTTATTCCATAGAAGTAATCGATTCCGAAAATGAATTCGTCGGTTCCGGCCCATCCGTGGGCAAGAATAACAGGATAGTTCAGGTCAATGGATGAAGAACTGGAACTTCCCCATGCGTGGGCTTTCTGGGTACCGGTGAGGATGACTCCGGAAATGACCAGTGCTGTCAGTAGTAGAGTGATCTTTTTCATAGCTTGTATCTCCCCGTGCTCTTTATGTTTTGTACCGCCTAATAAAAAAGCCAACCGGACGGTATGAGCAAAATATAGCAAATGTTATATATTAAATGCTATTCAAAAGCCGTTTTCACAAAAAATGAGGAATCATGAGTGAGAAAAATTCACCATAGTGAAGAAAAATGCTGCTTGAGGAGCCTTTTCAGCCTTTTTTGAAATGAGCAGTTTTGGTTTCGTGCAATAAACCGGTTAATGCCCCATGTCACATGGTTTTCCAGACGGTGAAGAGATTCTGTATGCCAGTACGATGAAAGGGCATATTGATTGACTTTTTGTTTTACTTTTTTTAATACCAGCTCTATAATTGTTGTTAGTTTTGAATCACCTGTCTGCCGGGGAGGTAAATATGAAGAAAGTGACTGCAGTAATTATCCTGGGATTATCCCTGGTTTGCTCGGGAATATATTTTGCCGCCTGGCTGACTCTAGAAACCGGGGATTTTTCCTCGTATGAGAATAGCGGCAGCCGATACCAGGTTTCAATTTTAAGGGATACCTGGGGTGTGCCCCATGTTTTTGGAAAGACCGATCCCGATGTTGCCTTTGGGCTCGCCTATGCTCATAGTGAAGATGATTTTCTCACCATACAGGGGGTGCTTCACGCGGTACGGGGAAAACTTGCTGCCCTTCTTGGTCCCAAAGGGGGGCCCAATGATTATATGGTGAACCTGCTTCGTCACTGGGACTATGTAGACGCGGGCTACGAAACTGAAATTGATGCAAAAACCCGGGCGATTTGTGAGGCCTATGCTGACGGGGTCAATTACTATGCCGCCCTTCACCCTGAAGAGGTGGCTCCCTCAATGACGCCGGTACGGGGAAAAGATATTGTTGCGGGATTTGTCCACAAGGTGCCCCTTTTCTTTGGCCTCGACAAGACACTCCAGGAGCTCTTTGCCGATGATGAGAAAAAAGATAAAACCGGTGCCTTTTTTATAGAAGAGAATAGTAAAGGAAGTCAATTCAGGCTTACGGCATCAAACACCTTTGCCGTATCACCACAACGAAGCGCCGGGAAAGAAACCTTTCTGGCAGTAAACTCCCATCAGCCCTGGAAAGGGGCCGCTGCATGGTACGAGGCCCATCTTCACAGTGAAGAAGGCTGGGATATGGTCGGGGGTCTTTTCCCCGGCTCGCCGGTGGTGCTCCATGGCCATAACCGGCATCTCGGGTGGGCTCATACGGTGAACCGTCCCGATCTTCAGGATGTCTACATATTGGAAATAAATCCCCACAATCCCAATGAATATCGTTTTGACGGGGTCTGGAAGAAACTTGAAAAACGGGAAGCTCCGATTACCGCTAAAATTTTCGGTGCCATCAGGTGGACGGTAAAAAAGGAGGTTCTCTGGTCGGTCTACGGGCCCGTGGTTCGCCGGCCTCACGGTACCTATGCCCTCCGTTTTGCCTCAATGGGGGATATTAAGCAGGTCATGCAGTGGTACCGGATGAACCGTTCCACTAATATGAATGAATGGCTCAGAGCCATGTCGATGCAGGCGGTCCCCTGCTTCAACAGCGGATATGCAGACAAAGGGGGAAATATTATCTACCTGTATAATGCCCGAATGCCAGAGAGAAAAGCCGGCTTTGACTGGGAGAAAAAGCTTCCGGGCAATACCTCCAGGACTCTCTGGACCGGGTATCATCCCTTTTCCCGGTCACCCATGGTAAAAAATCCACCGTCGGGATTTATTCAGAACTGCAACAGCTCTCCCTTTCAAACAACCCTCGGCAGAGGCAACCCGTCACCCGGGGACTACCGGCTCTCAATGGGAATCAATACTAATATGACTAACCGGGCCCTCCGCGCCCTGGAGCTTTTCGGGGGTGATGACTCCATTACCGAAAAGGAATTCTACCGTTATAAGTTTGACATGGCATATTCAGAGAAGTCCGTCATGGCACAACTGGTAAAGCGTTTCCTTGAGACGCCGACGGGTAACGATCCGGTTCTTGGTCAGGCGCGAAAAATTCTTACCACCTGGGATTTTTCCACGGGGCCGAAGAACAGCGGCGCGGCCCTGGCCGTTCTTTCGTATATGGGCGTAAAGAAGCTAAAAAAAGATATTTTAAAAATAAAAGAAAAGGTATTGGTGAAGGAAGTTAAAGCGGCCGCCCTGCTGCTGAAAAAACATCATGGCCGAATCGATGTTGCCTGGGAAAAAGTAAACCGGCTTATTCGGGGAAGGACAGACCTCGGCATGGGAGGAGGCCCCGACATACTCCATGCTGTTGAGGGTGACCTCATCGGTGACGGGCGCCTGAAGGGGAAGCAGGGTGATTCATATATCCTGATGGTAAAATGGGACCGTAAAGGCCGTGTCTCTTCACGGAGTATTCATCAATTCGGAAGCGCCACCATAGATTCGGCATCAGTGCATTTTACTGACCAGGCAAAGCTTTTTGTAAAAAGAAAGCTGAAACCAGTCTGGCTTGATGAAAAGGATATCCGGGCTAATCTGAAAGCTGAATATGCCCCCGGCGGTGATATTCTTCAGGGAAACTGAAAACTATTTACAGATGCGGATACTTCCCTTTGCCAGGAGACTGAAAAGGGGAGGGGTGTCTATGACATCTTCAGTGGCTTTAAAAAGATAATAAGCGTCAGTTTCTGAGATAACCTGATTGGCCCTGTCGGTATAGTTGCCGTCCCATTCGACATAGTCGCTGTTAAGTGTCAGGTAACTGAAAAGCCGGTAAAGTTCGTCATCATCTTCTTCAAAGGCTTCGTCCATTTCAAAGAAAAGATCAAATCGGGTTCCCTCGGGATCCCAGCCTTCTTTTTGAGCGGTTTCAAGAATCGTGAGCCACTGCTCTTCATCTAATGTTAGTGATTCACCGCTTTCAATCTGCAGCAGGGTGTATTTCATTATAGTTATAACTTTTAATGCTGAGCAAAGTGAGCGGGCTTGTTGCATCTGTCCGCCTTTTTTCTCAGGGTATTATGATTCTTTTATTCTATCAAAGGTAGATTTTATTGTTTTAAGAATATTTTTCTTCTCTGTATTGCTGATGAGAGTCAGGTCTGCTGAAAGAGAAAATCCTTCAAAATGCTCTTCGATGTGTGACATGGTACTGTCTACCTTGCTGTGGTAGTCGACAACCTGATAGGTTTGAACATCGTAATGGATTCCCTTTACCTGTATAAGTTCTTTCTTTTCGCAGAAGAATTCGTCCTTTGCAAAAGAAAAGGTTTCCTGTGAGATCAGAATGTGATCAGGTTGTGAAGCACTTTCAAGCCGTGACGCAAGATTAACCTGGGAGCCGATAATGGTGTAGTCCATCCGTTCGTTACTTCCGAAATTACCAACGGTACAGTATCCCGTATTGATTCCCATGCGAATGTGAAAGGGCTGTGACATGCCCCGGTCGAGCCAGCTTTTCTGAAGCACCTTGATTCGATTCCGCATTTCTACGGCCATTCGGACACAGGAGAGGGCGTCTTCCTTTTCTCCTTTACTTTCAGGATCACCGAAAAAGACCATGATGGCGTCACCGATATATTTATCAATTGTCGCGCCATGCTTCAGAGCAATCTGGGACATCTCTTCAAGGTAATTGTTTAGAAGGTCTGTCAGGTCTTCCGTTTCCATCCGGTCAGTGGTTTGGGTAAAGTTTTTGATGTCTGAGAAAAATACCGTCAGCTTTTTCCTGTGGGATTCGATTTTACCTTCCTGCTTTCCGCTGAAGATACTGTCCCGTATCTGGGGAGAGAGGTAGCGGGACAGTTTTTGTGAGAGGCCTTCAAGAATGGCATTTGAATCATTGAGCATCTTCATGGCATCCTGAAGTTCCTCAGTGCGGGCTTCTACTTTCTGTTCAAGGTTCTCAGTATAGTCTTTCAGCTTGTGGGCCATCTCGTTGAAGGTCTCGGCAAGCTGGCCTATTTCATCACGGGTGTGGGCAATTATATTGATATCATAGTTGCCATTGGTTATTTCCTTACTTGATACGATCATGTTCTTGATCGGGTTAATGAGGTTTTTTGCCATAAAGAAAATCAGACCTACCGCTATAAGTCCGATAACTATAAAACTTATAATGAAGATAATCCTGGTTTTTGAAATAATATTTTGAATGTTTTCATTGAGTTTTTTCTTTGCCGTATTTATATCATCGATGTAGGCGCCGGTGCCTACCCACATATTTGTCCCCGGAACATTCATGGCGGTACCAAGCTTTGGACAGATTTTTTTACTCCCGGGACGAGTCCATGGATATTTATGGTACAGTTTTTTGTTGCGGGCAGTCTTGTCGAGTTCCCTGATAATAAACTGTGAATTTTTAGGATCTCTCAGGTTCCAGAGGTTTTTCCCTTCAAATTTTTTATTGGCTCCATGGATCAGGTTTCTACCGGTTTTTTTTTCGTAGACGAAGTAATAGCCGTCTTTTCCGAATTTCAAGTCACGAAGCATCTTGCGGGACAGATCAAGTTTTTCTTTTTTGTCAAGGCCGGGCTGTTTATTTATAGTAGAGAGAAGGGAGGCCGCTATCTCTGTTGCTGATTTCAGCTCTTTATTATACCGGTCGATAAGAAGTTCATCGGCCTTTTCTATGACAAAATCATTATAGTGATTAAAGGAGATATGGAAAATAGTAAAGATAAGTGTAAAGGTCAGCAGGGTCATGCCAATGGAGAAAATAAGAAGCTTTTCCAGAATCCCAAGTTTTTTCATGTTTCATTATCCTGTAAATAGTATACGTTTTTGTGAATTATCTTGAAAAGAGAAAAACCCAAAGGCTTCTTTTTAAGAATATCACTACTGTTGACATCGAATACTGGTTTTGTCAAGAGATTCATATTGTTATTTGAAAGGAAGTAATCTTGTTTTTTGTTTGCACTGTGAGCAGGGCAGTATATATTTTTGTTACGGGGGAAGTTATGGCTAAAAAATCTGGAAAGAGTTTTATTGTTATTATGATGATTGCATCCTTTGCTGCAGCGGTGGGGACCTTTATAAATGGAATCTTTGCCCTTCTCGGTACCGGCGGGAAGGAGCCAGCGGTGGCACGGATGTTTGTCATCGGCGCCTGTTTTCTTGCTGCCGGGGTAATCTTTCGGATGGTTCTGCAGCGTGAGAGTTAAAGGGAAGTTTTTCTCTGCTTGAAAGATAAAATTTTTCTTCGTCTTTTTTTGCGCCGGTCATAGCGAGAGCGTTCCCCAATGTCGAGACCGCTGCTGTTCAGGTAATCGTATACCCTCCTGTCATGTAGAATTCTACGCTCCAGGCTGGTTTTTTGGCTTCCCGGATTCATTTCATCCTCTGTTCTGGTTTTATATCCTTTACCAGATTATAGTTGAAATTCCCGGGATTATCAAGAATTTTTCAGGGTATCAGGAATGTTCATCCTGTTAATTCAGGGATCATCCGGTCAGGAAATTTCCCTGTTGTAGTGCTGTTTGCTTATCTGTGCTTCTGATTCTTTTTCCGGGTAGCGGCCCCGAATATCTTTATAGAAATCACGGATGGTCTTCATGTCAGCTTCAATGTTACCGGTGGGATAGAAAAGCGGGCCAAAGCCGCCTTTTTTATTTTTAAAGTCAATGAATCCGAGAAGGATAGGCACCTGGGCCTTCAGGGCGATGAAATAAAAACCGCTTTTCCAGTGACTTCGGGCAGACCTGCTGCCCTCGGGGGGGATCGTAATAGCAAGACTTTTGCTGTGGGAAAAACTTTCAGCCACCTGACTAACCATGTTGTTGTGTTTGCTTCGGTCCACGGGAATGCCCCCCAGCCATTTCATGACAGGACCAAAAGGAAATTTAAAAAGGGATGCCTTGCCTATCCAGTAGGTATCTATGCCTCCCGCCAGAACCAGGATTAAGCCGTAGAAAAAATCCCAGTTGGATGTATGGGGAGCGGCAATCACAATACAGTTTCGATTTTTCGGAAACTTTCCTTCCAGCTTCCAGCCGGTTATTTTCAGTAAAATAATTGATATTATTTTGAAAAGTGTTCGTATAACCGGTGTTTTAAAAATGGTAAAATGCATAGACCTATCCCTTCTCTATATTTAAATCCGGTACCTTATAAGACCATAAACCATGTGGGGTGGTTGCAAAAAAATAATCTTTGAAAGCCAGTTTTTTCATTGCAGTAGAGTCTGTGAAAATAGCTTTAGAAAACAATAATTTTTTTGCACCCCTTTCTCTTTCAGTAGTGTCTCTTTGATTTTAAAAACTAACAGCCTGCAGTTGATTCGAATTTTAAAGAGAAAAAATTTACTGACAACATGAAAGATGCAGGAAAGGAGCAAAAGGTGGGTGGAGAAAAACTACTTTTAACCGGAGTCTTTGGTCCCTATGGAGTGAAAAATCGTTACGCTGAAGCCCTGGGGATGCAGATGGAACTTTTGAATAATCAGATTACCCGTATGCAGGGAGTTCATTCGCCGCGCCAGTCATACTGGACGTTCCCCTTATATCTTATGGCTGAAAATATTTCTGTTGATACAACGGTACTTGATTTTCCCCGGTGGAATGATTTTAAGAATGAGTTGAAGAAAGGTTACACTCACGTGGGGATAAATTTCATTCTACCCAATGCTTTGAAAGCAAAACGAATGGCGGAATACATCAGGGAAAAGTATCCCCGGACCAAAATAATTTTAGGAGGATACGGGGCTGTGATTCCCGGGATAGAAAATTTAATGCCATTTGATGCCCTCTGCAAGGGAGAAGGGGTCCACTGGCTGAGAAGGTACTTCGGCAATAGAATCGATGTGCCGATAAAGCATCCGGTAATCCATGGTCCCGCTTATGAAAAAATATACGGTTACAGCGGGAAGCCAAAGGGTTCGATTCTAATGCCCGGAGTAGGCTGTGAAAACGCCTGCAAATTTTGCGCAACATCACACCAGTTTGAGAAAAAATATTTTTCCCTTCTTTCAGGGGGAAGGGATGTGTTCGAGGCATGCAGACAGTCTGAAGAAAAACTTGGTTCTACGGGATTTTCAATTATGGATGAAAATTTTCTAAAACATCCTGAACGGGCACGGGAACTGCTGCAGTTTATGACAGAACATAAAAAGCCCTATGTCTTTGATATCTTTTCATCTGCAGAGGTGATAAAGAAAATGGGTGTTGATTTCCTGGTACGGCTGGGGGTCAGGATGATCTGGGTCGGTGTGGAATCGAAGTACAGCAGTCATGACAAAACAAAGGGAATAAATGTAAAGTCCCTTGTAGACGAACTGCGGTCAAAGGGAATCATCGTTAACGCCTCGACCATTCTCTTTCTGGATCACCACAATGAAGAAACCATACGCGAAGAAATTGACTGGGTAATCAGCCTGAATTCTGATCTCATTCAGTTCATGAACTATACTCCACTACCATCTACGACTCTGCACAATGATTTGAAAGCAGATGGCCGTTTAAAGCGTCTTGAGTGCCGCCATATTCATGGAGCCGGAGAGCTGGCCTTCGAACATCCTCATTTCAAAGACCGTAAGGTTCATGTCAGTTACCTGAAAAATGCCTTCAAGAAAAAATATGTCACTGATGGACCGGGTATCGTCAACATGGCCATTACAGCTGTTCAGGGTCTTGAAAAAGCCCGTTTCGAATATCGGGAACGTCAGGAGGCAGGGATGGCCTGGAATCCTGAGACCCTGCAGTATGAAAAAAACAACTGTCCCGATAAAGATGAATTTATGATTTTACGAATACGAAAAATGGAAAGGATAGCCATGAATATCAGGCCGATACTCCTGCCTGCCTTTGTTTTCGGGCCTAACAGAAATGCCAGAAAAAAAGTCAGGGAAACCGCTGTATTGTATCGAAAGGTGTTAGGTCCTCCCGGTTTCAAGGTACTCCTGATGTCTTCTGCTCTTGTGGTTACCGGTGTGGTTGAACAGGTGCGTCTCTGGATAAACAGGCTCATGGGAAGAGAAAGCATTGTATACAATCCCCGGTCAAAGGTTACCGAATACCGGGGTAACAAAGAACTGGAGAGGAAAGAAGAATGTTGCCGGCTTGCTGAAAACAGCCCGATTCCCGCCGTAACGGTATCTGGTGCATCTTGTGAATAACCGGGTGCTGCAGAAGCAGAAAATTTTTTTTACAGGTTTCCACGTCGAAAGGGAAAGACAGAAAGATTCTTCCCCCGGAAATGTATAATGAGGATGCCCAGGGTAATCAGTATCATGGAGTATACCAGGTTCTGGGTCAGTTCTTCTTTTAGAATCAGTGACCCGAAGAAGACTCCCGAAAAGGGAATAATAAATATGAAGGAGTGCATTGATGATGCGCCGTATCGCTGCATCAGCCAGTTCCAGAGCACAAAGCCGAGTGATGCGGTTATTACTCCCTGGTAGAGAAGGGAAATGATTACTGCCGCGTCGAGGTGAAAGATCATTCCCTGGTCAAAAAAATATCCCGCGGTGATAAAAAGGGGAGCCGAAACGAAAGAAGTATAAAGGGGGAAGTGAAAGGCCTGGTAGTCATGAATGACCCGTTTGATGAATACTGTATTTCCCGCCCAGATGAGGGTCCCCCCGAGAACCAGAAGATCACCGGGCTGTATGGTTGAGGCATCAGGTTTTTTAACCGCCAGCAGGAGACCGGCAAAACCGAGGAGCATACCGAAAATTTTTCGCATGGTGATTCGGTCCCCGGGAATGAAAAAGTGGGCAAAAATCAGAACAAAGAAAGGCTGGGCATTGATAATCAGAACGCCCCGTGAGGCCTCGGTACGTGCCAGGCCTGAATAGTAGAGAGCCAGCTGAACTGAAAAGACGGCGCTTGAAATGAGTATCGGCTTTATTTTTCCCGCAGGAAGTGCCGGGTCTCTTCCTGTAAGGCGGACCCAGAGATAAATGATTACCGCGGCCATGGCGAAGCGAAGGCCTGCCGAGGTGAGAACGCCGATGCCGGTGATGGTAACCTTAATGGCAACAGCATTTGCCCCGAAGGCGATACAGAGAAGAACAAGCAGGGCTGCTGAGCCGTTAGTAAGGCTGTTATTCTGTATGCCCTTGATTGCCATTACACTTCATTTCTGAAATCGCCTTCAATATCTTTTCCCGTTTCAAATTCCTTGAATAAATGAGAGTAGTATTTTTTTCCTTCCTGGATCATCAGGTCATAAGGGAAGTCATCAAAAGTGCCGTAGTCATGAATATACTCCATATGCTGCCGGCCATCGCCGTCGAAGGGATGAAAGATAGAATCATGCTTCCCGTCGAATTCAAGGGGAAGTACATTAAATTTTTTGCAAAGGTCAATGTCAAAGGCGGGTGTCGCCTTGACCCACTTCCCTTCAAGATATATTTCATCGTATCCATGAAAGACAAAGAGGTCACCCTGCAGAACCTTGCGAAGCTTTTCCGTGGTCAGGTGGTTTCGAACATTGGCAAAGCCGACCCGCGCGGGTATCCCTGCTGCCCGTATCACTGCCGCTAAAAGAAGGGCCTTTTGAATGCAGAAGCCTTCTCCCTTCTGAAGGGTAAAACTTGCGGCATAGTGGGATGGGTCAATGTTGACCAGGTAGGGATTGTAGCGGATCAGGTCACGGACCGCATAATAGAGATGTACGGCCCGCTGGAGTTCACTTCCTTCCCCTTCATGTTTTTTTGCAAAGGCTTTGATATCGGGATGGTCTGCATCGATATATATGGTGGCTCTGAGATAGATTTCCATATTCTGTGTCATTTCATGGCTCTCCTTTTGATAAAGCAGTTTCTTCTATCGGAAGTAATTCTGTCAACCGGAATGCGCTCTATTTCAGGAGGAGTGCTGAACCATTAAAGATAAATTAGTGTTGACGCTATTTTAATAAATATGTACTTTGTGTCCTGACTAGTCAGGTCTATAAGTTGACAAAAAGAATAATTTGACACTGCGTGCCTCTTCTTTTGCAGAGTGCGCTGAGAGGTTTATGATGAAAAAAACGTCTAAGGCTCTGTTTAGACTTCACGGATGGAAGGGTACGATTTTATTTTTTGACGGGTATCTCTACTTAAAGTATATCCGTGAGTATGTAAAGGTTATTGCCACCGCTTTTAAGATTGTTGGCTTTTCCCTGAAGAAATACAACAGCTTTCTTTTTATGCCGGCAATTCGATATGTTACCCATCGGTACCATGGGAAAATTTTAATCCTTGATGATGCGGAAAAAATTTTAAAGCTTGATGTCAGTGTTGAGGTTCCCCGTGAGAAGTCTGAGGCAACCGTATCGTGGGATCACGCCTACCAGCTTATCTTCAGGCATCCTGAAGAGATCTGTGTGGTGAAATGCGCCTGCCGGGATGCCAATGGCCATGACTGTGAACCGGCCCACAAGTGTATTATCATTGGTGAGCCCTATGTATCATTTATGATTGAACATAACCGGGGTGCTGAACCGAAGCGTATCTCCCGTGATGAGGCCCTCTCACTGCTGCGAACCTGCAAGGAGAAGGGGTATATCACCAATGCCTATTACAAAGATGGTGTTGGCCAGCAAATGTATGCCATTTGTAACTGCTGCCCGGAATGCTGTGTTGCCTTTTCAGGACACCGGTTTTTTCAGAGTCATAATATTACCGAGTCGCCCCTGGGGCATTCAGGATACCGGCCTGTTATTGATTATGAGAAGTGCGGAACGCGTAACGGAGACTGTATCAGCAAGTGTCCCTTTGACGCCCTCTCCCTGGGTACAACAGGTAAGCCGGTGGTTGATACGTTAAAGTGCATGGGGTGTGGAATCGGGGCCGTCGCCTGCAGTTCAGAAGCGATTACCATGGAAAAATATACTCCCTGGGGAATTCCCCTGGACATTCATAAGCTGGCGCCAGAGACTGCGAAGTAGAATATTCAGTTCACCCGGACCGACAGGTCCGGGTGAACTAAATAGTATCGTCAGGGAGAATCTCTGCAATAAATGTTTCCCGCAGTTCTGCAAAAATCTGTCCCGGTTTGCCGTCACCTATCATGCGTCCGTCTATTTCCGTTACGGGGATCAGCTCTGCTCCCGTGCCGGTGAGAAAACATTCATCGGCAGTGTAGAGATCATATTGACTCAGGGGAGTTTCATAGAAAGGAAGTTCATTGACCAGGGCGCATTCCATAACGACCTGCCGCGTAATGCCGTCTAAGGCTCCCTCTATCGGATCAGGCGTCAGGACTTCACCGTCCCTGACGATGAAAATATTATCAGCGGTACATTCCGCGACATGACCCTGACGGTTGAGCATTATCGCCTCGGGGACCCCGGCTTGAAGCGCTTCTGTTTTTGCGAGGATATTGTTCAGGTAGTTGAGAGACTTTATCCGCGGGTCGAGGCTGTCGGGTGGAATGCGGCGTATCGATGAGGTGATGATACTTATCCCGTCACGGTAAAATTCTTCGGGGTAGAGTTGAATGTCATCGACGATGATGATGATTGAGGGGCGCAGGCAAAGCCGGGGGTTAAGCCCCAGGTCGCCGACGCCGCGGGTGATGACGAGCCTGATGTATCCATCTTCTTTTTCATTGAGGTCAGCGGTTTCTACAACCGCCGCGATTATTTCTTCAAAGGAGAGAGGAATTTCAAGTTTTATGGCGGCGGCGCTTTGAAAAAGGCGGTAGATATGTTCTTCAAGGCGAAAGATCTCTCCATGATAGATGCGGATGCCTTCAAATATGCCGTCACCATATAACAGGCCGTGGTCGTAGACGGAAACCCGAGCGTCTTCACGGCTGAAAAAACTTCCATCAATATAAATTTTCATTCTGCCTCCTCATCATTGAATACATCTCTTAAAAACTGGTAATTATCGCCGAAGCTTTTCTTTAAAAGTTTATCAAAACGTTTAACTATTTTCATTATATATATATCGTGCTTTATATAATCTTCTGCCAGGTTGACGAAGCCGGTACTCTCGCTCCAGGCGCCCTCAATGTGATTGTTTTTCTGTACTGTTGCCATAAGGGCAATGGCTTCGTCTGCAACGATAACAAAGCCGCGACCTCCCTTTTCACTGTAGATAGTCTCTTTTATCGGGTGCTGGAACTCCATGCCCGCTGAAGTGCCTGACTCTCCAAAGTGAACTGTCGCAATGAGAAGACCTTCCTGGTCACGGTCCGCGAGAACTTCCTTTAACTGATGCAGTTCTTCTTCGTATCCTGAAATCAGCAGGGACTTTTCCGCCCCGGCAGAGATTTCGATTGCCTTCTCGATACAGAAGCCGTAGTCGTCCAGGTTCCAGATGAAGGAAACCGGCTCGGCTGGAGAGAGATTTTCGATATTCTGCTCAAGGGAGTTGAGAGTTGAGTCCATGGTATCGCGCATTTCTTCCAGCACTTTTCGGTAATCTGATGGAGCATAGAGACTTTTTTTGTCACGTCGCGTTACCGTTACCATCTCTTTTGTCTCAAGCCGTGAAAGAACTTCGTAAATTTTTGATGTAGGTATTCCTGATTCCCGGGCCACCTCGTAGGGGGTTGAGGGATTCTCCTTAAGGAGGGCGATCCACGCCTTTGCCTCGTAATCGGAAAAACCGAGTTTTTTTAAGCCCGCCGCTATATTATTGACTACCATAGTAGTTAATAATATAGCATGTGGGCCTTTTTGTCAACCCTGAAATGAAACTTCTTCTTGCTTTTTTTTCTTTTTAATATAATATCGCTTTAAACATGAGTGTATGGGCCCCCTGGGGGGCCCACACACTCACGAAAACAGTTACAGTCAAGAATAACAACAACAGGATATCTGCCATGGCAACTCTGCTGAAAAAAATTGTAAAAATACTCGCAACGGCCCTGGGGCTTTTAGTTATTGCCTTTGTTCTTTTTTATTTCTGGGCCAGTTCAAAGACCATCAGTGATGAAACCTATAATAAAGGAAGCATCTACCGCATTGAGGCTCATCTGAAGAACTCGTACCAAAAGAAGAGAACCTATTCACTTGTGACGTATAACGTGGGATTCGGTTCAGGGATGGCTAATAATCTTCCAATTGAGGTGGACCGTGCCGCCTATGATAAAAATATGAAACTGGTACTCGGGGCGGTGCAGAAGGTGAATCCTGATTTTGTTGCTGCCCAGGAAATTGACATTGATTCAAGTCGAAGCTTTTACCAGAACCAGGTCAAAGATATTGCCAATGCGATTAAAGCTCCCCATGGAGCGTTTCTTGCCAACTGGAGCAAAAAGTATGTACCCTTCCCTTACTGGCCTCCGGCAATACAGTATGGAAAAATGCTTTCAGGCCAGGCGGTAATTTCAAAGTATCCTATCGTCAGCCAGAAGCGCTACAATCTCAAGGCACCTGCGGCGAATCCCTTTTACTATAATGCCTTTTATCTCAGCAGGGTGATTCAGGAAACTGTTGTCAGGTTTGATGGGAAAGAGCTGTATATAGTCAATGTACATCTTGAAGCCTTTGATATGCCTAATAGAATTGAACAGACCCGCTACCTTCTTGAGATTTATAAAAAGCTTAAAGACAAACCGGTGCTCATAGTGGGAGATTTCAACTGTGTGCCGACAAATTCGACGAAGGTTGATAATTACAAGGGTTATCCTGAGGATACCTACCGTAATGATGAAACCATGAAGATGCTTCTTGCTGAAGTGTCTCTGAAACCGGCAATAACAGAAGCCCGTTATATTTCTGATGAGAAAAAATATTATACCTTTTCATCGGGACGCCCGGAAAGAAAACTTGACTATGTTTTTTACAATGATAAGATCAGGTTTATGAAGTCCCGGGTTATGAATGATGCCGGTGACGGCTCAGATCATCTGCCGATTTACTTCGAGTTTCAGTTTAAGTAGTGGTAAAAGTTACAAGTAGCAAGTGACAAGGTGAAAAGGGTTGAAAACCTTTAGCAGCGGTTTCAAAGTAAAGGCGACAATGCGTATTGTCGCCTTTACTTTGAAACATGGAACCCTGGCAGGTTTCCTGGTCCCCTGTCACTTTCAGCGTCTATTTTTTCACTTCAGAAAATTAAGCAGAAATTTATTAAGTCGCTTCTGGATAACCCCGGGTGTTTTAAATTCTTTCTCAATAAAACCGGTAAAGGCGATGCCTTTTTTTCCTGTGAGCTTCTCCATCTTCTTTACGATTTTACCCGGCGCTGTCCCGCCAGCGGTCACAAAAAAGCCGAGGTTTTTAAACTTCCCTTTATATTTTTCTATATAAGCCCGCATTGCCGGAGACATGTTCCATGACCATATTGGAGTGCCGAGAATAACCAGGTCGTAATCCGCCGGGTTGTATTTCATGTCACCAATGTCGGCGGTCATGCCGAACATGGCGGCCCCGCCGCCGAGGCAGAATCCCCGGTTCTTAAGATCGATAATCCGGTCAATGTCACCCTTCAGCATAACAGCTATCTTGTAGGCGATTTTTTGAGTGTTGCCGGTTTTTGAAAAGTATACCACCAGCGTCTTATACTTCGGTTTTTTATTGTGAAGGAAGTTTTTCTGGTCCGCGTCAAGTTTCCATTCAGGTGATGATTTGGAAACCGTATCGACTCCTTTTTTTTGAGAGGAAGAGCATCCGGATATTATAAGGCAGAGCAGTGAAGCAAAAATTATCTTTTTCATGACAGTATACCTCGCAAATAATTACAAGTATTGCACAGGTCGGCGCTTATGTCAATGAAAGCCCGGGTTCTTTTAAAATTCAGCTTGCCATTGCAGAGTATCTGTGGTGGACTATCTGAACCTTCGGGAGGAATACATTTTATGAACGAACCTGAAATCAGAACCCAGAATATCGGTGATCATGATATCGAATATTTATATTATGAAGGGGAAGGCCCGGTTATTATAATGCTTCATGCCACGGGGTTTTTGCCCTGGCTGTGGCACCCGGTTGCCCGAAGGCTTTGTGGAGACTATCGTGTCATCGCACCTTATTTCTGCGACCACCGTGATGCTGATCCCGAGGCAGGGGGCCTCTCCTGGGTTACCCTTGCGGAAGATCTCTGTGAATTCTGCAGGCGTCTCGAGCTTGAAGCCCCCCTCCTGGTGGGCCATTCCATGGGTGCAACAGTGATGACTCTGGCTGCGGCGCTTCATGAACAGGAGACCCGGGGCATGGTCTTTTTTGAACCCATCTATCTCCCCGAGCAGGTTTATGAAATTGATCTTGCGGTTGAACAGCATCCCCTTGCCTCAAAATCAATAAAGCGCCGCAACTTCTGGGAAGACCATGACGCGGCACGAGACTACCTCCGGTCAAAAAAGCTTTTTGCTGTCTGGGATGAAGAGGCCCTTGAGCTCTATCTTAAGTACGGGATGATTTCCGGGGATGGCGGCGGACTGACCCTGGCGTGTCACCCGCGAAAAGAAGCATCTCTTTTTATGGGGGGCTCACACCGCAACCCGTGGCCCCTTCTTGAAAAACTGATCGGTCCGGTACTGGTGCTCGAAGGGGAAACCAGTGAGAACCGGGCCTTTATAGATTTAAAAAAGGCCGCTTCCATGATGGGACAGGGAACGTACCGGCTGGTTGAGGGAGCGGGACACCTGATACCGATGGAGAAACCTGAAGAGTCGGCAGGGCTGATTGCCGAGTTTTTTGGCGGGAGCTGTTCGTGATGCCCTCTCCCCGCCTTCGGCGCGTCCTCTCCCATTAAGAGTTGAAAAAAGGAGGGGGCTCCTCGGCAGGAAGCATTTAAAATTGTTTTAAACTTACTTTACAATAATATTTTCTGACATGCAGTAATCAAAGAACTCCTTCAGTTTGCTGTCACCAGGAGCCGACTCAAGTCCTTTTTCAGCCTGTTGTAAAAATTTCATTTCTGAGTCTGAAAAAATGCGGATTTCAATTTCTCCGTTATTATTAAAAAATAATGCATCGTGAGGATTGTCGTGAACCATTTCGGCTAACTCGTCAAAGTCAGTAACTCCAGAAAAAACCAGTTCGATGAGCTCACCGGGGCTGTGATGGAAATGGACAATACTTGAATCTGGATGTAATATATAGGTATACTTTTCTGAAATGCCTTGAGTAACTCTTTTATCATCTTCCAGTAAAAAGGCGAAGTGACTGAAGTAGGCGGCAATGTCTGATGCAAGTCGGGCCGATTTAAGATCTTTTTTCTCTGAAAAAATTACAGCCAGGAATTCTCTTTGCAGGCCGATGGTGTCATCACCCTGGATGCTCGTTTCCTGAAGAAAAGAACTGAAATCTGTGAAAAATTCTGAGGGAGTAATGGCAAGCTCATTGATAATTATAAAAAACCAGGGGACCGCCTTTCCCTGGTTATAAAAAAGATCACAGGCATCCGCCAGTTCTTTTGCTCTCTTCATATCTATTTCAGTAAATCCGGGACTTGAAATAACAGTATAGGGATTACTCTTTAGATGTTTTAATTCATGCGTGGGTGCGCTGTCCCACAGGGCAGTCCCCGGCAAAACTGAAAGGGGGAAAATATCCAGCTGATTCGGGATGAGCGAGAGGGCAAAGTCCAGGCTCTCTTTAAATCCTTCCAGGGTATCCCCGGGGAGTCCATAGATAAGGTCAAACCCGTAGGTGACTTCCGCTTCATGAAGGTGGAGAATGTTTGCTTCGAAGCTTTCAAGGTCAATAGTTCTGTTAATATTTTTTAATACATTGTTGTCCGAGCTCTGAAGCCCAATCTGAATGGAGCAGTGAAGGGAGGCGAAAAGCGCGGCGATTTCTTCATCTATAAATTCGCCCCTGACTTCCATGAAGTAATGGATATCCGGGGCGGTATTAATCATCATCTTAAGCATTTCTTTTGCGGCTCTAATGTTGTAGTTAAAGGTCGGGTCAAGTATAAAGATCTGATCAACACCCCGGGTATGAAAGAGTTCCAGTTCTGATTGAAGGCGCTGCAGGGGAAAGCGACGAACCCCGGCGGTACCCCTTGACTCAAAACAGAAATCACATTTAAAGGGACAGCCCCGGGATAACTCCCAGAGAATACCTGTGTAATTTTCAGGTTTTAATGTCCCGTCAAGGTACGGTGATTCAAGATTCTCAAGGTCGGGGATCAAAAGATTATTTATATGACCGGGAAGTTTAGAGATATCATTTTTCTGTAAAAGATACTCAAAGGCTTTGACGGTACACTCTTCTCCTTCCCCCCTGATAATAAAATCAAATGTTTTGTCTTCTGCAAGTCGATCATAATCAGCTGTTGCTTCAGGTCCCCCGATAAAAAGAATGAGTTCGGGATTTTCTTTTTTCAGTGTCTCGGCAATTTCGAGGATTCTGTTTCTGTTCCATACAAACATTGAGAAACCGATATATTCAGATTTTTCTTCAAGAATTTTTTCGATGTTAGTTTTAACAGGCTCGTCAAGGAAGAAGTCTAAAATTGAAATATCAACCTGTTCTTTAAGTTTTTTCTTTAAAAAAGAAGTTACCATTGCAGGGCCCAGGGGGACAGACCGTGGAGAATCTTCAATGTGTATGGAAACAAAGGTTATTTTCATTTTATTACCTAGATTTTAATAATGCTTTGATTCTGTTGATTTAAATGGTAGCAATGTTAACAAAATGAGAAAATTAAGAGGATTTAGAATTGTAATAAGAAATGGTGTTAGCATATAATAAAAATTTATATAAAAAATCATTGCAGTCAAATAAATATTAGACTGAATTTATAACTCCAGAATCTTTCAGGGATTATTTGTGAATTCCTTTTTGATATGTCAACACTTTTTAAAAGGTTAATTGCGGTTCGTTTCTCTTTTTGATAATTTATGGGACAGCAGTGATAAAAAATTACCCTATGATTAAATGTTTGATGCGAAAAAAACAATTTAAAAAAAGGCCGTATCTTGTGAATTGACCAAAGCTTATCGAGCTTTAATTTGTAGTGCTTTTATAAATGTAGGGTGAATATATATTTTGACATTTTCATCTAAGTTAGTGAGATCAAATGTTATTGAATCTTTGCAGCAATGTTTGTGTTGATCTTCAGGAGTTGGTTTAATGCAAATAATGCCAATTTCATATAACACTAATAAGATTGATTTTAAAAAGTGTTCAATGTCAGTATCTTTATTATATTTATCAATTATGGATGCTAGATGTGTATCTTCAACTTCTATGGAGTTGGTGCAGATTTTTTCAAAAAAATAATCGTCTGCTTTTTCTAATATGTCGTTTATTTTAAAACCATTTTTTATCCCAATTAAAAATGAGTATAATGTTTTAACATTACTGTAGTTTTCTAACCATTCATCTTCAATTGCTTTTAGTCTTTCATTTGAATATTCGTATTCAGCATTATGGAGAGTTTCGCGATTAATCTTTATTTTGCCATGGGCATGTTTAATGCATTTGTTGAAAAAATCAATGACATCTCTTGGTCTTAAAAATGTCCGTTCAAGTATATAGTGGAATCCACTTTTTTCTTGTTTTTTTTCTTTTGGAAGAATGTCGTGAACAGATGATATGTTTGTTGAATTTTGATTGCTAAATAATTTATTTATACGATTATATAATAATTGTTCTAATTCATCATCAGTCCATGTGATATTTAGATAAAGGTTGGAATATTTTTCTCTTTGCACTCCTCGTGAAGAATTATCTTCGAAAATTTTTTTAATTAATTTTCACGCAATGCTATAATTATTTTTACACCTTTGAGTGATTTTAGTTCCTTTATTGCTTCAATTAATCCCTTTAGTATGTCATATACAATTTTTTTATCGACCCATTCTTTATCTAGGTCATCAATTACTATAAAAAATTTTTTTTGATCATCGATGAAAATTTCTTCTCTAAGCAGGGATAGAATATTAAATATTTCATCAATTTGTATGTCATTTACAACATTTTGAGCCTTGTGGATTACTTCAATATTTTTTGATTCTTTTTCTATGTCTTCGTTTTCAAATCCCGTTTCAAAAAAAGATTCAAAAAGTTTTCCTTTAAGTCCTAGTTTTTGAACGAATTTTTTTTGAAGACCCATTTCAATTTCTTTAATACGATATTCCGTTTTTTCCCAAAATTCATCTTGCCAGTTACTAAGATATTCAATTGCACTTTCTTTTTTTTTGTCCTTTTGTTTAAAGTTACTAATGAGTCTATTGAGGATACTTTTTGATTTATCAATATCATTGCCATATTTAAGCTTTAATAACTCTACAATAAATACATGCTTCCATAGTACTTTATAAAAGAGATCTAATTTTATATTTAGTTTTTGAAAATAATTTAAAATAGTTGAGTTACTAAGATACTTGAGCGACATTGACTCTGGGATTATTCTCGTAAGATTATTCTCATTGTGTTCTAATCTTGAAATTAATGCAGATTTTCCGGCACCGGTTCTGCCGCATAAAATGCATCTTGAATTATTTGTATCTAGTAATATATCATAATCGGATTTTTGAATAAATGCTTCTTGCAAAAATTTATCAGATTCTGCGTCTAAGCTACCAATATCATGATTACTATTAAATTTATATGATTGGTCATTTGTTTTATTCATACTATAAGCTTAAATATTTTGGACTAGTAGTAAAGAAAAAAACGATTTAAAAAAGTTTTTTTGATCAAAAAAACTCTTGAAATAGACTGTTGGTGGAAGGTGTTTTTTGAAGTAATATGTCTATTTAAAACATTGCAATGCATCAAACGGAAAAGTAAAAAAAGTCTTGCATGACAGTAGAGTCTGTCAATACTTTTGCCTTCAACAGGTATATTATCGGTGGGGAAAGGAAGTTTTTCATACCATGACAAAGGAATTATTGGAAATCATCTGTCTGCTTGGTCTCGTCCAGGGAGTCTTTCTCGGGATGGTGCTTGCAACAAAGCGGCAGAATACCATCCCCAACAGATTTCTTGCGGCATTTCTGCTTGCCGTTGCCCTGGGAATGGGGGCACGGTATGCTTCTTTTAAGGGAATAAAGCTATCAGCCCATAATATCTATGCTTATTTACTGGTTCTTCCCGCGCTTTTTGGCCCCTTAATTTTCCTCTACGCTGAAACACTCATGCATCGAAGGAAAACAGTTGATTTCCGCCAGCTGTTTCATTTAATATACCCCTTCCTGATTTTGCTTGGTGCAGTCGGGATAACTGTTTTTTTTCCCCATGGTGCACATCCCCGGGATTATTATCAGATCAGGTATTTTATCTTTACCAGCCTTTCTGTAAGTTTTTTCGGCGGGCTTCTCTATGTTGCTGCGGCCCTCTATCGGCTTAAGATGTACCGTAATCATCTTGAAGAATTTTTTTCCTCTACGGAAAAATTAAACCTGAAGTGGCTGAATATACTGCTGACACTTATGCTTCTTTCTGCCTTCAGCTGGAATATCGGGATCTGGAGTAATCTGGCTTTCGGCTTTAAACAGATTACTTTACCTGTTTTTTTGTCACAATTGCTGCTGCTGGTTGTAATATTCTTTACCACCTATTACGCCCTGAAGCAGCCGGAAATATTCGGCTTAACCGCCATAATGGAAGATGAACTGGCTGAACCTGAAGCAGATTCAGCCGCCGGTCCCAGGCCTGAGAACAATAGTCGAAAATACCAGAAGCATTCAATTGATGAGGCTACCATGGCGGGCTATATGGAAAAGTTGAAGCGCTATATGAATGATAAAAAGCCTTACCTGAGAGAATCTTTGACTCTGAAGGACCTGGCGGAAGATCTGGAGATTTCTTCCCACCATCTTTCCATGGTGATTAATTCTGAGCTGAACCAGAATTTCTATCATTTTGTCAATTCGTACCGGGTCACGGCAGCTCAGAATATTATCGCTGCGGAGCAGTCCCGGGGAAAGAGCTTTTTAGAAGTGGCCTACGATGCCGGTTTCAGTTCAAAAACCACCTTTAATGCCATGTTTAAAAAATTCACCGGCATGACCCCCACGGAATATAAAAATTCCCGGGAAATGCATTAACTTCCTTTTTCAATTATTTTAAATGATTTTTTTAGGAATTCAGTGTTAAAAAAATCATAAAAAGTTGTCCGTGTTGATAAGGTCGTACGATAGTTTCCTGAAAAATCAGCATTTTGGTGTCATCAAGAGGCATCAAAATGAAAAAAAGAATTATTACATCCTTAATACTCTTAGCGATACCGACTCTGAGCCAGTCGGCGCAGAAGAAGACTGGTCGTGACTCGACTCCCGGTAAAAAAATCACCTTTGAGGAATACCTTTCCTCGGTAGGCAAAAAACTCCCCGATTTGCGGTCAAATGAGATTGCCCTGAGCCGCGCCCGGATTCAAAAGTATCGGACGAAAGCAGTTGATGATACATACCTCACCGGTGATGCGGCATGGTCCCGGGTAAAGCAGTACAGCCTGGGCAGTTCTTTTCAGATGGACTATGCCCGCGGGGTGACCTCATCTGTCGGGGTGAATCGTACTATCAGCGCGACGGGAACACGTCTCTCTACTTCCCTGGGATATACATGGAATGATATTAAAGGGACCAATACTCTTGCAGTCCCTTCTCAGTCTTTATCCATACCGGTTTATTCTCCCGTATTGACTGTTTCAGTGTCGCAGCCCCTGCTGAAAAATTTCTTTGGTAAAATCGACCGTTATGCAAAAAAGAACGCAGGGCTGCAGATAAGAATAGAGACTGCCAGAAAGGAAGTAAACGACAGGAATGTTCTCAACTATTTTAAGAAACTCTACATCCAGTGGATCCAGTACAATGAGACGTTAGATCTTCTGCAAAAAACCATTGATAATACCCGCCGTCTTGAGGCCCAGGTCAGGAGAAAGGCGCGCCGCGGTCTGGCTGATAATGATGATGTGCAGAAAATCCGTACGTCTCTTCTCTCGTACCAGGCGCAGTTTTATCAGTATCGGCAGCGGCGGGACAGCATTACCCGTGAGATTGCTCTCTATGTGAATACTGATGGCATAGTTCCTGACCGGGCTTCGAGGGATGGGCTTTTTATTCTGGCGGGGAAGAAAGAATATGTGCCGACTGCCTTTGAAAAAACCGGAACGGGACGCATGCTCGTAACGTCCCTTGAGCAGCTTTCACTTCAGCTGGGGGTCAACCGCAATGACCTGCTGCCGAACCTTGATCTTTACGCAAGCGTAAGCCAGAAATCCAATGAAGGAAGTTTTTCTTCTTCCTTTTCAAAAATGAATGACACGGACTATTCAATAGGGCTTTCGGTCTCTTATCCTCTGGGAAATCACGAAAAGCGGGGAGCCCTTCGGGATACGAAACTGGCCATTAAAGAAATGAAGGCCTCCCATGAATCTACACGAAACGAATACATGAAAAAAATCATTCAGATTCAGGAGTCGGTCCGGGCCGTCAATAAGCTGATTGCTGTTCACCGCGGTACGGTAACCGCCCTTAATTCACAATATATTACTGAATATAAAAAGTACAATCAGGCCCGTCTGAATCTCACCTTTTTAATTCAGACCCGGAATTCAATTGCCGCCGAGGAGGTGGCGCTTCTCGATCTCCAGGGACAGCTCATCGGATATTACTTCGATTACTGTGACCTGGTGCAGTAACAATAAATAGAAAAAATAACTTCCCCCATCGGGAGAAGGAGAAAGGTTTTAATGGAACGAATAATACGATACTTTGCCGCCAATAAACTGCTGATAAACCTGCTGCTGGTTATAATTTTTACTTCCGGTATTTTCAGTATGATTATGATCAAACAGGAAGCCTTTCCTCCCACTGATCTTGATACAATGAAGATCACGGTGACCTATCCGGGGGCCAGTCCCGCTGATGTGGAACTGAACACGGTCATCCCCATTGAGGACCAATTGAAAGATATTGAAGGGATCGATGAATACAAGTCCATATGTCTCGAAAATATGGCTTCTATCATTGTAACCCTTGATGAAAATCTTGAAAACAGTCAGCCGGTAAAAGATGAAATTTATCGAAAAATTTCCCGCAGCAATATTAGTGAAATTCCTGATGAAGTGAAGGATATTATTATTACTGATATTAATCCTAAGCTAAAGGCAGTATACCAGGTGGGTATTTCTCCAAAGAATTCTGGTGAAACAACAGATCGGGAACTCTTTGAGTTTGTCGATGTTTTTGAAAAATATCTGCTTCGTGTCAATGGAGTCAGCAGCATAATAAAAAGCGGTTATCGTGACCGTGAAATTCATGTCAATGTGAATCCCGGCAAAATGGAGAAGTATTATATCAGTCTCAATGATATTGTCCGCAGTATAAAAAATCGGAATATCCGCTCTACGGGTGGTACTCTTCAATCTATTGATAAAGATCAGAACATTGTCACCATCGGTCAGTTTGAAAATCCACTGGATGTGGGAAATGTCAACATTCGTTCTGATTTTGAACAGCGTCGTGTTATCGTGAAAGACATTGCCCGTATAAAAGATGATTTCGAAAAGCAGGATGTGAGGGTCAGGGTAAACCGTGACCCCTCGGTTTTCCTCAAGATAAGAAAAAAGGAAAATGCTGATATTGTCAAGACTGTCGCCAGTATTGAAAAATTTATTTCTGAAAATAAAGATAAATTTTCCAGCAAATTTAATATTGAAACTATCACCGATGAATCACGATTTATTAAATCTCTTCTCGGGGTGGTTGCTTCAAACGCGATAATCGGTTTTTTACTGGTATTCATTATCCTTATGCTTTTTCTCGACATCAAAACTTCTTTCTGGACAGCTCTCGGAATTCCCATCAGCATGATGATTGCCTTCACCTATATGTCCCAGGCGGATATCTCTCTCAACCTGCTGACCCTGGGGGCCATCATCACCGTACTTGGAATGCTGGTAGACCATGGTATTGTGATATCAGAAGTCATCTATGAGAAGCGCCGCCAGGGTCTTGATCCCCTTGAGGCAACGGTCTCGGGAGTTAAAAGTGTCGCGGGGCCTGTTACCGTAACGATTCTTACGACTATCGTGGCTTTTCTTCCCATGCTTTCAATTTCCGGTATCATGGGAAAGTTTATCTATGTCTTTCCGGTGGTGATAACCATTACCCTCATCGCGTCATTTTTTGAAGCAATGATTATACTTCCTTCTCATCTTGCTCATGTCAAGCCGCCTGAAAAAAAGAAAAGCGACTGGTTTGAACCGGTAGCAAATTGGTACCGCAGGGTATTAAAAAAACTTTTGAAGTTTCGGTATGCGGTGGTGGTATTTTTTATAGTCTTATTCGCGGGATCCATTATCGTTTCCAGTGAGGCAATTAAAAATTTTGTCTTAATATATGATAATTCGGCAGAAGAAATTTTTATCAACATGGAGGCACCCCGGGGGAGTAATCTGAATAAAACAGAAAAGCTGACCGCCGATGTTGAAAAGGAAGTTTTTAAACTGGTGCCTGAAAATATACGGGTTGCTGTTGTCAGCACCATCGGAACTCATACTTCAAGTAAAATATTTTCCCAGGGAAACCGGGAGCATCTCTCTGAAATAAAGATTGTACTTATCCCGGCCACGGATAGAAAAACTACGGCCCTTGATCTAGTAGAGGTTCTTAAGAAGAATATTAATGAAAAAAAGTATTCTTCCTTTGATTCAATTCTTATCTCTGAAGCAAAAAAGGGGCCGGTTACGGGACGGCCCGTTGATATTAAAATCGTCAGCAATAAAGACAGCCAGGCACAGGCGATTCAAAAAGAACTTGAGACCTTTCTGAAAAAGATTCCCGGGGTCTACAATATTGACAACGACCAGAAAGAGGGGAAGGAAGAACTTAAGGTTAATTTTAACTACACCCTCCTGGCGGAATACGGCATGACCGTAGCCTCGGTTGCCGAAGCGGTGCGTACTGCCTACGAGGGAAACATTGCAACCTCAATTCAGACCACAACTCAGAAAATAGAATTTCGTGTCCAGGTTGATGACCGGTATCAAAAAAGCCGTCATTATCTTGAAAATCTTCTTATCCCCAATAAAAACGGGCGCCTTATCAAGCTGAAGGAGATTGCAGCCATTTCAGTCCGCGAAGGCAAATCAATGATCAATCATTTTAACGGCGACCGTGTCGTTACGGTAAATGCCGACGTGGATACAGAGATCACTACCTCTGTGAAGGTGAACAGAAAAATTCGACAGCACTTCAGGGGCCTCAGCACCCGGTATCCGGGAAGTTTTCTCATCTTTGGCGGTGAAGCTGAAGACACAAAAGAATCCCTGGGCGGCCTGTCAATGGCTTTCATCATGGCCATTATGTTTATCTATTTTATCTTGATAATACTTTTCAGGTCTTTTGCCCAGCCCCTGCTCATTGTGTTCACCATACCTTTCGGGCTTATCGGCGCCCTTCTGGCCTTCACTGCCCATGGGGTGCCCCTTTCTTTCATGGGGTTTATCGGTATCATCGGCCTTTCAGGTGTAGTCATCAATGACAGTGTAATTATGGTGGAATTTATTAACCGGGTTATTAAAGAAAATGATGAAGATGAGAATATTGTCGAGAATATCAGCGCCGGGGCCATGAAGCGTTTTCGCCCTGTTGTTCTGACAACAGTCACCACCGTGGCGGGACTGCTTCCCACGGTATATGGCATCGGCGGTGACGCCAGAACCCTGGTGCCGGTAGTAATGGCAATGGCCTACGGACTGTTGTTTGCCACATTCCTTACCCTGGTCTTTATTCCCTGTCTTTACCTGGTGAACAACGATGTGCAGCAGATCCTTTACCGGGTTATTAAAAAAACCAGGATGCTTGCAGAAGGTATAATCACGAAATTGAAGAAAAGCAGGATGCAGCAGAGTTGACGCTTTCATTAATTCCCCCTGGCCTTCTGCGGTAATCGATGACTGATGCCGCAGAAGGCTTTTTTCGACTCACAGCGGTCCTTTGGAAATATGGTGTAACTGAAAAATACAGCTTTTGCCTGATCATGATTGAATGGAGATAGATCTAATGAAAAAAACAGCAGTATGTGCAGTAATATATATTTTTTCTTTCAGCGGTTTACTCTATGCCTTTGGTGAATCAACTGATGAACAAAAAAAGGACCGGTTCATCGCCGCCCATGGCGACCTTTCGGTTACGGGTGTGGAAGTAAGGGGCCTCTCACGGACAAGAGATTCTATTGTGCTCAGAGAAATTCCTGTAACAGAGGGGATGCCCCTTTCTTCCTTTTCCCCTGATGATGCGGTCCAGGAACTGAGGAAGTTAAATCTTTTTCATGCCGTAAGTATTGACTATGAACCCAATGAGAGGGGGGTTCATGTTGTGGCTCATCTTAAGGAGAAGTGGACACTCATCCCTATTCCCGCGATAAAATTCGCCGGGGATTACCAGTCATACGGGGCTTTCATTACGGAAAGTAATTTTCTCGGATTAAAAAAAACACTATACGGCGGTGGCGCCTGGTCGCCGACAAACGGATGGCGTGCCCAGTTCGGGTACATTGATCCCGCTCTTTCAGGCAGCAGGTTTACCATGTCTATGATGGCTCTGGTGGGTGATGAACTTTTTGAAAACCATAGTGGTGACGGAGAACTTATTCAGCGTTTTAATGCTTTTCATCTTAAAGGAGAAATTACTGCAGGATATAAAATCTACAAAAATCATACCCTGTCGCTGTTGACAATGTACCGGCAGGGTGACACCGTGTCAGTCTCCAGTCCCCTTGAAGAACCGCCTTCGGTAAAGGTTTTATACCAGGGAACGCGTTATACCTTTCGGAACCTGAATTTTCAAAAGGTATTTACCTTTGGCTGGAGAGTGGTACTGGATTATTCAAGGGGGATTGCCCTCAACGGCAATGCCTCAGGCCACAATCAGAGCCGCCTGGTGGCAGCCTATTCTTTTCCTCTTTTTTCTTCCCATCGAATGACCCTGCTGGCCAGGGGAGGGGCGGGTAAACTTCCTGCAGTCTTCGAAGAGCGCATTGCCGGAACACCGGGGTTCAAGACTCTTAAGGCTAATGAGGTGTCTGCTGATTTTTTTATTGCCGGTGTGGTGACCTGGGAGTATCCCCTCTGGTCTCATTCACTGGTAACAGTAGCGGCAGCGGCTTCATGGGAACAGGGAGCTTTTAAAAAAGATGACATGCCCGCGGAAAATGCCTTTGGTCCCGGCGCGGGGCTTCGCCTTTATTTGAAAAAAGTTACCATTCCCGCTGTGGGTCTCGATGTGGTATACAGCATTCCTCAAAAAGAAACGCGTTTTTCCTTTAGTATGGGAGTGGCAATGTAGGTAACTGATATATTTAAAAAATAGCTCCCAGAAAAAATAAAAAAGTCTTGCATCACGGTTTTTTATGAGAAGAATATTTTTATTGCGTAAGAGACGAGTCTCTTCTGTATCTTTTCGCTGGCCTTTATCTGGCACAGGAGAGCATATATTACATATCAAAAGGTATCCCCATGTTTATAGTACATGTATTTGTCGACGTAAAGCCTGACTTTATAGAAGCATTTAAAGAAGCCTCCTTTGCCAATGGGGCGGCCAGTATCAAGGAGCCGGGTATTGCCCGATTCGATGTTGTCCAGGATATTGATGATCCGACTCAGTTTGTTCTTGTTGAAGTGTATCGTACCACTGAAGACCCTGCAAGGCATAAGGAGACAGCACATTACCAGACCTGGCGGGATACCGTGGCTCCCATGATGAACACTCCGCGCCGCGCTATGAAGCTGAATAATATTTATCCCGATGATAAAGGCTGGGGCTGAATATGAATGACATGATACAGCAGTTTTCCTTTGCCACTGCCGGGGAGATCCTCTTCGGTGATGGTACTGCCGCACAGTTGCCTGAACGGATCGCCCGGTTTGGGAATCGCATGTTTCTCGTGACCGGTTCAAAGAGTGACCGGGCAGAGGCATTATTGAAAGGAAGTGAAGGCGCCCCTGTTATTTTTTCCATTCCGGGAGAACCGACAGTTGACCTGATCAGAGAGGGCGCCGCCCTGGCCCGGGAAAAAAAATGCGACGTGGTGGTTGCTGTTGGAGGAGGAAGTGTCATCGATGGAGGAAAGGCTATCAGTGCTTTGCTTACGAACCATGGTGACCTTTTCGATTATCTTGAAGTAATAGGAAAAGGAAGTCTACTTGAAAACGCAACAGCCCCCTTTATTGCCGTACCGACAACTGCCGGTACCGGTGCGGAAGTTACAAAAAATGCTGTTCTGGCTTCAAGGGAGCATCGAGTAAAGGTAAGTATGCGAAGTCCGTATATGATTCCAGATCTGGCCATCGTTGACCCGGTGTTGACCCATTCAGTACCACCGGATATTACCGCTTCAACCGGTCTTGATGCCCTGACCCAGGTCATTGAGCCCTTCGTTTCAAAAAAGAGAAATCCCTTAACCGACGCTCTCTGCCGCGAAGGAATCAAGCGGGCCGCCCGTTCTTTAAAAAGGGTCTTTGATGACGGTGCTGATGCCGGGGCTCGAAGCGACATGGCCCTGGCCAGTCTCTTCGGGGGCCTTGCCCTGGCTAACGCGGGTCTCGGGGCAGTGCATGGATTTGCCGGTCCCATAGGCGGAATGTTTCCTGCTCCCCACGGGGTTATCTGCGGCAGACTGCTGCCCCATGTATTTAAGGCAAACATTGAGGCAGCTGCTGAAAACAATGAACTTTACAGCCGCTTTAAAGAGGTATCGCAGCTCATCACCGGAAACCCTGATGCTGAATGTGAAGATGGGATACAATGGCTTGAGACGCTGTGCGGCCATCTTGGTATCAAGTCACTATCGGCCTATGGTGTGGGTGTTGAGCATCTTGAAGAAATAACTGCAGCCGCGATGCGGGCCAGCAGCATGAAAGGAAATCCGGTTGAACTCTCTGAAAAAAAGCTTCAGAATATTATTCGATATGCCTTATGAAAATAAATTATTAATTATTAATTATCCGTGATATCAAATTTAATAGTAAATTGTGTTCCATGATGTAGATATCCCAATACAATCATTTTTGTATATCCTTTTCGCTAATGAGATAATTGATTTTATTTTCTAATTCTTTACGCTTGGAAATATTATGATAATTCAGCAATACGCCATTGATGTCAGGGTCATTGATTAAATTGATTGCTGAAAGATGTATAAATGTAAATGATCCATCTTTGCATTTGTATCTATACTCAGCTGATGTTTCTGATCCTTCTTTTTGAAGAAGATTATAAAATTGTTTCTTAACTCTTTCCATATCGTCAGGATGAACAGTATGCCATCCATCTTTGCCCACAAGATCTTCAGGGAGCCATCCAAATATTTTTGTGATGTTTGGGCTTTTATATTGAATAATTCCGTTTTTATCCATAATCGCTAAAACATCGGATGTATTGGATAACATTTTTTTGTGTCTCGTCTCATTTAATTGAATTATTCTTTCTGTGTGCTTTATGTCAGTTATATCCCTTGTTATAGATAAAGTATGGGGTTTGGAGTCAATTTCAATAATGTGGGCAGACAGTAATCCGGTTTTGAGAGTGCCATCTTTGCATTTAAAAACTGATTCAAGATTTTCGACTATTCCTTTTTCCATCAACCCTTTAACTAATATCTCTCTATGTTCGGGAATATCCCATATTCCGACTTCAGAGGAAAGAATTCCTAAAAGATCTCTTTCTGTGTAGCCGGTTAATTTCGTATATCCTTGATTGATGTCAACATAACGGCCATCAATGTCATTAATGCTGATGGCATCGGGACTTGTTCTGAATGCGACACGAAATTTATTTTCACTCAGTTTGAGTTCTTGATGCGCTGTGAAAAGTTTGAAGGCCATTTTTATTGATGCATCAAGTACCGTGATGTTTGAATTTTTTACCACGTATCCGTATGAAGTAATCTTTTCAGTTTTTCCAACTACTTCAGGTTCAGTGTGACTTGATAAAAAGAGAATGGGGATTTCATGTTCTTTCAGTATTGCCGCTGCTGTTTCGGTTCCGTCAATGCCTGTACCCAAATCAACATCCATCAGGATTAGGTCAATTGAATGTTTTTCTCTATGGTGAATGCTAATCGCGTCTTCGCCTGTCGGCGCATGAATAATTCTGTATCCATAATTTGTTAATTGAATTGATTCGATTTTTGCCGTAATGGGATCATCTTCGACAAGGAGAATGGTTTTTCGTTTGTCATCAGTCTCATTTTTAGAGTCTGCTGACGTTTTCCTTTGCATTGTTTTCTACTCCTTTAACTGTTCTGGACACTGTTTTTTTTATGGAGCATTTTATCAAGGATTTTTAACTGTTTTATAATTGTTTATAAATAGTTGTCTTAACTTGATTCTGGAAAAATCATTGCAAAATTTCTCTTATTTTAAATGCTTGCAGCATAAAAATATTAAAGAGAGAGAAACAAATGATGTTAAAAAAAGTAATTCTATTTTTTCTAGTGTGTGGCGTGGCTGTTGGTTTTGCATTTCCCGGGGATGCCGGGACAGGTTTCGATGAACCTCCTGTCGGTTCATATTATTTTATAAAATCAGTTCAGGCGGGACGACGAAATCTCGGTTACTGGGACCAGCCGGGATATCCAAGGCGTTATAAAAGGGGACACAATATCCAGGCCTGGGCAAAAGATGGAAAAGTTGACCAGGCTTTTCGTTTCCTCAAGGCGGGCCGGGACTGGTATTACATCCAGTCAAAAAACGGCGGTTTTATCGATGTATCAGGAGGAAGAAACGGCAATGGTGTGAATATCCAGGTATACAGCCGCAACCGGTTAAAACCTCAAAAATTTCGTTTCAAGCATCTCGGAAAAGGAAGATGGAAAATCTACACCTGGTGGGGCCGGGTAATCTGCCTTGACGGAAGACGGCATCGTAATGGTTCAAATATACATACCTGGGCTGACCACAACGGCCCCTGGATGGAGTGGTACTTTATCGATTCCCGAAGCAGAAAAAAATATGCTCCCGCGACTGGCATCAAAGGAAAGTTAACCGGTCATGATTATAAGAAAAACGGAAGACGGTATATTGTATCGCCCGGAAGTTCAAAGATAGAAGTCTGGTACATGGACCGCAGCGACAGGAAAAATCCCTATAAAAAGAAAACGGTAATTCGAACCGTTAAAAACGGTGAGTTTAATGCCGGGGACCGTTTTAATGATTTCGATGATATTTTTCTTCTTTCAAAAAACGAGGGCCGGTCATCAGCCTTTATCACTCTTTACCCAAAAAGAAAAAAGACCAAAATCGAAAACTTTATTTCAGAGAAAAGCGAGCAGGAGAACTATGTTCTTGTCGATACAATGTATCGTGGAAAACAGTACTACTATGCCCGGGACAGTTATTATTACCGGAAAAACGGTAAAGTGACAAGGAGGCAGAATTTTTATTTTCCAAATCTGGACAGAGTCAATAAAAATAATTATGCTGTGCGCAGACTCCTGAAGGATATCGGGGGCAGCAGGCCCGCACGGAGTGATGATGATATTGCCCGTAGAATAGAGTCAGTATTTGCGTTTGTCAGGACAAAAACTAAAAGTGCAATGGGATCACGGGACCCGAAGGTCAGGGCGGCAAATGATTATTTTTATAAAAACTGTCGTACCCGGAAGGGAGCTCCCCTTCGACGGTGGCCCTCCTTTCAGGAGATGGCAGATACCTATCAAAGGTTTGGATTTATTCCTAAGGGCAACTGTACTTCGAATTCACAAATTGCCGCATCATTGCTCTACATGGCGGGAGTGCCGGCGGATAAATTCTTTGTGGCAAAGTTTCACTACGACATGAGCTGGTACGTGGAGCACTGGGTGCTTGCGGTTAATATTGGAAAGAGATGGTACTCCCTTGACCCTCAGCATGCGAATGTCATTAGACTAAAATCAGCAAAGGATTTTACGACCGCCCGCTGGGAGCGATATATCGCAAAACGGTATGATTATAAAAAGCCCTTCGAAGCCTACCTGCTTCCCGGTTCAAGTATACAGGCGGTTCCCTATGTGGGTGATCCTTCTGAAATTAAAAGTATCGCTGAGGCGCTTAATAAGCCGGTTTTTTTCCTGAAGAATAAAAGTTTTGCTTTTTCTTCAGGAGGAATGGAGTTCCGGTCCCGGGGAAGGGCAGAGGTCATGAGAGTTTCAGGAAACCTGGTCTACCTGAAGGTTGACGCGGTGCTTGAACGTCCGGGCCCGAAGGGAATGATAAAAAAGCATCAGAAGTATAACCTGACTGTTGAATTCAATAGTGGCAGATACAGCACGGGGAAAGGATATGTTCACTCAGGCAGGGTTAATTCAACGGGTAGTGTTTTAGATATGTCGGGAGAACAGAGCAGCATGCGTTTTACTGTTCAGTAAATCCGCAATTTTTTAAATAATAAAACCCCGCTTTTTTCTGCGGGGTTTTTTATTGCCGGTTTCGGGGTAAAAAAGCCTTGCATACCAGTCACGCTGTGAAAATTTATCATTGTGACAGCGCCCTGTAAAGATCTACCTGGTTATGCCGGTATCAGGATGCTTTTAACGACAGATAGAAGGGAGAATACAATGAGTCTTTTTACCGTTGACATGGAAAAATGCAGCAAATGCGGCCGGTGTGCTGCAGAGTGTCCTATAAAAATAATATCTTTCAGCAAAGAAGATCCTGAGCCAAAGGCTGTTGAGGCGCTTGTGCCTTTCTGCATCAATTGCGGCCACTGTGTTGCCGTATGTCCCGATGCCGCACTGACCCATCAAAATCTTTCCCCTGACCAGTGTCTGGCGGTGGATGAAGAACTGCTTCTTGATGAAAAACAGACTGAACATTTTATCCGTTCCCGGCGATCAATACGAACCTATAAAAAAGATCCCGTAGAAAAAGAAAAAATCGAGAAGCTTCTGGATATTTCTCATTACGCCCCCTCGGGTCATAACATGCAGCCGGTGCAATGGTCAGTGATTTATGATAAGGAAGAGCTTCACCGGCTGACCGGCATCGTTGTTGACTGGATGCGGTATATGGTCAAAGAACAGCCCCAGATGGCGGCGGCGATGCACCTTGAACTTATTATCGGGGCATGGGACGCGGGAGTCGATACGGTATGCAGGGACGCTCCCCACGTGGTGTTGAACTACGGACACAAGATGAATCCCACAGCTCCGGCAGCCTGTACTATTGCAATGGCAACCCTTGAACTTGCAGCCCCGTCTCTCGGTCTCGGGACATGCTGGGCCGGTTACTTTCAGGTTGCCGCGCAGCATTTTCCTCCCATGAGAGAGGCCCTTGGTCTCGGGGACGGTCAGGTCTGTTACAGCGCGATGATGCTCGGCTATCCGAAGTATAAGTATTACCGAATGCCGACTCGGAACAATCTTGCTGTTTCATGGAAGTAGCACTATATCACCTGTCCGTGCCGGGCAGGTGATATCCTGACATTTTATTACTGCAGGTGTTTTTATCGGTGCCTGTTCTGTGCCGGGGATCAAATTTTTTAATGAGAAGGAAGTTTATTCTTTCTGCGGGAAAGGCAGATGCAGGTATTTTTAAAGCAAAGGCTCATCTATGGATTGCTGGCAGGCATGGTTATCGCCGCCGGGCTGGCAACCCGCACCTTCGGAAGTTCACTTCCTTCTTCTATTGCCCTTTACGGGGGGGATACTCTCTGGGCAATGATGGTTTTTTTGGGCCTGGCCTTTCTTTTCCCCGCCATGAAGCCGCGGCGCCTTTTCTTCCTTACCATACTTTTTTCTTTCAGTGTTGAATTAAGCCAGCTGTACCATGCCCCGTGGATTGACTCAATACGGGCGACCCGTCTCGGAGGGCTTGTGCTCGGGTATGGTTTTCTCTGGAGTGACCTTCTCTGCTATACTCTTGGTGCATTGGGGGGCACTGTGGTTGATGTGATTTTTTTGAGACGGTATTCACTGCATCCTTTGACCTGAACGTAAGACCTGACCTCTGGTTCCTCCTTTGAAATCTTAACAAAATCTTTATATTATCCTGATATTAATTTAATGAAAAGTTGATGAATTATACACGAACCCTGGCGGTGAAACCCGGGGAGGAACTATTTCTTTTGTTGAAATTGTAAATAATTTTCAATATTTTATAATTGTTAAGAGGTTATATGGAAATCTATCTCGGAGCTCTTGTTATTCTGGCGCTGCTGGCGATTTCTGACCTGGTTGTCGGGGTCAGTAATGACGCGGTAAATTTTTTGAATTCATCCTTTGGCTCAAGGGTGGCGCCCCGCATTGTCATTATGATTATTGCCAGTCTCGGTATTCTCGCCGGTGTTACCTTTTCAAGCGGTATGATGGAAGTAGCACGAAAGGGCATCTTTCATCCCCAGCATTTTCTCATGCCTGAGCTCATGGCGATATTTCTCGCGGTTATGCTGACAGACATTCTACTGCTTGATTTATACAATACCTTCGGGCTGCCTACATCAACGACCGTTTCGATTGTCTTTGAACTTTTAGGTGCAGCCGTTGCTCTCTCTCTCATTAAGATTATGAACAGCCCCGGAGCGGCAGAGACCCTGGGTGATTATATCAATTCAGCCAAGGCCCTGGCGATAATTTCAGGTATTCTATTATCTGTCATTGTTGCCTTTCTTGCGGGTGCCCTCGCTCAGTTCGTGACACGGCTTATCTTTACCTTTGATTACAAGGCGCGCCTTAAGCGTTACGGGGCTCTCTGGGGGGGAGTCGCTCTCTCACTGATAACATACTTTATTCTTATCAAGGGATCAAAGGGAACCAGCTTTATGACACCTGATATTGTCCTGTGGATTAAGGGGAATACTTTGCTGATTCTCGGTATCTGTTTTGCTCTGTCAGCTGTCATTCTCCAGGCGCTGATTCTTTTTACAAAGATAAATATTCTAAAGCCCATTGTGCTCATCGGTACCTTTGCCCTCGCTATGGCTTTTGCAGCCAATGACCTGGTGAACTTTATCGGGGTGCCACTGGCCGGTTTAAGCGCTTACGGGACTGCTGCCGCCACTGATACTCCCCTGACGGTAACCATGGCGGCACTGCAGCATAAGACCACTACGGGAACTAACATGCTTCTTCTGGCGGGAGCCATTATGGTGGTTACTCTCTGGATATCCAGGAAGGCGCGAACTGTCACAAAGACTGAAATAAACCTGGGGCGCCAGGATGAGGGATTTGAGCGTTTCGGATCTTCTCCCCTGTCACGGGTACTGGTTCGTATGTTCTCCAGTGTATTCAATGTTATAAAGGCTCCCTTCCCCGCGGTGATCCAGAATAAGATAGCTGAACGCCTCGATGTATCGAGGTACCAGCCGGCTCCCGAAAACGGGGATAAGGCTCCTTCCTTTGATCTACTGCGGGCTTCGGTGAACCTGATGGTGGCCAGTGCAGTGGTATCCTTTGCAACTTCGTTGAAACTTCCTCTCTCAACGACGTATGTTACCTTCATGGTCGCCATGGGGACGTCTCTTTCTGACCGGGCCTGGGGGCGGGAAAGCGCTGTCTATCGGGTCACGGGAGTGCTGACCGTAATAGGGGGCTGGTTTTTTACCGCCTTCATGGCCTTTACGGTCGCCTTTGCCTTCGCCTTTGTGATTTACTTCGGCAAGGTCTTCGGTGTTGTCGGCATTATTCTTCTCGGTGGATTGATCATCTGGAGAAACCATCACCTTCATCAGTCACGGGAAGACGAATCGAATGAGCTGGAGGTCTTCAACCTGGAAAAAGTAACTGACGCAAAAGAATCGATAGCCGTCACGTTTCAGCATACGGGTCTTTTCCTTACCAGGGTAAATGAAATTATGAACCAGTGCCTTGAGGGAATGTTTACCGAAGACCGGTCTCTTCTTAAAAGTTCCCACAGGGAAGTAAAGAAGATTCAGGTCTGGGCTAATATCATTATCGCAAATATTTTCAAAACCATGCGCCTTCTGCAGCAGCAGGATGCCAGAGATATCAAGGAGTACACTCATACCATCGGTTCTCTCCAGGAAATTGCCGAGAGTCTTCGGGATATGGTTATGCGAACCAGCCTGCATGTAGACAACCAGCATAAGGGTATGCTCGAGGAACAGGTTCACGAGTTGAAGGAAGTTAAAGGGAAAATTAACAGTATACTTTCTGAAACAGCCCAGGGACTTGCAAAGAAAGGAAAAATTAATTTTAAAAATCTTGAGGCAATGAACAGGGATTTGAAAAAGCACATCAGCTCTCTTGATGATGACCAGATCTCACGAATTATGGACGATTCTTCAAAGACCCGTCTCAGTATCATGTACTACGGGCTGCTGGGAAATATTCAAAAGATTGCTGATAATACACTGAAGGTAACAGAGATTTTTAAGCAGACCTTTAATTTAAAAAAGTAAATATCTGTCTTTAGCGAAAGGCTTATTTGCTAAAAGCCCCTTCATGCTTCTATGGTGATGGGGCTTTTTTGTTTTAAAAATATATACGTAACTCTTTGAATTCGATGTTTTATCCGTTATGAACTTGACTCCTTTCTCAAATATATTAAACTGCCGCTATGCTGACTCTTAAAGATATTCGAACATACTGCAGCACCCTGAAGGGAACCCGTGAAGACTTCCCCTTTGATTTTACTACCCTTGTTTTTAAGGTGGGTGACAAGATGTATGGTCTTACTAATATTGACTCTGAAGAGTTATGGATTAATTTGAAGTGCGACCCCCTTCTTGCTCTTGAACTTCGGTCCCGCCATCCCCAGGTTAAGCCGGGATATCATATGAATAAAAAGCACTGGAACACGGTTGTCGTAGACGGGGAACTTCCCGATGAGGAAATTTTCAGAATGATTGCCCATTCATATGATCTTGTTTTCGGAAAGCTCAAGAAATCAGTCAAGGCTGAGATTGAGGCATTGTAAAAAGTCTGTACCTTTACTTCCTTTCTATTCGGGCCTTTTTCCTGAAGGGTATCGTTGCCTGCATAAAGAACTTTGCGATAGAAAAAAGTATTAAAAGTACCGCGTTGCGGGGATCATGGGCCGGGCTCTTCAGGCCGAGGCGGGGAAGTACCCAGATCATCAGGTCGGCAACCTTGACCGGGCAGCCCTTTATGCGGATGATTTTTTTTGCCTCAAGTTTTCCCGATACACCGGCGCAGGAGCCGATCAGGGCGACGGTTTCACCGGGATGGATGACATCACCTTCATAGTATCCCATCACAATGGCTCCCTTTTTGGCCTGTTTCAGGTTGCCTTCCCATTTTTTTTCCGCTGTTCCAAGGCATCCCTTGATTGAGCAGATGCAGCCACCGTAACAAATGTTGCCTGAATCTCTATTGGTTCCTTCATAGAACTTTAACGGGGTATCGAGCTCTTTGAGCTCCTGGAAAGGAGAGTAGAGTTTTGCTGTCACTGATGCGAGCTCTTCGATTGATGTGTCGCCTGAAAGCTCGACATCAGCAAGGTCGATGGAGCCGTATCCCCGGTCCCGGGCCTCGGTCATGTACCGAATCTCTTCGGGAGAATAATTGAGTATGTGAGCAGCAACGGTATCAATGGCAAGGGGGTTGTCACTGATGAGGATTGCGCCCAGGTGCTCCGGGTAGGGGCTTGATTCGAATCCCCTGCCAATGGTAATCGCGTCGGTTACGATCAGGTCAGGGTAGCCTATCTCAAGGAGATCAATAATTTTTTCATGGAGCCGGTCATCATGATAGAGAAAGCGTTCTTTGTGAGTACTGATACCCACATTGAGTTTTATGGCATTGGTAATCTGGGTGACGATATGATACTTCAGCTTCGGCATCCAGATTTTGTATTCCGCTTCATACAGCGATTTGGCAACCAGAAGAGTTTTGTGCCATTTTGCCTTTTCAAGGGTGACTTTTTCAGTTTCCTCTTCGTTGAAGTCTACCAGGGGTACTTTGAGTTTTTTGGCGAACTTGTAGTAATCTGATTCGCTGAAAAACATGCGGGTCGGAATACCGATCCCTCCGGCTTCGCCAATCGTGATGGTTTCTGCTCCATGGTCATTTCGAAGTACATTGACCATGGATTCCATCATTTCATGTGCCGTGTATGAATGGTGAATATATTCTTTGTTCGCCGTAACAATATTTGGCTTGATGAGAATTTTTCCCTTTGGTTTGGCTCCCAGTTCTTCCATCCCTTCCCGGATAACACCCTGTATGGTGCTGATGTCATAGGATTCGCATTTTCTGATTATTACTTTCCGTGATGTCATGGGCCGCCTCCGGGAATAAGTGTAACACCTGTTACTTTAATAAAAGATAGCTTTTGTTTCGGCAATTGTCAAGGCAATAACTTAAATCATTGACTTTTTCTGCAACTCATGTTACGGTAACGGATGTTACGCTATAAACGGTTTTTATAAAACCGAGTGCTTAAAATCAATGATAAAGGGACACAATGATGAAAAGATTTAATAACCAGCTCGTTTATATTACCGGGGGCTCGAGCGGTATCGGCCTTGAATGCGCGAAGCTCCTCGCTTCCCTTGGGGCAGACCTGGTTCTTTGTGCCCGGAATGTTGAAAAGCTTGAGGGTGCAGCGGGTGTTGTGAAGGCTGCCTGCGCTGAAGAAAGGCAAAGGGTCTCTTTTTATTCCGTAGACGTTTCTGATGATGAGGATGTGCAGAAAAAGATGGCCCGGGCGGTACAGGAGATCGGTGCTCCAGACATACTTGTTAACAGTGCCGGCATTAACAGCTATGTGAATCATTTTGAAAAACTGACTGCTGACATGTTTCATCACGGCTTGAATGTAAATGTACTCGGTGTGCGTAATGTTACTGCTGCGCTTTTTGAACCGATGAAGGCAAAGAAGGGGCATGTGGTAATTCTTTCTTCAATGGCGGGACTTTTCGGAATGTTCGGCTATACCCTGTACGCGGCAACCAAGGCGGCCCTTCTCGGTTTTGCAGAAAGCCTTCGGTATGAATTAAAGCCCCTGGGTATGCACGTGACTGTTGTCTGTCCCCCGGAGGTGGACACGCCGATGAATATTGAAGAAGCGAAAACCCTTCCGTCAGAGGGACGGGCGATGAAAAATGCCGGTGGATTTCTCACCCCCGAATATACTGCCCGTGTAATTGTAAAGTCTATTGCGAAGAAAAAGTTTATGGTAATTCCGGGATTTCAGAGCCGTCTTGTTTACATGATTCATCGTTTTACTAATGGCCGCTTAAGCCGTGCTGTCAGTGATATGATTGTGAGCCGGAGCAGGAAAAAACAACAGAGGTAGCAGATTATGCCGAAGGCCCCCGCGTCACCGGGAGAAATTGAAAACATCCGGGACAACATGATTCATGAAGCGGTTTCGCTTATTAATGAAACAGGCTTTTCAAATTTCAGTATGCGTAAACTCGGATCACGTCTTGGAATCGCCGCCAAGACCATTTATAATTATTTTACCGATAAGGACGAGCTCTACCTTATGATTCTAACCAGGGGTTTTGATGTGCTTCTTGAAACCATGGAGAAGGCAAAGGAAGAAAGTCGTACCCCCTACCAGCAGCTTCGCGCGATGGCCCGGGCCTATGTCAGCTTCGGCCTGGAGAATCCCCATCACTATAATATACTTTTCAGTCTCGATGTTCCGAAGTATACAGACTACGTGGGAACCCGTCACGAAGAACTGGCGGATACTCAGAACCGTTCCGCCCTGAAGGTTGCAGTACTGACCCGGGAGGTGATGGTTACAGGCGCCCGGAAAAGCAGGGGCGTCAAAATGAAAGATATTGATCATCACCTTATGCATATCTGGTCGACCCTTCATGGTATTGTTTCTCTTCTCAACAGCAGGGTTACCCTGGAGGTGGGAGATTTCACCACATCGGTTGACCGGCTCGTTGATGATACGGTTGTCATGTTCAAGTAATGAAACGGAACGCTAAAGGGGGGCAAAAGAAATTTTTATGGTAAAGGAAGAAAGAGTTCATTACCGCAACAATGAACCGGTTCGTGATGGAGATTATGTTCTCTACTGGATGCAGCAATCTCAGCGCAGCCGGTACAATGAGGCCCTTGAATACGCTGTGACACGAGCCAATGATCTTGGATTGCCATGTGTGGTTTTTTTTGGTGTGACGCCTGAGTTTCCCGAAGCCAATCGCCGCCATTACCGTTTTATGCTTGAGGGGCTTATCGAAACCAAAAAAAATCTCGAAGCTCGCAATATTTCTTTTCTCCTGGAGATAGCGGATCCTGTCGAGAGGGCGGCGTCCCTCGCAGGAAGTGCCGCCCTGCTGGTTATAGACCGGGGTTATCTGAAAATACAGCGGTGGTGGAGAACTGCCCTTGTCTCAAAAGTTGCCTGCATGTGTGTTGAAGTTGAAAGTGATGTTGTGGTCCCTGTTGAGACCGCGTCAATTAAAGAAGAATATTCCGCAGCTACTCTGCGGCGAAAAATCATGCCCCTGGTGCCGTCTTTTTTGATGCTTCCCGAAGAACAGGAAGCGCTTGCTACACTCAAGGAGGGTAAACTTTCTTTTAAAAATTTTAATGATCCTGATTCTATTCTTGATAAACTCAACTTTATAAATAGAATTTCAGAAGTGGAGTGGATTCATGGCGGTACGGGTGAAGCTGAAAAACATCTCAATGGCTTTGTCAAAAATAATCTTAAGTTTTACGATACTCTGCGGAATGACCCGACCCGGGATTTTGCCTCCCACATGAGCCCCTATCTGCATTTTGGTCAGATTTCTCCGGTATACATCGCTCTGAAGATTATACGGAGCGGGTTTTCCTCAGCTGACAAGTTCATCGACGAGCTGGTGGTACGGAGGGAACTCTCGGTAAACTTCCTTTATTATAATACTATGTATGATCGTTTCGAGGGGCTTTCCGCCTGGGCAATTAAGACCCTTGAAGAACATGCCGCGGACCCCCGGCCTTTTCTCTATACCCTGAAGCAGTTCGAAAAGGGGGCCACTCACGATCGCTACTGGAATGCCGCCCAGATGGAACTGGTGAAGACCGGGGCTATGCAGGGATATATGAGGATGTACTGGGGGAAAAAGATCCTGGAATGGACGAATAATCCGCAGGAGGCTTTTGACGTGATGGTGGCGCTCAATAATCGGTATGCCCTCGACGGCAGAGATGCCAACAGTTACGCGGGTATTGCATGGTGCCTGGGGAAACATGACCGACCCTGGAAAGAACGTCCTATTTTCGGAAAAGTGCGGTACATGAATGAGAATGGCTTAAAGAGAAAATTTGACATAGACCGTTATGCGGAACGTATAGAGAGTTTATGATTTATTTATTGAACCATAAAAGGCCCCTTTTTAAAACAGGTTTCCCTGATTCTTTGAAGCCTTCGAAGTAGAGCTCTCCATCTCGATCTGTCTCGTAGCCTACTATAATGACTTTTTCCCCCGGGAAGACCGGTTTGGCATAGCGGATTGAAAAGCCCTTCATCTTTTCCATCTCCCCTTCAAAGAAAGAGTCCCGCAGGGCATTGGCCATCATGGCGGTTATGCATACCCCGTGCATGATGGTACGGGGTAGTCCTGCCAGTTTTGATAAAAAATTGCTGGTATGCATAAAGTTATGGTCTCTGGACACCCGGGCGTATTTCAACTGCTGTCCCTCAAATGTCTGGAATTCAGTCCGGAAGATTTCTTTGCCATGACCAGGCTCTGGAATTTTTTTTGCATTTCTATGATCGCCGGTGCCACGGATCAAGAAACCGGTCACTGCTTCAAAGGTCTCTTCATCGCCAACCATCGCCCTGGTCCTTAGATTAATCATTTCCCCTGCCGGCGTATCAAAAATATTCAGTATATCCATGGTGACCGAAACGGCTTCTCCAAGGTGAATGGGGTGCTTCCACCGGGCCTCCTGCTGGGCATGAACCATTTTGAAAATATTTAGGTCAAGACCCCGGAGGGTCATCATATGCTCAAACATCGGGTAGAGAAGCCGGGATATGTAAAAGGGAGGGGCCATGGTGTCATCTTCAGTATAGAGCCCCGGATCGTCATTGGTTGCTTCAACATACCGGGTCACATCTTTTTTCTGGATAGGGGCGAATTCCCGTGTTATTGAATAACCGATCAAGCCGCGGTTCATGGCGCGGGAAGTGCGGTTTTTAATCATTGCAGAAAACATTGCTTTGCTTGGTAAAGCCATTGTCTGTTTCCTCTTTGTATCCAGCCGCTTTTTTGAGGCTCTAAGCTTCAGGGGTAATGTACAGGTGCTTTGAGCTTTCTGCAAGAAAAATTCATCCACATGAAGTCTTTTTCAATGCACGGTAGTCGTTTTAAAAGATAATTTATCCAGAAAAATGTTGATTAGCTGCGGGGAAATGATTAAAATTTGATGTATGTTTTTGTACATATTCACATGGATGCACAATATAAGAGCTAATTCCTGAAAAAATAGCACAAACGGGTTGACATTTGCTAAATTTAGAATTATTATACCCAAGTTGTATTATTTAATCATATAAATCATAAGGGGAAGAAAAAATGAAAAAGCAATTTATTTCAATTGCTGCCGCAATAGCCTTTGTCTTTTGTGCGGGAGCGCTCCTTGCAGGTGACGGTATTGAAGCAGGACCTGAAACTCTTGGAAAAGTTCATTCAACTGATGGTATATTTTTAGCCCAATCAAAATTTGACAAACTGATCAGCAAGAAAGAAAGAAAAAAGAAGAAGAAGGCTCAAGCCCGGGAACGACGCAAGCGTGAGCTTGAGCGTGAACTTGCTCGAGAACGACATGAACGTAAACGACTTGAACGGGAAAAACGAGAACGTGAACGACAAAAGCTTGATCGGAAAAGATACTCAAGACGTCCTCTGAGAGTGATTAAATCGCATCTTGCACGAACCAGCAGCGTTCGTTCGACCAGGCGGATGTCTAACCGGGTTCGTCCTGGACAACGCGTCTATTTTTATTACAAAGTTGGCCCTATTAAAAAGCATAAGAGAAGAGCACGGGTAAAAACACGGCTGGTTGTGCGAAAGGACGGACGTACTGTCTATAGGGGCAAATGGAAAAAAAGAAACGCTGCCCGAGCAGGATCTCGTCGTGGAGATAACTATGTCAGATATTATGAGTCTGCACAGTGGAGCTACCGTGTGGCGAGACGTCGAGCCGGTGGTCGATACAGTGCAACTATTTATTTTGAAGATATCAAAAACAGAAAAAGAACCTCTATAAACTATCGTTTTACTGTTAAAAAGAGCCGAAAGGACCGAGGGCGCTATGACCGCGATAAAGATAGCAGGTATGGCCGTACCCGTCACTATCGATCTCCCAAAAGGGCGACTCGTTATTATAAGCGTAATCGATATGGTGCGACCAAATATCACAACCGCAGTCGATATGGCGGAACCCGTTATAACAATCGCAGCCGATACGGCGGAACCCGTTACATGGGAACTAGATACTATAAAAGATAAATTGAGGGGATGTTCTGCCTAGAGAAGTAAAGAACATTGAACTTTATATCTTACATCGATCCAGTCAGAAAAGGCCACCTCAGTGTGGCCTTTCTGCTGTTTATTCTCCTGCCTCTCTGGCCCATTGATTTTCATTATTTCTTTGCCGACCGTCTGGTTCTGGCTCATGGGACTGCACTGCTGTTTTTTGTTCTGTTTTTGTTTCGTTCATGGAAAGGAAGTTTATCCTTTCATCTGACGATACCTGATATCCTTCTGGGGCTTTTTTATTTCAGTTTTTCCCTTTCCCAGGCTGCTGCTGATGTTTCGGCGACCGGCGTTCTTCCTTCCCTGCTTGAATCCTCTTTTGTAGTTATATATATTGCCTTCAGGATACTGGGAGATAAGCTGAAAGATCCGGGAGACTTTAAGGTCTTTGCCCTGATGATCTGCGGGAGTACAACCCTCCTGGCGCTCTGGGGCCTTTTGCAATATTTTACCGGCATTGATGTTGCAGAAGATCTGAAGGCCCTTTTTGCAAGCCATCATCTTCCGGTTATTGCCTCGATGGGCAATCCGAATTTTCTCAGTGAGTTCCTGGTTCTTGCCATGCCCCTGACCCTTGCGGCAGGTTTTCTCATGAAGCGCTTTTCAGTTTTCTCCATTATCTTTTTGATCCAGGGGCTCTGTATTTATCTGACCTATTCCCGCCTTGCCTGGGCTGTTTTTCTGATGTTTATGGGCATCTCGTTTTTCTTTGCCCGGGAGAACCGGCGGCGTCTCGGTTTTTTATATGCTGCGGCACTTCTGGCGGCGGGGATGCTTTTCGCCTTTCATCAGTACCGGGGGGCTCCCCAGGCCGGGCGGGTCGTCAAAAATCTGACCAGCCAGAGTCCCTTTGCCGAACGGGCCGTTATGTACCGGGCCGCATGTGCCATGGTTAAAGACTCATCATTTCTGGGTCACGGACCGGGGGCCTTTGCCAGGGATTTTCCCCCCTACCGGAGCCGTGCTGAAAAAGAGGCGGGTGAATCTGCGAAAAAAGAAACCCCTGAGCTCAAACATGCCCATTCTGATTTTCTTGAGATTGCCTATGACAATGGATTTATGGCATTATTTTTCTATTGCGGCCTGATGGGATACGGGATTTTGCGGGGTCTCTCTCTGCTGAAACGAAACGAAGGGGATCTCAAAAACGGGGCGGCGACGATTCCTCTTCTTGTTCTGCCCTTCAGCATCTGGGCCTTTCCATTTTTTCTTCCTTTCAGTAAAATACTTTTTCTTTTTTCTCTTGCCTCTGTCGGCGGTTGTGAAATTTTTATAGAGAGGAAATGGCTTCTGAAGGGAGCAGCTGTTTTGCTCGCCGGGGCGGGTATTTTTGCAGCCGCCTGGCAGGTCCGCTACATGGAATCTCAATATTATTACAATAAAGGTATTGACCTTTTTGACCGTGACATGAAAACAGGAAGGGAGGCCCTTGAAGAGAGTGTTGAACTTTTTCCCTATGAGGGGTTCTCATGGTTTAGTCTTGGTTCGCTTCTTCTTAACGGCGGGTACCGTGAGGGGATTGATCATGTCGAGGCTTCACTGATTTTTTACGCTGACGGGCCGGCCTTTCTGACACTGGCCCGCGGGAGCCGTGATCATGATGAGATTGACGCGTCCCTTGAATATTACCGCCGCTATCTTCAGCTCATCCCGGGTGATGAAGCGGTTCGGCGGGAAATGAATGAATTGAAAAATTATCATGAAAAAATTAAAAACTAAACAGCTGTTTCGATATATTACCATGGGCACCCTTGCAGTTCTACTCCTTTCGGGGGTTGAGGCTATTCATGGGGGCCTCGGGTTTCCTCTGAAATATCCGAAGAGGGTAACCGGTACCTTTTGTGAGTACCGGGGAATCAAGTTTCACCGGGGCCTCGATATGAGCTGCGGGGGAAGAGTCGGCGTCCCCGTGCTGGCTGCCGATGACGGATATATTAAGACCGTGATGTATCAGAAGTGGGGTATCGGGTACTGCCTCTTTCTTCAGCATGGCCGGGGGCTTGTCACCATGTATGGACACCTGAGCCGTTTTAGTTCAAAGATCTCCCGTCATAAGGGGATGAAAAAGCTGCGCGGTAAGATGCTCGACCGGGTAGATTTTAGAAAAGATTTTTCCAGCGCGGTGATACCGGTCCGCAGGGGGGAAGTTATCGCCTACACGGGGGACACGGGCATCGGCATGGCACACCTTCATTTTGAAGTAAAGCAGGGGGATAACCGATATCTTAATCCTCTGAAAAGCGGACTGTATATTCCTGATAAAAGTAAACCATTGATTCAGCGGGTCTACATGCTTCCCCTTGACGGGTATTCCCATATTAATGGAAAATCCCGGGAGGCGTCTTTTCCTGTTGTGCGGGCCCGGGGTAAAAAGGGAATCTATTATTTGAAGGGGGGGGCAGCCCCCAAGGTAGCCGGTACCGTAGGAATAAAGATAAAGGCCTGTGACCGGGTCAACTACCGAAACCGGGTATCGGTCTACGGCTTTGACGTCAAGCTCGATGGAAAATCGGTCTACCGGCATTTCTTTAAGGGAATTACCCGGTCAGAGACATACCACATGGGACTTTACTTTGACTACGACCGGAGCTCATACAGTCATTATATTTATTACGCCTGGGACCGGCGCAACAACCGGGGGGCTCTCAAAGGGCTGAAACCGGGGAAGACCTATCGGGTTACCGCCTTCTTTTATGATGCCGCAATGAACCGCTCAAGGCTCTCCTTTACGGTCAGGGGAGCCCGGCCTTTTTCCCGGCCACAGTGGAAACGCCGGGTTAATCTTCATCCTGGTGATGATCTTGATCTCGAGTCGCGGGACGGGAAGTTTTCTCTCTATTTTGATGAAAAGAGCGGCCTTTATAAAGAAGAAGTCGTCATTCGCCGGGAAGCCCCCTTTTCGATTGATGAACCGGGGCTGACCATGAAGTCATCTGTTTACGCAGTTTTTCCCCGTGGCCTGGCCCTTGACAAGCCGGTGCGTGTCCGCTTCAAGTATACGGGCCGTGACAGGGGCAAGGTGGGCATCTATGCTATTACCGGGTCAAAGGGCTACTTTTATTTTGCGGGAGACCGGCGCAATGGAAGTTACATCGAAACTGAGGCCCGTAAAATGGGAAGATTTTTTCTGGTCCGTGATGATGTTCCTCCTCACATCGGTAAAAACAATGTCAGGAAAGTAAAGGGACGCCGACTGATTTATTTTTACCTCGCGGATATCGGCAGCGGTGTCAATCTTGACCGCATTGATCTTTCGGTGGACGGGAAAAAAGTGAAGTGGGATTTTGATCCTGACAAGGGACGTCTTGAAATATTACGGCATAACAGGATATGGCGCCGGGGCAGGCATGAGGTGCGGCTTCGCATCTATGATCGTGCAGGGAATTCCTCTTCGTTGAAGAAGTATTCATATCTAATTCGTTGATGGCGGGAAAAACAACTTCCCGGGCAAATTGATCAGCATAGTTCACCAGTCTATACTGTTTCCCCGGGAAGTGCTCGTTATGAAGGACGGGAAAACTTCCTCTCTATTTAATTATGAAAGATGCCTTTGCTGTTTCAGTTTTCTCTCCGGTTTTAATATCCGCTGAAACCTGGTATGTCCCCTTTGCTGTCATGTTCACGTCTACAGCATAATGAAACATTCCTTCCCCTTCCATTGTGTGTCCTTTCTTTATCACTGCTTTTCCATCGGGACCGGTAATGGTTGTAGTGATTTCTGCATCCTTTACCGCAGACTTGTCTGCACTCTTTAGAACAGAGATGGAAATGAAATGATCTGAATCTTTTGCTCCATGCATGGTCATTTTTTTGTGGCTCATCTTCATCATTTCTGCCATTTTGTCATGGGCTGCCTTATCCATTAATTCAAAACTTACCTGGGTGTCAGCAAGTTTAACGATTTTAATGTTGTCCATGGCCATGGTTCCGTGATGGCCTCCCTGGTCTCCCTTTGAACAGCCAAGGACTGCGACGAGAGATAGTGCGAGTACCATTGATGCATTTTTTCTCATGGTGTTTCTCCTTTAGGTAATTTATTTGTATTAAATACCGGTTGAGCTCCCTGGCGGTAGTTGTACCACCATTCGAATAAAACCGGAATAAGAACTAAAGTAACAATAGTGGAAGTTATAAGCCCTCCCACCATGGGTGCTGCAATGCGGCGCATGGCTGTGTTACCTGCCGCAGTGCCCCAGAAAATAGGGAGAAGGCCAAGCATGGTTGTCATTACAGTCATCATTTTCGGCCTGACTCTGAGAACCGCTCCGTGAATAACCGCATCTCTCAGAGTAGAAAATTCGCCCGCAGCAAGCATCCTGAGTGATTCATCGAGGTACACCAGCATTATCACTCCGGTTTCAGCAGCGAGCCCGATGAGGGCAATAAAACCGACATCAGAGGCTACGGACCGGTTATAGCCGGCAAGGTACATGAACCAGAGTCCTCCCAGGGGAGCGAAAAACATTGCTGTCCCCATGACCCAGAGGGGGTGGGACACATTTTTAAAGTGAATAAAAAGAATAACAAAAATTATGAGGATTACCAGGGGTATGAGAATTTTCATTCTGTCGGCAGCAAGTTTCATCTGCTCGTATTGACCGCTTATCAGATAAGAGTATCCTGCTTCCCAGGGTATTTTTTTCTCTGAAATAAGCGTGTCTATTTTAGTTTTGAGTGAATGTGCGAGCCCTCCAATATCAGATGATCGGGTATCCACGTAAAGCCACGAGGTGAGACGGGCATTTTCTGTTTTAATGCCCCCTGGACCTTTTTCAATTCTGATACGGGCAACCGATGAAACGGGTATCTGACCGCCTCCCGGAATCGGAATAAGGATATTTTCCAGGTCTTCGAGGGATTCCCGGTACGATCGCATGTAGCGTATGTTAATACTCCATCGGTACAGGCCTGAAATCACTTCACTGATTCCCCGGCCGCCAACAGCTGACGTAAGAACATTTTGGATATCTCCGATAGAAAGGCCGTACTGTCCCGCTTTCTGCCGGTCGATATCATAGATAATGTAGTTTGCCCCTTCAACACGCTCTCCGATAACGGTTGTTATACCTGGAACGCCTGCCAGATGTCCCTCAAGGGCCTGGGTAATCGCCTGAAGTTTTGAAAGATCGTCGCCCATGACTTTTATGCCAAGGGGTGTTTTTATGCCTGTTGAGAGCATATCAAGGCGTGTTTTTATTGGCATGGTCCAGGCATTGACAAGCCCCGGGAGCTTCACTTTTCGATCAAGCTCGTCGATGATGTGGTCTATGTCTATTCCATCGCGCCATTCAGAAGGGTCTTTTAAAAGTATGGTGGTCTCAATCATTGAGAGTGGTGCAGGATCGGTTGCTGTATCAGCCCTGCCGACCTTTCCGAATACTTTTTTTACCTCAGGCACAGATTTGATAAGTCTGTCGGTCTCAATAAGAATTTCTCGGGCCTTACTAACTGATATGCCCGGAATGGTTGTTGGCATGTAGAGCAGATCTCCCTCTTCAAGGGGAGGCATGAATTCATTGCCGATAGACTTCATCACATGGATGTTGGTAAAGGGAACTTTTATACCGGTAATGGGGAGAAGGCTGAAAAGTAGAACAATGGCACTGATTATAGCTATTCGCTTTTTATTGTCTAAAGAATACTCGAGGACAGGACGGTATATCTTTATTAGAAACCGGCTTACAGGGTGATTCTCTTCAGCAGGGATTTTTCCCCTGACAAAGTATCCCACAAGGATAGGAAGCAGCACGATAGCCAGGATTGCGCTTGCAGACATTGCCAGTGTTTTTGTGAAGGCAAGGGGAATGAATAACCGCCCTGATTGCTCAGGGAGTGCAAAGACAGGAAGAAAGCTGACAATAATAATGATCATCGACCAAAACAGTCCCGGAGCAACTTCAAGAGTAGCCTCACGGGCTGCCTGCCAGTAATGACTGTTGCCGACTTCCTGAACCTCTTTGTGAAGTTTTTCAAGATGCTTATGGGTGTTTTCCACCATTACGACGCTGGCATCAACCATGACACCAATGGCGATGGCAATGCCCCCCATTGACATGATATTTGCCGCGACACCCATAATGTGCATAAACAGAAATGAAGTTATTACCCCCATGGGAAGTATGATTAAGGCGACAAAGGCCGATCTGAAATGGAGCAAAAAGAAAATAGTTACGATAGATACGATTATCAGTTCTTCGATAATTTTTAACCTGAGGTTGCCGGTGGCGCGGTTGATTAATTCAGATCGGTCATAGGTCGTCTCGATTTTTACCCCTTCAGGGAGAGTGTTTTTCAGACTGTGTATTTTCTTTTTAATGCGGGCAATAGTTCGGGGTACATCTTCACCCTGGCGCATGATAATGATCCCGCCAACCACTTCGCCTTTCCCATCCAGTTCTGCGAGACCTCTTCTGATATCCGGCCCTTCCTTTACATGAGCTATTGAACCGAGGGTTAGAACCGCTCCTTCCCGGGATGATTTTATGGGGATGCTTTTTATCTCTTCAACGGACTTAATGTAGCCCCTTGCGAGAATCATGTATTCTGTTTCTGCCTGCTGGAAGAGGCGGGCCCCCATCTCCATGTTTGATTTTTTAACCGCCTTTTCAATATCTTTGAGAGATATGCCGTACTGGTAAAGGAGATTAGGGTTTATTTCTATCTGGAACTGGCGCTTAAAACCCCCGATGGTTGCTACCTCACTGACACCCTTTACGGAGGTTAATTCATAGCGTAAAATAAAATCCTGGAGATCCCTGAGGTCGGCCAGTGTTTGTTTTCCCGTTGAATCCACCAGGGCGTATTGAAAAATCCATCCAACTGATGTGGCATCGGGGCCGAGTTCGAGAGAAACATTTCGCGGTAGTTTTCCCTGCATGCCGTTAAGATATTCAAGAACACGGCTGCGTGCCCAGTAGAGGTCAGTGCCATCTTCAAAGAGTATATACACAAAACTGAATCCGAAGAAAGAATATCCCCGTACCGTTTTAGCATAGGGAACAGAAAGCATTTTGGTGGTCAGGGGATAGGTTATCTGGTCTTCAACCACCTGGGGTGGTTGTCCTGTGTAGGTTGCCTGGATGATCACCTGGGTATCGGAAAGATCGGGGATGGCGTCCATTCTTATCTGATACAGACTCCAGATTCCGGTAATTAACAGACTTGCTGACAAGATGAGAACCAGTATCCGGTTATTAATGCACCAGTTAATAATTGTTTTCATAATAAAAATCCTTTATGGTGAAGCATCAGTGTTGATGCCCCCCTGCCTGTCCCTTTTGCAGCGCTTCTTTTAAAGACGCCTCTGAATCGAGAAGAAACTGACCGTTGGCGACAATAAGTTCTTTCTCTTTCAGCCCTCTGCTTACAACCGCTTTAGAGCCTGAGCGGATTTTGATGACAATGGGGCGAACTTCAAATTCTCCTTCCCCCAGTGAAACAAAAACATAATTTTTTTCTCCCGAATAAATTACCGCGTTGTCTGGGATGACAATGGACTTGCCGGGGAATCCGCTGCTGGTCGATACACTAACAAACATTCCCGGTTTAAGCACGTGCCGTGGATTATTGACGACAATGCGAACTTTCGCATCTCTTGTCTTCATGTCGAAAAAAGGATATATTAAATCGATTTTTCCGGGAAATTTTCGGTCGGGATAGGCGTTAGATGAAATTTTCACCCTCTGGCCGTTTTTAATAAAAGGAAGATCTTTCTCAAATATGTGAATAAAAATCCAGAGTCTGCCCAGATTTGCGATTCTGAATAACTCCTGACCTGATTTGATATGATCGCCCTGAAGTACATTTTTTTTAACAATGACCCCGCTGATAGGCGATCGGTAATAGGTTCTTCGATCGGTCATGCCGGCTTTCTCCAAATGTGTTATCTGGCTGACGGGAATATCAAGGTAGAGAAGTTTACGGCGTGCTGCAAGAACGGTGCGGTCTTTTTTTAGTTCAGCAACTGACTTTCCCTGATCAAGATATATTTTTTTTAATGTTTGATAGGTGGTGATATACTCTTCTTTGGCTGAGAGTATTTTCTGGCTGTAGACACCCATGAGCAGTGAGCCCCGGCGTACCCTCTGGCCTTCCTTTGATACATAGAGGCGTTCTATCCAGCCGTCATATTTAGTATTTATGACAACCAACCTGTTGGGATCTTCGTTGTAATCTACATGTCCTGAATAAAGTGATTTTTTACTGAATTTTTCTTTTTTAACCGGGACGGTGTATATCCTGGCATTTTTTAAAAGATTTTCTGCAAGTGAGAATTTAAAATGCTGAGAAAGTTTCTCCTTTGATTTTTTGTTTTCAGTACCAGATTTTTTTGATTTATGGTCATGCTTCTTGTCGGCTTTTTTTTGCCTCGCGGGTACAAATGTAAGCTTCATTCCGCAGATAGGGCAGTTGCCAGGTTCGTGCTGGATAACCTGGGGATGCATTGAACATGTATAATAGCCTTCATCGGGAGAAACTGCTCCCTCCTTGCTGCATGATCCAAGAAGCAGCATTGCCGGGATTATTAAACTCGCTGTTAGGAATATGATACCTGTTCTGGTGATATATTTTTTCATTTTTTGTACTCCTTTCGGACCTTATGCTGTGGGAACCGATATAAGAGGTACATCAGTTTTGCCCTGCTGAAAGTAACGTCGCGACGAAGCCTGGCTTTTCTCAAGGATGCTTTTAAATAGAGCCGGTATGAATCGAGAACATCAATTATAGTTGTGCTTCCCGCGGGGAGGATAGAAATCTGGCTCTGGTAAACCGAAAAATACATCGGAAGAATCTGGTTCTGGTATTCTGAAAATGATTTAGACAGCAATATAAAATTTTTTAGTTCTCCTTTCCAGGCGGTAGAAAGCTGAAGGCTGATGTTCTGAAGTTCTTTTTCTGCAGCCAGCAGTTTTTGTTTTTCAGCGCGGATTGCATGCCGTTCTTTTAAGGGATAATAGAGGGGAAGAGGAACTGATGCCTTAAGAGAAATGAAATCTTCTCCCGCGTCTTTCCCTGTAATTTTCTGACGGATGCGGTAGTCTAAACCGATGGTGATGCCCGGGACTGTTTTTGCTTTTTCCATCCCATAGGCCGCTTGAGTGGCTTTTAAGAGCATCTCATATTTCTTGTAAAGAGGATGAGTTTTTGGGGTAAAGTTATCTGATTTTTCCAGATCAATAGTCTGGAGTTGTTCGTCATCTGTTGTGTTGTGAAGTAATTTTTCTGCAAGGGGAATTCCGCAGAGTTTTTCAAGTTTTTGTTTTTCCTTTTCTAAAATTCCACTGACTTCTTTCAGGGAAATGCCCAGGTCATAAATTTCAGCTCGAATTTTGAGAAGTTGTGTCGCATTCATTCTGTTGACCGCTACCAGGGACTCGGCAACCTTTGAAATAGTCCCAAGGGTTTCTTTGTTCTTGTTCAAGATTTGTTTCTTTGTCCCGATGAATATAAGAGCGGCGTGGGTAAGGCGGATTTGAAGGGCCAGCCCGTTTTTTGCTTCTCGGATAATTTCCTGTTTTGCCATGTAACGATTTTTAAAGAGTTTCTTTCGTGCACTGCTTTCGAAGGGCGATGCAATATATTGTGACAGGCCAATGCTGATGCCTGACATTGCATGCTCAGTGAGAGAGGGGAACTCAGTAACCGGGATATTGGAATAGCTAAAAGAAAACACTGGATTTTTTGGAAGGATACTCTGTTTCCTGTATGAAGACTCCGCGGCCTTTGATTGATGCACTGCTCCTTTTAGAGCCGGATTGTTTTCAAGGGCAATACGTATTAATTCATCTGTCGTATTCGATAAGGCATTGCTGGAAACAAGACAGAAAACTGGAGTAAATAACAGCAAAAAGAGTTTCATAGAGCCCTCCGGAATCAATTACTACCAATAAAGTAGTGATTGATTCTAATTCATGACCACATTTCCCCTGCAAAGTTACAACTATTTTATTTTAAATTTGGGAAATGTATTTTCCAGTGAATTATTGTCTATTTGAAAAGTAATCAGAAAAAGAGGATGATTCAAGGCAATCGTAATGCTAATTAACCGATTTTTTTCAAGACGATAAGGGTGATGTCATCCTGCTGGTCGATGATATCCCTCAGGTGCTCATGGTAGTCGAGAACTATGTGGTTGAGGACTTCCTGGGCCGACGCATCAGGAGCGGTTTCAAATGATTTTGAAATTTTTTCAAGATTATAAATCTCGTCTTCCAGGTTGCGGGCTTCGTTCAGTCCATCGGTATAGAGAAAAATATAGTCTCCTTTCTGTAATTCGAATTCAATTGACTCATAGTCATAATTAAAGTCTACAATGCCGAGGAATGCCCCGGCGATACGCTGCTGGTATTTTTCTTCAGGGAAGTAAACTTCCCCCCCCCTTTTTATTATAATATCGTTGTGTGCGGCATTGGCATATTCAACACGGGTATCATTGAACCTGAGAAGTACGCCGGTGATATAATTTCCCACGTCACCGATTTCTTTTTGCAGATTTGTGTTGGTCTTTGTCATGACTTCATTGAGGGGAAGTTTTTCGCCTTCAAAGAAGTTTCTGAGAATGACCGATTTGGCTATCATCGTAACCAGTCCCGATGCAATTCCGTGTCCTGAGACATCAAAGATTCCGACGCCCTTGAGGTCTCCGTCTTCTGTATAAAAATCATAGAAGTCTCCGGAGATGCCCATCATCGGCTGGTACATAAAGGCAATGTCCCATTTGTCCGAGACGGGGGGCACGTTAGGAAGAAAACTGTTTTGCACGCTGATGGCCATCGCCATGTCTTTGCGTCGAATGTGCTGGGCCGTGGTCAGTTCGTTATTACGTTCCTGAAGATGATCATTGGTGGTCTCAATTTCAGTAAGGGCATCCTCGAGCTGGTTGGTTCGCCTTTTAACCTTATCCTCAAGGTGGATGTTCAGTTCAAAAAGCTGGTTTTTCATCCTGTTTATTCGATCCGCGAGACCCAGGGAAAGAAAAACAACATTGAATACAATTCCGATTGAAAGGTTGAAGCTGTTAAGAAAGCTGCTTTCCACGCCCGTCAGGCGTGACAGGGCCAGCAATGCAGTGGCGATAATCAGGATACCCCAGGCGGCGAGAAAAAACCAGGCTTGCCGCATGTGATGTTTGAGAGCGATTATTGAAATTGCTATCGATATCAGGAGCAGGAGAATAGGAAGTATTGCACTAAAGTAAAGAAGATTGCTGCGGTCGATAAAAGGTGTAAGCACCATGCAGATTCCTGAAAGGAATGTGAGGGCCGTGAAAATCCTGTTCAGTTTCGGCACGATCCGGGGGGTCTCAAGGTAATCAATAATGAAAAGTCCTACCGTAAAGAGGGCCCCGAAGGTTGCAAAGATGTCGATGATATTGTTCAGCAACGGCAGGCTGTGTGCTATATATTCGGCGCCGAAACCGCTCAGCTGAGAGACGTATAGTGTTAGAAAAAAGATATGACTGACATAGTATATATAGACCCGTTCCCGTACAGAAAGAAAGACGAAAATGTTATAGACTATCATGATAAGCAGAATCCCGAAGAGGATGCCGTAGAGAATCTGCTCCCGATGATCCTGACGGTGAAAGGTATGGCTGTCAATTATGCTGAGAGGGAAATTTATGGCCCCTGAGCTGTTGAGTCGTAAATATACAGTATAGGTTTTTTCGGGACTGTTCAGGGGGAAAAGGAAGTTACGGCTCTCCATTTTTCGGCTGCTGAAGGGGAGGGCGTCACCGGTTTTAATGTATCGAAAGGTTCCATCGCTTTTCAGCTGATAAAAATCGATTACATCAATGTGTGGATAGGCGAGTTTGAGAAACCAGGGGCGGGAAAGGTTTTTTTTCTGCCGTATTTTTATGCGTATCCAATACGCTGCAGAGCTGTATCCGAAATTGCTGGTTTTTTCAGAATTTTTTCTGAATGCAGCTGCCGCCTTCCCGGAATGAACATCCTTGAAAGAGAGGCTTCCCTCAGTGTCCTTGAGCCAGTAAATTTTATCCTGAATAGAGATATCGCCACTGAGGGTGTTATTGAGCATAACTTCCCCTGCCGTAAGGGAGGAGGCGCATAGGGCCAGAATTAATGTAAGAACCAGTTTTTTCATTGATCTGCTTTTATTTAAATTATCATATCATGTATATATGTTCGTGTCAATATGGCGGTTTTTGCAGTAATAAAAATTCATCTGGGAAAAATAAGGGTCCCTGATGGGGGGTCTTATTTTTCCCAGAGTTTAATTTATAAAACAACTTGACAGTTCTTAGCTGTTTGGCAAAATGGCCAAATAGAGGTGATTATGAACCCAAAAGTACAGGCACAGTATGAAGCTCGGGCGAAAATTATCAAGGCCCTTGCCCATCCCAGCAGGCTTTTCATTGTTGAAGAACTGAAAAAATCTGAGTGGTGTGTTAATGAACTGACTGATATGATCGGCGCGGATATTTCGACTGTTTCGAAGCATCTAACTGTTCTTAAAAATGCCGGCCTGGTTATTGATGAAAAGAGAGGCAATTGCATCTACTATCATCTGCGGGTCCCCTGTATTCTTGATTTTATCGGCTGTGTCGAAACGGTTCTTGAAACAAGTGCGCAGGACCAGTTGGAGCGTGTTGCCTGCTGTAAAGTATAAAAACTTAAAGGCGGCGATGTCAAATACTAAGGGCGACGATGCGCATCGTCGCTTTTATGGCTTGAGTATTTGGCGATTTGGCCAAATTGTTATTTTAAATGTGAGGAATATATGAACTGGAAAAACGAAGGAAAATATTTTTTCTGGATGGCGGTTATTTTTGCCGGCATCTATTTTATGCCTGCGGGTACTACCCGCTTTGATAATGCAATCGATGAGGGGCTGCTGCTTTTACAGTCCTATGCGCGAGAACATGTGATCTTCTGTCTTCTACCGGCATTTTTTATCGCCGGGGCGATGGCACGTTTTCTTAACCAGAATTCGGTAATTCGCTACCTGGGACCCGGGGCAAACCGTTTTGTCGCCTATGGCCTTTCAAGTGTTTCCGGGTCTATTCTTGCAGTCTGTTCATGTACGGTTCTTCCCCTCTTTGCGGGAATCTACCGAGTTGGCGCGGGACTTGGTCCTGCAGCGGCATTTCTCTACTCAGGCCCCGCAATCAATGTAATGGCTATTATTGTTACTGCCCGGGTCCTTGGTGCTGAACTGGGAGTCGTGAGGGCCCTTGGAGCGGTGGGATTCAGTCTTCTTATTGGTATCTTTATGCATCTTTTAAATCGAAAGGAAGAAAAAGAAAGAACTTCTGCTGAAATGATTATTCCCGAAGATGATAATCAGCGCCCTTTTAAATATCAGGGAGCCCTCTTTTTACTTTTAGTAGTGATCTTAATCTTTGCCAACTGGGGGCCTTCTGCTTCTCCTGAAGGTATCTGGCACATGGTCTGGCTGTATAAATGGAAGATTACCGGAACGGCCTCCCTGCTTCTTGCGGTAACCCTGGTACGCTGGTTCGGACTTTCGGCAGTAAAGACCGCTGCAGTTGCTGTGGCGGTTGTGGTCCTTGCAGTTGTTTTCAGGGATATACCCCTGGTGGGGTTCAGTGCCGGTATTGTGGGGCTTTCCTTTCTTATCGCTACGGGTAATTATGAAATGCAGGGCTGGTTCGAAGAGACCTGGGGCTTTACCCGGCAGATCATGCCCCTTCTTTTTATCGGTGTTCTTGCGGCGGGATTCTTTCTCGGACGGCCGGGGCATGAGGGAATCATTCCGGCAGAAGTTGTCGCACGGTGGGTCGGGGGTAATTCTCCCGGGGCTAATTTCTTTGCTTCCTTTGCCGGGGCTTTTATGTATTTTGCCACCCTTACCGAGGTGCCGATTCTTCAGGGACTCATCGGCAGCGGCATGGGGAAGGGACCGGCACTGGCCCTCCTGCTCGCTGGTCCGGCACTCTCTCTACCTAATATGCTGGTTATACGAAGTGTTCTTGGTACCCGCAAAACAATAATGTATTCAGCGCTGGTTGTTGTAATGTCAACGGCAGCAGGAATCATATATGGAAGTTTTTAGCAGTTAAAAAAAATATGCTCCAGAGGTTTGCGGCTTCGCACACTTCATGACATACTAAAAAACATTTAATTGAGGTGATTTACTATGAAAAAGATTGAAATTCTTGGCGGTGGATGCGCTAAATGTGATAATCTTCAGGATTTGACAGAAAAGGCGGCAAAAGAGCTCGGGCTTGAATACGAAATATCAAAGGTTGGAGATTTTAACAAAATATCCTCTTACGGTGTGATGGTTACTCCCGCACTGGTGATTGACGGTGCGGTTAAGGTAAGCGGAAAAGTCCCTTCACTTGAAGCGATTAAAGAGATGTTAAAATAAAAGAATTCCTGGAAAAGATTATGTATAAAACTGGATTGTACCTTACTCTTCTACTTTTTGTTTTTTCTTTTTTTTCATGTGGTAAAACTGAAAGTGCAATGAAACCACTGGTTAGCAAAGATAAAACCGAAAACTTTTCGAATGTAAAAGTCAACAACTGCCTGGTGACCTTTGTCGAGATTGGCTCCCTGCGCTGCATCCCCTGTAAAATGATGCAGCCTGTTATGGAAAAGGTGACCGACAGGTATGGGGAAAAAGTGAAAATTATTTTTCATGATGTCTGGACTCCTGAGGGACGTCCCTATGCAAAAAAATATGGAATCAGGGCAATACCGACTCAGGTTTTTCTTGATAAAGCGGGAAAGGAATTTTTCCGACATACCGGTTACTTCCCCTTTGAAAAAATAGAAGCCCTGCTGACATCACATGGTGTCAGGTAGGTAATCGGTGGAAAGTATATTCGCGCAGTTATCCATGATGTTTTCGGAAAGTACCGGGCTGGCTCTCCTGGCATCCTTTGCCTGGGGTGTCTTGAGTATTATTCTCAGTCCCTGTCACCTTTCCAGTATTCCCCTTATTATTGGTTTTATCAATCAGAAAGAGATTCCTTCAGTTGGGAGGGCTGCTCTTATTTCAACACTCTTTACCTCCGGTATCCTTCTGGCCCTGGTCCTGATAGGGGCGGGCACTGCAATGGCAGGGCGACTCCTTGGTGACGCGGGGATGCCCCTGCAGCTGCTTATTGCATGCATGATCATTCTTTTCGGCCTGCATCTAATGGAAATTATAAAGCTTCCCCTGCCTGACCAGGATGGTCAAAAATATGCCGGCATGAAGCGGGGACTTCTAACAGCATTTATCCTCGGGGTTGTAATGGGGACCGCTCTGGGGCCCTGTTCCTTTGCCTTTCTGGCTCCCCTGATTGGTATTGCACTCGCCTCTTCACAGGATGTACTCTTTTCTCTCTCTCTTTTTACCGCCTATGGACTGGGGCATGGTGCTGTCATTGTACTGGCAGGGACCTTTTCCGGAGCACTGGGTAAATATTTAGACTGGAATGAACAATCCAGGGCAGTGCTTATAGTGAAAAAGATATCCGGCGTACTGGTTGTATGCGCCGGACTGTATATCGGGTATACCGCTCTGATGGGATACCTTTAAAAATAAATCAGGAGTACTACTATGACTGAAGGAACTGCAAAAAAATTATCCTTTATGGACCGCTTTCTGACTCTCTGGATCTTCGGCGCCATGGCCCTTGGCATTGCCCTCGGTTACTTTGTTCCCGGGACGGTAGATTTCTGGAACAGCTTCCAATACGGAACTACTAATATTCCTATCGCCATTGGTCTTATTGTCATGATGTATCCTCCCCTGGCGAAGGTTAAATATGAAGAGCTGGGAGACATTTTCAAGAATTGGAAAGTTCTCTTACTTTCCCTGGTTCAAAACTGGGTCGTAGGGCCCCTCCTTATGTTTTTTCTTGCCATCACTTTTCTAGGGGACTATCCCGATTACATGGTGGGGCTTATTATGATCGGTCTTGCCCGGTGTATCGCCATGGTCATTGTCTGGAACGATCTCGCCGAAGGAGATCGGGAGTACGCCGCGGGGCTTGTTGCCTTTAACAGTATCTTTCAGGTTTTATTTTACAGTCTCTATGCCTGGATCTTTATCACTAAACTTCCCCCCCTTCTCGGTCTTAAGGGAGTAGCGGTAAATATAAGCATGGTACAGATCGGTGAGTCGGTTTTAATATATCTCGGGATTCCTTTTTTTGCCGGCATGCTTACTCGTTTTGTCATGATAAAATTTAAGGGAAAGGAGTGGTACGAGGAAAACTTTATTCCGAAAATCAGCCCTCTTACCCTTGCGGCTCTCCTTTTTACAATAATTGTCATGTTCAGTCTTAAGGGTGAATTTATTGTCTCTATTCCTATGGATGTGGTGCGCATTGCAATTCCGCTGTTGATTTATTTCATTATCATGTTTCTTGTAAGTTTTTATATGAGCAAAAAAGCGGGAGCCGGCTATGCTGTTTCAACTACTCTTTCCTTTACCGCGGCGAGTAACAACTTTGAACTTGCAATCGCGGTTGCAATATCGGTCTTCGGTATAAATTCAGGGGCCGCCTTTGCTGCAGTCATCGGTCCCCTTGTAGAGGTGCCGGTGCTGATTGCACTGGTGAACGTGGCCTTCTTTTTTAGAAGGAAGTTTTTTCAGGGCGAAAATAACGCTTAAGGATGTACTAAAGTACCTGCTGCATGTTGACAGAAAGAGGGCTGCTGGTGTATAGTTAAGTTCAGCCAGCAGATAAATGCTGAAACAAAGGGAACCGATCAAAAGTATGCTGGTTTTCTTCTCGAACGAGGCGTGAAGTAAACGGGGTACAAATGGTGCGGCATTCCCGGGCATCATACCTGTTTATATATAAAAGAAACTGAGGTTTATGTTGGATAAAATCAAAGTACTTTTTCTCTGCACGGGAAACTCCTGCCGCAGTCAGATGGCAGAGGGGCTTGCCCGGTATTTGAAGGGCGGTGAAGCTGAGTTCTTTTCTGCCGGAACCAGTCCCCACGGTGTTGATCCGCGAGCGGTTTTAGCAATGAAAGAAGCAGGTATTGATATCTCGGGGCAAGATTCAAAGCATGTCAATGACCTGGGAGGTGTAGAATTTGATTACGTGGTAACGGTGTGCGGTGACGCCAATGAGAACTGTCCTTTCTTCCCGGGAAAAACAACAGTGATTCATGTGGGCTTTGAAGACCCCCCCCGTCTTGCTAAAGACGCTTCATCAGAAGAAGAAGCAATGTCCCACTACCGAAGGGTCCGGGATGAAATCAGAGAATTTGTGATGACCCTTCCTGGAAGTCTTAAAGACAGGGCCGGAGAGATAAAATTAAACCCCTAGGCTGACCCTGTGCCGCCTCATGATTCAGAGAGCTGTTTAGCAGCACGATGAACTGTTCCCTGAACAGTCACATGACGGCTCACCTCCGTAGATCATGCTGTGCATAACCGCCTGAGCACACCCAACTCCCGCCTCTACCGTTATAGCATTAAATGCGCAGTTAAGGGCACAGGCGCCGCATTCGATGCAGCGGTCACGGTCAGTGATGAGAGCCTTTTTGTTTTCTATTGTAAAAACGCCCCGGGGGCAGACTTCGGTGCAGAGCCGGCAGCCGGTACATCGTGATGGATAGTAAGCCAGGGTCGCAACATTTTTTAAATATTTCATGACATCCCCCATGTTTTTATTTTAAAGATTATCAGGAGGATGGCTGAGACTGTGGAAAGAAAAATGTATAATGGTATCGCATAACGCATTTCCTTTTTTACCCCTGAAATATTTGTGAAGGTTGTTGTGCCGGTAAACATGAGGGCCAGGTACGATGAAATGACCGGGGCCATTATGGCGGTCATGGTAAAAATCAGGGGGTCCATGTTTTTGAATATTTTTGAAGCGAAGAGAGCTCCGATGATGAAAAATCCCGCAGCGGCCCCCTTGAGGGCAAAGGCCCTTATTGGAATGAAGGGAAGCAATACCGGAACCAGGACGGCTCCCGCTACAAGTGCGGAGGCAAGAATTGTGATTAAAGCGCCGCCCTGCCTGAAGGCTTCACGAAAGATGATTCCCTCGGGAGTGAGGCCTGAAATTACAAAAAGTCCCAGGGCCAGGGGAATGAACTTTTTTACAGCCGGGTTCAGTTCCATCGGTATCAAAACCAGACGGTCGATTAATGAGAAAGGAACCTCGCTCATGGATTTTTCTTTTTTATATCCCGAAGAAATATATTCAGAAAGATCCCGTGCCAAGACCGGTCCGTAGCGGACTCTGAATCCTGAGACAGACTTTACTTCGGCAGCGTTGATACCGGGAGCTCCCAGCTGGGGAACAATCACGCTGCGCCCCTTTACAATATGATGCAGGCCGGCACAATCAATACGTTTTATCAACTCGCTGGTACCGAAGGTCCCCTTGCCGGCGGCACACCATACATTGATGCCCCCTGTGTCGAGAACAAGTATCCAGGCGTCAGTATCTGCAAGTGAACGGCGCAGCTCGTCAAAGGACATCTTATAGTTTGCCGTTACGGCTACGGGGGATGATTCTCCGGGATTACCGAGAGCGTAGAGGCCCGGAGAGACCTGGTACTTCATTCTATAGCCGCTTATTCGTGCCCTGAAGGTACCGAGGCGGTCGCGCCATGTGAGCTTTCCTGTGATGCGGAAAATCGTGCCCCGGGGAGTCAGATGCTCTCCGGATATGTAGTGGGGAAGTTTTTTTCTATCCCCCCTGGTGCCGGTTTCTTTATTCATCATCGGCAGGGCTGGAGAGAGGCCGCCCTGAAGAACTGGCGCGCCCTTTGCTGGTCCCGGCGCAAGGAGTGGTTTATGTGCAGCAGTCATGGGGGCCTTCTTTTATTTTTTGATTAATTCCACTGAGGGTTGATTCGAGAACTTTTTTCATGAGGGTATACTTTTCCCGGTTAAGGCAGTAGCAGACTCGGGGGCCGTCAATTTCACCGGAGATAAGGCCGGCGTTTTTCAACTCTTTCAGATGCTGGGATACTGTAGACTGGGCCATGGGGAGCCGGTTGACCATGTCGCCGCAAATGCAGGCTGCCTGTTCTGCCAGCATCTCGAGAATAATGATGCGTGCCGGATGGGAGAGTACCTTCGCAAAGGTAGCAGCCTCCTGATGTTCCGGAGAGAATTTATCATGGGTTGTTCTTTTCATATGACCGTTTATCGCAGATGTACGATAAACGGTCAATTCTTTTTTCATTTAAAATGTTAATTTGGTGCGCCTGAAGGCAAAAATAAACAGAAGAAGGGCTCAGAGCCCCAGCTGTTCCTTCAGCTTCTGGACATAGGCGCGGCCCACGGGGAGAACCGTGTCATCGTCATCCCTGATTTGGGCTATATACTGTCCACCCTGATCGTGAATGAGGCTTGCAATGGAATGGGTGTTGACAATGAATCCTTTATGTATCCTGAGAAATGAATCAGAAGGAAGTTTTCCTTCCGCATCCTTGAGCATCATGGAGGCGTCAAAGTCCTTTTCTTCTGTATGAATAATGCAATGCTTTCCGTGGGCTGAGCAGTATATAATATCTTCATGGGGGACAAGACACACCCGCCGGTTCTCTTTAAAGGAGAGGGCCACATCCCTGGTGGAGGCAGGTTCTGTGTCCCCGGCACTGGTGATGCGAGTGAAGCGGTCAATTGCCCGGTTGAAGCGTTCTTCTTCTATCGGCTTGAGAAGGTAGTCTATTGCCCCCAGTTCAAAGGCCTTTATTGCATAGTTGTCATAGGCTGTTGTGAATATGATATAGGGGAGCTGGTCAAGTTTTTCCATTACTTCTATTCCTGAAAGGATGGGAAGATGGATATCCATCAGGGCCAGGTCGTAAGTGTTTTCCCTGAGCAGCTTTAAAGCTTCTTCGCCATTGCGGGCCGTGGCTTTTAAAATTAGTTCTGTTCTTTTTTCAACGAAGGAGGCGATAAGTTCCCGGGCATCAATCATGTCCTCTACGATTAAAACGGTGTATTGTTTGTTTTCCATGTCAGCTTGTCTATATTACCCTGTCTTTTGATTTTTGTGTCTCCTCATGGGAAGATTTTTCTTTTACTGAGAAGCGAATGGTTACCGTTACTCCCCGGTGAGGGTTTTCCTTGATGGTCAGCGTGGCGTCTTCGTAAAAATACTGGAGGCGTTCAGTGATATTTGAAAGAGAACGGCCCTGCTTTGGGTCACCGCTGAGGCCGTTGCCGTTATCCTGAACAGTTATGATAACTTCCTGTCCTTTCCTCTCTGCCCTGAGGTAGATGACCCCGTGATCGTTAACATTATAAGCCCCGTGCTTCAGGGCGTTTTCAACTACCGGCTGAATAACAAGCGGTGGGACCATGACATCATTGAAGTCTCCCTCTGTTTCAGTTGTGATGGTCAGGTGGTCTCTGAAGAAAAGCTCTTCGAGGCTCAGGTAGTTAATTACAAAATCCCACTCTTCTTCAAAGGGTACTTCTTTTTTGAAGCTGTGGTTGAGAATGTAGCGGTAATTGTGGGCTAGTTTTAAAACAGCTTTATCTGCAGATTCGGGATCTTTCAGCAGGAGGGCATGTATGGTGTTAAGGGCATTGAAAAGAAAATGGGGGCTCATTCGTTCCTGGAGAAGTTTGTAGCGCGCTTCCCGGTGTTCACGAACTGTCCGGTGAAGGGTTACCAGGTTGCTCGCGCGGGCGATCAGCTCTTTTCGGTTAATGGGCTTGGTGATGTAGTCATTGGCCCCGGCGTTGAATGCGGCCACCAGGTCAGGTATGGTGTTTCGTGCTGTCACAACAATTATGGGAAGATCATGCATGGAATACCGGTGCCGTACCAGGGAAGTTAATTCATAACCTGACATGCGGGGCATCATAACATCAAGGAGAATGAGGTCAAAGGGAGGGTCCTCGTATTTTTCCTGTTCAATGATCAGGTCGAGGGCGTCAGTGCCGTTGAGCGCCATGGTAGCAGAGAAGCCGGCCTTTTCAAGTATGCTGCTGAGAACTTCCAGGTTTATCGGATCGTCATCTACAATGAGAACATGTGCTCCTGAGTCGGGAAGACGGGGAGCTGTTTCGGTATCTGAAGACGCCTGGTATTTTACTGTATTCATCATGATGTCACTGTGGTTCTTTGAGTGCTTGTCTATACCGATGCTGGCAGGCAGGGTGAATTTGAAAGTAGATCCCTGGTCGGGATTGTTACCTGCCTCTATGGTGCCCCCATGGAGCTCTACCAGGTGACGGACTATGAAAAGCCCGATCCCGGTTCCCCCGTACTCTTTATTCGATACTTCATTTCCCTGCTCATAGGGGAGGAAAATTCGCTTCTCCAGGTCTTTGCTGATACCCGTGCCGGTATCAGTGATGGAGAATTCAAGAAATTCTTTTCCAGATTTGAGGTCGGCTGACGATTCCCCGGGAGAGGAAAATTTTTGTGCTGAAATAACAATGGATCCTGAATCGGTAAACTTTATCGCGTTGCCGATGAGGTTGTAGAGTATCTGGTGGGTTCTTTCTTCGTCTGCAAAGGCATGAAGAAAGTCCATCGGAATGTCATTGATAATTGTTATGTCCCGGTGCTGAATTAAGGGCGTCATGAATTCAATGACCACATCAGTGAGGGCCTGCATGTTAAGGGGGGCGCGCTGAAGTCGTATGTTGCTGTTTTTAAGCTTCGAGTAGTCAAGGATATCATTGACCAGGTTGGAAAGGCGGCGGCTGCTGGATATAATAAGGGAGAGATAGCGCTTTGCCTTAGAATGTTCGCTCTCTTCAAGTTCATTGATGAGGGTTTCCGCAATACCCATTATCCCGTTAAGGGGCGTTCTCAATTCGTGGGAAGTATGGGCAAGAAACTCATCCTTTTGACGGTCTGCTTCTGTAAGGCGTTTCGAGTAAACTTCAAGGTCGCGGTAGGTTGTGGAGAGGCGTCTGATAAGGACTACAACCATGGCTGCAGCAAGAAGCGTTGATCCGGCACAGGTGGGTGCCTCTACTTCCCCCATCACACCGAAGAGGGCCTGGATGATTGCCGGTACAAATGCGGCGACAACAGCTAAAATTCCTGCAGTGAGAATCCGGGCATCCCTGTTGCCTTTGACAGCTTCGGTGATGAGAATATATATAACATAGGGAAGGGCAACCAGGTAAAGTAGATAGAGAGGAAGTCGCGCTGAAAGGATGTCGAGAACCCCTGCCATGGTGAGGGTAAGGGCAGCAATTCCGAGAAGCGAAAATATCAATGCGATTGCCGGAAGCTTATGCCGGTTGCTGCTGCCGATATAGGCGACAAAAATCAAAAGGCCAACGGGTAAAAAGAAGGCCGACATGAGCCACAGGTAGGGCCAGGGCATAACATTAGTGAAGAGTATAAAGATCAGGTCGGTGTGAACGCCAATGTAGATAGAGAGACAGAGGGTGAAAAGAGCGAAACCTGTAAAGGCCCGCTGATCTCTCCGGATGCTGAAAATGACCAGGGTTACTATTGATAAAAGAAGAAAAATCGCCGCAACGATTATCTTAAAAATATCCTCGGATACAATGCGGCGGATATGTCCCTCGGTAGTGCCGAGGCGTACCTTTTTATAGAGGCCGATATTTTTAAAGTTTGAATAGACCTTGATATGCAGTGCTTTTCCCCGCCACTGATCTCCCAGGGAGATGATTTGCCACCTGAAGGCATTCAGGTCTATCACGGCGCTGTCGGGAGTCTTTACGCCTGCTGAGCTGAAGATACGCCGGCTGTCGAGATATACTTCATAACCCCGCATTATAAAGGAAGGAAGAAAAACGGAAATATCACCCCATTCTTCAGGACCATCGAGGGGATGGCGGAGCCAGAGGATATCATGACCCTTTCGGCCCGGGGGATTCAGGGGACTTTTTGTTGAATCCCATCCCACGGCAGGGATGTTTTCCTGTCGGCTTCTTTGTGCCCAGTCATAGCGGAATTCCCATTTTCCTTCAAGGAAGATAGTCTTTTGTTCCCTGATCCCCGGTCCTGAAGGGATTCCCGTAGCAGAAAGATCTGCCGGTAAAAAGAAAAACAGCAGACACGAGAGGGGAAAAAGTCTCTTTTTTATAAAAACGTTCATATAGGATAACAGCCCTGATTATTAGGACAGAAGGAAACAAATAATTTGAATTGTAAAGAAAAAAAAAGCTCCCGACAGGGAGCGAAGATGTTACAGGCTATGAATAAATATTCATGCAACACTGATTAGAATAAGAGAAAATACAGTATCGGATTGTGTGGATATAAGATGCCCGGACTGTACAAGCCACATTGAACATGTGACTATCCACTTGTATAACCCGTTATCAGCATTCTTGAATATTATTTGACCTGTAATTGAATTTATGTCAAGGTAATTCATTTTTTACCAGGGATAGAGGGAACAAACGCTAAAGCAGGGGGAATGAATAACAATTGCTCCTGAAATCCCCGGGTTATTTTTCGAGCCAGTCCCGCACCGCCAGCCCGGTGCCGAAGGGCCAGGGACGGAGCTTTTCCCGGGGGACATGCCTGGTTTCGGCAATTTCATCACTCATTGAGACAGTACCCTCTGCGGTGACATGGTAGGCTATGATAAGCTGGTTTGCCTTTTCATGGTTATACAGGCCGATAAGCCCTTCGATTTTCGCCTCGAGGTTCAGCTCTTCTTTTACTTCCCTTATAATTCCTTCGTCGGGGCTCTCTCCCGCCTCGAGGAAACCGGTAACCAGGCCAAAGACCTTTTCGGGCCATGCGGTATTGCGGGCCAGGAGCACCTTTCCGTCATGTTCGATCAGGGCCGCTACCACGGGAAGGGGATTGTTCCAGTATATGAACGTGCAGGAGGGGGAGGTGCAGACACGGCGTTGTGCCCCGTCGATTGTTTTTTCCTGAAGCTCGCCGGCGCACAGGGGACAGTACCGGTATGTTTCCATGCTTTCCTCCATTTTAAATCCTATCTACTTGTGGGATATTCTCCTGATTAATACAACTAAAAATTTGACATATGTCGTATAAAACACTATAATACTCCATGCAGGTGTATGCCGGTTGTTTTTTCTGAGTTTCCGCCATATTTCGGTAAAGGAAGAATAAAGGCCTGTCAGTCGTCCCGTAGAAGGTACATACATTACAGTGAATAAAGAGAAGCCAGCCCCTGACCTGATTCTCTGTATTGACGATGAAGCGATGCTTCTGAAGTCAACAGTGGATTTTCTGGAAGATTCCGGCTACCGGGTGGTAACCGCCCCTAATGGCAGGAAGGGGCTTGATGTATTTCGTGAAGTTATTCCTGACGCGGTGTTTCTTGATCTTTGTATGCCGGTACTTGACGGCTTTGATGTGCTGAAGGTAATTACCTCGGAGTCTCCTGAAATCCCGGTTATCGTCATGTCCGGTGTTTTCAGTGTACAGGATGTTATCTCTGCTCAGCGCATGGGGGCCTGGGATTATATCGCGAAACCGGTTCTTGAAATGGAGCTGGTTCTCCAGTCCCTTGAGCGGGCTCTTCAGCGCTCGCGGCTTATGCGGGAAAACCGGGAGTACGCGGAGTACCTGAAGGAGCTGGTGGAAGAACGGACAAAGGAACTCAAGGATGCCAATAGAGTTCTCGAAGAGGAAATAGCAGAACGGAAACGAAATGAAGAGGGCCTTCGCTATGCCATGGATCATGTCAAGCTGGCGAACAGGGTCAAGGGTGATTTCCTTGCCCGCATGAGTCATGAAATTCGCACCCCCCTGAACGCGATAATCGGCATGGTCAATCTTGCCTTTATGACTGATGATGATTTTGAAAAACTTGATTACCTTATTACGGTTCGTGAATCCGCTGATCACCTGATGGCAATCATTAATGATATCCTGGATTTTTCAAAGATTGAAGCGGGTAAACTTCATCTCGAGATTATTCCCTTTAACCTGCGCCGTTTCATGAATGACATTATCCGCACCATGAGCATCAGGGCAGGGGAAAAGTCTCTGTATCTGCAGCTGATAATGGAAGATGATCTTCCTTTATTTATTCGAAGTGATCCCACCAGGCTGCGGCAGGTAATGATTAATCTTATCAGCAACGCGTTGAAGTTTACATCACGGGGCGGGGTTGTTGTTAAGGTTGAGGCCGAAGATAATCAGAGGGATGATGGGCAGAAAGCAATTGAATTGAAAATTACCGTCAATGATACGGGCATCGGTATCCCCGAAGACCGTCTTGATAATATATTTGACAGCTTTACCCAGTCCGATGACAGCATTTCCAGAAAGTACGGCGGCACAGGTCTTGGGCTTGCGATTTGCTGGCAGCTTGTTTCCAGAATGCAGGGAAACATAGAAGCGGAAAGTGAGGAGGGGAAGGGGAGTACATTCTCCTTTCATGTACCCGTTGGAGTGGTCCCCTTTGATGAAGTGCCGGCCCAGGAAGACGAGAAGAAAAGACTTCCTTCAGGAGAAACGTTTGCTATTCTCATGGCTGAAGACAATGAGATAAATCAGAAGCTTAATGTCACGGTACTTCAAAAACTTGGCCACAGTGTAACAGTGGCAAAGAACGGCCTGGTGGTTCTTGAAGAAATGCGAAATCATGATTTTGATCTGATTCTTATGGATATCGAAATGCCTTACATGGACGGCATTGAGGCAACGCGGCGGATACGGGATGGTGAAGTCGGTGAAGAAAAAAAGAATATTCCCGTTATCGCAATTACCGCTCATGTCCAGGATGAAATTAAAAAGCAGTGCTTTGACGCGGGCATGAATGACTATGTCGGCAAGCCGATAAAAATTGAAGTGCTGGGTAACCGGATAGAAGCACTGATGCAAAAAGAAAGACCCTCTCTCGATGATATGATGCCAAGGGGAAATATTTCTGCAGAATTGCCTCCTGAGGTGTAGGGCGGCCCCTCTTCTCAAACACACCTGTTTTAGAGTTAATTTTTACTGAAAAAATTTTACGGATAAAAAAAGAGTAACCTGGTACCTGCTGCTGTTTCATATTATTTGAAGATGAGAGAAGGAGTGCCATGAAAAGAGATGGGCAGCAGCATACTTTTTTTGAGAACCTCAGAACGGGTCTGTACGCTTTTCTGATGGTGGTTATTTTTGCAGCCATCGGTCTTCTTATCGGGGGTATAATCGGGGGAGTGCTTTCCCTCGGCTTTATTGTTCTCTTTGCCCTGGTGACTCCCCGGGTCTCTCCTTTTCTGGTATTTCGGCGATATCGAGGGCGGCCCCTTGGGGTTGCCGAAGCTCCGGGACTCTACTGGATAGCCGAAATGCTGACCCGGCGCGCAGGACTTGAGCGAATTCCCCGTCTTTTTATTCTTCCCGTTTCGGTGATGAATGCCTTTACCGTTGGGACCCGCCGTGATTACGCCATCGGTATTACCGACGGCCTGCTCAGCGCCTTGAATACCCGGGAACTGACCGGTGTTCTGGCCCATGAAATAAGCCACCTGCAGCACAATGATCTCTGGATAATGAACCTGGCAGAGAACCTGACCTGGTTCACCCGTCTTTTCTCTATTTTTGGTCAATGGATGCTGGTCTTTTCACTTCCCTTTCTCATTGTTGAGAGCGTTCAGGTAACCATGGCGATGGGGGCAGGGATTGCCCTGCTGATTACGGCACCGTGGCTCAGCTTCAGGCTGAAGCTGGCCCTTTCTCGGACCAGGGAATACCAGGCCGACGCGGGGGCTGCTCTCCTTGCCGATGATGCCCTGGGACTCGCATCGGCTCTTCAGAAGATTCAGTTTCGTTCCCGGAATTTCCTTGACTTTCTTCTGGTCCCGGGTAGAAAAAATGACCAGCCGGGAGAACTTCAGTCTCATCCTGATACAGATGAGCGCATCAGGCGTCTTCTCGCGGCAAAGGAAATTCATGAAAAAGAGAAACGTTCTGTTATGGTTCGGGACCGCCGGGACAGGCGACTCGATTCTACACGAAGGCTGCACCGCCGCTGATCTATGAATAATAAAGAATACAATATCGAAGAGATAACTCTTTCCTTCCGTGACGCATCGTATGAAAGGGGGAAGTCAGAACTTCCTTCGCAAAAAAACATTCAGCGTTTCAGAAAAATAATTCTCGGCTACTACCATGAGCACCGGCGTGATTTTCCCTGGCGCGAAAGGAGCGACCTCTACGAAATTTTGATTTCGGAAGTTATGCTTCAGCAGACTCAGACGGGACGTGTTGTGGAAAAGTATCTTTCTTTTCTTGAGGCATTCCCGACAGTCAGGGATCTTGCCGGGGCAGAGAGCGGTGAAGTGCTCAGGGCCTGGCAGGGCCTCGGGTACAATCGACGCGCAGTAATGCTTCACCGTCTCGCCCGTCAGGTCGTTGATGAGAACGAGGGAACTATTCCCGCCACGCCGGAAGAACTCATTAAACTTCCCGGTATCGGAAAGGCAACCGCTTCATCGATCTGTGCTTTCGCCTGTGACCGTCCAGAGGTTTTTATTGAGACCAATATACGAACCGTATATATCCACTTTTTTTTCCCGGGAGCTGAAGATGTCCATGACCGGGAGATCATGCCCCTGGTTGAGGCGACCCTTGACCGGTCGTCACCCCGCCACTGGTATTCCGCCCTTATGGATTATGGGGTGATGTTGAAGAAGGTCCTTCCGAATCCTTCACGGAAAAGCCGCCATCATACCAGGCAGTCTCCCTTCAAGGGGTCTGACCGCCAGGTCCGAGGGCGTATTTTAAAACTGCTTTTAGCTGAACCGGGGCTTGACGAGAAAGAGCTCGTATCGCGGCTCGACGAGCCGAAAGAACGGGTTGGGGCGATACTCACTGGTTTGACTTCAGAAGGACTAGTGAGCGATAAAAATAAAAAATATTTTGTGTAGATTATGATTTCAGCTTTATCGAGGAGAAACTTGTCATTCTTTTTTTTTCTTCATCGTAGAGGTTATAGAAAAGTGAACGGAGACTGACCCGCGGTGTCAGGGGAGTAATGTCACGGGCCGCTTCTACCTCATCGTATACTTTTTTAAGGTTGTAATTGGGGATCCGGGCGTTGAGATGATGAATGTGATGATAGCCGATGCTCGCGGTAAACCAGTTAAGCCATGAGGGCAGCCGGTAGAAAGAACTTCCTTCAAGGGAGGCCCGGAGATTGTCCCAGGTCTCTTTTCGTGACCAGTAGACCGATTCAAACTGGTGCTGTACGTAGAAAAGCCAGAGACCAAAACTTCCCCCCAAAATAGTAATCGGGAGCTGTACCATGAGCAGTGTACCGATACCGATGGTAAAATGCGCCGCCGTCAGCAGCGCAGCAATGTAGAGATTAACAAAAATGATACTGAAGAGTTCCTGGCGCCGTGTTGATGCCTGGGGGAACCGGTGTGATAAAAGAAAAATCGCTACAGGAGCAATGAGAAGCAGAAAAAATGGACTGCGGACAATCCGGTAGAGTATTTTCGAAACACGAGGGGCTTTCCGGTATTCCGCTACGGTCATGGTGGGAATATCGCCAATGCCCCGTTTGTCCAGGTTCCCCACATTGCCGTGATGCAGGGCGTGGGCATGCTGCCAGTCACTGTAGGGGGTAAAGCTTGCCATACCGAGGAGATAGCCGGCAAACCGGTTGGCCCCCGGTGATTTGAAAAAAGATCCATGGGTGCAGTCATGAAAGATAATAAAGACACGGGCCATGAATAGCGATTCTAATATAGCGACAAGAAGTACCAGGGGATAGGGATAGCCCTTCAGTACCATGAAAATCATCAGCACAAAAAGAATAATATAGGGTATGACAGAGTTGATGAGCTGCCAGAGGGATTTTTTAAGATCCGGCGCCATGTAGGGCTTCAGGGCCGCTTTCCATTCACTTTTGTTCATCGTTCTTCTTTCCTTTCTAAGAATAAGGTACTCTGTAAATACTGCTAATGCAAATATTTTGTATTTTGTCAGGATGTTGCAGCCAGGTATACATGCCGGGTCTCTTAATATAAAATTTAATGTTTACATGAGACACTTTTTGCTGATAAAATAGCATCAGGTCATGGAGGCAGAAATATGATTCAAAATATGAGAGAAACGCGGCTTACTGATGTTGCCATAAAGGATAACTTCTGGTCTCCCCGTCTCGAGTTAAACCGAAAGCATTCTCTAATCTACCAGTGGGAAAAATACTGCGAGGTGGGCACCCTTGAGAACTTTAAAATTGCCGCGGGCCTCAGTGAAGGGAGCCGCAGGGGCTTTTTTTATACCGATTCTGACCTTCATAAGTGGGCTGATGCGGCTTCCCGGGTTCTCGCCTCGAAAAAAGATTCACGGCTTCAGAAGCTTTTAAAAGAATACATTTCCCTTGCCGTTGCTGCCCAGGATGATGACGGCTACCTTTATACCTTCAACCAGATCAATTTTCCCGGTACCCGCTGGGTTAACCTGCAGATAGAACATGAACTCTATTGCATGGGGCATTTTATCGAAGCGGCCATTGAATATTTTAATACCACGGGAAAGGATGATCTTTTGATTCCTGCTGAGAAAACCGCCCGCCTCATCTGCAGTGAGTTTTTAACCCGGGGTCCCGAGGCGGCACCGGGGCATCAGGAAATAGAACTGGCCCTGCTTCGCCTCTACGGGGTGACAAAAAATGAAGTCTACCGTGATACGGCAGAGCATTTTTTATCTATGAGAGGAAGAAAGAGATTCTTCGGTGTTATGCTGCTCCGGGAGTTTTTTAATCACGGGGCGCGTATGAAAGAGCTCTCCCGGCGTCCCGGCATCGAAGATACTGAAGGCTTTGATTATACAGAAGCTGTCGGTGACGAGAAGCCCTTTTTGATGGGGCTTCGTCTTAATGCGTCATTCCTTTCAGGAAGATACCATCAGCAGCATAAACCGGTAGAAAAGCAAAAAAAGCCCGCGGGTCACGCGGTGCGTTTTACTTATCTGCAGACGGCACGGTCCATGGCGGCGGGATTGGCTGGTGATACCGAAGACCTGGCGCGGCAGGAAGCACTCTGGGAAAATCTTGTGAGGGGCTGGATGTATGTTACCGGGGGCATCGGGGCTCTTCCCCTCTTGGAGGGCTTCGGCAGAAAATATGAGCTCAATAACCGTCACGCCTACTGTGAAACCTGCGCCGCTATTGGAAATATTTTTTGGAATCATGAGCTCTATAAGATTACAGGAAACCCGAGGTACGCGGATCTCCTTGAGTGGCAGCTGTATAACGGGGCTTTAGCCGGAGTATCAGCTTCCGGTGATGCCTGGTTCTACCGAAATCCCCTTGATTCTCCTGAAGAGTTCGGGCGGCGTCCCTGGTTTGATACCGCCTGCTGCCCCTCGAATATATCACGCCTCCAGGCATCAATCGGGAGGTACATCACTTCATGGAAGGGTGACACGCTTTTTATTAACCAGTATGTCGGCATGAAGGAAAAGGTGACTGGCCGTGGGCATCTTCTTTCTGTTAAAAGTGAACTTCCCTTCGGAAACCTGGTGCGTATATCAGTTGCCGCCGGGGATGCCCATGACTGTACGGTTAAACTGCGTATTCCCTCCTGGAGTGACGGTGCTGTTTTGATTGTCAACGGTCTCGAGGTTCGATACCTCGGGGGCAAAAGTGAAACAAGTTTCGGGATCGAGCGTTTTGCTTCGGCACGTTATGAGACCCTTACTGTTCCTCGAGGGAAAAAATATATATTAAACCTTGAACTGAAAATGCCGGTTCAGTGTCTCTCTGCCCATTCGAAGGTTCGTTCTGCCCGGGGCCGCGTTGCTCTTACCCGGGGGCCCCTGGTCTACTGTCTTGAGGGGTGGAGGAACCATAACCTCGATCATGACGCGGCCCGTATACTTCCTTCAAAAATATCTTTTCGTGAAGAAGAGGACGGGACCGGCATCATCATCGGCCGTGATAAAAAGGGTCCGGATCTTTTTTTTACCCCCTGGTATAACCGGGGCAACAACGGTCGTGGATGGATGCAGGTCTGGGTTAAAAAAGCATAAGAGGCTCAGAGCCTCTTGTACGCCCGTTCTTGAAAAAAGAATCGGAGTGCCAGTATTGATAGAAGAACTGACATGATTCCCTTGCAGGTCAGCATGAAGGGATGGGAGTAGTCGGTAATTATTATTCCCGTGCGCATGTAGTGAACCATGAGGCCCCCGTTCCAGAAGGCAAGCGTGGTAAAGCAGGCACCGTAGAGCCATCGGTTTTGTGAGCGCTCAACCGTAAAGATAACCGCATTGATAAAAAAAAGATACATTGCCGTCATGTTGATAATTACAAAGGGTTCGATGCTGCCCCGGGGCCCGGGAAGAAAGTAGCCGGTAAAGGTGATAAAGAAAACCGGGAAAAGCGCTGCGGTAACTCCTCGTGTAACCCCGAGACCGAAGAGACGGGCCCCGTAGAGAAAGAGTATGGCATTCCCGATGCTGTAGAGGGCGATGCCGAGTCCCATAGGATGACGATGAATCATTATTTCCCCGGCAACCCAGCAGAGAAGCACCAGCAAGGGAGTCATGATGTCGACGCCGGTGTTAAGAATTATCCTGAAAAGAAAAAACATCACCGCAACCATGGCAGTTCCATAGACTGCTTCTATTGTTACCTGCAGTATTGTCTCCACGTTCATGTTTCCCCTAAATTAGTTTTCTCACTGCCGCGATTTCACTGAAATTTTTCAGCAGCTGGTCCTGGAGATCCTCGGGAAGCCGGGAAATTTTTTTGATAAACTCCATATGCTCTGGTCTGAACCAGGGGGGGAGAAAATCATCTGCCGTTTCTTCACTGGAAAGAAAAAATTTCCAGAGGGGCATTCCAAGTTCCTGGCATATTTTCATGATACCTTCCAGGGGAGGCAGGGCCATGGATTCCCACTGGGAGAGGTTCGGCGGTGAAATGCCGATACGGGCCGCCAGTTCTTTCTGGCTGATGCGGGCCTCTTTGCGCAGGTCTTTGAGTTTTTTTCCGAGATTTTCCACGTGAGACATCCTGCCATGGACGGAGAGAGAGATAAAGTAAAAATTAATATATTCTTAATTTTTTAATTTAGTTGACACAATTAAAAATATATGAAAACGTGTTAGAAAATTAAGAATTTCTTAATAATTTGGAGAGCATGATGAATCAGAAAAAGAGAAGTGAAAAGCAGCAGACCATTCTTGAGGCTCAAGGGGCTGAAAAGGCCATCGAAGAGAATCTTTTTTCCTTTATTCGAGCCGTTGCACCGGTGGAAAATAATGAGTTTCATGAAGATAACCGGGGCATCTGGTTCAATGCGGGTTTTTCTGCTCCATCAATGCTTTCAGCCTGTGTATACAATTTTCAAAATCAGGGTAAGGAAGTGAAAGTCGCCGTGGCAGAACAGCTCCAGATTTTCAAGGAACGTAAGGTTCCGGTACTCTGGACCATCGGCCCCTCTTCTGGCCGTGCACTTAAAGAAGCCCTTGATGATTCAATGATGCATGTACAGACTCAGGCGGGAATGGCCATAGATCTATCAAGCCTCTCGAAGACTAATACTCTCCCTGGGGATGTTGAAGTAGTTGAGATCCAGGAAGCCTCACAGCTTCTGCCGTGGTTTAAACTTTATAATGCCTGTTTTGAGCAGGCCCCGGCTCTGAGCTTCCTTATGGCTGAACGATATGAAAAAGCTTTTCTCGACCGGGAGCTGCCGATGCGTCATTATATTGCATATTTACAGGGACGCCCCGCGGCAACTGCGAGCTTTTACTCTGAGAATAAAGTTACGGGTATCTATAACATTGTTACCGCACCTGAGGCACGGGGGAGGGGTATTGGTGAATTCATGACGCGTCATGTTCTCCTTGAGGGAAGAAAGCGCGGTGATACCATTGGTATTCTTCAGGCAACACCTGCAGGCGAACCGGTTTACCGGCGCATAGGATTTGAGCAGTATTGTACTATTGATATGTATATTAAACTCTTCGGATCTTCACTGGTGATGGTTCCCCTGAACCTGCTGCGGGTAAAAGTTTCAAATATGATGAGAAAAATTTTTAGTTAAAATTATTCTGCAAGATCTCTCATATCGGCAACCGGGTCGAACTCATCAACTATTTCCCTGCCAAGGAGGGTCTCAAGGGCATCTTCGAGAGTAATGATACCGGTATAGGCTACCGGTCCGTTATTGACAATGCAGATATGAATTTTCTGGGCAATCATGTAATTCAAGACATTGTAGACCGGTGTATTCTCATGAACGAAGGAAGGATTTCGGGCCATGCTTTTCAGTTCAGCCGAAGTGTTTCCTTCAGTGATCTTTTCCATGATCTGACGGTGCATTACAATACCGGTGACTTTATCTTCCTTTACATTAAAAAGAGGAATCCTTGAAAAGTAGAGATCAATTTTTTTCTCCCGGATGTCACTTACATTGTACGAGTCATCAAGGGTAAATACCACTGATCGGGGTGTCATGATTTCTCCTACCGTGACAGACTTAAGGGAAAAGAGGTTGTCTACTATCCGGTACTCATTCTGTTCAATGCTTCCCTGCCGGTGTCCGAGGCGGATATAGTTTTTAATCTCTGCCCGGGAGACTGCATCAGAAGTGTCTCCATGGGATATGGCTTTCGAAAGAAAATTGACTGGAACAATCAGGGGCTTTAAACAAATTATCATGCCCCGGAGTATCCAGGCGGAGAGGGGACTCAGCTTTTTCCAGTAGCTTGCCCCGATGGTCTTTGGTATTATTTCAGAAAATATTAAAATGAGCAGGGTCAGTATACCTGAAAAGAGGGCCATCCATTCAGATCCGAAAAGCTGCAGGGCGATGGCTCCGGAAACCGCCGCTCCCGCAGTATGGGATATGGTGTTGAGGGTCAGGATGGCGGCAATTGGCTCATCGATGTGCTCTTTCATGTTCTGCAGCATGGCGCCGGTTCGTTCTTTTTTGTCGATGAGAACCTGGATGTAGGGCCGGGTAATTGAAAGAATCACCGATTCAAGTATTGAACAGATAAATGAAACAGCCAGAAGGCCGGTAATGACGAGAGTTAATTTCAACATTTTATTTTCCTGAAGTCAGTTCTATCCTGTCTATCAGCGGACCGCTGCCTGTAAAGCACTTACTGTTTCAGTACGGGCCACTGGTCAATTATTTTTCCGTCGCGGATAACTATAATGTCTCCGAATTGAAGCATGACGGATTCACTCTGAGTCGGTCTGAGAAATACAAAGTCATCAACGTTGAGCATGGTCTTTTCTGAAGATGTAACTATTTCCTGGTTGGAGCTGTGTCCGTATATCGTGTTTCCCCTGAGGCCCTTCGGCTCATGATAGACCGCCTTCCAGTAACCCCCGTAAATAAAATAAGTCTGGCTCCAGTTGGGATTGATCAGACCCCAGAAGGATGATAAAAATTCAAGGTAGGGAATATATAGCCCCTTGTTCTTTTTCAACACCGGTGTGGCGATAAAGAGAGCCGGTACATGATCGGCAAGGGTCGGCAGGTCAAAATCTGACGGCTGCACCAGACCGGAGCCCGCAGATATATCATTTATGACCGGTATATCTTTATACATCTGGTAGGTTGTGCTGCCGCCACTGTTGAAGGTGAGTTCTTTTTTAAATAGTTGGGGGAAGTTTTTCTTTCCATAGTTTATAAACCGGTTATAGGTTTCAAGGGACTTGTGCAGGGCTGAATCCCGTGATGAAATAATCGGCGGGGCCTTTGCAACATGGGCTTCATATCCCATGAAACCGCTAAAAGAGAGATGCTTCGGATTGGCTTTGACAAGTGTGAGCATTTCGTGAAGCTCCTGGTCGTTCTGCAGGCCCCCGCGGTGAAGCCCCACATCGAGTTCAATGTTTATTAAAAGCTTTATGTTTTGATTTTTGGCAAGAGCCAGGTACTGGTTCAGCCTGTTTTTGCTGTCTATGAGCCACTGGATTTGTTTTGACACGTCAAAGCCGGAAGTTTTTTTAAGCCGCCTCAGGCATGTTTGTGCCGCTGCTGCAGGCATCGGTTTGCCAAGGAGCATCTCCAGGCGAGGAAGTCTTTCGGCCAGGCGGTTTATAAAGGGCTGGTGAAAAACCATAATGTTTCGGGTGTCGGTTTCCTTACATATATAATCAATGAGCTTAATGGCGGGCAGTGATTTAGCCACTACACGGAATTTTTTTTTCTGATCCATGTGGGAAATCACTCTTTCGATGTTTCGGTCAAGAAGATTAAGATCAAGAACCAGTACGGGACGGGCAGGGGCCCCCGTTTTTAATTCGGCGTTGAGCTTTGAGAAGCCGGGAGAATAGGGGGCGCCCTTATCCCCGGGACGCAGCAGAACTGTCAGAAGAATGAATGCTGTTGCCAGAAAGATCCATTTTTTCATGCCGGTACCCCTTTGAAGATATACTTGAGATCAATAGAATCCCTTAATTTCAGCGGATCGTCCAGTAAAAAAAATACCCTCGACAAAGATCGGATCAAATAGTATAAAGTATTTTTGATGACACTGCAATCTTTCATTTTTGTCATTTGATAATTTTAGAGCGATATATCGCGGAGGTTCTTAATGAAAAATGTTAAAATTTTAGTATTGGGTCTGTTCATGGTCTCTATTCTGGGAGGATGTAAACAGGATATTAAGGTCTTTGAGGGGAATTATTTCTTTGTGAAAAAAATTGATGAAGCTGATAAGTCAGAAAAGATATACAAAAAGGGAGACAACAGGTTTGAAAAGGGCTATGCCATATCGGCCAATGATACGTGCCTGATCGCGACACCAGTACAGACTGATCCCGACGGGAAAATAGTGGAAGCAAAAAGAGGAAAGGCTCTCAAACTGAACCAGACTGATAAGGAAATATTTCAATATAAAAAAAGTGACGGTTCCCTCGTGCTGACATTTATCTTTTCCGGCAGCGAGCTGCTTATTGATGAGTATCAAAAAAACAGCAGCGGCGGATTTTCAAGGGAAAGCCGTCTTGAGTGTTTAAAAAAATAAAGCATCCCTGCTGAATCAGAGGCAGGGCTCTTCTTTCGCCGGTCTTACCAGCTGCTGAAAAGGACAGCCCTGTTTCTTCCTTCATTTTTGGCTTTATATAAGGCCTTGTCTGCGTTGTCGATAATTTCTTTTTCATCTTCCGGGTCGCTCCGGGTATTGTCTGAGACTCCGAGGCTGATGGTGACATTGAGTGTATGCTTTCCGAATGTATAGCTGCAGTCCTGAATAGCTGTTCTTATCTTTTCTCCAACAGCTTCGGCCTTTTCGGCATTGATATCCGGGAGCACAAGAAGAAATTCTTCCCCCCCATACCTCCCGAGAGAGTCTTCTGTTCGTATCATGTCCCGTGCGAGCTGTGCTGTTTTTTCCAGGACATGGTCACCGGCAAGATGGCCGTAGGTGTCATTGAACTTTTTAAAATGATCGATGTCAAAGAGGATGCATGAAAAGGTGCTATTGTTTCTTTTTGCTTTGGAAAATTCTTTTGAAATTATTTCCATTATATAGAGACGATTATATATTCCGGTAAGTTTATCGGTAATGGAAAGCTGATAAAGTTCATTGTTCAGTTCTTTCAGTTCATTATTCTGCCTGGTGATGATGTCCCGTGATTCTTTCAGTTCAAGGTGTGTTGAGACTCGGGCGAGAAGCTCTTCGGCATTAA
>Ga0070729_10000454_pt1 | contig 86308 bp, 60 predicted proteins | sample tdDd472_FD_66725 | JGI IMG/M metagenome (GOLD analysis project Ga0070729, IMG submission 66725) | Marine sediment microbial communities from the Atlantic coast under amendment with organic carbon and nitrate - tdDd47.2 | ecosystem: Environmental > Aquatic > Marine > Coastal > Sediment | place...
CGAGCTGACCGAGCTGTTCGCCCGTTGGGACGCGGTGCTGCCGGATGATGATCGCGCGGTGGGCGAGGACTTCCACACGATCACGTTCGGCGCCAACCACTACTTCTTCCCCGGCAGTCACGCCGCGAAGCTGACGGCCGATGTGCAGTGGTTCCTGGACAACCAGACCGAGAGCGGCGATGTCGTCAGGGTCAACGAGGGGATCGGCCTCGCGCCGGGCGCCGAGGACGACCAGCTGAGCTTCCGCATCCAGATGCAGCTGCTCTTCTAAGCGACAGGTCCAGCAGTTCAACTTCTCGCAGGCCGGCCGTCTCCCTCACGGGGGGCGGCCGGTTGTGCGTTGCGGATGTCTACATCCGCTCGACGGTCGGCAGCCCCAGCACGCCCAGCCCGTCCTCGAGCACGCGTGCGGTGAGTTCGCACAGCCGCAGGCGCGAGCGGCGGACGGTGTCGTCCTCGGTTGAGAGCACCGGGCAGGCGTCGAAGAACGAGCTGTACGCCCCGGCGAGGCTGTAGAGATAGCTGCTCAGGCGCATCGGTTCGAGCGCGGCCGCGACGCTGCGGACGGCGCTCGGGTAGCGGAGCAGCTCGAGCGCCAGCGTCTTCTCCGCCGGCTCGGCCACGACGATCGGTGCGCCGGCGTGGTCGAGCGCGACGCCGCGTTCGACCGCCTTGCGGAAGATGCTCTTGGTTCGCACGAGCGCGTAGAGCAGGTAGGGCCCGGTGTTGCCCTCGAAGGCGAGCATGCGGTCGAAGCTGAAGACGTAGTCCTTGATGCGTTCGCTGGAGAGATCGGTGTACTTGATCGCCGCGATGCCGACGGCCTCGGCGATGACCGCTCGCTCGGCGTCGGGCAGGCCGGGGTTCTTGCTGTCCACCGTCTTGCCGGCGCGGTCGATCGCCTCGTCGAGCAGGTCGCTCAGGCGGATGTTCTCACCGGAACGGGTCTTGAACGGCCGCCCGTCCTCGCCCAGCACGGTGCCGAACGCCGCGTGCTCGAGCACCGAGGGCTCTGCCGCGCCTTCCTTGGTCGCATACCCCGCCTTGCGTGCCGCCGCGAAGACCTGCTTGAAGTGCAGGCTCTGCCGGGCATCGACGGTGTAGATCACGCGGTCGGCGCCGATGGTCTGCACGCGCCGCCTGATGGCCGCGATGTCGGTGGTGGCGTAGAGATAGCCGCCGTCGCCCTTGCGGATGAGGCAGGGCTCGGCGATGCCCCCGTCTTCCGGGCTGTCGAGCCGGACGACCAGCGCGCCGCTGCTCTCTTCGGCGATGCCGCGGGCGACCAGGTCGTCGACGACGGTCGTCAGCTCTTCGGCGTAGCTGCTCTCGCCGGCGCTGTCGGTTTCGGTGATGCGGGTGTGGAGCCGAGCACAGGTCTTCAGGCACGCGCCCATGGTCACGGCGTAGATGCGTTTCCAGATCGCGTGGACCGCCGGCTCCTGCCGCTGCAGGGCGACGAGCGTCGCCTTGGCCTCGGTCAGATGCTCCATCGCCTCGTCGTGCATCGCCCGGAGCTCGGCCTCGATCTTGGGGCCGAGGTTGTACTTGGCGACAAGTTCGAGCCCCTTGCCCTGTCCGCGGCACTCGTGCTGCGCGAGCTTGTAGAGCCGGTCGAGCTCGTCGAGCGTGAGATCGTCCAGCGAGACCCGGCCGGCCTCGGCCTCGCTCTGCAGCTTGCGGGTGACCATGGCGATGGGCAGGCCCCAGTCGCCGACGTGGTTCTGCCGCACGACCCGTTCACCGAGGCGCTCGAATGTGCGCGCGAGCGTGTCGCCGATGACCGACGAGCGGAGGTGCCCGACGTGCATCTGCTTGGCGAGGTTGACGCCGCAGACATCGACCACGACGGTGGTGGGGGACTCCGGCGCCGGCAGCCCGAGCGAGGGCGAGTCGAGCCGGTCGAGCAGGGTGCCGATCGCGTCGCGCTGCAGTCGAAAGTTGATGAACCCCGGGCCGGCGATGTCGGCCTCGGTCACCGGCTCGCACAGACCGGTCACGTCCACGTGCTCGACGATCTTCATCGCGAGGTCTCGGGGCTTCATGCCCAGGCGCTTGGCCAGCGGCATCGCGGCGTTGCACTGGAAGTCGCCGAGCTCGGCGCGCTTGCTCGGTGAGATCATCGCGTCGGCGTCGGCCGGGGCGTCCGGGGCCGCGGCGGAGATCGCCGCCCGGACCCGCTCGCCGAGCAGTTCCACAGGGTCGAAGGTCTGATGGGTCATAGGGCGGATGGTAGGTGGTGTGCGCTCCGGCGTTGGGGCCGGGGGCGGGTCATTCCTCGGCCCAGCGGTGGAGCGCTTCGTCCATCGAGTCGGCCACCTCGATCAGCCGCGTGCTGGGCAGCAGCCCGAGCGGGTGGTCGATCCGGACCACGCGGCCGTGCTCGATCGCGGGGATCGCCAGCGAGGCCAGGCCGTTGAGTGCGATGGGTGCTGAAGCCTGGGTGTCGCCAGAGCCCGATCGCGGCTGGAGCAGGATGATCGCGTCGGGCGCGATCCGCAGCACGTCCTCGGCGTGAAGAGGCATGAAGGGCGAGCCCTCGGTGATCGCCGGCACGCCGCCCGCGCGGAGGAGCAACTCGTGGTGCGCCGAGCCCGGCCCGATCGCCGCGACGGGCGAGGTGCCCATCAGCAGCAGCACGCGGCCCTTCCAGAGAGGGGCGGGCACGGGCGCGGTCATCAATCGATCAAACCGCTCGATGGACTCGGCTGGCTCGGCGTCGGGGAACAGCGCGCGCAGTCGGGCCGAGGCCGAGCCGATGTCGGCCAGCGAGAGCAGGCGGAAGTCCTGCAGGTCCCAACCGTGTTTCGCAGCGAGGGTGTTGAGCTGCGCGGGCAGCTCGCGGGTGCCCCATTCGGTGAGGATGTGCGATGGGTCGGCGCGGAGCAGGGCCTCGTAGTCGAGCCCGGTCTGGTCGCCGCAGACAGGCAGGCTCTGGTCGAGCAGCGTGTCCCAGCCGTGACGCCCGACGACGCGGCCGGCGAGGCCGAGGTCGGTGAGCATGACGCCGAGCGCAGGAGAGAGCACGACGATCCGCGGCGTTTGTTCACTCCCGGGCACGTCGGTGGCGGCGGGTGTGCGCGGTTCGGCCTGCCGCTCGCACCCGGCGAGACTCAGCAGCCCGCCACACACCGCCGCGACAAGCAGTGTCCAGAGCCACACCAGGCTGAGCGCGCGCGTCGGCATCGATTACCCCGCCGCTTCGGCAAAGGCCCGCTCGATGTCGCGGCGGAGGCCCGCGAGCGAGGAGGGGTCGTGGAAGAGGAACGACCACGTGCGGTCGTCAATGATCGCGGCGTCGTTGAGGCGGGAGGCCAGCGCGGCCGCCCGATCGCGGAAGGTGGCCAGCTCGTCGGCGTGCGCGCGCACAGACGCCTCGCGCAGCTCGTGCATCTCCCGGTACAGCTCGCGGCGTTGCGGGCTGTGCCGGGGGAGAGTGCTGATCCTGGCGGCCAGTTCACGCTTGGCTGTGCCGCGGGCGTCGTCGCCGAGCAGGGCCGGGTCGTGGGCTGCGCGGTGAGCGTGTGCTCTGGCGGCGTCGATCTCCCGCGGGCTGGGCGTGTCGCTCGCGCCGGGAAGCTCGGCGAAGTCCAGCCGCAATGTCGCCGTCGCGACCACGGAGGGCGCCAGGTCGGTCACCCCGAGCCACTCTTCGATCCAACGCTCGGTCACGCGGTCGTAGCCGGCCTGCTCTTGAGCGTCGGAGCCGCCGCTCTCGCTGGCCCCGCCGCCGGTGCCGTGGACGAAGAGGTCGCAGGCGTGGTGCCGGAGGAGCCCGGTCATCGGCAGGCCCCGGAGGACGAGCGCCTCGTCGGGCAGGTCGGCGAGCCGGTCGCTCATGACGGTGCGCCACGGCCCGGGGCGTTCCGGCGACGTGGTGCGTTCCCAGAGCGGCAGCTCGACCGTGTTGCCGGCGGTCGCCAGCGCGCGCACACCGGAGTGCGGGAACGCGGCCGCGGCTTTGTTGTAGTGTCGCGCGCACGAGGCAGGGTCCTCACGCATCGCACCGACCAACTCGGCGAAACCGGGCGTGCGGTGCAGGTCGGTCGCAAAGCAGGAGCCGACGGGCTCGCGCTCGGCGGAACCCTCCAACTCGGCCAGCGCGTCGGTGCACGAAGCGTGCAGTTGGCGAGCGAGCGAGGACGCCTCGGCGTGCGCGCTGAGCAGTTGGGTCAAGCGGGAGAGGCCCTCGCGGACCGCGGCGGTTGCCCCGTCACTCGGCGCGACCGGCCGCGTCGCTCGCTGTGCCGCCGGTGGTGCATCGGCGGTGCCGAGCAGGAGCGTCTGGCGTGAGACGCGCCGGCTCTGGCCGTCCGGGGTGTCGGCGAGCGCCGGGTAGGCGATTGTGGCTCCGGCACCGGGAGACTGATCGACGACGATCCATCCGCCGGCTGCACCGGTGCGCGCGCAGAACGCCCGGATGGAGAGGAACTTGGCGAGTATGCCCGGATGCCAGAATCCCGGCTGGTGCCCGCCCATGACGACGGGCCGGTCGGTCGGCAGGCCGAGCGCGTCGCGGGTTGCGCGCGCAGCTTCGCCCGCCGGGGTTTGCCGGAGCAGCCGGGCCCATGTCGATGCCTTGGGTTGGAGTGTGAGCGATCGGTTGCCCGTTTCCGACACCGCGCTCGACGGGACCGCCGCCATCATGCGCCCGAACAGGGACACTCGGCCTCGACCAGCGCTTCTTCGGGCAGCCGGTCGGCGCAGTGGAGCAACTCACAGTGCATCACGCGTCGGTAGTAGCCGAGCCGCACGTCGGACTGATCGAGTGCCGCGCCGAACGAACGGTTCGGGTCGTTGTAGATCAGCCGCGTGGGGATCTCGAGCACGCGGAGCCGGTTGGCCGCGGCCTGGACCCAGAACTGCATCGGGAACGCGTAGCCGTCCTCATCGAGGGCCAGCTTCGACATCGCCTCGACGCGGTGGGCCTTGAAGCCGCAGAAGGTGTCGGTGAGCAGCGTCCCGCCGACCTCGACAAATCGGTTGCCGAGCCGGTCATTGATCTCGCGGGTGATGGTGGCGTTGACCGCTCGGCGGTCACGCGGCGGAGAGTCGTCCTCGGGGAACTCCACGAGGTAGCGCGAGCCGCTGACGATGTCGGCGTTGTCCGCCGCAGCGGCCGCGACAAAGTCGGGGATCGCGTCCGGCTCGTGCTGCTCGTCGCAGTCCATGGTGATCGCCCAGTCGTACCCGCCCTGTGCGGCGGCCTCGAAGGCGTCGCGGAGCGACCGGCCGTAGCCGAGATTGGTCGGGTGGCGGATCACCTGGATCGGCACCTCGGTAGCGATCTGGTCGAGCAGTTCGGGCGTGCGATCTGTCGAGCCGTCGTCGATGACGAGCACGTCGTGCCCGTGGGCGAGCACGCGGGCGAGGACCTGGCGGACGTAGGTCTCTTCGTTGAAGACCGGGATGGCGATCAGGGTGCGCATATGGACGGGTGCTCCGTGCGGCCGGGTGTGAGGGCCGGCGTGTCCTGAGGCAAGGCTAGGCGTACCCCGGCGGCACCGGGATGTACCCACGATGGTCGGGTGTTGTTCCCCGGAGGTGCCCGAATCCGGCGACGCGGGCGATTTGTCAGCACGCCGGCAGTGTTTGTTCGATACTGCGTCCATGCGCGATTCGATCTGCCGTTGCTGTTCCTGCGCCCTGGTCGGCGTACTCGCCCTGTTTGCCGGCTGCACCGGGGGCGGGGGGCCGAGCGGGCCCGTCGTGCCCGTGCTCTCCCAGCCGGTCGTCCTCGACGGCGACATCGGCGAGTGGTCGCCGAGCGTCGTGATGACCAGCGACGAGTGGTGGATCTACCTCCGCTGGAAGGTGGCGGGCCCATCGCAGACACTTCAGGCCTCGACCGAGCCGCTCAGCCTGTGGCTCGATCTGGACACCAACCCGGCGACCGGCCTGCGGCCGGACGCGCCGCGCGGGGCGACCCGTTTCGGCGTCGATCTCGCGATCGAGTTCTCGCCGATGGGCGACGAGGGGCCAGGCCAGGGCGTCAGATTGACCGGCCACACCGCCGCCGGGGATCGTCCGGTCGCGCACGAAGCGGTCGGCTTCAGCTTCTCGCCGACCTACGCGGGCGAGTGGTACGAGGGGCGCATCTCGCGGTCGGGACTGGCGCGGGTCGGTCTGCCGACTCCCCGATCGGGCGCGCTGATGACCGGGATGCTGGTGCTGCGCGACAGCACGGGCGCGATTGTCGGGCAGAGCGAGCCGTTCGAGGCCGAGGCGACCGCGGGCAGCCCCGTGCCGCCGCGGGCAGACCTGCGCCTGCCTCCGAAGCCAGCAAACGGCGTGCGGGTGGTCTCGTGGAATGTGCTGCGGGGCAAGCCGATGGAGGACACCGGGCCCTTCGCCCGCGTGCTCGGCGTGCTCGACCCGGACGTGGTGCTGGTGCAGGAGTGGACGAGTTCTCCGCGTGAGATCGCGGCGTGGTTCAACGCGAGTGTGCCGCTGGAGGAGGGTCAGTGGGAGGTCCGCACCACCGGCGGCTGGGGTGTCGCGGTGGTGTCGCGGTTCCCGCTCGAGCCGTTCGGGCACGATGATCTGTACCTCGAGGGCGAGGAGAACGCGGTGCGGTTTGCGGGGGCGCTGATCGACACGCCGGTGGGCTATCTGGCGGCCGCGAGCGTGCATCTCAAGTGCTGCGGCAGCGCCGGCAGCAGCGAGGACCAGCAGCGCATCAGCGAGGCCGGGGCGATCAACCGTTCGATGCTCGAAGCGCTCTCGGTCGAGCCGGTGCAGATGCGGATCATCTCCGGTGATCTGAACCTCGTCGGTTCGCGCCCGCCGCTCGATGTCCTGCGCAACGGTCTCGACGCCGACGGCAGCGATCTGGAGATCGCAGACGCCCGCGTGCTCGGGGACGCGGCGTACACGACGTGGCGCGAGGATGGCAACATCTTCACCCCCGGGCGTCTCGACTTCGCGGTCTACTCCGGCTCGGCCGTGCGGCAGGCGCGGGCGTTTGTGCTCGACGCCCGCGTGCTCAGCGATCGGGCGTTGGACATCGCCGGTCTCGACCCGACCGACACCGACGCGAGCGATCACCTGCCGATGGTGATCGACCTGATGCCCAACTGAAACTCGGCGCGAGTGAAGGCAGACGCTAGTGGGGGCTGACGCGTGAGAGCAGCTTCGATGGCAGCGCCAGAGACATGAGGCCCGCGACGGCCAGCAGCGCCGCGGTGATGGCAAACGCCGGCGTGAGCCCGAGGGCGTTGATCAGCAGCTGCGCGATGGGCGGGCCGATGGCCGCGATGCCCCACGCGCCGCCGAGCATCAGGCCCGAGGCCAGCGCGGTGCGGTGGGGCAGCAGGCGCTGGGCGAGAGCGATAGTGACCGGCACGACACCGGCGTAGCCCACTCCTGTCGCGATCGCCAGCACAAACGCCGCAGGCATGAGCATCGACACGATGTTGAGGCTCTCGACGGCACCGGGTGTGTAGGGGAACGCGAGGACCGCGAGGGCGCCGACGATCGGCACGACAACGATCGCGGCCTTTTCGTGATGGGTACGCAGGAAGGCTCCGGCGATCAGGCCGCCACCGGCCATGCCGATCTGCATCGCCCCCTGCATCGGCCCGTTGAGCTGGGCGGCGCTCTCGCGGAGGGCCGGCGTCAGCTCGACCGCCGCCTCGCGCACCAGCACCGCGTGCTCGGTCCAGCGGATGATCAACTGCACCAGCATCATGTTGACCGTGAATCGCAGCACGTTGCCGACGTAGAGCACGCCGATGGCGAACCAGCGCGCGCGCGACTCTTCCGGCGACCAACTCAGCTGCTGCGCGGCCGCGGTGTGGTGGCGGTGGGGGACCCGCCGGATCGCCCACGCCAGCGCCAGCGCGGTCAGCATGCCCGGGATCACCAGCCAGATGTAGTTGGGCAGCCCGAACCGCTGCTGCATGAAGGGGCTCAGGTTGTTGCCCAGCACGCCCCCGGCCATGCCGGTAAAGAAGAACAGCGAGACACCCAGCGAGCGTTTGCGTCCGGAGAGTTGGCCGACCGCCGCCGCCGCCGCGGGATGGAACGCGCCGATGCCGGCGGTGCCGATGATCTGGATCACCAGGAGGTGCCAGAAGTTGGTCGCCTGCCCGACCAGCGAGATGGAGATCACGGCGGTCGCGAGCGCCAGCGGCGACAGCATCCGCGTGTCGAACCGGTCTCCGAGCCACGCGACGAAGGGCTGGACCAACCCCGAGCAGACCGCGCCGGTCGAGAGGATGATGGCACCCTCTCTCGGGGACATGTCGAGCCGCCCCTCGAGCACGCTGAGGATCGGGATGAAGAGGAAGCTGAAGAAGTCGGTGACAGTGTGGGCGCCGAGGATCGTGGTCAGACGCTCGCGCCGGGCTGGCACGTTCTCGCCGGCGGCGGGGTCGGTGGCGGGCCGATCGGCTTGGAGTGCGGGTGTGGTCATGGGTAATCTGGGGGGCATCCCCGGCGCGGCCGGAGAGGGTGGAGCGTATTCGCGGCCTCGCCCTGAAAGGACGCGAACAGACAAAATCGCCGTTGTGGTGCGGAACCGGTTCGGGTAGGGTGTCCGAACCGGCTTGTCGGGGCCATGTGCCCGGGCGCAGAGCCGGGATGGCTCTCATGACGTCCTGATTCACCCATATTCACAGAGGGGTTCTTCATGCGTTGGAACAAGGCGCTGCTGGCGTGCCTGACGGTCACTATGGCCGCGGGCTGGACATCCGCTCAACCTCAGCCCGAGGGCGACCTGCCCCGCGAGGGCTATTACGCCGAGCGGTACGAAGGCGACAAGGCGATCCGTGTGGAGCCCCGCACCGCCCGCCAGTTGCAGACGGTGCTCGGGTTGTCGCGCACGGTGCTGTCGGAGCGCGTCGGCTTCGGCCGCGGCCCGATCGAGGTCGTGATCAGCGAGGACAATTTTGCGGCGCTTGAAGAGCTGGGCTTCGATGTCGAGATCCTGATCGACGACGTGCAGGCCGCGATCGACGCCGAGCGCGAGGAGATCGAACGCCTGCGCGCACAACGCGATCTCGAGTGGTACGAGACGTATCACCCGCTCAACGAGATCTACGACTACATCGACGAGCTCGTAACGGGCAACCCGACGCTCGCGTCGCAGGAGGTGCTCGGCCAGTCGGTACAGGGCCGCGACATCGTCGGCCTGCGGATCACGGCCCCGGGCGATCCTTCCGGCCGCGTGCAGGTGGCGATCAACGGTTGCCAGCACGCCCGCGAGTGGGTCAGCCCGACCACCGTGCTGTTTGTCGTCGAGCAGCTGCTCAACGGCTACGGCAACGATCAGCAGATCACCGACCTGATGGACCGGGTTGAGTTTGTCGTCGTCCCCATGGTCAACCCCGACGGGTACAACTACACGTGGACCAACTACCGCTTGTGGCGCAAGAACCGGCGCAACAACGGCAACGGCACCACTGGCGTCGATCTCAACCGCAACTGGAGCTACCAGTGGGGCGGGTCGGGTTCCAGCGGCAGCGGCAGCAGCGACATCTATCGCGGCCCGTCGCCCTTCTCCGAGCCCGAGACCACCATCGTCAGCAACCACTTCCTCAGCCTGCCCCGTGCCGCGGCTCACATCGACTTCCACAGCTTCTCGCAGCTGATCCTCTACCCGTGGGGCTACACGTTCGATCCGCTCCCCGAACCCGAACGCACGATCTACTCGAATCTCGCAGACGACATTTCCGCCGCGATCCAGGGCGTGCACGGCTCGTACTACCGTCCGCAGCCCGCGTCCGATCTCTACATCGCCGACGGCATCGCCAGCGACTGGAGCGCTTCGGAAGACATGTGGGGCTTCACGATCGAATTGCGCCCGGACGAGAACTCCGGGTTCCAGTTCGAGCTTCCGCCGGCCCAGATCATCCCGACGGGTGAAGAGAACCTGGAGGCGCTGATCACCCTCGCCGAGTTTGTCGCCTACCCGATCCGCTTTGCCTTCCCCGATGGCGAGCCGGCGATCGTCGAGGCCGGTGTCGCTACCGAGCTGTCCGTCACGGTCTCGGCCAGCACCGGCACGATCGACTCGGGGAGCGTCTCGCTCTTCAGCCGAATCGGCTCGAGCGGGCAGTTCACCGAGACGCCGATGGTGTTCGTCGGACAGGACACCTACGCCGGTGACCTGCCCGCCGCGGCCTGCGGCGACACCGTCGAGTGGTATGTCGGAGCGTCCACCACCGATGGCGCCGACGCCACCTATCCGCGGGATGGTGCCGCGGGGCCGGCGGCGGCCGACGCGCTCGATCTTGTGTTCGCGATGCTCGACGACGCCGAGTCTGACAACGGCTGGACGGTGGGCGGATCCGGCGACGACGCCACCACCGGCATCTGGGGGCGCATGAACCCCGAGGGCACCGACGCCCAGCCGGAGGACGACCACACCCCTTCGCCCGGCACCGACTGCTGGGTGACCGACGGCCGCGCCGGTTCCGGCATCGGCACCTACGACGTGGACGGCGGGACCACCACGCTCACGAGTCCCTCCATGGACGCCACCGGCGGGCTCGACGAACCCATCGCGGTGCTGAGCTACTGGCGTTGGTACTCCAACGACCAGGGCAACGCTGCCAACGAGGACTCCATGCCGGTCGAGATCTCCTTCAACGGCGGCTCGTCCTGGACGCTCCTCGAGGATGTCTCCGAGAACGCCAACGCGTGGGTCTACCGCGAGTTCGTGCTCAACGACATCGCAGAGCCCACCGCCAACGTTCGCGTCCGCTTCCGTGCCCGCGACCTGGGCAGCGGCTCGATCGTCGAGGCGGGTGTCGACGATGTCGGGATCAGCGTCTACGGCTGCCAGTACCGTCCGGGCGACTACAACCGCGACGGCGAAGTGAACACGCTGGACGTGCTCGCGTTCCTCAACGACTGGGCCGCGGGCGACATGATGGCCGACTGGAACCACGACGGTCAGGTCAACACGCTTGATGTTCTGGCGTTCCTGAACGACTGGAACATGGGGTAAGACGCGGCTGAAACAGCCACGCCTCCCGCGGTTCGGCCGCGGACATTCCGAGTCCTTTCCGCAGCGGGCGGCGCGTATTGACGTGCCGCCCGCTGTGTGTCTAGGCTCCAAAGTCCGGGAATCGGCCCGGTTGTTGGGGTCGGGGAGGAGAGGTCCGGGCGTCGGGGGTGTTACTTTTTTTGCAGGAGCAACGCACATGTCCGCACAGGACCTCATCGACAGCCTGAACGACGACCTGGCCTACGAGCTGAGCGCGGTGATCCAGAACCTGACCTACGCCGCGAAGGTCAGCGGGCCCAGCCGCCCGGAGCTCAAGGCCTTCTTCGAGGCCGAGATCCCCGACGAGACCGGGCACGCGCAGTATCTGGCCGGCAAGATCGTGGCGATGGGCGGGAACCCGACCACCACGCCCAAGCCGGTGCCCGAGGCGACCAGCGCCAAGCAGATGCTCGAGGAGATCCTCAAGGCCGAGACCGACGCCCACGACCGCTACGCCGCGAGAGCCGCCCAGGCCGAGGCTCTGGGCATGAAGGGCCTGCAGGTCCAGCTCGAGGACATGGCTCGAGACGAGAGCGAGCACCGCGACGAGACCCAGCGCATCCTGCGACGGTGGGAGACGGATTGAGCCTCGCCGCCCGGTTGGCCGGACACGGTGTTCGGGAAAGCCGCGCCGAGCCCCAAAAGCAACAACCGCCCGGTGCGGGTGAGGCACCGGGCGGTCGTGTTCAACAGGGGATACAGGATTTGAACCTGTACTAACTGAACCAGAATCAGTCGTGCTACCGTTACACTAATCCCCTTCGGGTTGCGGGTGAATGCTACCCACGTGCGCCGTCGAGGCAAGTGCGGCCGGGCGGGCCAATTCGGGGTCCGCTCAGGCCTCGCGCCACTTGGCGCCGTTGGCCGGCGGCGTCTCGCGGATCGGGGTGGCCCGGCCGTATTTCGATGTGGGTCGGGCAGGTTCGGGGCGTGCGTTCGACGACGCGCCGTTGGTGTGCCCGTTGCCGCTGATCCCGTTCTTCGCGGGGTCGGCATGGAGCTGATCGGGTTCTGTAAGTGCTTTCCCGGGGCCACCGGGAGAATCGTCGGAGGGGTCCTCATCGTCGAGCCGCCGCTGGCGGGCCTCGTCGATCGAGCGGTCCATCTTCCCCAGGAGTGACTTGACCCGATCGAATGCGCTTTCTGTCGGCTGCATGTGGACCTCCCTGCTGAAGGCCTATCGGCCGAACCCGGGCCGCGCTTGGCCCGCACTCGCTTTCCCTCACACCGACCCCGGCAAGCCGTGGCGGTTGTGCGGGTTGGCCAGACTCCGGCGTCCGGCTACGCTGACTCACCCCCCTTGGAGAGCACCGCATGGCGACCGTCACAATCTCGAACGTCCGGAAGTTCTACGACAACGTCGAGGCGGTGAAGGGGATCTCTCTCGACATCGCCGACGGCGAGTTCGTCGTGCTGGTCGGCCCATCCGGGTGCGGCAAGAGCACAACGCTCCGCATGATCGCCGGGCTCGAGGAGATCTCCGAGGGCACCATCGCCATCGACGACCGCGTCGTCAACGACGTCCACCCCAAGGACCGCGACATCGCGATGGTGTTCCAGAACTACGCGCTCTACCCGCACATGACCGTTGAGCAGAACATGGCCTTCGCGCTCAAGCTGCGTAAAACCCCCAAGTCCGAGATCGACCGCCGCGTGAACCAGGCCGCGGGGATGCTGGGCATCGAGGAGCTGCTCAAGCGCAAGCCCCGCCAGCTCTCGGGCGGCCAACGTCAGCGGGTGGCGGTGGGGCGGGCGATCGTCCGCGAGCCCAAGGCGTTCCTCTTTGACGAGCCTCTCAGCAACCTCGACGCCAAGCTCCGCGTGACCACCCGGGCCGAGCTCAAGGCTCTCCACCAGCGTCTCAAGACCACGACCGTGTACGTCACCCACGATCAGGAAGAGGCGATGACCCTCGGCGACCGGATCGTCGTGATGGCCGCGGGCATCATCCAGCAGCAGGGCACCCCCTTCGAGGTCTACCACGCGCCGGTCAACCGCTTCGTCGCATCGTTCATCGGCACGCCGCCGATGAACTTCGTCGAGGGTTCGCTCGCGGGCGGCGAGGGCGGGCTGCGGTTTGTCTCCGGCGACGGCGAGGTCGACCTGCTCCTGCACGACGCCCACGCCGCGCGGCTCGAGCCGACCGGCGAGGTCGTCCTCGGGCTCCGGCCGCAGGTGATGGCGCTGGCGCCGGCCGCGCAGCCCGGCCTGACGGTGACCGCCAAGGTCGTCGTCGTCGAACTGCTGGGCGACCAGATGGACCTGACCTGCACCGTCGGCACGCACACCATCGTCGCCCGGGTGCGGGCCGAGCCGGGCGTGACGCCCGGGCAGACGGTCCACCTCACCGCCGAGCGCGAGCGGCTGTGCTACTTCGCGCCGGGCACGTTCGGGGCGAGCCTGCTCGCCGATTCCACTGCTACGGTGCCCGCATGAGAAGCTCGAAACGAAGCACCAACGACGAGCACCCGGTCGCGTGGGGCGCACCCGGCATGGTGCAGGCCCGCGAGATGTTCTGGCAGAACGTCACCCGCGAGATGCTGACCTCGCTGGCGATGCAGCGGGCGAGGCTGCTCGGGTTTGCCGAGTCTCAGCGCAGGCAGTTCATCGCCCAGGGCAACCCCGACCCGGGGCCCATCAAGGACCTGCCCGGTTTCGACGGGCGCGTCGCGGTGGTGACGCGGCACGGCGACCGGATACCGATCGCCGACATCACTCCGCTCTTTGCCTGCTCCATCGGCGGAAGCTCGCAGACGCGGGCCCTCTCCGAGGATGTCCAGTGCACCGTCTTCCAGATCCGCACGCCGTCGGGCGAGGTCTACACCTTCCCCGTCCACGAGATCCGCGGCGTGCACGCGCTCTCGGAAGAAGCGATGCAGTCGATGAAGGACGAGGCCCAGGGGGGCGATGAAGGGACCAACGGTGAGGTCCCCTTCGGCTTCGCAGCCTTCACATCGCTCTCGCGCGAGCTGGAGGCCAAGCAGTCCGAGGGCGAGCCCGTGGACGCCGACGCCCCCGCGAAGAAGGCCCCCGCCAAGAAGCCGCCCGCCAAGAAGGACTGACCCCGCCTGTCAGACCACCCGGCGGGGCTACCGCCCGACGCCGTACTGATCGGACCCGGCCTCGTGCGGGTGCTCGTCGAGCCCCTCGGCCTCTTCTCTGGCCAGGCGTTCGGCGATTTCGTCCTCGGTGGCCAGTTCCTTCTCGCTGTGGGCGACGACGGCCGCGACCATGCAGTCGCCCGTGACGTTCACGCTCGTGCGGCACATGTCGAGGATGCGGTCCACGCCGAGGATCACGGCGATGCCCTCGAGGGGCAGGCCGACGGCTTCGAGCACGATGACGAGCATCACGATGCCGACACCCGGCACCGCGGCCGTGCCGATGGACGCGAGGGTCGCCGTCAGCACGATCGTGAGCTGCTGCCCGAAGGACAGGTCCATGCCGTACATCTGCGAGATGAACACCGCCGCGACGCCCTGGTAGAGGGCGGTGCCGTCCATGTTGATCGTCGCGCCCACGGGGATCACGAAGCTGGTCACGTCCTCGGAGACGCCCAGGCGCTTCTCGACACACTCCATCGTCACCGGCATGGTCGCGCCCGAGCTCGACGAACTGAACGCCAGCAGCTGCGCCGGGCTGATCGCCTTGAAGAACCGGCCGTACCGCACCGGCGTCAGCAGACGCAGCACGGTCGGATAGACGACGAACATCATCAGGGCCAGCCCCAGCACCACCGTCATGCAATACCACGCGAGCTGCTTGAGCAGGTCGATCCCCAGATCGGCGAGTTTGTCGACCAGCAGCGCAAACACCGCGAACGGCGCAAGGATCAGCACGATCTCGACGATCTTGATTATCACGTCCGTCATGCCGTCGAAGAACGCGATGAGCGGAACGGCTTTCTTCTTAGGGATGAGCGTCAGCGCCACGCCGACGAGCAGGCCGACGACAACGACCTGCAGCGTGTTGCCGTCGGCCATGGCCGCGAACGGGTTGCTGGGGAAGATGTCGAGCAGGACATCCCACGTGCCCCGGTCCATCTGCGCTTCGGCGCTTCCGACCTTGGCGGTGGCCTCGGCCTCTCCGCTCAGGCGGAGGTCCTCGCGCAGGGTCTCGTCGAATCCGCCGCCCGGGCGGATCAGGTTGGCCGCGGACAGCCCGATGGTGATCGCGACGGCGGTGGTCACCAGATAGATCGCGACGGTCTTGGCGCCGATGCGTCCAACCTTGGTGATGTCGTTGAGGCTCGCGACTCCGGCCGCAAGGCTGAACAGCACGATCGGCACGGCGATGAACTGCAGACCGTTCATAAAGAGTGCGCCGACAAACTTGTTCAGGTTCCTGATAAACCGCGCGACGTGGGCCAGCGGGCCGGGATCCTGGTTCGCTTCGATGGTCGCAAGCTCGAATGCCTCGATTTGTGCCTGAGTGAGTTGGTAGGGGTGCAGTCCTGCGAGCTTGGGATTGTCTGGGTCGAGATCTTGCACCCTTTCCACGCCGTCGGGGAGTACTGGTACCTCGGCCCTCTTCATACCGACGAAAGCGGTCGGGTGATCCACACCCATGCCGTCCCACGTCGCCGCCGTCCACATCGTGTTAACGGCCAGGCCGACCACGATCCCCAGCACCAGCCCGATCAGGATCTTCCAGTGCAGCGCGAGTCTTGTCTTGCCTGTCGCCATGGTGGTCCTCATGAGAGCGGCCGGTCGCCGGCCCGGTGTGCCGCGGCTCGGCGAGCCGTGCGTCTTCTGATCGTTCAGCGTCATTCTTCCCGCACGAGACCGCCCGCACGGCCGGAACGACCGTGGCACACGATACCGCAATCCACATCCGCCCGCCGCGCGACTCCTACCATCACCCGATGCCGACCCGCCCCCGCTCCAGCCGTGCCCAGTTCGCCGATTATCTCTCGAAACGACGCAAGGCCGGTCACCTCGACCGGGTGATCGACGCCGAGCTCACCACGCCGCAGCAGCGCGGCAAATCGACGACCAAGTCCAAGGGCGGCCGCAACCGCTCCTTCCGCTCGCTCTTCGGCGCGTTCTGGCGGCTCATCGGACGCGGTCAGGAAGTGGTCGTCTTCTCGCTGATCACGCGGACGATCACCGCGATCCTGGCGCTCGTCCCCCCCGCGCTGATGGGCCTGCTGGTCAACCAGGTGCTCAACACACCGACCGCGCGCGCGGGTTGGGCCATCCTGCTGCCGGATCGGGAGGCCATGCTCTGGGTGATCGCCGCCTGCATGCTGCTGGTCGCGCTGGTCGGCACCGGCGTCGGCATCGTCGGGCGGTGGATGCTCACACGCACCACCCGCGTCCTCGCGGCCGACACCAAACGCCGCGCGTTCTCCCACGCCGCCACGCTGCCGCTCCACCGCATCCACCAGCTCAAGAGCGGCGGCCTCACCGCGCTGCTCCGCGAGGACGCGGGCACGGTCGCCGACCTGACCTTCGGCATGTTCTACAACCCGTGGGGCGCGATCGTGCAGATCGTCGGCACGCTGGCCATCCTCGCGTGGATCGACTGGCCGCTGCTCATCGGCGGCATGCTGATGATCCCCATCGTCTTCTACACCCACCGCGTCTGGATCGCCCGCATCCGCCCCGTCCGGCGCGACATCAAGGCCGTCACCATGCAGGCCGACAGCCACGCCACCGAGACCTTCGGCGGCATGCGCGTCGTCCGCGGCTTCGGACGCGAGACCGCCGAGAGCGCCAGGTACACACGCCGCAACGACCTCGTCGCCCGTCAGGAGATCTACGCCTGGTGGCTCAGCCGCGGCATCGACATCGCCTGGCAGATCTTCATCCCCGCCGCCAGCGCCGCCGTCGTGCTCTACGGCGGCTACCGCGTGATCAGCGGCGAGCTGTCGCCCGGCGCCGTCGTCAGCTTCTTTGCCTACCTCATGATGCTGCTCGGCCCGCTCTCCACGCTCGCCGGCACCGCGGCCTCGGTGCAGACCCAGCTCGCGGCACTCGACCGTGTGCTCGACCTGCTCGCCGAGTCGCCCGAGTTCGTCGACGACCCCGAGGGCGATCGCATCGACCGCGCACACGTCAAAGGCCGCGTCACGCTCGAGGGCGTGACCTTCGCCTACAAGCGTCTCCGCACCAAGGCCGAGCAGGACGAGGCCGAAGAGCAGGGCGGCTCGTCTGACAGCGAGCCCGTGCTCCACGAGATCGATCTCGACGTGATGCCGGGTGAAACCGTCGCCCTCGTCGGCCCGTCGGGCGCGGGCAAGACGACGCTCTGCAACCTCGTCGCCCGCTTCTACGACCCGCAGCAGGGACGCGTCCTGCTCGACGGGCGCGACATCCGCGAGATCGACCCGCGCAGCTACCGCTCGCTGCTCGGCGTCGTCGAGCAGGACGTCTTCCTCTTCGACGGTTCGATTGCCGACAACATCGCCTACGCCCGACGCGGCGCGACGATGGGCGAGGTCGTCGCCGCGGCCAGCGCCGCCCACGCGGCCGAGTTCATCGACAAGCTGGAAGAGGGCTACGACACGCTCATCGGCGAGCGGGGGGTCCGGCTCAGCGGGGGCCAGAAGCAGCGCATCGCCATCGCCCGCGCCCTGCTGGCAGACCCGGCGATCCTCATCCTCGACGAGGCCACCAGCAACCTCGACTCCGAGAGCGAGGCGTTCATCCAGGCCAGCCTCCGCGACCTCACCCGCGACCGTACCACGTTCGTCATCGCCCACCGCCTCAGCACCGTCCGAGACGCCGACCGCATCGTCGTGCTCGACGACGGCCGGATCTCCGAGGTCGGCTCCCACGAGGAACTGCTGGCCGCCGACGGGCGGTACGCCGCGTTTCTGGCCCGGCAGCTCGAGCCCGACCAGCCCAAAGGCCTCGGCGAGCCCGCCCGGGTGGAATAGACCGAGACCCGTCCCGATTTGCTCGGCAGGGACGACCGCTCGCCGTCTAACATCACCCCACACGTCCGCGGCCGGTGAGCCGCGGCACACACCAACAGGAGACACCCATGAAGACCCTCTCTCGCGCGCTCATCCTCGCCCTCGGCGTCTCGGCATTCGGCCTCGCCGGCTGCCAGACCACCGGCTCGTCCAAGGTCGCCGGCGACGGTGCCTGCTGCGCCGGCGGCGCTTGCGAAGGTGCGTGCGAAGGCGACGCCGCCGCCACGATCTCGCAGGTCAGCAACGACACCTGCCCCCTCAGCGGCGGCCCGGTCAAGGCCTCGGCCAAGACCGTCTCGTTCCAGGGTCAGGAAGTCGGCTTCTGCTGCGGCGGGTGCGCCGACAAGTTCGAGGCGATGAGCGACTCCGACAAGATGGCCACCCTGGCCAACTAAACCGCCCGCGACCGGTTCTCGCCTCCCGCGTGCTCGCGGGGGCGACCGAGAACCTCTCGGGGCAGTCTGGGTAAGCCGCTTCGCGGCCTCCGTTTGACCAAATCCGGCCGTGCCTATTGACGCCACGTGCGACTTTGAGGATGCTGGAGCGGTGGAGGTGTCGCGATGGCTGCGCCCAGAATTCTCGAATCGACCCCGATCCCGCTCGCCGCGGCGCTCTGCGCCGCGGCGGCGTGCTGCGCACCCGCCATTGCGCAACCGTTTTTCAGCGTCGCCAACAACGGCCCCAGCGGCCTGCTCGGCGACGTGATTTACGAGAACAATGGCAGCGGCTTCCCGGTGCCCATCGGTGGCGGGCCCGGCATGGGCCTCGGCCGCGCCGGTGACGAACTCATCAGCCTTGCCCCCATCATCGTCGATCTGGCCCCCGGGCCGGGCCTGGCCACCAGCGACTTTGTCATCTGCTTCTCGGTCGATCCGTTCGCGGTCGGCATCAACCGATTCCGCATCACCCAGCAGCACCTCTTCCGCCAGGCGCAGAACAACCAACAAGCCGGCGACGCCTTCCTCTCGACCGAGGCCCTGCGACGCGGGGTCGGGGTGCTCCCGCCGCCGGCGAGCATGGGTCTGGACAACAACGCGCTCGCGGTCAACCAGTCGCCCAGATACCCCAACGAGTTCGCGCTTTTCCCCGCCGCGGATCCCGGCGCGTTTGTGCCCCCCGACACCCCGCTCGACGATATCGACGCCACGCTCAACCCGACCGACGCCACGCCCCCCTCGGTGTTCTTCACCCTCAGCGGCGAGAGCCCGTCGCACGTGTTCCTTCCGGGACCGGACAGCGGCGCGACGATCTTCCTCGATGTGGAGATCCAGGTCGGCGGCACCGAATCGGTCTTCGCTCAGCCCAGCCAGATCGGGCTGGACGTCCTCGACGAGATCGACGGCCTGATCGTGCTCGATGACAACCTCAACGGTGTCTTCGACGGCACCGACGCGGTCTACTTCAGCCTCGCCCCCGACTCGCCGACCCTGATCGCCCTCGGCCTCCAGCCGGGCGACGTGCTGGTCTTCGAGAACGGCAACCTCGCGCTCTTTGCCCCGGGCACCGTCTTCGGCCTCGCGCTCGGCGACAACATGAACGCGCTGGACTTCGTCCCCCTGGTGAACGGATCGGCCGAGGACACCATCAACTCCATGGTCTCCTGCCCCGCCGACTACAACGGCGACACCATCATCAACACGCTCGATGTGCTGGTCTTCCTCAACCTGTGGGTGCCCCGCGACCCCCGCGGCGATTTCAACAACGACGGCCAGATCGACACACTCGACGTGCTCGATTTCCTCAACGCCTGGGCCGGCGGCTGCTAGACCCCCGGCAACGGCCTCAGAGCCGCCCACCGCCCCCTCCCCTTGCGCGAGGTCTTGTGGTAGACTCCGTGGTGAGGTTGCTCCCGTGGCGGTACCCGACACCATCCTGCAGAACGCCAACGCCGGCGACAAGGCGGCTATCGCCGCCCTGCTCAAAGAAGTGGGGCCCCGCGTGCGCGCGCGGATCGAGCCCAAGATCGGCAAGCAGTGGTCGGGCCTGATCGAAGCTGACGACGTCATGCAGGTGAGTTACCTCGAGGCGTTCGTGCAGGCAACCAATATCGTGATCAAGGACGAGGCCTCCTTCGTCGCGTGGCTGACGCGGGTCGCCGAGAACAACCTCCGTGACGCGGTGCGGTCGTTTGAGCGCGCAAAGCGCCCGGACCCGCGCAAGCGCGTCACCGGCCCGGTCAACGAGGATTCCTACGTCGGCCTCGTCGAGGTGCTCGGCGTCACCACCACCACCCCCAGCCGTGCCGCGGCCCGCAAGGAAGCGGTCTCGATCATGGACCGTGTGCTCGCCAAGCTGCCGACCGACTACGCCAAGGTCGTCCGGCTCTACGACCTGGAATGCCGCCCAATCGAGGACGTCTGCCGCGAGCTCGGCCGCTCGACCGGGGCGTGCTACATGCTCCGTGCCCGGGCCCACGACGCGCTGCGCGACGCGATGGGCACGGCGTCCCAATTCTTCAGCGTGTCCTAGGTGCTCGCCCGCGGCATCCGGCGCACACTTTTTAGTCAATCCTGCGTGAGTACCCAGTCTGCCCGTCGCTGTCCTCTCTAGAGCACCATGCCCGACGACCCGAAACAACACGACGCCCCCGGCGATGCTGCGCCCCCGGACCAGCCCGGGGCCGAGGGCCCCGCCCAGCCCCCGTCGGCCGACGACGACCTCATCGCGGCCGCGATGCTGGCCGCCGGAGCCCGCACCGACGGCAAACACCCCGAGCCCGACCTGCCGCCGCCGGACTACTTCCCCGGCTACGTGATCGCTCGCGAGATCCACCGCGGCGGGCAGGGCATCGTCTACCAGGCGGTCCACAAGACCACCAAGCGCAAGGTCGCGATCAAAGTGATGATCGAGGGCGTGCTCGCCAGCACCCGCGAGCGCACCCGCTTCGAGCGTGAGGTCGAGATCCTCGCCCAGCTCGACCACCCCAACATCGTGGATGTGCTCGATTCCGGCTCGGTCGAGGGCCGGTTCTACTACGTGATGGACTACATCTCGGGCTCGACGCTCGACGTGTGGATCAGCCAGCACGACCTGCCCATCGACCAGGTGCTCGAGCTCTTCGCCAAGATCTGCGAGGCGGTCAACGCCGCGCACCTCAAGGGCGTGATTCACCGCGACCTCAAGCCCGCCAACGTCCGCGTCGACGCCAACGGCAACCCGCACATCGTCGACTTCGGCCTCGCCCGCATCGCCACCGGCAGCCTCTCCGACGACGATCGGCTCATGACCCTGACCGGCCAGTTCATCGGCTCGCTCCCCTGGGCCAGCCCCGAGCAGGCGCAGGGCATCCCCAGCATGATCGACGTCCGCACCGACGTCTACTCCCTCGGCGTCACGCTCTACCAGATGCTCACCGGCCGCTTCCCCTATCAGGTCGCCGGCAACATGCGCGATGTCCTGGACAACATCCTCCGCGCAGAGCCCGCGCGCCCGAGCACCGTCCGCCGCCAGATCAACGACGAGGTCGAGACGATCGTCCTCAAGTGCCTGAGCAAGGAGCGCGACCGGCGCTACCAGAACGCCGGCGACCTCGCCCGCGACATCGCCCACTACCTGCGCGGCGACCCCATCGAGGCCAAACGCGACAGCGGGTGGTACGTCCTCCGCAAGACCGCCAGACGCTACCGGGGCGTCGTCGCCGTCGCCGCGACCATGCTCCTCATGCTCGTCGCATTCGCCATCGGCATGAGCGTGCTCAACAGCCAGAAGGCACGGGCGCTCGACGATCTCGGCGCCGAGGCCCGCGCACGCCTGGCGATCATCGCCGAGCTCCAGGTCTGGCTCGAGGCCCCCGACCCGACGCTCGGGGCCGGCAAGGACATCACCATGAGGGAGGTCGCCGACCGCGCCGCCGAGCGGCTCGACGCCGAGTCGCTTGCCGACCAGCCGCGGGTGGAGGCGTCGCTCCGCACCATCATCGGGCGGACGTATTTCAACCTCGGTGAATGGCAGAAGGCCGAGCCGCAGCTCCGCCGCGCGTTGGAACTGCACGAATCGGTGAGCGGCGCCGAGGGCCAGGACGCGATCCAAACCAATCACCTGCTGGCGGTGGTGCTCCGCAACACCGGCCAGCTCGACGAGTCACAGGAACGGTTCGCAACCCTCCGCCCCGTGGTCGAGCGTGCTTTCGGGCCCGACGACGAACGCACGCTGCAGATCCTCAACGACATCGGCCAGTTGCACAAGATGCGCCGCGAGCACACCGAGGCGATCGCGCTGTTCCGGACCGTGCTCGACCGTGTCAATCGCGGCGCCAAGGTCAAGCCGGAGATGCTCGCCGTCGTCCGCGGCAATCTCGGAGAATCACTCGCCCAGACCGGTGAGCTCGACGAGGCATCGGCCATGATCGCCGCCTCGATCGAGGCGATGTCCGCGGCCCACCCCGAAGCACACCCGGACACCGCCCGCGCCCGCGTGCGCTACGCGGCCCTGCTGCAGGCGACGGGCAAGGCCACCGAGGCCCGCACCGAACTGGAATCGGCGATCGCCATCTTCGACCAGACACTCGACGCCACGCACCCCGACGCGCTCGCCACCCGGCTCCGTCTTGCGACGCTGCTCGAAGCCTCCGGCGACGCGGCCGAGGCGATCGAACTCTTCGCCGAGATCGTCAGCGCAGGCGAGGCCTCTCTGCCCGCCGAAAGCCCGATCCTCGCGTGGTACCGCCATCTCTACGGCCGCGCGTTGCTCAACGCCGAGCGCCTCGACGAAGCCCGGCCGCTCCTCGAACGCGCCGTGGACGGACTCCGCAATGCCCAGCACCCGCGAGCCCCCGACGCCATGCGGACGCTGTTGCGTCTGTACGAAGCGCAGCAGGACGAGACGAAGGCCGCGGAGCTGCGCGCGCAGCTCCCCGACACCGGCGGATGAGCCCGGTCAGGTTCAGAAGATCAACGCCGCGAACCCGATCAGAATCGCGATCACCGCGCAGCTCGTCGCGATCACGCCGACCGCCACGACGCTGCTCTTCATACCACCGATCGCCTTGACTACCTCGTTGACCCGGTCGGTCTCGCGGGCCTCGATGCGTTCGACCGCCTCGCTCAGCCGCTCGGTTGCTGCGCTCATCCCGCCCATCATGTCGCGGAACTCCACCAGCGAGCCGACGAGCTGCCGCTCCGACTCCGACGACTCAGCCAGCAGGCCGCGGATCTCCTCGAGCCGGTCGAGCGTGCCGCGCTGACCCTCGGTCAGGGCCTCGTCGCGGTCGCGCAGCGCCAGCGACACCGCTTCGACCGCGCGCTCTACAGCGCCCTGTCCCTCTCGCAGGTGCGCCAGATCGTCCGCCGCCTGCGGGAACCGCAGGGCGATCTCCGCCATCCGTCCAGACCGCTGGCCCTGCTCGTCGAGATGCGAATCGACCTTGCGGACGATCCCGAGCACTTCCTGATAGTTCCGCTGCAACTCCGCGATCAGCTCCTGACGCGAACGCGGCGGCTTGATCTCGGGCAGCGGCTCGCGCCCCGGGTCAAAGCCCTCAAGCTCATCGTCGGGGTCGTCGTCCACATGCAGATCGATCGAGACCGGGGGCGACACACGCTCCGGGCGTGCCGGCTTGGCAGGCCCGGGCGTCGGCGGCGGAGGCGGGGCCGATACCGCCGGCTTTCCGGTGCCCTTTGCGTGCTTCGGTGAAAACAGCTTTGCGAATACGCCCATCTCCGGCTCCCTCCTGGAAATCTCGGCCGGCATCCTCCGGCCACAAGCACACGCGCAAGGTAGGGCACCGGGGCCCGTCTGGCAACGGTTCCCCCGGCCCGTTGCTCCCGGGCGAGCGGTCTTCGGCGCAAGTCACCGGGAATACACCGATTGCACGCCGCCGACCCTTGTCGCCAGAGCCGATTCCCTGTAGATTCGACACCATGCCAGCGACCGAAATGGTGACCCCCCGTCGGATGCGGGGTCGATGTGCCCTCGCCTGTCTCGCCGCCACCGCGAGCGTGGTCGCGGTCTTCTCCGGCGGCTTCGGCGCTGCACCCCCCTCCATCGCGCCCGATGCCAACGCCGCACCCCGATTCAACCGCGACGTGCGGCCGATCCTCTCCAACCACTGCTACCAGTGCCACGGCCCCGACTCGGCCGCCCGCAAGGCGGGCCTGCGGCTCGACCGGCGCGACGACGCGCTGGCCGCGCTCGAGTCCGGCGTCCACGCGATCGTCCCCGGCGACGCCGACGCCAGCGCCATCCTCGCCCGCGTCACGCACACCGACCCCGGGCAGGTCATGCCCCCGCCCGAGATCGGCAAGGACCTCAGCGACGAGCAGATCGACACGCTCCGCCGATGGATCGAGAGTGGCGCCGAATACGAGCCGCACTGGTCGTTCGTCCCGCCGGTGAGGCCGCAGGCGCCCGACATCAGCGCCGCCAACTCCGAGTGGCGCACCAACCCGATCGACCGGTTCATCCACGCGACGCTCGAGTCCGAGGGCCTCGAGCCCTCCCCGCGGGCCAGCGCCGAGACCCTGCTCCGCCGCGCCAGCTTCGACCTGACCGGCCTCCCGCCAACGCCGGAACAGCTCGACCAGCTCCGCGCCGACGCCTCGCCCGAGGCCTTCGCCCGCGCGGTGGACCGGCTGCTCGCCTCGCCCCGCTACGGCGAGCACATGGCCCGCCGCTGGCTCGACGCCGCCCGCTACGGCGACACACACGGCCTGCACCTCGACAACGCCCGCGAGATGTGGCCCTGGCGTGACTGGGTCATCGAGGCCTTCAATGCCAACATGCCCTTCGACCGGTTCACCGTCGAGCAGCTCGCAGGCGATCTTCTGCCCGAGCCCACGCTCGACCAGCTCGTCGCGACCGGCTTCAACCGCAACCACGTTTCGACCAACGAGGGCGGCGTGATCCTCGACGAGGTGCGGATGAACAACGTCGCCGACCGCATCGCGACCACCGGCACCGTCTGGCTCGGCCTCACCCTCGCCTGCGCCCATTGCCACGACCACAAGTTCGATCCGATCCTCCACGACGAGTACTTCGAGCTCTTCGCCTTCTTCAACAACACCACCGAAAACCCGATGGACGGCAACCGGACCGACTGGGCCCCGTTCGTCCGCGTGCCCAGCGACGAGCAGAAGGCAGAGCTCGAGTCGATGGACGAACGCATCGGGTCGATCAAGTCCGAGCTCGACGGCCCCTCAGCTGAGATCGATGCGCAGCAGGCCGCCTGGCGCAGCCAAGCCGCGGCCGAATGGACCAACGGTTGGCAAGTCACCGAGGTCGCCACCGCCACAGCCTCCGGAGGCACCACGCTCCGCACGCTCGACGACAACTCCGTCCTGGCCGAAGGCGACAACCCCGACCGCAACACCTACCAGATCATCACCCGCACCGACGCGACCGACCTTTCGCTCCTCCGCCTCGAGGCGCTCACCCACGACTCGCTGCCGCACAAGGGCGCAGGACGCGCAGACAACTCCAACTTCGTCCTCAGCGAACTCGAACTCGAAGCCCGACCGGCCGGCGACGACAGCGCCGAGTGGACACCCATCCGCCTGGTCGCCGCCGCCGCCGATCACCAGCAGATGAACGGCCCCTACCCCGTCGCGGCCACCATCGACGGCATCGTCGGCGCGGCCAACGGCTGGGCGGTTGACGGCATGACCCGCCGCGAAGACCGCGTTGCGGTCTACGCCGCGGCCGAGCCCTTCGGCTTCGACGGCGGCACCGAGCTGCGCACCACGCTCCGCTTCGAGACGCACTTCCCCCGCCACGCGATCGGGCGTGTCCGCCTGGCCGTCTCGGGCGACGAGGCGCTCCGCGAGTCGGTCCTGCCCGTCGGTCTCGGCACGTGGCACGCCGCGGGGCCCTTCCCCGCCGCCGACCGCAACGCCGCCTTCATTGAGCCCTTCGGCCCCGAACTGGCGCTCGCCGACACCCGCGCCGTCGATACCACCGCCACCTACGCCGACAACATCGCCTGGGTCGCCCATCCCGAGTGGACCGACGGCGCTCCGCACGATCTCGAGGGCGGTCTCGCGGCGACCTATCTCACCCGCACCATCCACGCCGGCAGCGCCCGCACGCTCACACTCTCACTCGGCAGCGACGACGGGATCAAGGTGTGGTGCAACGGCAGGCTGGTGCACGAGAACAACGTCGCCCGCGCCGTCGCGCCGGATCAGGACTCCATCACCATCGACCTCGACCCCGGCGAGAACCATCTGCTCATCAAGATCGCCAACTACGGCGGCGGGTTCGCGTTCTACTTCAGCACCGACGAGAGCGCAGGCAGCGACGCACTCCGCATGCTGCCGCTGATCCTCGCTAGAGAACTCACCGAAGAGCAGCAGACCACGCTCCGCCGCTACTTTCGCAGCACCCGCTCGCCCTACATGCGCGACCTGGCGGCCGAGCTCGACACCATCACCGCCGAGCGCAACGCGTTTCAGGCGATGCTCCCCCTCACGCTCGTGATGGAAGAGAACGAAGAGCGCCGCCCGACCCACCGCCTGCACCGCGGCGACTACGCCTCGCCACGCGAGGAGGTCTCGCCCGGCATCCCCGAGGCCCTGCCGCAGATGGCCGACGACCTGCCCCGCGACCGCCTCGGTTTCGCACGCTGGCTCGTCTCGCCCGAGCACCCGCTCACCGCCCGCGTCACCGTCAACCGGCTCTGGCAGCAGATGTTCGGCACCGGCATCGTCAAGACCGCCGAAGACTTCGGCAGCCAGGGCGAATGGCCCAGCCATCCGGAGCTCCTCGACTGGCTCGCCGTCGAGTTCGTCGAGTCCGGCTGGGACGTCAAGCACATGCTCCGCCTCATGGCCAACAGCCAGGCCTACCAGCAGCGAGCCGCGGTCACGCCCGAACTGCTCTCACGCGATCCCGCCAACCGCCTGCTCGCCCGCGGCCCGCGCTTCCGGCTCGCCGCCGAGGAGATCCGCGACCAGGCCCTGCTCGCCAGCGGCCTGCTCGTCGGCACCATCGGCGGTCCATCCGTCAAACCCACACAGCCCAAGGGCCTCTGGTTCGACGTGGGCTACACCGACAGCAACACCGCCAACTTCACACCCGACGAGGGCGACGACCTCTACCGCCGCAGCATGTATTCCTACTGGAAGCGCACCAGCCCGCCGCCCAACATGGCCGCGTTCGACGCCCCGACGCGCGAGGCCTGCACCGTCCGCCGCTCCCGCACCAACACGCCCATGCAGGCCCTCGTGCTGCTCAACGATCCGCAGTTCGTCGAGGCCTCCCGCGTGCTCGCCCAGCGCGTGCTGCGGGCCGAGTCGCAGACCGACGCGCAGCTGGCCATGGCCTTCCGCCTGCTGACCTCCCGCTCGCCCGACAACGCCGAGATCGACGTGCTGCACGAGCTCTACGAGGCCGAGCTGGCCCGGTACGAAGACAACACGTTCGACGCGCTTGCGCTGCTGGCGGTGGGGGCCGCGCCGCGCGATGAGTCTCTCGACCCCGCAGCCCACGCCGCGATGACCAGCGTCGCCAACGCCATCCTGACCCTCGACGAGGCGGTGAACAAGTGAGCCCCCACCCCATGGACCCGCACTGGGAGCAGCGAGTGCTCCAGACCCGCCGGCAGTTCTTCGGCCGCGCCGCCTCCGGCATCGGTGCCGCGGCACTGGCGTCGCTGATCAACCCGCAGTTGGCGTCCGCCGCGGCCGGCGGGGGTGATCCGCGCGCGCAGGGCGTCAAAATCGGCCCGCACTTCGCGCCGACCGCCAAACGCATCATCTACCTCTTCCAATCCGGCGCACCCTCCCAGCTCGACCTCTTCGACTACAAGCCCAAGATGCGGGAGTACTTCAACACCGAGCTGCCCGAGTCCATCCGCATGGGCCAGCGGCTCACGACGATGACCTCCGGCCAGGCCAGCTTCCCCGTCGCGCCCACCGCGTTCAAGTTTGCCCAGCACGGCAACAGCCGCGCCTGGGTCAGCGACCTGATGCCCCACACCGCCTCCATCGTCGACGACCTCTGCTTCATCAAGAGCGTCCACACCGAGGCGATCAACCACGATCCCGGCATCACCTTCATGCAGACCGGCTCGCAGATCCCCGGACGCCCGAGCATGGGCGCGTGGCTCAACTACGGGCTCGGCGCCGAAAACGCCGACCTGCCCGGCTTCATCGTCCTCATCAGCCAGGGCAGCGCCCAACGCGCCAGCCAGGCCCTCTACTCACGCCTCTGGGGCACCGGCTTCCTGCCCAGCGAGCACCAGGGCGTGCAGTTCCGCGGCTCAGGCGACGCGGTGCTCTACCTGTCCAACCCCGACGGCGTGGACCGGCAGGGCCGACGCAAGGCCCTCGACGCGATCGCCAGGCTCAACGCCCGCCAGTTCGAGCGCGTCGGCGACCCGGAGATCAACGCCCGAGTCGCCGCCGGAGAGATGGCCTTCCGCATGCAGACCAGCGTGCCCGACCTGACCGACCTCTCCGACGAGCCCCAGGCCACGTTCGACATGTACGGCGAGAATGCGCGCAAGCCCGGCACGTACGCCGCCAACTGCCTCCTCGCCCGCCGCCTCGCCGAACGAGGCGTGCGCTTCATCCAGCTCTACCACCGCGGGTGGGACCAGCACGGCAACCTGCCCAGCGACATCCGCCTGCAGTGCGGCGACACCGACCAGGCCTCCGCCGCCCTCGTGATGGACCTCAAACGCCGGGGATTGCTCGAAGACACCCTCGTGGTCTGGGGCGGCGAGTTCGGGCGGACGATCTACTCGCAGGGCGCGCTCAGCGAGACCAACTACGGACGCGACCACCACCCGCGCTGCTTCACCGTCTGGATGGCCGGCGGCGGCATCAAGCCCGGCATGACCTACGGCCAGACCGACGATTTCTCCTACAATGTCGTCGACAAGCCCGTCCACGTGCACGACCTCAACGCCACCATCCTCCACTGCCTCGGCATGGACCACACGCGACTCACCTACCCGTTCCAGGGACGCGATTTCCGACTCACCGACGTACACGGCCGCGTGGTCAAGGACATCCTCGCATGACACGACGTCAGACCCAAACCACCCGTCTCGCCGCGTGCTTCGCCGTCGCGCTCTGCGCCAGCGGAGCGGTCGCCGCCGCCACCAGCCAGCCCGCAGCCGCGTCGAGCCTGATCGACAACCTCCCGCGCGCGCTCGGCCGCACGCACCCCATGCTCGTGCACTTCCCCATCGCCCTGCTCATCGCCGGCGTGCTCTTCGAGTTCATCGCGATCGTGATCCGGCGCGACCGCACCAAGCCGAGCGTCGCCGGGCTGGCCTGTGTCGCGGTCGGTGCCCTGGGCGCGGGCGCCGCCGCGTGGGCGGGCTGGCTCAACGCCGACCTCGAGACCCACGGCCGGGGCGTGGCCGACCTGATGGAGACCCACCGCTGGCTCGGCATCGTCGCCGCGTCGCTCGCGGGCGTCGCGCTCATCGGCGGCGTCATCGGCATGACCGGCAAGGCCCGCGCCATGACCGCCGTCTACCGCATCGCGCTGGTCCTGGCCGCCGGCACCGTCGGCGCCGCCGGGCACTGGGGCGGCTCGATGGTCTACGGCGAGGGCTACCTCACCGAGGCGCTCTTCCCGGCCCCCGCCCCCGCACCCCCGAGCGCCGAGTCCCAGCTCGCCGAACTCGCCGAGTTCGAGGCCTCGGGCACGCTCCTCACCGTCGACTTTGCCACGCAGATCATGCCGATCTTCGAGGCAAGCTGTATCGAGTGCCACGGCCCCAACAAGAAGAAGGGCAACCTCCGGCTCGACTCGCGCATGTACGCCATGGACGCGCGCGACGCCGATGAGCAGGTCTTCATCCCCGGCGACGCCGAGGCCAGCGACGTCTTCTGGCGCGTCACCCTGCCCCACGACGACCCCGACCTCATGCCCCCCGAGGGTGACGGCGACCCGCTCACCCCCGAGCAGATCACCCTCCTCGAGACGTGGATCAACGAGGGCGCGGTCTGGGTCGACGTCCCGATGGCCGTCGCAGCGGAGACCACGAGTCAAGCTGCGACCGAGGACGCTTCCCCCGCACTCCCGCCGTTCGTCTTCGACGATGCGGCGCGCGCGCAGCAGAACGCCGGGCTCAACGCACTCCGCCAGCGCGGCGCCGTCGCCAACCGCCTCGCCTCCGACGAGCCGTGGGTCGAGGTCCGCTTCGACCTGCTCGGCGAGAGCGTCACCGACGCCGACCTCGCCCTGCTTGAGCCGCTCGCGCCCACACTCACCTCGCTCCACCTCGCCGGCACCGCCGTCACCGACGACGGCGTCGCCACACTCGCAGCCTTCCCCCGCCTCGAACGCCTGCACCTCGAACGCACCGCCACCACCGACCGCGGCGTTGCGCACCTGGCCAACCTCACCCAACTCCGCTACCTCAACCTCTACCGCACCAACGTCACCGACAAGGCGCTGGTCACCGTCGCCAACCTGCCCTCGATCGAGAGCGTCTACCTCTGGCAGACCGAGGTCTCGCCGCAGGCCGGCGCACTGCTCGCCGCGCTGATGCCCGGTGTCGTCGTCGATCTCGGTCTCGCCGTCGAGCCCGCCGTCTTCTCCGACACAGACGAAGGTGCCGAGACCGCGGCCGCCCCCGAGCCGGAACCCGCCAGTGAGTCCGACGTCGCCGCCGACGACCCGACCGAGCCCCGCATCGACCTCGCGTCACTCCCCGGGTGCTGCCGAGCCGCGGCCGAGAAGGGCAACGAGTGCGACCATCCCTGCTGTGTGGAGGCCCGCGCAAAGGGCGAGATCTGCCCCAAGTGCGCCGGGAATTGAACGTGCCCCTGCGAGCCGACAACCGACGCCCCCGACCCGCCGCCCTGGCGGCGGGCGTGCTCGGTATCGCCGCGCTGCTCGGCACGCTCGGCCTGACCCGCCACGCCCGGCCGGTCTCCATCAGCGACGCGCCCGCCGTCGACTTCGCCCGCGACATCCGCCCGATCCTCTCCAACAACTGCTTCCTCTGCCACGGCCCCGACCCCTCATCGCGCGAGGCCTCGCTCCGGCTCGACACCCGCGAGGGTCTGTTCACCGCGCGCAACGAGAAGAGCGACGCCCCGGTCGTCCCCGGCGACCGCGCCGCCAGCCCGCTCTGGCAGCGCGTCTCCACGACCAGCGCCGACGACCACATGCCCCCGCTCGACTCGGGCAAGTCGCTCACCCCCGCGCAGCTCGACACCATCGGCCGCTGGATCGACGCCGGCGCGCCGTGGAAGAACCACTGGTCGTTCGAGCCCCCGCTCGAGCACACGCCCCCGGCCGTGCAGGACGAGTCGTGGCCGGCCTCCGACATCGACCGCTTCGTCCTCGCGCGGCTCGAGTCCGAGGGGCTCGCCCCCTCGCCCCGTGCGGATCGCCCGACCCTCCTCCGCCGCGTCAGCCTCGACCTGACCGGCCTGCCGCCGACCCCGGAGGAGGTCGAGGCGTTCGTAACCGACAACGCCCCCGACGCCTACGAGCGCGTCGTCGATCGCCTCCTCGCCTCGCCCCGTTTCGGCGAGCGCTGGGCCCGCGTCTGGCTCGACCAGGCCCGTTACGCCGACACCAAGGGCTACGAGGCCGACCGCTCCCGCACCATCTGGCCCTACCGCGACTGGGTCATTCGTGCGTTCAACGACGACATGCCGTTCGATGAGTTCGCGATCAGGCAGCTCGCCGGCGACCTGCTGCCCGACCCCTCCGAAGACGACCTGCTCGCGACCGCCTTCCACCGCAACACGATGAACAACGACGAGGGCGGCACCGACGACGAGGAGTTCCGCGTCGCCGCCGTCAAGGACCGCGTCGCGACGACGTTCCAGGTCTTCAGCGGCCTCACCATGGCCTGCGCCGAGTGCCACACCCACAAGTACGACCCGCTCACCCAGACCGAGTACTACGAGGCCTTCGCGTTCTTCAACCAGTCCGCCGACGCCGACCGCCCCGACGAGTCGCCCACGCACAGCTTCGGCACCGAAGCGCAGCGGGCCGAACTCGCCGCGCTCCGTGCCGAGATCGAGGGCCTCCAGTCGCAGCTCGACGACGCGCTGCAATCAGCCCTCGCCTCACCGCTCGAGCCCGATGCCGCCGGCACCTCCGGCCCCGCGACGTTCAGCGAGCCGGTCGATGTCTACTGGATCGACGACGACACGCCCGCCGGCGCCACGCTCATGGCCGACGGCGCCCCCTCGCCGTGGCGGTGGATCGCCAGCGACGAGCACCCGTCCGCCGTCGGCGGCCGCGCGCTGCTCCGCTCCGGCCCCGCCTTCACGCAGCTCTACTTCGACACCGCCCCCATCTCGATCAAACTCCACGACGGCGACCGCCTCGTGATGCACGTCTGGCTCGACGAGGCCGACCCGCCCGCCGAGATCATGCTGCAGATCCACACCGTCACTTCCGGCTGGGAGCACCGTGCCTACTGGGGCGAGGACCTCATCACGTTCGGCCAGGACGGCACCGGCGCTCGCCGCAACCTCGGCCCCCTGCCGGTGCGAGGCCAGTGGGTCCGCCTCGAGATCGACCCCGCCCAACTCGACCTCGCCCCCGGCGCACAGATCGACGGCCTCGCCCTCAGCCAGCACGGCGGGACCGTGCGTTGGGACGGCATCGGCCTGGTCTCCAAGCACCTGCCCGACACCCGCTGGAAGCAGAGCTTCGGCGCGTGGTGCGAAATGATGCGCGCGCAGGACGCACGAGGCCTCCCCGAGCCGATCGCCGCCGCACTCGGCGTCGAGTCACCGACGCCCGAGCAGCTCGACACCCTCCGCCGCCACTACGCACAGCACTTCCACGCCCCGACCCGCGCCATCACCCGGCCGCTCACCGAGACCATCGCCGCGGCCCGCGCCGACGAATCGCGGGTCCGCGCCGCCATGCCCAATGTGCCCATCATGGCCGAACTCGCGCCCGATGCCCGCCGCACCACCCACCTGCTCACCGCCGGCAGCTACCTCTCGCCCGACGCCGAGGTCAGCCCCGGCGTGCCCGAGGCACTCCACCCCTTCCCCGGCGACCTCCCGCGCGACCGGCTCGGTTTCGCCACGTGGCTGGCCTCGCCCGACAACCCGCTCACCGCCCGCGTCACCGTCAACCGCTTCTGGGAACGCTTCTTCGGCCGCGGCATCGTCGAGACGCTCGAAGACTTCGGCGCACAGGGCGCAGCACCCACCCACCCCGAGCTCCTCGACCACCTCGCCCTCACCTTCGTGCGCGACGGCTGGAGCGTCAAACAACTCTGCCGCCGCATCGTGCTCAGCGAGACATACCAGCAGACCTCTGACGCCTCGCCCGAGCTTCTGGAGCGCGATCCGCACAACGCCCTCTTCAGCCGCGGCCCGCGCTTCCGCGTCGAGGCCGAGATGGTGCGCGACCAGGCCCTCGCCGTCGCCGGCCTGCTCAGCCCCAAGATGTTCGGCCCGCCCGTTTATCCGCCCCAGCCCGACGGTATCTGGCAGGTCGTCTATTCCGGCGAACGCTGGATGACCAGCCAGGGCGAAGACCGCTACCGCCGCAGCCTCTACACCTTCCTCCGCCGCACCAGCCCGTATCCCTCGATGACGACGTTCGATGCGGGCAGCCGCGAGGTCTGCCTGCCACGGCGCATCCGCACCAACACGCCGTTGCAGGCCTTCGTCACGCTCAACGATCCGGTCTACGTCGAGGCCGCCCAGGCCCTCGCCCGCCGCATGATCAACGAGGGCGGCCCGATCGCCTCCGACCGCGTCTCCCGCGGTGTCCGTCTCTGCCTCCTGCGCGAACCGACACGCGCAGAGACCGAAGTCCTGCTCGACCTCGTCGCCGACGCGTACCTGCACTACCGAGACCACGCCGCCGAGGCGCGGACATTCGCGACCGACCCGCTCGGCCCGCTGCCCGACGGCCTCGACCCCGCCGAGGCCGCCGCGTGGACCGTCGCAGCCAACGTGCTGCTGAACCTCGATGAGTTCCTGACCCGCAAGTAAACACCACCCTTTGGGCTCTGCCCGCGCAGATTTGAGACCCGCCAAGTGAACCCCCTCCACGAACACTACCGCTGGGTCAGCCGCCGACACTTCCTCGGCCAGTGCCGCACGGGCCTGGGCGCGATCGCGTTGTCGTCGATCCTCGGCGGCACGGCCGCGGGCGCTGTCGCCTCCGGCCCGGACTCCAACCCGAGCGCCGAGAACCCCTTCCTCCCCCGCCCGCCGCACTTTGCGCCCAAGGCCAAGCGCGTCATCTGGCTCCACATGGCCGGCTCCCCGCCACAGCACGACCTGCTCGACCACAAGCCGATGTTGACCAAACTCAACGGCCAGCTCTGCCCCGAGAGCGTCCTCGAGGGCGAACGGTTCGCCTTCATCAAGGGCCACCCCAAGATCCTCGGCTCGCCCTACAAGTTCGCCAGGCACGGCCAGAGCGGCATCGAGATGAGCGAGCTGCTGCCCAACCTCGCCAGCATCGCCGACGACCTGACCATCGTCCGCACGATGCACACCGATCAGTTCAACCACGCCCCCGCGCAGCTGTTCCTCTACTCGGGCTCACCGCTGCTTGGCCGCCCCAGCTTCGGATCGTGGGCCACCTATGGCCTCGGGTGTGATTCCTCCGACCTCCCTGCGTTTGTCGTTCTTGTCTCCGGCGGCACGACGCCGAGCGCGGGCAAGAGCGTCTGGGGTTCCGGCTTCCTGCCGAGTGTCTACCAGGGCGTCCAGTGCCGCACGTCCGGCGACCCCGTGCTCTACGTCTCCGACCCGCCCGGCATGCAGCGCTCCACCCGCCGCCGCAGCCTCGATGCACTCCGCGAGCTCAACGAGCTCCAGCACGCCGAGGCCGGCGATCCCGAGACCCTCAGCCGGATCAGCCAGTACGAGCTCGCCTTCCGCATGCAGGTCTCGGTGCCCGAGGCGATGGACATCGGCCTCGAAGACAAGAAGACGCTCGAGCTCTACGGCGCCGCCCCGGGCAAGACCCGCTTTGCCATCAACTGCCTCCTCGCCCGCCGCCTCGCCGAACGCGGCGTGCGCTTCGTGCAGCTCTTCGACTGGGGCTGGGACACCCACGGCACCAACCCCGGCGACGACATCGTCACGCAGCTGCCCAAGAAGTGCCGCGAGACCGACAAGCCCGTCGCCGCGCTCATCGCCGACCTCAAGCGTCGCGGCATGCTCGACGACACGCTTGTGGTCTGGTCGGGTGAGTTCGGCCGCACCGCGATGAACGAGGAACGCAACGGCTCCACATTCCTCGGGCGCGACCACCACCCGCACTGTTTCAGCATCATCATGGCCGGCGGTGGGCTCAAGCCGGGCTACACCCACGGCACCACCGACGACCTCGGCTGTCGCATCACTGACAAGCCCGTCCACGTCCACGACCTGCAGGCGACGATCCTCCACCAGCTCGGCCTTGACCACACCAAACTGTCCTACCGCTTCCAGGGCCGCGACTTCCGCCTGACCGATGTCCACGGCAACGTGATCCGCGACCTGCTCGCGTGACAGGCCCCGCCGGTTCGTCTCTTGTGTGACCTCGACCGGCTCCGCTCACGCCGCGACGCGGGACGCCTCGTCCTTCCGCGGCATCACCAGCGCATCGGCCGTCCGCCGCACCACCAGCGCCGTCAGGTCGTCACGTTGATTCAGCGACCCCGCCTGCGCATCGACATCGGCCGCCAGCAGCGACACCGCCTCTTCGGCCCCGAGCGAGCGTTTGGCAATCTCGCCGAAGTGCGAGATGTACGCCTGGTTCGCCGCGACGCTCTCCGATTCCGAGGCCGGATCGGGGAACACGACCTCGAACCCGTCGCTGTAGAGCACGAGTGTCTGCCCGTGTTCGAGCGTGAACGTCCGTTCGGTAAAGGGTGCGCCGGGGAACACTCCGAGCAGCGGTCCATCACCCCCGTCGATCTCTTCGGCAGCCCCGTCAGCGCCCAGCACGATCGACGCCGGGTGCCCCGCGCCGGAGAGCGTGACGGTGCCCTCCCGCGTGTCCACCACGCCGCAGACGGCGGTCGCAAACCGATCCCCGGTCTCGTTTTCGATGCAGAGTTCTTCGTTGAGCCGCGCCAGCGTCCGGGCGGGCGAGGCCAGCGGGTGGTCCTCGCCGTCGATCGGGTTCTGCCGCAAGGCCCGGCCGAGCACGAGCGTGAGCAGCGCCGCCGGCACCCCGTGCCCGACCGCGTCGGCCACCATGAACGCCACCCGCGATTCGTCGATCGGCACCACGTCGTAGATGTCGCCGCTGACAAACCCGCAGGGTCGGAAGAACACACCAAACTCAAAGCCCGGCACGCTCGGCATCTCCCGCGGCAGGAACCGCCGCTGCACCGCGCCGGCCAGCTGCAGCTCGTCGTGCAGTCGCCCGATCTCGCCGCTCAGCCCCGACTGCGACGCCCGCGCGACGCGGAGTTCTGTCCCCATCAGATCCACCGCCGCCTGCCGCACCATCAGTGTCAGCAGCGCCGTGGTCACCAGCCGCGAATCGGCGTCGAGCCGCTCGACGGCCACGCCCTGAGGCTCGAGCTCTGTGCGAAGCCGCTCGGCCCCGCCCGCGAGCATCAGCGTCGGCGTCCGCGCACCGATCAGCCGGTCGAGCGTCTGCATCAGTGTCGGTCCGGCCTTGGATGGATCAGGACAGAGCAGCACCGCCACCGTGTCCGGCCCCAGCCCGAGCCCGTCAGCATCGCGGAGCCGGTCGGCGAAGGTGTCGACCGTCACCGCCTCACACGCCGGGGCGTCGCCCGCCCGGGGCCAGGCCCGCGCGATCTCGGCACACCACCACGCCGCCCTCTCGGCGGCGTCGATGTCTGCAGCGATGACAACCCTGGCGTGTTGCAACGGGGGCTCCAAGCCCACGCGCCCGCGCGAGCCTCCGCCTCCGTTATCGGCTCACTTGGCCCGCGCCTTCAGTCCCTTCAGGTCGTTCAGGTCGATCAGGTCGCCCTCGGCGATATCCAGATTCTCGAGCATGCCGCCCGCCAGCTCGATCACGAACTGGGCCGGATACCGGCTTGGGTACCGCTTGAGCCGCTGCTCGTACTTGTCCGTCGAGGGGATCCCCGTCTCCGGCTCGGTCTCGGGGTCACGCGGGGGCTCGGCCTTCATCGCGTGCATCGCCGTGATCCGGCCCGAGGGGTCCAGGAAGATGATGTCGATGTCGATCGGGCAGTTCCGCATCACGAACCGCTGGTCGGCCGGCTTGGGGAAGACAAACAGCATCCCGCCGTCGGGCTCGATGAACTCCCGGTCGCTGAGCCCCTTGAACCGGGTCGCCCCGTCGAGCGCCAGTTCCAGATGGAACACTTTGCCGTCGATCTTCACACTCTCGACGTTGGTGTCGGCGTTGCCCGAGGGCGTGCTGTTGTTGCTGCACCCGGTCATAGAGAGCACCCCCGCCAGCAGCATCAGGCCAACCAGCATCACGAGCCTTGTCGAAGCCATCCGTCGTCCTCCTCGGTGAAAGTCACCCGGTCTCTTGGCATGCTAGCGAGATCAAACCCCTCGCAGAACTCCCTTGCCGACATCGGCACCTGCCCCGGCACCACCCCGCACCATCGGCCCAGCAGGCCGATCACCCGCTCGGCCGGGATGCCGGTCTGCCGGTAGGTCGCCAGACGCGTGTCGCCGTGCCGCTTGGCCAGCCGCCGGCCGTCCTCGCCCACCACCAGCGGCAGGTGGGTGTAGGTCGGCTCCGGCCCCAGCCCGAGCGCCCGCATCAGCAGCAGCTGCCGGGCCGCCGAGCCCAGCAGGTCGTCGCCACGCACCACCTGCGTCACCCCCTGCCGGTGGTCGTCCACAATCACCGCCAGCTGATACGCCGGCTGTCCCCGGCGCGTCCAGACGACAAAGTCGCCCACGTCCCGCCCCGGGTTCTGCCTCTGGGGCCCGGCGCACCGATCGTCGAAGGTCACCTCGCCCGGCGGCGTCAGGAACCGCCAGTTGGTCGTCGGGTCGTCGAACCGCCGCGGCCCCAGATCCGCAGGACGCAGCTCCGGCGGGAAGCGGCTCTCCGAGCCCGCCGGACCACCCCCCGGGCCACCCGCCAATCCGCCCGCGTCCGCCCCGTCGTGCGGAGCGCTCGCCGCCGCCTCGATCTCCGACCTCGACAACTCGCACGGATACACCAGCCCCCGCGACGCCAGCGTTCCCATCGCCGCCTCGCACGGCCCCAGGTCGTCCGACTGGATCAGAGGACCGATATCCCAGTCAATTCCGAGCCAGGCCAGGGTCCGCACGCAGCTTTCGATCGCCTCCGGCTTCACCCGCGGCCCGTCGAGATCCTCGATGCGGAGCACGATCCGCCAGCCCTGACGCCTCGCCAGAGCCCAATTGACCAGAAATGTCCGCGCATTGCCCAGATGCAAGGCCCCGGTCGGTGACGGGGCCAGCCGGGTTATGCCGCATTGGGGTGGTGTGGCAGGGGGGAACGGTTCGATCGAAGCATTGGGCATGGCGGTGGCGCGATGATACACTCCGCCTTCGACCCTCTCGGGGGCGAACCGGAGGATTCCATGGCAGAGAAGTTCAGCGAAGAACAGATCCAGGCCGAGCTGACCAACTCGCCGGAGTGGTCAGAGATCAGCGGCAAGATCCAGCGGACGTTTCAGTTCCCGGACTTCAAGGCCTCGATGGCGTTCGTGAATGGGTTGGCCGACTACGCAGAGCGGGCCCAGCACCATCCGGACATTCTGATCCGATACAACAAGGTCACCGTCAGCGTCAACACCCACGACGCCGGCGGCATCACCACCAAGGACTTCGCGCTGGCCCAGGAGGCCGACAAGCTGTCCGGTGTCGTCGCCGCGGCCTGATCCGGCCCCGCGGGCACCAACCGCCCGCACGCCTATCGCAGTTCGACCGACCAGTACGCCTCGTCGAGGAACGCCTTCCACGAGCGGTACTTCTCGTTGCCAAGCCGCAGCGTGATCAGCGGGTTCCGCCTCGGCCGGACCGGCTTGCGGATCAGTTTCATCCGCGCCTGCTCGGGTGTCCGCCCGCCCTTCTTCGCGTTGCAGGGCACGCAGGCGCAGACCAGATTCTCCCACGTGTCGCCGCCGCCCTGCGTGCGCGGCGTGACGTGGTCGAGCGTGAGCTCGTTGGTTGTAAAGTGTGAGCCGCAGTACTGGCACTGGCTTCTGTCCCGGGCGAACAGGTTCCGCCGGTTGAGCTTCACCCGCTGGGCCGGCAGCCGGTCGTAGCCGAACAACCGGATGATCCGCGGCACCGCGATCTCCGTCCGCACCGTCCGCACCCAGTCGTGCTGCTCCGGCTCGTACTCACGCCGGAACTCCGAAACCTCGGTCCACGTGGCAAAGTCGTAGTTGACGTACTGCCCGTCCTCGATCGAGATGATCTCGGCCATGTCGCGGCAGAGCATCGCAAACGCCCGCCGCACCGTGATCACCCGCACCGCGACGTAGAGCCGGTTGAGCACCAGCACCCGCGCGTCCAACCCGTCACCCAACGCCACGACACCGCCCGCCCCGGCCATCAACGTGGCTGGGTGGTCCTCCGAGGGTCGGTCCGACCCGGTCTTGGTGGTTGTGGCTTTGGACTGACGGGACATCGCACACGCTCCATCGGCGGGCACGACCGGCCCGCGATCGTCTCTATACATAGAGACTTTACCAGCCCGGTGCAAGCCCCGCCAGTGAACAAGATGCTGTTATCGCCCTTCTCAGGCGGGCTTTGCAAGAAACCAACACGCCCGGTGCCACGACGCACACCATGCGTCGAGCCTTCTCGGGCTCCCGCCCGAGCCGCATCCGCCTCAGTGCCGGAACCGCCGCACGCCCGTGGTCATACAGGTGATCCCGTGCTTCTCGCACAGCTCGAACGTCTCCCCGTCACGCTTTGAGCCGCCGGGGTGGACGATCATCGCGACGCCCGCGTCCGCAAGGATCTGCGGCCCGTCGGGGAAGGGGAAGAACGCATCGCTCACCACCACCGCACCCTTCGCCCGCTCGCCCGCCTTGGCGACGGCGAGGTTGCACGAAGCGACCCGATCCATCTGGCCGGCGCCGCCGCCGAAGAGCGCTGCGCCGTGCTCGCCGATCGGACCACCGATCGCGACGGCGTTGGAGGACAGCGCACGGACCGCAGCCTCGATCACCTCGGCCGCCCGCAGCATCGCGGCGACGGGCTTCGGTCCGGCCGCGTGCGTCCATGTGCTGCTGTCCGGGGCGGTGTCATCGGCCGCCTGCGCGAGGTAGCCACCCGCGATCGGGCGTATGACGCGGCGACTCCCGTGCGCCGATGCGAGTTCGCCGGTCCGAAGCAGCCGCACGTTCTTCCATCTGTCGCGCAGCATCGCGAGCGCCTCATCGGTGTAATCCGGCGCGATGACGACCTCGAAGAACCTGTCGGGCTGGCAGAGCCGCTCGGCTGCGCGCGCATCGACGGTTGTCCCCGTCGCTGCGATCCCGCCGTACGCGGCCATCGGGTCGCCCGCGATCGCCAGATCAAACGCCTCGGCGAGCGTTGTCGCCGTCGCGGCCCCGCACGGGTTGGTGTGCTTGATCACACACGCCGCGGCTCGGTCGGTGTCGAGCGCCGCCATCGCGATCGCCAGCTCGAGCGCCGCCGAGGCGTCGAGCAGGTTGTTGTAGCTGAGTTCCTTGCCGTGGAGTTGCTCCGCCCCGGCAACAATCGGCCCGGTCGCGTTCGGGTCGATGTAGAGAGCCGCGGGCTGGTGCGGGTTCTCGCCGTACCGCAGCTCGCCCGCGCGGCGGGCCTGGATGGTCAGCACCCGCGGGAACTGCTCACCCTGCTGCGCGCGCAGGTACGAACTGATCGCGCCGTCGAATGCGCACGTGCGCTCGTACGCCGATGCTGCGAGATCCATGCGGGTCGCCAGCGTCGTGCCCCCGTGCGTGGCCAGTTCGCCGAGCACCCGTTCGTATTGATCCGGGTCGGAGATCACGGTGACGAAGCGGAAGTTCTTCGCCGCCGAGCGCAGCATCGAGGGCCCGCCGATGTCGATCTGCTCGACAGCGTCTTCTAGCGTCACTCCCGTGCGCACGATCGTGTCCTCGAACTTGTAGAGGTCGATGCACACCAGATCGATCGGCTCGATCTCGTGCTCGGCCATCTTGGCAACGTGCTCGGCGTTGTCGCGGACGCCGAGGATCCCGCCGTGGATGGTCGGGTGGAGCGTCTTGACGCGCCCGTCGAGCATCTCGGGGAATCCCGTGTGGTCTTCGACGAGCGTGACCTCGAGCCCGGCCTCCCGCAGCGTGCGGGCCGTGCCGCCGGTCGAGAGCAGGTGCACCCCGTGTCCGGCGAGCGCCCGGGCAAACTCGACGATGCCCTGTTTGTTGCTGACAGAGAGAAGAGCGCGGCGGACGGGGGCGGTGTCGGTCATGTCCGGAGGGTAGACCCGGGGCGTCATGAAGTCGGCGTGTGCCATCGCTCCGTCGGTCGTGCGGAGCTACCCAAAGTGCATCAGCCGTCCGCGAGCAGCGCCCGGGCGAGCCGTGCGGCACCATCGACCGGGCCCAACCCCGCGAGGGCATCGCGCATCTTCGCTCGCCGGCCGACGTTCTGCACAAGCTCCAGCAGCATCGGGCCCGCCCCGGCGAGATTGGCCGCGGCGTCGATCGCGTCCTTGGCCACCACCGCCCCGCCGGCCTTCGCCAGCGGCTCGGCGTTGAGCCGCTGGTGCTCGTCGCGGTGGTAGGGGTAGGGCATGAAGACGGTGGGCACCCGGTTGGCCCAGACCTCGGCGACCGAACCGGCCCCGGCCCGGCTGACCGCGACGTCGGCTGCGCCCCAGCAGTCGCCCATCGCGTCGAAGAACTGCTCGACGACGGCCGGCACCCCGGCGTTGTCCCACGCGCTCCGCCACGGCGTGTTGTCGGCGGCTCCGGTCTGGTGGATCGCCTGCCAGCCGCCGGCCCGCAGGGTCTCGCTGTGAGCCTCGGCGAAGGCGGCCGCAAACTCGTTGACGCTCCGCGAGCCCTGACTTGCGCCGGTGACCAGCACCACCGGACGGTCGGGGTCGAGCCCGAGCCTCGCGCGGCAGGCCGCGGCATCGCCCGAGCCGATCGCCGCCCGTCGCACCACCGGCGGGATCCGCTCCCAGCCTGCGCGCGCAACTTCGGCTGTCGTGTAGATCGACGCGGCCCGGCCGGCGATCCAGCGGTTGGCCTTGCCGGGGGGGGCGTCCTGATTGAGCAGCACCAGCGGCACGTGCTCGGCGCGGGCCGCCTGCGCGACCGGGGCCGCGACGAAGCCGCCGGTCGCCAGCACGCGGACGCGCGCGCACTCGGCCTTCAAGTTCCGGATCTCTTCCCGCGAGGCCCGCACCGCGCCGCCCCAGCTTGTGACGAAACCGGCCAGCCTGATCGGGTGCCCGCTCAGCGGCTTGGCGGGGATCGCGGTGTGCGGGACTCCCGCAGCCGCGAGGATCCGCTCATCGATCTCCCGGGTTGAGCACAGGAAGACCGACCTGACGCCCGGCTCGATCTCCTGGAGTTGTTCGAGAACGGCCAGCGCCGGGAACAGGTGCCCGCCGGTGCCGCCTCCGGCGAAGACGATGCCGAGGGTGTCGTTCGGTGCGGCCCCCGCGCTCATGACGTGGTCGCCGCGGGCTCCGGGCGGCGGACGCCGAGTTTGGGTTCGCGTCGCTCCAGCGCGACGGCCGATTCGCCGTCCGACGTTTCGTCGGCCTCAAAGGTCTCCGGCTGCGTCCGGTCCATCGCCGCCAGCAGACCGAGGCAGCCGGCGGTGAGGATCCACCCCGTGCCGCCCGAGCTCATCAGGGGCAGGGCGATGCCCTTGGTCGGGGCGAGTCCGGTCACGACGAACAGGTTGATCACCGCCTGCAGCCCGATGGTCGCCATCACGCCGAAGCCGAGCAGCTTGAGCAGCCGGTCGTTCTCGCGACGCACGATCGCGAACCCGGTCAGCAGCAGCACCACGTAGAGCGTGATGACCAGCGTCGCCCCGGCGATGCCGAGCTCTTCGCAGACGACGGCGAACAGGAAGTCGGTGTCGTCTTCGGGCAGATAGCCGAACTTCTGGAAGCCGTGCCCGAGCCCGCGTCCGGTGCCGCCGCCGCCGGCGATCGCGGCCATCGACTGGATGACGTGGTAGCCGGTGCCTTGGGAGTCCTGGAAGGGATCGATGAAGGCCATCACCCGCTGCACGCGGTAGGGGCTGAGGACGATCGCCATGACGATCCCCGCGAGGCCGACGGGGACGAAGATGGCCATGTGCCAGAATCGGGCCCCGGCTGCGAGGAGCATCAGCCCGCACGCCGCGGCGATGAGGACGCCGGTGCCAAGGTCCTCTTTGACGATCGCCACGCAGACGACGCCGAGGGCCAGGAGGCCCGGCATGAGCCCGCGCCAGAAGCTGGGCATGTGGGCCGCCCGGACGCTGCAGTACCAGGCGATGAGGGCGATCATGCCCCACTTGACCAGCTCGGAGGGCTGGACCGACTGGCCCCCGAAGCGGACCCAGCGGGCGCTGCCGTTGGCAGAGTGCCCGATGCCGGGCAGATAGACGGTGGCGAGGATGGCCAGCAGGCCCAGCACGCCGACGATGAGCGTCCGCAGCCCGGCCTGTGGCGTGGGGTCGCGTCCGACGGCGGCCGTCGCGAGCCGCGAAAGCTGGCGGACGGGGAGGATGGCGCAGATCGCCAGCGCCGCCAGAGCGAGGGCCATGTAGAGGGTCGAGCGGCTGGTGAGGATGGACTGTGCGGTGACGCCGGGGAGCTGGTTGCCGTTGCCGTCCACCGGGGCGACGGTCATCAGGGCCGAGTTGACCATGACCACGCCGAGCGTGAGCAGGGCGAGGGCGCAGAGCGTGACGATTTGACCGGGGCGCAGCATGACCGGGAGGGTTATCGGCAGGGCCGCGTCATGGGCTGGAAATGTTCTGCGGGCTCACTCGGAACGGGTGTCGGTCGGCGGCGAGAGCAACTCGCGGCTCATCGTCGGGGCGCCTCGTGTGTGTGGCATGCCCACGCTTCGTGGGCATGGAGCTCCGCCGAGGGTGTGAAGCACATGCGCACGAAGCGTGGGCATGCCACACGGAAATGCAGAGAATCCCGCCCACAGGGAGTGTTGGCGTATCGACGCGGTGCCGTCTATCCGCACGGGGCAGTCCCGCAGAGCCGGGCCTGACCCGTGGCACCCGGCGTCAGTCCTCGTCGCCGTCCTTCTTGAGCGCCGGCATGTTCTCGAGCACCTCGTCGATGAGGCCGTACTCGAGCATTTCCTTGTCGTCGAGCCACTTGTTGCGGTCGCAGTCCTTCTCGATGCGCTCGGGGGTCTGGCCGGTGGCGTCGGAGTAGATCTTGTAGAGGCGTTCGCGGAGGCGGAGCATCTCGCGGGCTTCGATCTCGATGTCGGTCGCCTGGCCCTCCATGACGCCCGAGAGCAGCGGCTGGTGCATCAGGTTGCGGGAGTTGTGCAGCGCGAAGCGCTTGCCCTTTGCGCCCGAGCAGGCCAGCAGCGAGCCCATGCTCGCGGCCTGGCCGATGATGTAGGTGCACACATCGGGGGCGATGTAGTTCATCGTGTCGATCATGCCCAGGCCGGCGGTCACGCTGCCGCCGGGGCTGTTGATGTAGAGGTGGATGTCGGCCTTGGGGTCCTCGTTGGCGAGGAAGAGCAGCTGGGCGACGATGAGGCTGGCGACTTCGTCCATGACGGGGCTGCCGAGGAAGATGATGCGGTCTTTGAGCAGGCGGGAGTAGATGTCGTAGGAGCGCTCGCCGCGGGCGGACTTCTCGATGACGATGGGGACGAGGTGGCCGGACATGGGTTCGATCCTTCGGGGGGTAGGCACTAGGCGTTCGGCACTAGGCACTTGGTCTTGCGTCGTTGGGTTCGCGGGTTCCTTCCGGCACGAGCGGTTGATGCCTCGTGCCAAACGCCTCATCGCGGCAGGTTGGCTTCCTTCGGCGGCTCGACGAGCACTTCGTCGACGAGGCCGTAGGCGACGGCCTCCTGTGCGGTGAAGTACTTGTCGCGTTCGGAGTCTTCCTTGACCTGCTCGAGGGACTGGCCGGAGCACTCGCTGATGAGGCGGTTGAGCTCGGTCTTGGCCTTGATGATCTGCTCGGCCTGGATGCGGATGTCTTCGGCCTGGCCGGTGACGCCGCCGTAGGGCTGGTGGATCATCACCTTGGCGTGGGGCAGGATGAACCGCTTGCCCTTGGTGCCAGCGCAGAGCAGGACGGCGGCGCCGGAGTAGGCCCGCCCGATGCAGTATGTCGAGACGGCGCTCGACATGAACCGCATGGTGTCGAACAGCGCGAGGGTGTCGTCCACCGCGCCGCCCGGCGAGTTGATGTAGAGGCTGATGTCCTGGCCCCGCTTCTGGTTCTCGAGGTAGAGCATCTGCATCATGACCCGGGCGGCCGAGGCATGGTTGATCTCACCGATGAGGAAGACGATCCGGTTTTCGAGCAGGAGCTCGTCGATCGTCATCTCGCGGGTTCGCTGATAGGAGACGCCGGCTGCGGGCATGGGTTCAATCCTTTGCTCATGGCCCCGGAGAGCGTGTGACGGCTCCCGGCGCATCGGTCGTGGGCGCGGCGCGGCCGCGTTTCGGCGGCATGGTAGGGGTCGGTCCGGCGGACGGTCCCAACCGAGACTCCCTGTGCTCTGATCGGTCGGAACGGTGGGGGGCTTTGGCGGGATTGCGAGGTCGCCCGAGGGCTCCTACGATCGGCCCACTCGCCGGGGGACCGGAACCCGGCCAATCCAGGAGGGCGCGGTGCAGACCGCAGTAGTCAGCGACATTCACGGCAACGCCGAAGCCCTCCGCGCGGTCCTTGCGGATATCGACAGCAAGGGCGTCAAGCGCATTCTTTGCCTCGGGGATATCATTGGTTATGGCCCGGAGCCGCTGGCCTGTGTGGATCTCGTCCGGTCCCACTGCGAGTGGACTCTGATGGGAAACCACGACTTCGCGGTGCTTTACGAGCCGACCAATTTCAACGCCCCGGCAGAGCAGGCGGCCTATTGGACGCGCGAGCAGTTCGATTCCGAACCGGACGCCGCCCTGCGGGCCGCTCGGTACGAATTCCTCGGCAGCCTCCGCGTGCGGGTGGTGGAGACGCTGGGCGAGCACACGCTGCTGGCGGTCCACGGCTCGCCCCGCCGGCCGATCAACGAGTACATCTTCAAGAGCGACCCGATGGAGGCCCCCGACAAGCTCGAGGCGATCTTCCGGCGGGTGGACAAGCTCTGCATGGTGGGGCATACCCACGTGCCCGGCGTCTTCACCGACGAGCCCGATTTCTACCCGCCCGATGAGCTGGGCGAGTTCTCCTACCGGTTCAACGGCGACGAGAAGGCGGTCATCAACGTCGGGTCGGTCGGTCAGCCCCGCGATGGCGACCCGCGGGCCAGCTATGTCGTTCTCAGCGACGAGAAGGCCGAGTTCTTCCGTGTGCCCTACGACATCGAGAAGACCGCGAACATGATCCGCCAGCACTCCCAATTACACGAGTACCTGGCCGACCGCCTCTACGAAGGCCGCTAGGCCCCCCTCACTCCCAACGCGACGATCGCCGAGTCATCATGCCAGGACGCCCCAACAAGCCCCTCCGTCTCATTCTGCCTATTGCGCTGTTCGTGATCGGGCTGAGCGTGCCCATCGCCGTGGTGATCAACACCACCAGCAAGAGCAACTCGGCCAAGGCCAACAAGCCCGCAGCACGGACCGAGCAGACGACGGGCCAGGCCGCGAAGCCGGCCGCCGACAAACCGGCGAGCGCGAACGAACCCGCGGAAAGCACCCAGCCGGACGCGGCCCCGCCCGTACTCGCAGACGAGTCTGCCGGACAGCCCGAGGGCGACCCGGCCGTCGAGGCGGACGCGGAGAACGCTGAAGCCGCGGCGCAGCCTGTGGCTGTGGTGGCGCCGGGCGCCTTCGTGGTCGAGGGCTTCGCCGACGACCCGCTGGCGACCGGCTTTGCGCCGCTGGGCCAGCTCGGGCTCGACTCGCCGTTTGCGATGCGGGTGGAGTTCTCGCACCTGGGTGCGGGCATCAAGGCGATCCGCCTGGCAGACGAGTTTGATTCGGTGCAGACCGATCGTGCGGCCCGAGAGGGCCCGGTCGATCCCGAGAAGCACGTCGCGGTGCAGGAGCAGGTCGGCAACGACCAATTCCTGCTCGTGCCGTTCTGTGCGCTCGGCGTCGAGATCAACGGCACGCTGGTGCCGATGGTCATCGCCGAGGGCAACGTGCCCGCGTGGCGGCAGGTCGATGCCAACACCCCCGGAAAGTTTGAGGCGTATCTGCTCAACAGCGACGGCGAGCGGGCGTTCCGCGTCGAGCGTGAGTATCGGCTCAAGCCGGGCAGCCACGACATCGTCGTCCGTCAGCGCGTCGAGAACCTCACCGGCGCCGCGTACAACATCCGCTGGCGGCAGTTCGGGATGGTCGAACTCTTCAGCGACAGCGGCTACGGCGGCGACAAACGCCGCGTGCGGTTCGGCTATCTCTACGACGCGCGGAGCGACCCCTCGCGGCAGTTCGTTGACGCGACCAAGTTCCTCTGGAACCGCAACAAGCTCACCGGCGAGAAATCCGAGAAGCGTTACCCCGACGGCAAGATCTGGTCCAACAGCTACAGCGAGGAGCAGGACCTCACGCTCGTCTGGTCGGGCGTCACCAACCGCTACTTCGGTGCGGTGGCCCACCCGCTGATCGACCCGGCCGACCCCGCGGCCAGTCTCGAGTTCAAGACCGTCGAACGCGTGGACCGCGTGCTGCTCGACAGCCCCGACGCGATGGTGCTCAGCTACCACACGCCGCAGTCCACGATCGCGCCGGGCGCGACGGCCAGCTACGACATGGGCCTCTACGCCGGGCCGCTGAACAAGAGCGTCATCCGGCGCGAGACGATGCTCTCGCGTCTGGGGATCGACAAGATCGTCGTCTACAACTTCGGCGGGATGTGCGCATTCTGCACGTTCACGTGGCTGACCGGCCCGCTGCTCGGGCTGCTGCGGTTCCTGCACTCGCTGACCAGCGACTGGGCCCTGGCGATCATTCTGCTGGTGGTGTGCGTGCGGACAATCCTGCACCCGATCACCCGGTGGTCGCAGGTCAAGATGCTCGTTTTCGGCAAGCAGATGCAGAACATCGCGCCCAAGCAGAAGATCCTGCAGGAGCGCTACAAGGACGACCGCCAGAAGCAGCAGCAGGAGATGGCCAAGCTGTGGCGCGAGGAGGGCATCAGCCCGGCCGGGTTCCTCGGCTGCCTGCCGATGTTCCTGCAGAGCCCGGTCTGGATCGCGCTCTACGCAACGCTGTTCTTCGCCAGTGACCTGCGGCACGAGCCGGCGTTCTTCGGCGTCTTCCAGTCGCTGACCAACAACGCATGGCCCTTCCTGGCCGACCTCGCCGAGCCCGATCGTGCGCTCTACTTCGGCTCGCGCGGCATCAAGCTTCCGCTGTTCGGCACGATCAACTCGATCAACCTCCTGCCGCTCCTGCTCGGTGTCGTGTTCTATCTGCAGCAGAAGTACCTGCAGCCGCCGACCTCGGGCGCGATGACGCCCGAGCAGCAGTCGCAGCAGAAGATGATCAAGATCATGATGGTCGTCATGTTCCCGCTGGTCATGTACACCGCCCCCAGCGGCCTGGCGCTCTACTTCATCACCAACTCCACGCTCGGCATCCTCGAGAGCCGGTGGATCCGCGCCCACGCGACGGCCTCCGGTAAGCTCGACGAGGACAACCTCAAGAAAAAGCCCAAGAAGGGCGGATTCATGCAGCGGCTGCAGAAGCTCGCCCAGGAGCGGCAGCAACAGCAGCAGGCCCAGCGTGGCATGAGCGCCAAGCGCATGCCCAAGCAGGGCAAGGGCGAGGCCCGACCGCCGCGCACGTACAAGAAGCGGTAACCGCCTCCCGACGCGAGGAGGTCGGCACCCGATGGCCACACCCCGCACAGCACCCGCCGGTGACACGCCCGTCGGCGACACCATCGTCGCCTGCTCGACCGCGCCGGGTCGGAGCGACCGGGCGGTCGTCCGCGCGAGCGGCCCGACCGTCGGGCAGATCGCAGCACAACTGCTCGATCCGAAGCCCACATCCCGCGGCGTCACCACGACGTCCGCGCTGATCGGCGGCCGGCCCTGCCCGGCCATCGTCCTCCGCGCCCTTGCCCCTGCCACCTATACCGGCGAGGACACACTCGAGGTCATCCTCCCGGGCAACCCGCACCTGGTCGAGAGGTTCCTCGATGAGTGCTGCGCGATAGCGGGCGTGCGCCGCGCCGGTCCGGGCGAGTTCAGTGCGCGGGCCTACCTGAACGGGCGGCTCTCGCTCAACGAGGCCGAGGGCGTCGCCGCCCTCATCGCCGCGCGATCGCGCGACGATCTCGAAGGTGCGCAGCGGCTGGCCTCAGGAGAGCTCGGCGCCGTCTACCGCGCGTGGGCCGATGAGCTAACCACGCTCCTCGCGCTGGTCGAGGCGGGGATTGACTTTGTGGACCAGGAGGACGTCGTGCCCATCCGGCCGCGGGATCTGCGCGCGCGGCTCGAACGACTGCGCGGCGAGATGGCCCGGAGATCGAGCGGCGGGATCGCGTCCGGCGCAGACGGACTGGAGCCGCTGGTCGCGCTGGCCGGGCCGCCCAACGCGGGCAAGAGCACGCTCTTCAACGCGCTGCTCGGGCGCGCCCGGAGTGTGGTGGCCGACGAGTCGGGCACGACGCGGGATGTGCTGATCGAGAAGCTTCGATTAGACGACGCCGTCGGTGCGGGGGTCTCTGTGCGCCTCGCCGACCTGCCCGGGCTCGACGCGGATGCGCCGACCGCCGCTGCCCGGGCCGCGCAGGCCGCAGCCATCGAGACCCTCCGCCGCGCCGACGCGGTGATCGCCTGCGACCCCACGGGGCGATTCGACATGCTCGGGATCGGCGACGATGTCCCGGTGCTGCGGGTGAAGACCAAGGCCGACCAGCCGAAAGGCGACGGGGGAGACTCGCCCGATGTCGAGGTCTGTGCGCTCGACGGCTGGCATTTCGACGTGCTCAAACGCGGCATTGCGGACATCGCGGTGCGCGCGCCCGGCGGCTCGTGCGCCGTGGCGTTTGCCCGGCACAGCCGGCAGATCGCCGGCGCGTGCGATGCGCTCTTGCAGGTCGTCGAGGAAATCAACCCCGACAACGCGTCGCTCGACTCGCCGGAGCTTCTGGCCGACGCGCTGCGTCAGGCGGTGGATGCGCTCGAGCAGATCCTCGGACGGGTGACGCCCGACGATGTGATCGGCCGCGTGTTCGCGACGTTCTGTGTCGGCAAGTAGATGAGCAGGGGATTGATGCCGGGCGACTCCGCCGGGGTGCCCGCTACCGCGACTGCGCCGCCGCGCTGAGGAATACATCCGCCCAGCGTTCGGCGAACACCTGAACCGCCTCGGCGGTCGCCGCGGCGTCCACTCCCCAGCAGCACACTGCCGGGTCGGTCATTTCCGGATCCAGCAGCACGACAAACCGGTCGTCCACCGCGAGCACGCTCGGCAGCTTGTCGGCGAGGTACGCCGTGAGGGCGTTGGCCTCCGGCGGCCCGACCGAGATCGTCGGCTGCGCGCGCAGCGCGTCGGTGTTGAGATACCAGACGTCGGTCACCACCACCGGCGCGAAGGGAAAGCCTTCCGGCAGCCGGGCGGCCAGAGCCTCACACAGCGCGACCGCCGTCGGCCGGTCCTCCACCTCGGCCCGGACGTGGGCCCCGACCACAACGGGGAGCGCCTGCGTCGGGTCTGTCGGGTCGGGAGAATTGGGGGCGGGTGTGGGCATGCGGCCAATGTACGCCGCGAGCCCCGGCTCGGCCCGCGCTCGCCGCGGGTCAGGGGAGCCGAAGGCGACCGAGGCGGCCCGAAGGCCGCCGGGTCGCTGGAGGAGATGCTGACGCGGATCGGGCCCCGCGGACAAAGGCAGGGGCCCTGACTGAGGGGTATACGGACGTGACGCTCCCGAGGTTGCTCGGATTCTCGGACCTTTGTGCGCGAGGGCTGGAATCGACGGTAGTGCTAAATATCTGTCGCATAATGACCTACGCCCAAATTACGGGACCCGGGATTTGGTGGATTCCAGCCGGGCACCAGAGCGTTCCGGAGCAGGCGGGGCGGGGAAGGCCCCCGGGCGAACAGCACAGCACGGCCTCGCGGCTGCGATTCGGTTCCTGGGCTGTCAAGGCGATTCGGCGGAGAATCGCGCACCCGAACCCCACCAGCGGCACGCCGGGCACACCCGGCAGCACCCCGCGGATCGCTCCGACTCGCGCCGCAGGCGCGCCGGGGTACGTCTCTCGCTCGCCGCGATGGACCGGCGGGTGCGGGCGGTCGATCTCTGCAAAGCACGCGGGTGGGCCGCACTGATTGGGGAGGGAACGACGATGCACGCAAGGCTGGGAGACGTACTTGTTCGGATGGGGGTGCTCACTGCCGCGCAGCGGGATGAGGTGCTGGGCCTGCAGGCCTCCAGCGGCCGGCCCTTTGGTGCTCTGGCCGAGGAGATGTTCGGCGTCTCCACAAAGGCGATCGAGCGGGCCTGGGCCGCGCAGTACAGCGAGTTGGTAGGGCAGGTTGATTTGGCCAAGGAACGCTCGGACACGGTGGTCCACGAGCTGGTCGAGCGTCGGCAGGCGTGGCAGTTCCAGCTGCTGCCGCTCCGCTTTGAGGACGGGCACTTGCTGATGGCGACCACTGAGGAGAGCCTGCCGCGGGCGATGCGGTTCGTCGCGTGGGCGCTGGGGGTGCCGGCCTCATTCGTGATCGCCGACGAGAACGCGCTGGTGAACCGGCTGCAGGCGGCCTATCCCATGCCGGGCGGGCTTGACACGATCCGGGCGCTTCGGCAATCGGCCTGAGGCCAGGCTCCGCCGGGGCATCCTGACGCGGCCCCAGGGCTCCAACGGCCCCAACGGCCCGGACGGGCCGGCGCTACGATCGGGCTGCCCATGCCCGATCCAACCAACGACACCCCGACGGCCCCCCCGCCCGACCGCGACGAGCTGCGCACGGTCTCCTTCGTCAGCCTCGGCTGCCCGAAGAACCTTGTCGACTCCGAGAAGATGCTCGGCACGCTCGCGCAGGACGGGCTGATCCCGATCAGCTACGACCCCTCGCAGCACGACTGGGAGCACGACGACGCCTTCGGCGTCGAGGGCAAGTCGAGCGACGGCAACCGGGCCGCGAGTCCCGACGACCCCGGCATCGAGCCGGCCGACGTGGTGGTCATCAACACCTGCGGCTTCCTCGAGGCCAGCAAGGACGAGTCGCTCGGCGTCATCCGCGACGCGGTTCGGGCCAAGAACGCCGGGCTGGTCAAGCGGGTCGTCGTCGCCGGCTGTCTCGTGCAGCGGCACCGGGCCAAGATGCTCGAATGGGAGCCCGGTATCGACGCGATGGTGGGGGTGTTCGACCGCGACAAGGTCGTCGAGGCCGTCCGCGGCGTGCCCGCGGCCCGGCAGGAGACCATCGGCACCGACGGGCAGCCCAAGTACTGGATCGCCGGCAACGCGCTGCAGGCGGCCAAGGACCGGGGCATGGCAACCGTCGGCCTGACCGTGCAGGGCAAGGACGGCAAGGGTGTCGGCTACTTCGAGGACGACTCGGCACGGCTCCGCCTCACGCCGCGGCATTACGCGTACCTGCGCATCAGCGAGGGGTGCAACCAGAAGTGCGCGTTCTGCACCATCCCCAGCATCCGCGGCAAGATGCGGAGCAAGCCGATCGACCGCATCGTCGGCGAGGCCCGCGAGCTCATCGCCGACGGCGCGTTCGAGCTGAACCTGATCGGGCAGGACACCACCAGCTTCGGTGATGACATCGGTATCGGCTGGAACGGAGAGGGCGGCGGGCTGCCCGCGATGCTCGAAGCGCTCGACCAGGCCGCGGCATCGACCGGCGCTCCGGTCTGGCTCCGCCTGATGTACGCCTACCCCAGCAACTTCCGCGACGAGTTCATCGAGGCCATCGCCGAGATCGCCTCCCGCGGCCGGCTCCTGCCCTACATCGACATCCCGCTGCAGCACGCCTCCGACCGCATGCTCCAGCTCATGCGTCGGCACGTCAGCGCCGATCAGCAACGCGAGCTCATGCACAAGCTCCGCGACCGCGTGCCCGGCATGGCCATCCGCACGACATTCATCTCCGGCTTCCCCGGCGAGACCGAGCAGGACCACGAGCAACTGCTCGAGTTCGTTGACGAGATCGGCTTTGATGCGGTCGGCGTCTTCGAGTATTCGCAGGAACCCGGCACGCCCGCGGGCACGATGGAACTCGACCCTGAGCTGGCGGTGCCGGCCGAGGTCAAGAGCCGGCGCAAGGGCGAGATTCTGGAGCTGCAGCAGGGCATCGCCTTCGAGCAGGCGGCGTTCGTCGCCGAGCAGTTCGACGAGGCCGACCCGACCAACACCGGTCAGCGGTTCGATGTGCTCATCGACCGCGACACGGGCAACGAGGTGGTCGCGACGGCGGGTGTCGGGAGCGGCGGGACGCTCTATCAGGGTCGGACGTACTTTCAGGCCCCCTCGATCGACGCGGTGACGTATGTGCAGAGCCGGGGTCGGCTGAGCCCGGGCGAGCTGGTCCGCTGCGTGATCGTGGGCAGCGACGGGTACGACCTGATCGCCAGGCCCGTGGATGAGGTAGAGAAGAAGCTGAGTTTGAGTGTGCTGCGGTGAACTCGCCGCTGCATTGACGCTCAGCCACCGGAGGACACGTGATGCACACACGGACCGAAACGTTGGCGTGGATGATCGATACTTCCAAGCCGCTGGCGCTGCGGTACTTCGCGGGCTTTGACGACAGCAACCGCGCCGCGCAGGCCCCGAACCTGCCCAACCACTTCGCGTGGACGCTCGGGCACTGCGCCATGACGATGCAGCGCGTCGCCGAGCGGCTCGATGGCGAGGGGCTGCCCGAAGCGGACTTTGAGGTCGGCGTGGAGTTCGCGGCCGGCTCGCCTCCGACACGGTTCGGCACGGAGAGTGTCGCGTTCGGATCCACGCCGGTGGGGGAGGCCGACCGCTACCCCGTCGCCGCACGGTGCGTGGAGGTGTTCGAGGCGGCGAGTGATCGTTTGTCCGAAGCCATCCGTTGGGCCAGCGAACAGCGGCTCGATGCCGAAGAGCCGTGGGGGGCTACGACGCTCTCGATGGCGACGCTGATCGTGCGGGTCAACTCGCATAACTCGATGCACACCGGGCAGCTCGTGGATCTGCGGCGGGCGTTGGGGCTGGACCGGGTGATCGGGTGATGGCGTGTCCCCTCGCTTGCGCGAGGGGCTCTATCGCGTTGCTGGTCGAGCGGACGATTACACCTTCACGCGGCCGCCGGTTGTCTTGATCTCGGGCGTGCGGTCCGCGGCCATCTCGGCGTAGTCCTGCAACGCCGCGACGTCCCAGTCGCCGGCACGCATCGCTTCCATCGCGCGGAGCATCGCCCGCGCAGCGGTGATCGTCGTGACCATCGGGATGCTCAGGCGCACGGCGTTGGCCCGGATCTTGCCCTCGTCGGTGCCCCAGCCGGTGCGCGTCGGGGTGTTGATGACCATCGCGATCTGCCCGTCGGCCATGAGGTCGAGCACGTTTGGGCGCGCCCCGACACCGATCTTCTGCAGCACCGTCGGCTTCATGCCGTGGCGGCGGAGTTCCTCGCCGGTGCCCTCGGTCGTGAAGACCTTGTAGCCCATCGCCAGCAGCGAGCGGGCGATGTCGATGATCTCGGGCTTGTCGCCGGAGCGGACGGAGATGAACACCCCGCCCTCTCGCGGCGGCTTGACGCCGGCCGCGAGCATGGCCTTGAGATAGGCCAACGGCATGGAGAGGTCCATGCCCATCACCTCGCCGGTCGATCGCATCTCCGGGCCGAGCACGAAGTCGACGCCGGGGAACTTCATGAAGGGGAAGACCGGGGCCTTGACGGCGAAGGTGCCGGTGTCGGGCATCTCGCGCACGCCCTGCTCGGCGAGGCTCTTGCCCATCATCGCCTTGGCCGCGACGCTCGCCCAGGGGACGTGCTTGGCCTTGCCGACATAGGGCACGGTGCGGCTGGCGCGGGGGTTGACCTCGATGACGTAGATCTCGCCGTCCTTGATGGCCAGCTGCATGTTCATCAGGCCGCAGACGTGGAGGGCGCTGGCCATGCGCCGCGCGATCTCGCGGACCTCGCCGACGAGACGCTTGGGGAGCGACCACGGCGGGACCGAGCAGGAGGAGTCGCCCGAGTGGACGCCGGCGTGCTCGATGTGCTCCATGACGCCGCAGATGATCGCCTGATGGGTCGCGTTCTTGCCGGTGCTCGGCAGGCTGTCGGTCGGGGCAAAGTCGCCGACGACATCGACGTCCATCTCGGTCGCGCCGTCGAGGAACTTGTCGATGAGGATCGGGGCGTCGTCGAACCCGGTCAGGTCGAGGGCGTTGGTGACGTAGTGGCGGAGCGCCTTCTCGTCGGCGCAGATCTCCATGCCCCGCCCGCCGAGGACGTAGCTCGGGCGGACCAGCACGGGGTAGCCGATCGAGCCCGCGATGGTGATGGCCTGCTCGTGCGAGCGGGCGATGCCGCTGGCGGGGCGTTTGAGCTCGAGCCGCTCGAGCAGGTGGTCGAACTGGTCGCGGTCTTCGGCGAGGTCGATCGACTCAACGCTGGTGCCGAGGATGGGGGCGCCGGCGAGCACGAGACCGCCGGCGAGGTTGAGTGGGGTCTGGCCGCCGAACTGGATGATGAGGCCGCGGACGAGGTCCGGAGCAGTCATCCATCGCTCTACGACGGCTTCCTCATTTGGCGTGAACTGGTCGTAGTAGTACTCTCGCCAGGACTCAGGTCCTTTCACCAAACCCAACAATCGCGGGTTGGGCCCCGACGGGAACTTGGCGTCCCAGATGTTGCCAGAACCGTCGACGAACTCTGCTGTCCAAGTGTTGACCTCTCGGTTGTCCCGAAACGCGTATCCGCGCGCAGCATGCACCAACCCAAGTCGATTTATACCGAGGGCCATTGCAGCACTTTGGATCTGAACTGCGAAGTCGTCGGGGATCTCGCAGGCAGCCTCGCCTTCGAATCGATGACTTGACCCTGCCAAATTGACGGTCTCGTCGTGAGCGAGGCACGAGCTGTCGAATTGTCGTCCAAGACGAGACATCAGGTCGTCCACAGACGGCTTACCGCCTGCGGAGGTGTTGAGTCTCTCGACGACATTGAGCACATCCTCCAGCGTGAGCGGCTCAAAGAACAGCAGGTCGCTGGTGTCGTAGTCGGTCGAGACCGTCTCGGGGTTGTTGTTGATCATCACGCTCTCGTAGCCCATCTCGCGGGCGGCGAAGGCGGCGTGGACGCAGCAGTAGTCGAACTCGATCCCCTGGCCGATGCGGTTGGGCCCGCCGCCGAGAATGATGACCTTCTGCGTGTCGGTGATCTTGACCTCGTCGTCGGCGGCCGCGAGGGTGGCGGTGCCGTCGTCGCCGATCATCTCGACCGGCGACTCGTAGGTCGAATAGTAGTAGGGCGTGATCGCCTCAAACTCCGCGGCACAGGTGTCCACGAGCTTGAAGACCGGCTCGATGCCGAGCGACTTGCGGTGCGCGCGCACCTCGAGGATCGTCTCGGAGGTGATGTGCCGCTTGTAGAGGTTGGCCAGCTGCGCATCGGAGTAGCCGAGCTGCTTGGCCTCGAAGAGCACCTCGCGGGGCAGCTCTTCGAGCGAGCCGTAGGCGCACAGCGTGTCCTCGAAGGCGACGAGCTGGTGCATCTGGTCGAGGAAGAAGGGGTCGATGTTGGTCAGCTCGTGGACGCGCTCGACGCTCCAGCCCATCTTGAACGCGTAGCGCACGAAGTAGAGCCGCCCCTGGCTGGGAACGGTGAGCTTGCGGGTGAGCGTGTCGATCGGGATCGGCCACTCGATCGGCTGGCCGTCGGCGGTGCGCAGGCCCGTGTCGCTGACCGAGCCGGTGCCGGGCTTGGCGCCCGGCGAGAAGTCGAGCACGAGCTGCTGCTCTTCGACCGCGCGCATCGCGGTGAGCCATTTGTCGTTGCGGTCGAGCCCGAAGCCGAAGCGCTTGACGTCGAGCGAGCGGATCGCCTTCTGGAAGCTCTCCTTGAACGTGCGGCCGATGGCCATCACCTCGCCGACCGACTTCATCTGCGTGGTCAGCGTCTCGTCGGCCTCGGGGAACTTCTCGAACGTCCAGCGGGGGATCTTGGTGACGACGTAGTCGATCGCCGGCTCGAAACAGGCGCTGGTGGTGCCGGTGATGTCGTTGCGGAGCTCATCGAGCGTGTAACCGACGGCGAGCTTGGCCGCGATCTTGGCGATGGGGAAGCCGGTGGCCTTCGAGGCCAGGGCCGAGCTGCGGCTCACTCGCGGGTTCATCTCGATGACGACGAACTCGAAGGGCAGTTCGCCGCCCTCGGGGTTGGGCTCGGGGTTGGGGTTGACCGCGAACTGCACGTTCGAGCCGCCGGTCTCGACGCCGACGCCGCGCATGATGGTCAGCGCCGCGTCGCGGAGGACCTGGTATTCCTTGTCGGTGAGCGTCAGGCTCGGGGCGACGGTGATCGAGTCGCCCGTGTGCACGCCCATCGCGTCGATGTTCTCGATCGAGCAGACGACGATGCAGTTGTCGTTCTTGTCGCGGATGACCTCGAGCTCGTACTCCTTCCACCCGATCAGCGACTTGTCGATCTGGACCTGGCCGATCATCGAGGCGCCCAGGCCGCGGCGGACGAGCTCGGCGAACTCCTCGCGGTTGTAGGCGATGCCGCCGCCCCAGCCGCCGAGCGTGAATGCCGGTCGGATGATCGAGGGCAGCCCCAGCTCGTCGAGCGCGGCGTAGGCCTGGTCCATCGTGTTGACGGTGCGGGCGTTGGGTGTGCGCAGGCCCGCCTCGTCGCAGACCTTCTGGAACGCCTGGCGGTCCTCGGCGCGGTGGATGACTTCGCGGTTGGCGCCGATCATCTCGACGCCGAACTCGGCGAGTGTGCCGTTGTCCCACAGCTCGCAGGCGCAGTTGAGCGCCGTCTGCCCGCCCAGCGTCGGCAGCACCGCGTCGACGGGCGTGCCCAGCTCGCGCTCCTTGACGAGGATCTTCCGCACCGTCTCCGGCGTGATCGGCTCGACGTACGTCCGGTCGGCGAACGCCGGGTCGGTCATGATCGTCGCGGGGTTGGAGTTGACCAGCACAATCCGGTAGCCCTCCGCCCGCAGCGTCTTGCACGCCTGCGTTCCGGAGTAGTCGAACTCGCAACCCTGACCAATGACGATGGGGCCGGACCCGATGAGGAGGATGGTCCGGATGTCGGTGCGTTTGGGCATGGGAGCTCCAGGGCCGTGCCGCCTGGCCACGGGGTTCACCAACCCCACCGGGCGCAAACTCCACAAGGGTAGACGCAAACCAAGCCCCAGCCAAGCGGCGGCACGAGTGATGTGCCTGTCAATTGCGCCGCAGCCAGTCCGGCAACCCCGTGGGCATGCCACACAGGAGAGAGGTTCTCAGGAGTCTTCCGCCAGCCTCACTCCGCCGGGATGCCGAAGAACCGGGTCGTGTTCGCGTTGATCGCTGCGTGGAATTCCTCCCAAGACTCACCCCGAAGCTCGGCCAGGGCCCCGGCCGTGTGCCGCGCATACCCGGGCATGCACGGGCGTTTGCCCCGCATCGGCACCGGGCTCAGGAAGGGGGCGTCGGTCTCGACCATGATCCGGTCCGGCGGCACCAGCAGCGCCGCCTCGCGCACTTCCGGCGCGTTGGCGTAGGTCACCACACCCGTAAACGAGATCATCGCGCCGAAGTCGAGGCATGCGCGGGCGTCCTCGGGACCTCCCGTAAAGCAGTGGAACACAAAGCGTGACGGGTCGAGCGAGGTCTCGCGGAGACGCGGGATCAACGCATCGAACGCCTTGCGGCAGTGCAGCACGATCGGCAGCGACCGCCCCCAGTAGTCGTGCGCAGCCTCGATCGTCTCGAGCTGTGCCTCGAGCGTCGCCGTCTGGATCTCCAGCAGCGGGCGGTCGTAGTGCTTGTCCAGCCCCAGTTCGCCCCACGCCACGCACCGATCGCCCTCGGCGATCCGCAGCAGCCGCGCCCAGTCGTGCGGGCCCTTGTCGGCGTAGAGCGGGTGCACGCCGGCGCTGTGCCACACCCTCCCGTGAAGCTCGGCGATCAGCTGCGCCGCCTCGGCGTCCGGCACCGTCGTCGAGATCGTGATGCACCCGGTCACGCCCATGCCGCTGGCGTGGTCCAGCGTCTCCTCGACCCGGCTGGCAAAATCGGGGAACGTCAGATGGCAGTGGGTGTCGATCACGAGGCGGCCCCGGTGTCGTCGCCCGTGGTGGAGGCCGCCTCGCCTCGCGGTGTCTCGGGCTGGATCGACGCGTGGAGCGCGCGCACCTCGCGCTCGATCCGCGCGAGCGCCGCGTCCGCCCCGTCGGCCATCAACTCGTCGTAGGGGATCGGCTCGCCGAAGCGGACGCGGATCTGCGGGGCTCGCCAGAGCTTCGGGCCCGACCGGTGCCGGGGCCACGCCTCGAACGCCCCGTCCACGGCTGCGGGGATGACAGGGCACTTGGCCCGCTTGACCAGCACCGCCACACCCCGCTTGAACGGTTGCATCTCGCCGGTCTGCGTCCGTGAGCCCTCGGGGAAGATCATCACGCACCGACCCATGCGCAGGCGGCGGATGATCTCCTTGATCGCAGCGGTGTCCGGGCCCTCCTCCGCGACCGGGATCGAGTTGAGGAACGCGAAGAACCGGCCGAGGTGCTTGTTGGTGAAGAGACCCTGGCGTGCGACGAAGTCGATCTGGCGGTTGTGGATGCGGCAGCCGATCGCGGTCGGGTCGAGATACGACTCGTGATTGGCCGCGATCAACACCGGGCCCTCCGCCGGCACCACGCCCTGATGGTGCACCCGCAGGCGGTAGAACACGGTCAGGAAGACCTCGGAAGCGAACTGGAAGAACCGCCACGAGACGATCTTGGCGAGCGACGATCCGGGGTGTTTGCGGCGGAGACCTTCGAACATGGGCAGAGTGTAGAAAGCTCTGCGCGTGCGCGCACCGCCGGCCGGTCGGGTCAGAGCTCGATGCGCGCCCGGACCTCGTCCTCGAGCCGCTGCACGACCTCGTCGCAGGAGAGCTCGGAGGTGTCGACCACCACCGCGTCGTCCGGACAGATCAGCGGCCCGTCCTGCCGGGTCGAGTCGGAGTGGTCGCGGGCGATGATGTCGGCCAGCAGCTTTCGCTCGTCGGGGTTCTTGCCCTCGGCCCTGAGCTGCTCGGCCCGCCGGCTGGCTCGGACCGCGGCGTCGGCGTCGAGGTAGAACTTCACATCGGCGTCCGGGAAGACCACGGAGCCCTGGTCGCGTCCCTCGCTCACCAGCCGCGGGTGCTGGTTGGCGATGATGCGCTGCTTGCGCACCATGTGCTCGCGGAGCTTGCCGATGCCCGCGATCGGCGAGACGATGGCGGTGACGTCCGCGTCGCGGATGCGGTGGTCGATCGGCTCGTCCCACGCCAGGATCGTCGGCGGATCGATGGCCCAGTCAAAGTGCAGGTCCGCCGAGGCGACCTTCGCGACGATGGCGTCGATGTCTTCCCGGTCGATCGCGTAGTCGATCACGATCGCCGCCGCGGCGCGGTACATCGCGCCGGTATCGAGAAAGTCGAGCCCGATGCGTGCGGCCAGTTCGCGGGCCACTGTGGACTTGCCCGTCCCCGCCGGCCCGTCGATGGTGATGATGGTGTCGCGGTCGGGTGGCACGGTGAACTCTCGACGGGTCGGGGCCAGAGTTGTTGTCGCGGGGGTGTGCATGTGCAACCTCGTCAGGCGGTCTGCTCCATCGCCGCTTCCAGCGCGTCACAGCTCTGCCTGATGCCCAGTGTACCAGCATTCCCTCGATAGTCGATCGCCAATGTGCCGTCGTATCCCACAGAGGCGATCGCCGCGACCATCGCGTCGATGTCGTAGGGAACGTGCTTGGGCGGGTCTACAAGCTCTTCGAGCAGCGCATCAAGCTCTTCATCGCCCGTCGATTCGGCCGCCGCGGCCTCTTCAGGCTTGTCCTCAGGCTCGATGAAATCGATCGTCGACGCAGAAACGGCCCACGCGTACGGGGCCAACCGGCGCAGATACGCGATCGGGTCCGCCGTCTTCGAGGCCGTCTCAAAGTCGGGATATGTCCCGATGCGGAAGCCGCCGACCTTCTTGATCAGCTCGCTCACCCGGTCGGGGTCCTCGGTCAGGCCCTCGGTTGGGCTGATCAGGATGTTCAGCTCACGCCGCTCGGCCTTCTCCGCCGCGAGCCGCAGCCGCTCGACGGCCATGTCGAACGCTTCATCGCTGTCAGGGCCCGCGATACCCAGCGCCAGCGAGTTGCACCCCAGCAGCCCCGCGGCCTCGATCAGCCGCATGATGCGGTCCTCGGCCTGATCGCCACGCTTCGGTGTCGTCGCCGCGAGATTGATCGGCGGCTCGACCAGCACCAGACACGCGCAGCCCGCACGGTCCGCGGCGTCACGGAAGTTGGTCAGCGTCGCCCGGTCGGCACCCTTGAGCAACGAGGTGGAGACATTCAGCCCGCTCAGCCCGTACTCGTCGCGCACGACTTTCGGGACCTCGGCAAGACCCCGGGTCGAGAGGCTCCGGGCAACAGCCGGGGAGGAGAGTGTGAGCGTAAGAAGCATGGGGCGGGAGGACCTCCGACGAGCCGCGGCGGGGAATCGAGCGAGTGGACTGTACCCGGCGGGGTCGGCACAAGCGATCGCCCGGGGCCCCGATGTGATCGGTCGCGCTGGTTGATCCCGGAAAAAGACGATCGGCGCGAAGCGCCGATCGTCCGGAGGGGAGAAAGCCGGGTTGCCCCGGCACCATCACCCTACCTGACACCGCACTGAGACGTCAAGCGGCTCCCCCCACCGGCCGCAACGGTGCCCGTCGCGCCTCCCCGCCGCCTTCGCCTAATATGCCTGCACGCTGTGGGACGCGCCGCAGCCGAACTGAGACGCCGCAGCGAGGACTCCCAGATGGCAACCCCCGACGATCGTGTGTATGCCGAGACCCACGAATGGCACAAGACCGAGGGCGACGTCGTGACGCTCGGGCTGACCAAGTTCGCCGCCGACCAGCTCACCGACGTCACGTACGTCGAGATGAAGCAGCCCGGGTACGCCTTCCACGCGGGCGATCCCATCGGCGAGATCGAGAGCGTCAAGACCACGAGCGATGTCTATTCGGCTGTCGCCGGGGAGATCCTCGAGGTCAACCAGGCCGTCGTTGACAACCCGGGTTTGGTCAACAGCGATTCCTACGACGCCGGCTGGCTCGTGAAGATCAAGGTCTCCGACCCGGCCGGCCTCGCCAACTGCGTGGACGCCGCGACTTACGACGCCAACCACGCCGAGTAAGCCTTCACTCGGCGTCGGGACCTGCCGCCGGGGCGACCTCCGGATTCTGAGCGGAAGATTCCTGTGCTGCCGGGTGCGCCGCACGGCTCTCGCGCCGCCTCCGCCGCGCCTCCACGGCACCAAGCCAGAGAAACCCGAGCCCCAACAGGATCGCCGGCATCGACAGGCCGACCATCGCGGCTCGCGAGTGGAAGAACGTCCACGCCCACACGCCGACGCCCGCCATCACCAGCCCGCCGACACGGGGCTTGCGCCACGCCCCGATCGCGAGCGACCAGACGCCGAGGCAGAACGCCGCCCCGATGACCCAGCCCCGCCACGGCTCGCCGACCACCGAGGCGATCACGAAGGCCGACCAGGTCAGGGCCCACGTCATCGCAACAGCGATCAGGACCAGCCGCGAGAATCTCCTCACGCGGCCGGTGCGCGACAATTGGGTTGGAGATGAGCGGTGTCGCATTATAGCTAGCATACACTAACATTGGGCCCGCAGGCAAGTGTCTTTCACGGATCGACGCTTCGAGACCGGCCCGGGTGCCGCCCGACTAGACTCCCGGACCATGCCCCGCAGCTCCACCCCGCAGTATGGCAGGCCCAAGGGCTCCACGGTCCACCGCATCGCGATGTACTTCGTCGGGGTGGCGATCGGCCTGTTCCTGGTTGGGTTGCTGATGCAGATGCGGCAGATCATGGTCCCGCCCGTCGAGACCACGCCGCAGACGCCCGGAGCCACGCCGGCCCCCGGCACCCCGGCGGCCGATCCCGGCCCGTGACGCGACCACCGAATCCGACCCGGACAGATCCCCAAATCCTGCGCGGCCCTCCCTAGCATCCGCCTTCACGGAGGAGCGAATGCCACCACGCACCAGCACGCCCGCCCGGACCGACAGCCCGGAGGGGATCACCCCGGCCCGACCCGGCACCCAGCCCGCAACACAATCTGCAAACAAGCCCGCCGCCATGACCGAAGCCAAGCCCAACAAGAAGCCCGCAAAGAAGGCGGCCACGCCCAAGGCCAAGACCGTCTCGAAGGCGGGCAAGGCGGCCACGAAGAAGGCGACGAAGAAAGCAACGAAGAAGTCAGCCAAGAAGACATCAACAACGAAGGCGGCCAAGCCCGCGACCGCCGCCGCGCCCGGCCGCCGCACACCCGAGCCGCGCGCCTTCGACCGCGCGATCCGCGTCCGCGGCGCCCGCGAGCACAACCTCAAGAACATCGACGTCGAGATCCCCCGCGACCAGCTCGTCGTCATCACCGGCCTCTCCGGTTCCGGCAAGAGCTCGCTGGCCTTCGACACCATCTTCGCCGAGGGACAGCGCAAGTACATGGAGTCGCTGTCGGCCTACGCCCGCCAGTTCCTCGACCAGCTCAAGAAGCCCGACGTGGACGAGATCGAGGGCATCCCCCCGACCATCGCCATCGAGCAGCGCTCGGCCAGCAGCAACCCCCGTTCGACTGTCGCCACCACCACCGAGATCTACGACTACCTCCGCCTCCTCTACGCCCGGTGCGGCACGCCCTATTCGTGGGCGCCCAAGAAGGTCAAGAAGGACGGCACGATCGTCGAACGCTCCGGCGTGCCGATCACCGCGACGGCCGCGAGCCAGATCGTGGACCGCGTCATGCAGTTCAAGGCCGGCTCGCGGATGCTCATCCTCGCCCCCATCGTCCGCGGCATGAAGGGCTTCCACAAGGACATCGCCGAGAAGCTCCACCGCGACGGCTGGGCCCGCGCGCGCGTCAACGGCACCATCACCGACCTGCGCGACGCGCTGACCGAGGGCGATGAGAACCCCCTCGGCCTCGGGCGCTACGAGAAGCACACCATCGAGGCCGTCGTCGACCGGCTCGTGCTCGATCCCGAATCGCGCCAACGTCTCGCCGAGTCGATCGAGCAGGCCCTCCGCCTCGGCGACGGCTCCGTCATCGTCAGCCTCGAGACGCCCGATCCCGAGCACCCCGACACCTCCGCCTGGACCGACCACGCCTTCAGCGAGAAGTTCGCCGACCCCGAGCACCCCGAGTACGCCCTCGAAGAGCTCTCGCCCCGGCTCTTCAGCTTCAACTCCCCCTTCGGTGCCTGCCAGACCTGTCACGGCCTGGGCAACCTGCTCGAGTTCGACGAGTCGCTCGTGATCCCCGACGATTCCAAGAGCCTCGCTGAGGGCGCCGTCGCAGCCTGGGCCAAGAACGGCCCCGTCCGCGCGTGGTTCAATCGCAAGCTCCGCCGCTACTGCAAGTCCAACGACGTCTCCTTCAGCGCGCCCGTCAGCGAGCTGACCGCCGCCCAGCGCCAGGTGCTTCTCTACGGCGAGGCCAACTCCAACGCCAAGGCCAGCCGCACGCGCAAACGCGGCAGCGCAGCCAAGCCGTTCGAGGGCGTCATCCCCAACATCACCGAGTGGTGGGGGACCACCGAGAATCCCTCCATCAAGGAGTGGCTCAACGGCTTCATGTCGCAACGCCCCTGCCCCGAGTGCCACGGCGACCGGCTCCGCATCGAGGCGCTGCACGTGCAGATGTCCAGCACCCACACCGCCGACATGGCCAAGGGCGGCTCGGCGACAGTCATCGGCCGCCCGCGCAGCGACGGCACCATGCTGAACGTCGCCGAGCTCTCGCGCCTGACCATCACCGACGCGCTCGCCTTCGTCGAGGGCCTGACCCTCAGCGCCGAGCAGGAGCGGATCGCCGAGCCGATCATCCGCGAGGTAGGCAACCGTCTCCGCTTCCTCACCAGCGTGGGCCTCGAGTATCTCTCTCTCGACCGCCGCACCGCCACGCTCTCCGGCGGCGAGGCGCAGCGGATCCGCCTGGCCACCCAGGTCGGCTCCGGCCTGGTCGGGGCGTGCTACGTGCTCGACGAGCCGACCATCGGCCTCCACCAGCGCGACAACGACCGCCTCATCCGCACCCTGCGCCACCTGGCCGACATCGGCAACACCGTCATCGTGGTCGAGCACGACGAGGACATGATCCGCGCCGCCGACCACGTGCTCGACATCGGCCCCGGCCCCGGCGTCCACGGCGGGCGGATCGTCGCCCAGGGCACCGTGCCCGAGCTCTGCGCCGTGCCCGAGTCGATCACCGGCGACTATCTCAGCGGCCGCCGGTCGATCGACGTGCCCAAATCCCGCCGCAAGCTCAGCGAGAAGAAGGCACTTGTCGTCAAGGGCGCGCGCGCAAACAATCTCAAGAGCGTCGACGCCGCGTTCCCCGTCGGCGGCATGGTGTGCGTCACCGGCGTCTCGGGCTCGGGCAAGAGCACGCTGGTCAACGACATCCTGCTGCAGGCCCTCCGCAAGCACCTCAACGGCACCAAGGTCGTGCCCGGCGCGCACACCAAGGTCAACGGCCTGCACCATGTCGACCGGGTGATCGAGGTGGACCAGAGCCCCATCGGACGCACACCGCGGTCAAACCCGGCGACCTACACCGGGTTCTTCGATGATGTCCGCAAGATCTTCACGCAGACCAAGGAGTCCAAGATCCGAGGCTACAAGCCCGGCCGCTTCAGCTTCAACGTCTCGGCCCAGAACGGCGGCGGCCGGTGCGAGGCCTGCCAGGGTCAGGGCCTCAAGAAGATCGAGATGCACTTCCTGCCCGATGTCTTCGTCGAGTGCGAGATCTGCAACGGCAAGCGCTACAACCGTGAGACGCTCGAGGTCACCTACCGCGGCAAGAACATCGCCGACGTCCTCGCCATGACCGTCGAGGAGGCCGTCGGCTTTTTCGAGAACCACCAGAAGATCGTCCGCTTCGTGCGGTGTCTGCACGAGGTCGGGCTCGACTACATCACCCTCGGCCAGCCCAGCACCCAGCTCTCCGGCGGCGAGGCCCAGCGCATCAAGCTCGCGACCGAGCTCGGCAAGGGCGTCCGCGCCGACGGCACCGGCACCGGCGAGCGCACGCTCTACATCCTCGACGAACCCACCACCGGCCTGCACTTCGAGGACATCCGCAAGCTCGTCGGCGTCCTCAATCGCCTCGCCGACGCGGGCAACACCCTCGTCGTCATCGAGCACAACCTCGACGTCATCAAGTGCGCCGACTGGATCGTGGACCTCGGCCCCGAGGGCGGCGACCGCGGCGGCAACATCGTCGCCACCGGCACGCCGGAGAAGGTCGCCAAGGTCAAGGGCAGCTACACCGGGGAGTATCTCAAGGCGATGCTCGAGTAGCGCCTACTCGTCTTCGTCAGGATCCTGCGTGTCCCTGATGCCGTCCAGCAAGAACCGGCCCAGCGCGCCCAACCCCGACCCTGAGCCTTCATCCTCATCGGAATCGGTATCCGTCGTGTCGAACTGCACCCCGGACTCAAAGTCCATGTCCTGGATCTCGAGCGACTCGATCACGATCTCGCCGCCGTAAACGCGGGTGATCTCGGTGGTGTGGAGCGCGAGCGCGGGGTTCGGCTTCAGCACGAGCGTGGCCCCGGTGATGTCCGCCTTCCCGATCGAGGCGGAGAGGTCCGTGGACATCATCATTCCCGCGGGGAACGGGGACGCGGCGGCGGTGCCGCTGCGCGGGGCCCGCAGGACCGGTCCGAGCGCGACCTGCTTGCCCCCGACCCGCAAGAAGGCGTCGAAGGCGATGCCGCAGGGGACGGTGCCGCCCTGAAGAGAGATCTGCGCCTGCCGTCCCCCGAACCCGGCGTCGTAGACCCAGCCGGAGACCGGGGACAGGGCGTCGCGGATCTCGGCGTCCAGTTCCGCGGTCGGCTCGATGACCTCGATCCCGGCCTCGTCGGTCGGCGTGACGACAAAGCGCGCGGTGAGCGTGACGATGTGCCGCGGGGCGTCTTCTTCTTCGTCCTTGTTCGCCCACTCAAAGCCGGAGTTCATGTCCACTTCCTGGCCATGGATACTGAGCACGAGGCGCAGCTCATGCTCGCCCGGCGCGATGTCGTCGGGCAGGCGCAGCATGGGGACCTCTCCCATCTGCATCGACATCATCATCCCCATCCCCCAGGGTGAGGAGTCGCCCGAGACCATCTCGCCCCAGATCGGAAACCCTGCGCCCATACTCCGATTGGGCATCGCGTAGCTGAACATCGAGAACTCATCGGTGACGCCGGGCGGCACGATCCCCGGCTCGAACGGCTTCCCGTCGAGAAACGCCGAACTGATAAAGGCCTGCACGAAGACCATCGAGGCTGAGCTCAGACGGACCTCATCGTGAGAGACCTTGATCGGCAGCGAACCGCCCATCGCGATCTTCGGCCGGACCTCGCACGTCAGCGACACGCACTGGTTGCGGAAACGCTGCATCTGTTCGTCGGTGACGTCGCCGTCGAGATTCACCATCTCGATGAAATCGCCCCAGTCCTCCGACCACGGGCGATCGGGATCGCCCTGGATCGTCAGCGCGGCGTCGACCACGCGGCCGATCGTGGCGCTGTCGAGCTTCCCCGCCTGTCGCCGCTTGGAGAACTCCTTCGCGACCGCCGCGAGAGTCTGTGCGTTGTCGCCCTTGGCCTCCCACAGCAGGATCCCTGCCGGCTTGTAGCTGTGAATGTCGGCCCCCGTCAGCACGGCATAGACAGTGACACAGATGCCCGAGAGCGGCAGCAGAATGAGCACCGCGCCGATCGACGCCACGCTCCACATCCGCCGCCGCTGCCCGATACGGACGGCTTTGTCCCGCTTGAGCCCCGCCCCGCACTCCGGGCACGTCACGCCGTCGGGGAGCGTGCCCGACAGATCAAACCCACACCCGCGGCAGCTCGGATGGCGGTTCACCCGCCGCCCGCGAAGCCCCAGGACCAGCAGCGCGATCCCGAACACGATCGCGACAAAAAGGCCGAGAAGAATCTGTCCTGCCATGAGCCGTCCCCTTGCACCGGTCCGGCCCGCACAGCCTCGCGGGGCCGGTCTGGTGCAGCTTACCGCCGAACGCGATCGGGTCCAAGCGGCCGGCTGTGCTACATTGCATGCGCCAAGGAGGCCTCCATGCTGCACCGATTCGCCCGACCGTTTCTTGTGATCGCCCTCGTGGCCTCGGCCGCAGCCCTCGCCCAGCCCACCGGCACCCTCCTTGTCCTGAACAAGGCCGACGACACCGCCCAGTTCATCGCGCAGCCCTCCGGCGAGACGGTCGCCACGCTCGCGACCGGGAACGGCCCGCACGAGGCCGCGGTCTCGCCCGACGGGCGGTGGGCTATCGCCGCTAACTACGAGGACCGCACCGCCTCCACACTCACCGTCTACGACGCGCACGCGATGGAGCCGGTCCGCACCATCGACCTCGGCGAGTCGCGTTCGCCCCACGGGCTCGCCTTCGTCGGCGGCTCCTCGGTGCTGGCCGTCACGTGCGAGGGCTCGGCGCACCTCGTGCTCGTCGATGTCGAGACCGGCGAGGTGCAGGCACGCATCGCGACCGAGGCCCGCGGCAGCCACATGGTCGCGGTCACGCCCGACGGCGCGCGCGCATTTGTCGCCAACATCCCCGACGGCACCGTCAGCGCCATCGATCTGGTTGAGCGGAAGCTGCTCGGCGTGATTCCTACGGGCCCCGGCGCCGAGGGCATCGACATCACCCCCGACGGCCGCGAGGTCTGGGTGACCAACCGCGCCGCCGACTCGGTCAGCGTGATCGATTCGCAGACACTGGACGAAATCGAGACGGTCATGTGCGCCGGGTTCCCCATCCGGTGCAAGGTGACGCCCGACGGGCAGCGGGTCCTGGTCAGCTGCGCGACCGCCGGCGAGGTCGCGGTCTTTGACCGCAAGACCCGCACCGTGACCAAGCGGATCGCCGTGCTGGACCGGGGCGAGGGGAACGACCTCGGGCCCATCGGCGTCCTCATCACGCCCGACGGCACGCACGCGTTCGTCGCCAATTCCAGCAGGCACGAGGTGGTCGTGATCGATCTCGGCACGCTCGGCGTGATCGATCTCGGCACGCTCGGCGTGATCGCCCGCCTCGAAACCGGCAGCGTGCCCGACGGCCTCGCCTTCATCGAGCGCACGCCGGATGTGGTGCCGCTGGGTGAGAGCCCCTGACAAGATTTCGCCGGTGCCACTGGGCGCTAGCCCAGTGCGGTCACGCGAAGCACCGGGTGCCACGGGTCAGACTCTGCTCTGAGAGTCTGCCCCGTGCCGCCGCAACGGTGAACCAACCTCGGGCGCGCGCACCGGTCAGCTCCGCAGAGCCACCGCCGACCGGTGGCAACCGATCACGCCGGTGCCTTCTCCCCCGTCAGCTTCTCATACATCGCGTCATCGATGCCCAGATACTCCCGCATGTGCCGGTCGTACGCGGCCTCGTCCTCGTCCTTGGACAGGTCCAGCCGCAGCTCGTTGATGACCTTCGTCCCCTGGCGGATCCAATCCTGGAACGTCTCGTCCGAGACGTTGTCGTAGATCCACTGCCCGATCGGCCCCTTGAACGGCGGCCGCTTCATCTGGTGGCCGGGCTTGCTCGTTACCGTGCAGACAAACGTCCCGGCGGGCAGCTCCGGCTCCGGCGCGGTCTCGACCTCGGGAATCGGCTCGCCCAGAGACTCGAGCAACTCGACGATCGCCTTCTTCGGCATCAGGTCGCCCTTGGTCGTCGCGACGTGGAAGCCGTCCAGCAGCACCCGCTTGGCCTGCTCGGTGTCCCCCGCCGAGACCAGCGCCGACCCCGCGAGCTGGTAGGCCTTGCTGAACCCGGGATTGAGCTGGAAGCACTTGGTGTAGGCGTTGGCCGCGTCGGTGAACCGCTCGGCCTGCGTGTACGCCCCGCCGAGCGAGAAGTGGGCCATGTCGTTCTCGGGGTCCTCGCGGGCCATCTTCTCAAACTGCGCGATGCGATCGTCAAGGCTGGGCACGGTTGCGCTCCTGTCTGTACCGGGCCGCCACCGCCCGGGAGTGTCTGTGAGAGTCCCCCGCAAGCCTAGGGGCCGGGTCTCGGGGCGGGGGCCCCGGGCAGCGCCCTGCGCGCGCAAGACCGCCCGCCGGGGAGAGATCCGGCGGGCGGCGTGAGGAGAGTCGGTCGTGAGGAGACCGGGAGTGGGTCAGAGTCGTGTTCAGCGGCGGCGGCGCATCGCCCCCAGGCCGGCCAGGCCCAGCAGGCCGGCGGTCGCCGGTGCCGGCACGCCCGGCACGCGGAAGATCAGGAACTCGTCGTGGTTGTAGCCACCGAAGAGCGGGTTGCCTGTGCCGCGGGCGTCGTTCCAGATCCACTCGGCGTTGTTGTCGATGCCCGGGCGGGTGCCCCAGATGGTGACGTTGCCGGAGGCACGGTTGTCCCAGTTCGTGAACTCGGCGGGGGCGATCCAGACCGACGGGTTGCTGACGGCCCAGGCGAGGGCCTGATCGACCTCGCCCTGGGTCGGCATCTGCGAGGCCGGCCAGACGGCGGGCCAGCTCGAGTCGATCAGTTGGAGGTACTTGCCGACCGGGAAGACCTCCCACTGCGGGCCGCCGGTGTTGAACTTGTAGTTGAGCGTGGTGTTGTTGAACTCGCCGAGGAATCCCTGGGCGACGGAGTGGTCCGAGGCGGTCGAGACGTAGAAGTAGTCGCTGGCGGTCATGCCGGTCAGCGAGAAGTTGTAGGTGGTGCTCCAGCTGCTGCCCGACCCGACGGCCGCGCCGACGGTCGCGCCGACCGTGCCCTTGTAGGCGTCGAACTGGTTGTCGACGGTCATGTTCACGGTCCAGTTGTCCGCCATCGCGCCGGCGGCGGCCAGGCCGACCAGGCCCGCGGCGAGGGTGCGGATGGTTCTGTTCGAGAGGGTCTTGCTGGCGGTGGGGGTGTGCATGGGTGTGCTCCTCTGTGGCTGGGCATAGGCCCGTGGTGGGGTGTTCTGCTCTGCGTTGCGTTCCGGATTGGCACCGGGCGGCGAGCCGTGTGGCAGATCGTCGCGGGTGTGACACTCACTCCCGCTGTGGAGGAAGCGGCGTCGCCCCGATTCACTCACGCCGTCTGGCAGATTTCTTTGTGCGATCGGCAGGGGGCCCGGCCTGCCGGGGGCGTCGCATGACACGGCACACACGGACGGGACCCACACCGGGTGCGCGCGCAATGCCGCCCGCCGGGGAGAGAACCGGCGGGCGGCGTGAGGAGAGTCGGTCGTGGGGGACCGGGAGTGAGGCGGATGTCTGTTCAGCGCCGGCGGCGTGCCGCGGCCAGGGCGGCCAGGCCGAAGAGCCCGGCGGTCGCGGGCGCGGGCACGCCCTTGACCCGGAAGATGAGGAATTCGTCGTGGTTGTAGCCGTAGAAGGGGTTGCCGCTGCCGAGGGAGTTGTGCCAGATCCAGTCGGCCTTGGGGCTGATCCCGCTGTTGTGGCCCCAGGTGGTGATGTTGCCGGTGACCCGGTTGTCCCAGTTGGCGAACGTGTCGGGGGTGAGCCACACGTTCGAGTTGTTGGCCGCCCAGTTGAGCGCCTGGTCGACCTGGGTCTGCGTCGGCATGGTCAGGTAGGGCCAGGTGCTGGGCCAGCTCGAGTCGATCTGCTGCAGGTACTTTCCGACCGGGAGCACCTCCCACGCCGGCGAGCCGGTGTTGAACTTGAGGTTCTGCGTCGTGTTGGTGAAGTCGCCGAGGAAGCCCTGCGCCCCGCCGAAGTCGGAGGCGGTGGCGACATAGAAGTAGTCGCTCGCGGCCATGCCGGTCAGGTTGAAGTTGTAGGACGCGGCCCAGTTGTTGCCCGACCCCACGGCCGAGCCGACCGTGGTCGAGGCCGTGCCCTTGTAGGCGTCGAAGAGGTTGTCCACCGTCATGTTGATCGTCCAGTTGTCGGCGGCGGCAGTCGAGGCGGCCAGGGCGACGAGCCCGGCGGCGATGGCGGTGGGGAGCCCTGCGGGGCGGCTGGAGGTGCGGGTGTGGGTGATGTGTGCGGTCGTACGCATCGGTGATCTTCTCTGCGGGCGCCAGCCCGCGTGGTGCGGCTCGGTCTCGGTGTTCTCGTCCGGCAACACACCGGGCGGGAACGGACGGGCCGGCCGGGTTGTCGCGGGTCTGTGGTGCCCGCTCCCCTTGAGAGCGACCGCGCAGGCGACAACTCACGCCGCCGGCGTAAATTCCTTCCGGTCCAACGCGTCTGTCAGTTGGATTCGACCGCCGAGGGTTCGCGGGCGGAGTCCTCGCGGAGTGCTGCGAGAGCATGGCGGAGCGAGCCCTTGGCGGGTTTGGCCGCAACGGCCTCCTCCGGCTCTTCCGCCACCGCCGGCAGGGCCTGGGCCTCGCCGTTGGCGTCCACCTCGGTTTTCGCTCGCTCGGTGCGGTCCAGCTTGACCGTCACCCGTGTCGAGACGCCCCGCTCCTGCATGGTGACGCCGAAGAGCTTGTCCACCGCCTGCATCGTCCGCTTGTTGTGCGTGATGACGATGAAGTTGGAGAGGTCGGTGAACTGGCGCACGACATCGACATAGCGGCCGACGTTGGCCTCGTCGAGCGCCGCGTCCACTTCGTCGAGCACGCAGAAGCAGCTCGGCTTGCTGCGGAAGATCGAGAGCAGCAGCGCCACCGCCGTCATCGTCTTCTCGCCGCCGGAGAGCTGACTGATCGAGCGGGGCTCCTTGCCCGGCGGCTTGGCGATGACCTCGACGCCCGACTCGAGCAGGTCGATCTCGTCGGTTTCGACCTTCTTCGGCCCCTCGGGAGTGTCCACCACCTTGACCAGCGGCATGAGACGCACCTCGGCGCGACCGCCGCCGAACAGCCTGCGGAACATGCCCTGCTGACCGCCGAACTCGGCCTGGATGCGGGTGAACGCCTCGCCGAACCGTTCGCGGCAGACATGGTTGAGCTTGTCGATCAGCGTCGTGAGTTGTTCGCGGGCCTGGTCGATGTCCGCCACCTGCCGCACGAGTTCCTCGTTGCGGTCGGCGAGGGTCTCTTCCTCCTCGATCGAGTCAAGGTTGACGTTGCCGAGCTTGCGGACCTCGGCCCGGAGCGTGTCCACGTTCGCCGCGGCCTCGTCGATATCGACCCGGATCACCTCGCCGTGCTCGGTATCGGCCATCATCTCGCGATACTCGGCGTACTCACCGGCCAGGTCGAGCCCCAGATCCTCGCGTGTGCGGTCCTCGAGGTTCTCGCGCTTGACCTCGATCTCGCGTCGTGACACTTCGAGGCTGTGCCAGTCGCGTTCGACGTGCTGGGCGTGGCCCCGGGCGTCGATCACCCGCTGGCCGAGCTCCTGCACCTTGGCGTCGCACGCCTGCACCCGCTGCTTGGCCTCGTCGACCTCGGCTGCGAGACGGGCGGAGTCGGTCAGCGCGGCCTTGGCCTGCTCGCCAGCCTCGGCGATCTCCCGCTCATACTCCGCGGCCCGGTCCCTGGCCTGTTCGATCAGACGCGAAACATCACGCTGTTGCCGCTCGACCTCGTCCCGGTCGATCTTGGCCCGGTTGAGTTCACGCCGCGCCGCGGAGGCCTGCTCGTTGAGCCTCGAGACATCGACCCGCGCAGCGCTCAGCCGCTCGGCCATCGCGTCGCGTTCGGCCTGCGTGCGTTCGAGCTCGCGTTGCGATTCGAGTGCGCGAGACTCCTCATCGGCGAAGAGCCGCTCGAGCTTCTCGGCCCGCTCCCGCAGCTGCTCGCGGTCGGCCTCGATCTTGGCCAGCCGGTCGGCCAGCTGCGAGGCCTCCTCGGCCAGCGAGACCCGATCACGCTCGAGCCGCTCGCTCTCCGACCGCAGCCGGTCGAGCCGCGCCGTCTCGCCCGCCAGCATCCGCTGCCCGGCAGCCTGGCGCTGGCGCAGGGTTGTGGTCCGTTCGTTCAGTTCGGCGGCCTGCGAATCGACCCCGGCCAGCTCTTCACGGGCTGTGGCAAGCGAAGCGTTCACTTCGGCGAGCTCTTCACCCAGCTCGGCCAGCTCGCCGCGTTGCTGCAGCACGCCGCCCGACTCGGCCGTCCCCACCGGCCCGGCGACGATCCGCCCGTCCGCTTCGAGCACGCACCCGTCGCGTGTGACCATCCGCCGCCCGGCCAGCGGGCCGCCGGCCAGCAGCATCGCCGCCTCGACATCGGGCACGAGGAACGTGTCGCCGAGCAATCGATCGAGCATCGCCTCGATCCGCTCGGGGTTGATCGGTTCGCCGGAAGCGTCCGGACGCGCGAACACCCCGTCCTGCGCGCGCACCAGCGCCCGCAGCGGCACGACGCGATCGCCGAACATACCGATCGTGTCGAGCACGTACCGACGCGGCGTCGATCCCAGGCGCGAGATCGGCACAAACGCCACGCGCCCGGTGAGTGATTCAAATTCGTCTGCCGACGGCAGGTCGCCGACGTTCTCGACGACCAGGGCCTGCAGGGTTGCGCCCAGCGCCGCCTCCACGGAGGCCGCCGAGTCGCTGTCGGTCTCGATCAGGTCGGCCAGCGGCGCGATCACACGGTCGAAGCCCTCGCCCCGCGCCTTGCGGTCGAGCACATCGCGCACCGCGTCGCCCAGCCCCGAGCGCGAATCGACCAGCTCCTGCAGCGTCTGCCGCCGGCTCTCCAGCCGCACGCCCTGCTGCTCGAGCTCGGCCAGCCCCTCCGCCCGCTCGCGCCGGTCGGTAGACATCGCGTCGGCGGAGGCTTCTTGTGCGGCCAGATCGCGTTCGATCGCCGCGAGTTCTTCACGCTGCTTCTGCACCGAGGCACTCAGCCGTTCGGTCTCGGTCGCGTGCGTTGTGGTCTCATCGTCCAGCACCGCGCGGCGATCGGCGATCTTGCCGAGCTGCTCGCGGACCGACTCGGCCCGCCGCTCATCGCCCGTGATCGACGCCACCAGCCCCGCACGCTCGCGGTCGATGCTCGTCGCCGCCGCACGACGCTCGGCCACCGCCGCCTGCTGGCTGGCCAGCATCTCCATGATCTGCCCGCGCTGCTCGCCCGCAGCGTCCAGCCGGCGCTGCGCGTCCGCCGCCTGCTCGGCGAGTGCTGCGACCTGCTCGGCGAGGTCCTCGGCTGCGACATCGAGCGTCGCTGCCCGCTGGGTGAGGTCTTCGATGCGGGCGGCGTCCGTCTCGCGCTGTCGCCGCAGGTCGGCAGCCGAGCGCTCGGCCATCTCTCGCCGCTGCTCGGCCCGCTCTGCGGTGTGCGCTGCCTGGGCCTGCTCCTGCTCGAGCCGGCGTTCGAGGTCCATCGCGTCGCCGCGTTCGAGTTCGGCTTCCTGCTTGGCGTGCTCGGCCTCGGCCAGCACGCGCGTCGCGTCGGCCCGGGTCTTCTCGAGATCGCGCAGGCGCGAGGTCAGCCCGTCGAGCCGCTGCCGCAGATCGTCGTACTGCTCAAACGCCAGCGCCAGCCGCCAGCCGTCCAGCTCGCCCTTGAGTTCCTGGAACCGGCGGGCCTTGGCCGCCTGGCCCTTGACGATGCGGAGGCGGCGTTCGGTGTTGGCGAGCTGCTCGCGCGTCAGCGCCAGGTTCGCAACGGCGCGGTCGAGCTTCCGCTCCGACTCCACGCGACGCTGCTTGTACCGCGAGATCCCCGCGGCTTCCTCAAAGATCGACCGGCGTTCCTGCGGCGACGCCAGCAGCATCGCGTCAACCTTGCCCTGCTCGATGATCGAGTAGGCGTCCGCCCCGACACCGGTGTCGAGAAACAGCCCGCGGATGTCCTTCAGCCGCGCGCGCCGGTTGTTGATCAGGTACTGGCTCGTCCCGTCGCGATAGAGCCGGCGCTCCAGCTCCACGATGTCCGCGTCGATCGGCAGCGCCCGCTTGCCGCGAACCTCCGCCTGCAGCACGGTCGAGCCGCTGTCGTCCTCTTCAAGATCGATCTCGACGTCTTCGACCGAGACGTTCTCGTCTGCGTCGACGAGCTCCGAGCCCGGTTCACCGTCGGCCGGCTCGGCACCCTCCGACCCAGCACCCTCCGGCTCCGGGCTCGCGGACTCAACGCTCTCATCCGTGGCCGACTCTCCATCGACCTCCGGCACCTGCTCTTCAAAGAGCGTCCCCGCGCCGAACGGCCGGGCGATCTCCGGGTTCTCGAAGGTCAGGATGACGCTGGCCATGCCCGCGGGTTTGCGTCCGGCCGAGCCGGCGAAGATGACGTCGATCATCTCCTTGCCGCGGAGGCTCTTGCTGGAGCGCTCGCCGAGCACCCACTTGATGGCGTCCACGACATTGCTCTTGCCGCACCCGTTGGGGCCGACGATGCCGGTCATGGGGTCGTCGAAGGAGAACTCCGTCCGATCCGCAAAGGACTTGAATCCGTTGAGCGTCAGCCTCGCAAGACGCATCCGCAACCTCCGTGTCGCCGCGTCATGGGCAGCCCCAAAGCCGCCGGCCGACGCCGGTCTTCCTGACCACCACCCGCGGCCTCGTCACACCGGGCCGCCAGCGGGCAGGCACAGCGTACCCCATTCCACGGCGTCGCGCACCCACTATTTCTTCGGATCCTTCGGGGCCAGGGGCACAACTTGCGGCTTGCGGGCCCGCTCGGCCTTCAGATACGACGCGTCCACCACCAGCCCGTCGTCGGACTCGGTCGGCTTGTTGCGGTCGGCGATCGTCTCAGGCCGCTCGAGCACCTGCCCCGTCCGGGCCGCCTCGACGAGTTCTGCCATCAGCTTGTCGGTCTCGGTGGCGAACGCCGCCCGCGTCGCCCCCGCGTCGTAGAGCGCGTGCAGGGCACCGACCACCTCCGAATAGCTCATTCCAAGCCCCGGCACCGGGTCCTCCGGCTTGGGATCGGCCGCCATGAAGATGATCAGCGAGGGCAGGCTGGGCGAGATCTCCTCGACCACCCGCACGTCACCGGTCCGATAGTTCTCGTATCTGAGCCGCGCCGGCTGGTTGGGTGAGTCGGAAATCACCATGAAGCGGTCGTCCCACGCCGAGGCCAGCATCGGACGGACGAGCTGCAGATCGCCCCCGAAGAGCACGATCCGGGGTGTGCCCTGCTGGGTCACATACACCAGCGGCTCGCCGAACGGCACCACATCGAGCACGAACTTCCCGGGGATCGTCACCCGCTGGATGCCCTGCAGCGTGCTGGAGGGGATCCGGGTCTTGGAGATGATCTCCAGCTCCCGCGGCGTGCGGGCCATGCCGCTGGAGTCCGGCCGCCGGGCCTCGATTGTCAAGAGCCGGGCATACTCGGCCCGCTCGGCACGCGTCGCCAACGCCTCGTAGGCCGCGATACGCGTCGTCAGGTTCGAGGTCTCGATCAGCTCCCGCAGGCCCAGATCGATCGTCGGCCCGCCGTCGATCTCGCTGAGCAGCGCGATCGCCTCGTTCCGCTCCGACGCGCTGCCCACCGCCGTGATCTCCAGCAGCGCCGGCGCCGTCCGCGTGTCGCCCAGCAGCGATCCGGCCCGCAGCGCCGCCATCCGCACATCCGGGTCGCGGTGCTCATAGAGCTCACGCACGAACGGCAGCGACGGGTCGCCCAGCGCCACTAGGCACCACATCATCGATTCCCGGAGTTCCGGGATCGTCTCGAGCGCTGCTGTGTAGGTCCGTGCCCGCTCCTGCGGGAAGTCGCGGTCCACCGGCAGATGCTCGACGATCCGCAGGAACTCGTTCGGGCGGCTCGTGTAGGTCGGCGGCACGGTCAGCCGGATCAGCGAATCGTCGAAGCCACGGGCCGAAACCTCGCGGTCCTGCGCCCGGTTGGGGAACCGGGAGTTCACGGCGAACGCGATCTGCCGCGCCCGCTGGTGGCTCGGTGTGTCGAGGTTGATCTGGATGCCCATTGCCTCTGAGACGTGGCCACCGGCCAGCACGCGTCCGACGGTGCGGTTCTCCGACCCCTGCGTGTCGTTGGGGTCCTCGAAGGGGTTGATGAAGACCTCGCCGTTGGCCTGGCCGATCTCCATGGTCTGCTGCCCGCCGAACACCCCGGGAGGGCCGAGCCGGAGCCTCGTCGTCCAGAGCGAGCCGCCCTCGAGCGACGTGGCGTTCATCGCCTGCACGTAGACATCAAACTGATACCCCACCGGCGCACCGCGCGGGATCACCGCCTGCACCAGCACGACAGCCACGTTCGGGTCCCGCAGCAGTTCGCTGGCCGTCTTGGGGCGACGCAGGATGGGGTCCTCCAGCGCGGTCCCCTCCACGTTGGCCGCCAGGCCGACGCCCTGCAGCAGCATTTCGCGCTCCATCGTCGCGGCGATCCGCTCATCCAGCAGCCCGCCGCCGGTGCCGTTGAGGCCGACCACCAGCCCGAACCCGCTGATCACGACCGGCTCGCCGGCGGTTGACTGGGCGAGGCTGCCCACGGTCCCCCGCAGCGGTGCCGCGACCACCCGGGCCTCGACCTTCGGCCGCTCGACCTGAATCTTCTTGCCCGGCGAGCACCCGGCCAGGCCGGCCAGTGCGCCCATCAACAGGCCCCCGGCGACCACGCCAACCACGCCCAGCCGAAGTTTCCTCACGCCGTCACGGGTCATGTGCTGCTCCATGTGTCTGCGCTCCGCTCCGGTCCGGCGGGTGCCGGGGCCGGAGGTCGATGGGGGTGTGTCCCTAAACCCTTGTCTTGCAACTGTTTGCATCGTTGCTCGCGCCGCGGGCTGGCCGTTGTCGATCGGCCGGCCGGTCGTGCGGTCGCGCGTGTACAAACATGTTCCCACACTCAGAGGCGGGAGGGGGCAGCCCCGCTGAGATTTTTTCAAATTCCGCAGCCGTCGCGCAACATTGGCCCGTTCGGGGGTTTCCAACACAGCCGACAGACTATCCACAGAAAGTTCTACCCCATTTTGGGGTTTCACCCCCTTGTCACCACGACGTGTAGTGGTATGCTCTCGACCGGCTTCCGAGGAAGTCGTTCGGTTTCGGTGGTTTGCCAAATCCAGGAGTTCCGGCCCCCCGGCCAGTGACTCGACCAACGGCCTTCCCGCACCACTCGCGAGGAACGCCATCAGTCGAGACGTGATCGGTCTGCCTACAACTCTTTGATATTCGGCATATGTTCGTATCTCTCGCGGCACTCGCCGCTCTCGTGTGGAGCCCTGCATCTCATGCCCGTCCTCTGCGACAGCCAGATCCGCGAGCTCGTCAGGATCGAGCCCTTCTCCGCCGCCGAAAAGCGCGAGGGGCGGATCTCCTACGGCGTGTCCAGCTACGGCTACGACGTCCGCGTCGGCACCCGCTTCAAGGTCTTCACCCCCACGCCCAAGCACGGCGACATCTCGGTCGTCGACCCCAAACGCTTCAGCGACGACATGATGGTCGAGGTCGACACCAAGGTCACCGGGCGCGACTACGTCATCATCCCGCCGAACAGCTTTGCGCTGTGCGAGACCGTCGAGTACATCGAGGTGCCGCGCGATGTGCTGGTGATCTGCGTCGGCAAGAGCACCTACGCCCGCTGCGGCCTGATCGTGAACGTCACCCCCCTCGAGCCCGAGTGGCGCGGCAAGGTGACGCTCGAGATCAGCAACACGACGCCGCTGCCGGCCAAGGTCTACGCCAACGAGGGCATCGCCCAGTTCGTGTTCCTCAAGGGGGACATGGTGTGCGAGAAGAGCTACGCGGACAAGGCGGGGAAGTATCAGGATCAGGAGGGGCTGACGTTGCCCAAGGTGGATTGACTATGGCCAGACATGAACACATTGAAATCCAGCACAGCTCCTATCAGCAATTTGCGGACCGGCATCGAGATATTCTCCTTCGCATGCACTCACTAAACCGCGATCAGATTTGCGAGGGGACGCTTGCGATCTTTGAGCGAGAGCTGAAACAGAACTTGGAGCAGTACCGCAAGCGCATTGTGCGAGAAGCCCAAGACGCTCAAGTTCGGACGGAGGCGGAGCACGTTCAGCGAGGCATGGGGAATTCCACGATCGTTGTTCAGGCCAAGCGGGCAGTAGAGCGCGACGCATTCGATCGGTTAGCAGAGGCAGAGAGAGAAGTAGTTCACGCGACGGAGCATCTGGGTCAACTCAAATCGCGATTGGACCCGGCTCGGGCTTAGGCAAGGATTATGCAGCACAAATCGAGTGCAAAGATCGCTGAGGCTGACTTCTCGGAGATGTATGAGACTCTCTCGGGCGTGGTGCAGCCCGGTTCGCCTGCAAACAAGGAGCACATGCAGCTCATAACTGTTCGACTAACACAGCTCGGGATTTCGGCTACTGAGACTGCGGCGGACAGAATTGGGTCGGCAACAAACGAACTCACCAGAGTAATTGATGATGCATCGAAACAGAGTCAGGTGACCTCAGATGCTGTGATAAATCTAAACGGGCGACTGCTGTGGCTTACGTGGATCTTAGTGGTACTCACCGTGATTCTGACTGTATTCGGCGGGCTGCAGGTGGCGAAAGAGTTTGGGCTATTGGGTGTGGATCAATCGAATCAAGGACGAGACGCGCATGAAAGTTGAGCGGAAGTTTACAAAGGCTGGCCAAGACCCCTTCTCCACCGTCGAGTGGACAACCCGGTCGTCCAAGATCAGCAACCCCGACGGTTCGGTCGTCTTCGAGATGGCCGATGCCGAGGTGCCCAAGACGTGGAGCCAGCTGGCGACCGACATCATGGTCAGCAAGTACTTCCGCAAGGCCGGCGTGCCGCAGTTTGAGCAGCCCTACGCGCTGCCCAACACCGCCGCGGCCAAGACGCGGCGTGACGAGAACGGCAAGCCGATCACCGGCCCGGAGCGCAGCGCCCGCCAGGTGATTCACCGTCTCGCCGGGTGCTGGCGTTTCTGGGGCGAGAGCCACGGATACTTCGACACCGAGGCCGACGCCGAGGCCTTCTACGACGAACTCGTCTACATGATGGTGCACCAGATGTGCGCGCCCAACAGCCCGCAGTGGTTCAACACCGGGCTCAACTGGGCCTACGGCATCACCGGCCCGGCGCAGGGCCACTACGTGCCCGACCCCGAGACCGGCGAGGTGTTCCTGGCCTCCGACGCCTACACCCACCCGCAGCCGCACGCCTGCTTCATCCAGTCGGTCAGCGACGACCTGGTCTCCCACGGCGGCATCATGGACCTGTGGGTGCGTGAGGCACGGCTGTTCAAGTACGGCTCCGGCACCGGCACCAACTTCTCCAAGCTGCGGGCCGAGGGCGAGCGTCTCAGCGGCGGCGGCAAGAGCTCGGGCCTGATGAGCTGGCTCAAGATCGGCGACCGTGCCGCGGGCGCGATCAAGAGCGGCGGAACGACCCGACGCGCTGCCAAGATGGTCTGCCTCGACATGGACCACCCGGACATCGAGACCTTCGTCAACTGGAAGGTCCGCGAGGAGGTCAAGGTCGCGGCGCTGGTCGAGGGTCTCAAGCAGCTCAAGAAGTCTGACGAGTCCATCCGCGAGACCGCCGAGCGCCTCGACATCAACCTCGACTACGACTTCAACGGCGAGGCCTACGCCACCGTCAGCGGGCAGAACTCGAACAACTCGGTCCGTATCCCCGACAAGTTCTTCGACACCGTGGACGCCGGCGGCACCTGGACGACCACATGGCGCACCACCGGTGAGACCGCCCGCGAGTATGAGGCGGGCAAGCTCTGGGACGACATCGTCTACGCCGCGTGGCGGTGCGCCGACCCCGGCGTGCAGTACGACGGCACCATCAACGCCTGGCACACCTGCCCCAACGGCGGGCGGATCAACGCCAGCAACCCGTGCAGCGAGTACATGTTCCTCGACAACACGGCGTGCAACCTCGCCTCCTTCAACGTGCTGACCTTCTACGACGCGCAGACCCAGACCTTCGACGTCGAGAAGTACGAGCACGGCATCGACCTGTGGACCACGGTCCTCGAGATCAGCGTGCTGATGGCTGCGTACCCCAGCGAGGTCGTCGCCGAGCTATCCTACCGCTACCGCACGCTCGGCCTGGGCTTTGCCAACCTCGGCGCGATGGCCATGCAGGCGGGCATCCCCTACGACTCCGACGAGGCCCGCGCCCTCTGCGGCTGCCTGAGCGCGATTCTCACCGGGCGCAGCTACCGCCAGTCGGCCATCATGGCCGGCGAGCACGGGCCCTTCCCCGGCTTCGAGGCCGACCGCGAGGGCATGCTCCGCGTCATCCGCAACCACCGCCGCGCCGCCCACGGCGTCTCGCGTGACGCCAACGAGTGGGAGAGCCTCCGCGTCCGCCCCGTGCCCATCGACCACGACCTCTGCGCCGGCGGCACGGTCAACATCGCCAACATGAAGACGCTCGCCGAGCGCGCCGCCCGCGCCTGGGACGACGCTCTGGCCTTCGGCGAACGCCACGGCTACCGCAACGCCCAGACCACGGTCATCGCGCCCACCGGCACCATCGGCCTGCTCATGGACTGCGACACCACCGGCGTCGAGCCCGACTTCGCACTCGTCAAGTTCAAGAAGCTCGCCGGCGGCGGCTACTTCAAGATCGTCAACGAGTCGGTCAAGCCCGCACTCGACGCCCTTGGCTACTCCGAGACCCAGGTCCGCGAGATGCTCACCCACATCCTCGGCACGCTCCACCTCGAGGTGCCCCTGCCCGCCGGCGTCAAGGGCGCACAGCCCGGGCAGACATTCGCCCAGTGGCTCCGCGGCAAGGGCCTCGGCGAAGACGATCTCAAGACCGTCTCCGAGTCGCTTCGCAGCGTCTTCGAGGTCGGCTTCGCCTTCAACGCATGGAGCCTCGGCGACGCCACCCTCACCCGGCTCGGCATCGACCCGGCCAAGGCCAAGGCCGACTCCGGTTTCAGCCTCCTCCGCACCCTCGGCCTGACCGACGCCCAGATCGGCGTGCTCAACCAGACCATCTGCGGCACCCAGACCATCGAGGGTGCGCCGCACATGAAGGACGAGCACCTGCCCGTCTTCGACTGTGCCAACACCTGCGGCCAGTCGGGCGTCCGCTTCATCGCCCCCGAGGGCCACATCCGCATGATGGCCGCGGCACAGCCGTTCATCTCGGGTGCCATCAGCAAGACCATCAACCTCCCCAACGAGGCCACCACCGACGACATCGCCGCGTGCTACCGCCTGAGTTGGGAACTCGGCCTCAAGGCCAACGCCCTCTACCGCGACGGGTGCAAGCTCTCGCAGCCGCTGAGCAACAAGTCCGACTCCAAGCTCGAGACCGTGGACCTCGACGAAGAGGTGGACGAGTTGGGGGAGTCCGACGCCAAGGCCGAGGTCGCGACGGCCGTGGCCGATGTGGCGGCGACGATTGCTGCGGGTGGTGAAAAGAAGTCCACCAAGCCCGTCGTCGAGGAGAAGGTCACGCAGATCGTCCACCGTCCGATGCGTCGCCGCCTGCCCGACACGCGTGAGTCGATCACGCACAAGTTCAACGTCGCCGGGCACGAGGGCTACCTCACAGTCGGGCTCTACGAGGACGACAAGCCGGGCGAACTGTTCATCACGATGGCCAAGGAGGGCTCGACCATCGGCGGGCTCATGGACTCTCTCGGCACCGCGACCAGCGTCGCGCTGCAGTACGGCGTCCCCGTCGAGAGCCTGGTCAACAAGTTCACCCACCAGCGCTTCGAGCCGGCCGGCATGACCACCAACAAGGACATCCCGATCGCCAAGAGCCTGGTGGACTACATCTTCCGGTGGATGGGCATGGAGTTCATCCCCGGCTACCGCGAGGCCAACTCGCCGCGGCGCGCCGGTGACACCAACTCGGCGCCCACCGACCGCGTTTCGCGCCGGGCCGCGAAGCTCGCTGCGAGCGACCGGGGCCTCCGGGGTGACGACGGTGTGAAAGGCTCGGTCATGACCTCGTCGGTCGTGGTCACCGAGCGGGTGCAGAGTGCGGGCGTGACCGCCCAGACCACCCAGGCCGCGACGCTCTCGGTCGCGCTCGACAGTGTGAGTGATGCCCCGCCGTGCGACGTGTGCGGCACGATCACCGTCCGCAGCGGCACGTGCCACAAGTGCCTCAACTGCGGCAACAGCATGGGGTGCAGTTGATTCGTTCAGGAGTGTGCAGCAGCATCCGGTCCCTCGCCCGGCGTTCGGGGAGGGTCGGCGAGACAACGGAATGAAGCCGGGGTGACAGGCACGGAGTGACGTGTCACCCGTCACACCCGCTCAGACGGGACCAAGCGGCGAAGACAGACCGAGGGGCCAGGCTCAGGCCAAACCCCGAGGGCGAGAAAGCCAAGGAGGAACCCCGCTCGCGAGCATCGCGAGCACCGGCGAGGGCCGGACGCCAAGCACACCCCACAACTGCCCCACCAACCGGGGTTCGTCGAGGCGGCGTTTCACGCCGGCTCCGGATCCCGGGCCTCCCAGCCCCCGAGCGACCCACCGACGCTCGGGGGCCTTTTTTTTGCAGCTAGCAGCCCGCGGTCCACACGTTCAAGAACGCCAGCACGTCGCGGGTGTCGATCTCGCCGTTGCCGTCGATGTCGGCGGTTGCCTCGCCCGCGACCCACGCGTTCAGGAACGCGATGACGTCCAGGGTGTTGCCGTCGCCGTCGCCGTTGAAATCGGCCGGGCAGGCGGATGCCGCGATGGCGTCGCCGAGCAGTTTGGCAAAGAACGCGGTCGAGGGGGTGTTGTTGGTGTGCAGGCCGTCGAAGAGGATGATGCCGTCGAGCCCGCCGTTGTCGGCAGACGACAGCGTGTAGGTGTTCCCGCCGTAGGTGATCGTGGACCACCCGTTCTCGTCGAGCCAATCGCGCGACGCCTGTTGCGTGCCCGGGCCGCCGTAGGCGTCGGTCGAGAGGAACACCCCGTCGGTCGCCCGGTAGAGCGAGAAGAAGGCGCAGTCCGGCTCGGTGCGGGCGAGCGACTCGTAGATGACGTCCAGTTCCTCAACGCGCTGCCGCGCGATCTCGAGGGACCGCTCCCGGATGTCGTGCATGAACGAGCCGACCAGCAGGAACCGCGGCGGGGTGGTGCCGATGCGCGCATACGCCGTCCGGAACCGCTCGATGATGCGGCGGACCCGCTGCTCGATGATGTCAGGCTCCTTGTCCTCCGTCGCGATGTGCAGGATCACGACGGGGGTCCGCTGGCGGTCGAGCGTGGTGACATCGAGCCAGTGCAGAAGCTGTTCGTCGCTGAAGTTCTTGCCGCCGGTGCTGGGGGTGTCGTCGGCCATGCCCGCGAACGACCACGAGCCGGTGGCCAGCCCCGAGTGGTAGTACCCCGGCAGGGGCACACCCTGCGCATCGGTGTGGTAATAGATCGCTCCGGCGTTGATCCAGTAGGTGTCGGTGTTGATCAGCGGGTGCTGCGGGTCCTGCCCGACCATGATCCCCGGTCCCTGCAGATAGTCGGCGTTGACCTGAAAGTCCGTCGCGATCGCGTTGATCTGCGACACGACCGGTGCGCGGGGTGCATCGACCCCCGGCGTCTCGCCGAGATGCCAGAGCGGCCGCGCGTGCGCGCGCAGGTCGAACGCGCCGAATCGCGTGCCGTCTCGGTCCGCCAGCCGGACATGGGACAGCAGGTTGCTCTGCGTCAGCGGTGCGTAGTAGAGCACGCGGCAGCCGAGAAAGTCGCCGCTGTCGCTGAAGTCGGGCAGGTCACCCAGCGAGATCCGATTGTTCCGTACCGTCTGGGCCTGGATCAGCGGCATGTCCGGCCACGACTGATCGAGCGTCAGCGTGTCCCGCCCGACGACCTTGGTCATATCGAAGACGGGGAGTGCAAAGTGTTGCTGTCCGGCGGTCTGGTCGTAGTCGACGCTCCACAGCCGCGGGTGGTCGACGTAGACCATCCGCCCTGCGCCCCCGGTGAAGTCCGTCGCCTCGCCCATCGCGCCCGTGCGGAAGGTGGCGATGAGCGCGGAGAGCCTGCCGATCGGCCAGACCATCAGCGAGCCGTAGGGCAGCCGGCTCGTGCTCTGCAGCGTGGACCAGCTGTCGCCCACCCAGATCGCCCGGGCACTGCCGTCGAACAAAACGCGCGCGCGGTGCAGGTTGGTGGCGACGGGCTCGCTCCGTGGCGGGTCGTCCTGCGCGGGTGCCGCACCGGCCGGCGCGGCGAACGTCCACGCCGCCAAAGAAAGCGCCGCCGCCCCGAGGGCGGCGGCGCGGTGTTGGGCAAAGCTCATCCCGAAGGACTCCTTCTCGGACCGTGCGACCCCGGGCCTACAGGCTGCAGGGGTTGTTCCACTCGTTGAGGAACGCCAGCACGTCGTTGGTATTGATATTGCCATCGCCATTGACATCGGCTCGCGGGTCGCGTGCATTCCACGCATTCAGGAAGGCGAGGACATCATTGGTGTTGACCTGCTCGTCACCGTTGAAGTCGGCGATGCACGGGAAGTAGATCTTGTTGGTGTACTGGTTGGGGCGGTTGGCCTGCCCGGAG
>Ga0070729_10000456_pt1 | contig 85524 bp, 85 predicted proteins | sample tdDd472_FD_66725 | JGI IMG/M metagenome (GOLD analysis project Ga0070729, IMG submission 66725) | Marine sediment microbial communities from the Atlantic coast under amendment with organic carbon and nitrate - tdDd47.2 | ecosystem: Environmental > Aquatic > Marine > Coastal > Sediment | place...
GGCTGCCATCATACGGACGCGGCGAGACAGTTCGCATATTCGGCTGGTGGGACAGCGGCCTTCTGACACTGGACGGGCTCAAGCACCTGATCATGCCGTCCATCGCACTCTCCTCCATCATGCTCCCTCTTTTCATCCGACTCATTCGCTCGGAGATGATGGAAGTACTGGAAAGCGAATATGTCAAATACGCCTGGGCCAAAGGCATCAAGCCCTGGCGTGTCTGGTGGGTTCACGCCTTCAAGAACACCCTGCTTCCGGTCATCACCGTAGGCGGTGTGCAGCTCGGCATCATGGTGGCCTTCACCATTCTGACCGAAACGGTTTTCCAATGGCAGGGCATGGGCTCCATGTTCATCGAATCGGTGGAACGCTCAGACACTTCGCTCATGGTAGCCTATCTGGTTTTCGTCGGATTCATTTTCGTGCTCGTAAATACAGCCGTCGATATCATTTACGGCCTGGTCAACCCCACCGTCCGGGTCGCAGGGAGAAAGTAAATGAGAACCAGATGGCAACGCTTCAAAGACTCTTACATGCTACACAGCTTCCTCCGGGACCCTGTGGCACTGACCTGTTTCATTATCCTTTCGATCCTGGTGATATCCGCATTCTCTGCACCGATCATCGCACCCCACGACCCATATGACTCCGCAACCATTGAAATCATGGACGCTCAGATCGCTCCGGTATGGAGTGAAGGCGGCTCGTCAAAATTCCTGCTGGGAACAGATGCCCAAGGCCGCGACTTACTGTCAACTATGCTCTACGGGATGCGCGTATCGATCATCATCGGCGTTGGCGCAGTCTGCCTGCAGGCATTCATCGGAATCATCGTAGGCCTATTATCCGGCTACGTGCGACGGCTCGACAACATCTTAATGCGAATCGCCGACGTACAGCTCTCGTTCTCAACATATATGGTAGCCATCTTCATTGGCGCCATCGTCCAGACGGCATTTGGAGTTGCCGGTTATGACAAGGTGGCCGTACCTCTGCTGATCGTAATCATCGGCCTGGCAGAATGGCCGCAGTACGCACGCACCGTGCGCGCCTCGGTACTTGCCGAACGCAAGAAGGAATATGTCGAGGCAGCCCGTGTTATCGGTCTGTCCCGTGTCCGAATCATGTGGCGACACATCCTGCCGAACACCCTCTCGCCAGTGCTGGTAATCTCCACTGTACAGGTGGCGAACGCCATCATGAGTGAGGCCGCCCTGTCCTTCCTTGGCCTGGGCATGCCCGTTACAAAGCCGTCGCTTGGATCGCTGATCACAGCCGGATTCGAGTATATATTCTCCGGCTCCTGGTGGATCACCATCTTCCCCGGCATTCTGCTTGTCGGTCTGATTCTGGTCATCAATCTCCTGGGCGATTGGGTCCGGGATTTCCTCAACCCCAAACTTTACAAGGGGTAAGGCGTGGAAACGCTCATAGATATAAAAAACCTGAGGGTCGACTTCGAACTGAGGTCCGGAACAGTCCGGGCTGTGCGCGATGTCAGCCTGACAATCAATAAAGGCGAACGCCTCGGCATCGTCGGTGAATCCGGCGCAGGCAAGTCAGTGCTCGGATTCTCACTTATCAACCTGATAAGTAAACCGGGCAAGATCACCAACGGCGAGATCATCTTCCAGGGCAACGACATCTCCAAGTATTCGTACGAGCAGATGCGCAAGATCAGGGGCAATCGCATATCCATGATCTTCCAGGACCCGATGATGACATTGAACCCGGTTCTGACCATCGGCACCCAGATGATGGAAACCGTCCTGGCCCACATGGATGTATCCAAGAAGGAAGCCGAAGAAATCTGCCTGGACAAACTGAGAAAGGTCTACATTCCTTCCCCGGAAAAACGGTTGGCCCAATACCCTCATGAGTTCTCCGGCGGCATGCGCCAGCGCATAGTCATTGCCATCTCCCTGCTGACCAGCCCGAACCTGATCATCGCAGACGAACCGACCACTGCGCTCGACGTAACCATCCAGGCTGAAATCATGGACCTGCTGCTTGAGTTATGCGAGACCGAAAACATGGGGCTGATCCTGATCACCCATGACCTGGCCGTTGTCTCGGAAGTCACTCAGCGCATCGCGGTTCTTTACGCAGGTAAAGTAGTCGAACTAGGCACAGCCGAACAGATCATCAACAATCCCCAGCACCCATATACCCAGGGGCTTATCAAGGCCCTGCCCCAGATGGCCGGTGGCGCTAAACGGCTCAATCAGATTCCCGGCATGATGCCATCGCTCAGGGACATGCCCACTGGTTGCCCTTTCGAGCCACGTTGTGCAGCAAAACTTGAACGATGCAAGCATGAGATTCCGACCCTCAAAGAGCTTGAAAGCGGGACGCAAGTCGCCTGCTACCAAAGGAACGGAGGGGACAAATAATGAGTGCAATCCTAGAAATACAAGATGTCGACAAGCATTTCGATATCTCCGGTTCCATACTCGACCAGATCAGGTTCACCGGCGGCAAAATCAGCCGTAAGAAAACCGTGGTCAAGGCTGTCAACAACGTCACTCTGGACGTACAGCCTGGAGAGACTCTTAGTATTGTCGGCGAATCCGGTTGCGGCAAGTCCACTCTGGCCCGTACGGTCATGGGACTCTATCAACCCAACAAGGGCAAAATCATCTACCGAGGTGATCGAATCGACAATCTCAGCTCGGTTAAGATGCTCCCATATCGCACTAAGATGCAGATGGTCTTTCAGGACCCATACGCCTCTCTCAATCCGCGCATGACAGTCAGGCAAATCCTTGAAGAACCTGTCAAATTCCACAACCCCGGCCTCTCCCGCGTAGAAGTCAGGGATAAGGTCGCCGAAGTGATGCTTCAGGTTGGTGTTGACCCGGTTTGGGCAACCAACTACCCGCACGAATTCTCCGGCGGTCAGCGGCAGCGCATCTCAATCGCCAGAGCCCTGGTTGTTGATCCTGAATTCATAGCGGCCGATGAACCCATTGCCGCCCTCGACGTATCCATCCAGGCTCAGATCCTGAACCTGCTCATGGATGCCCAGGAAAAACGCGGCCTGACATATCTGTTCATCAGCCACGATCTGAGTGTTGTTGAGCATATCTCAAACCGCGTAGCGGTCATGTATCTCGGCTGTGTCTGTGAGTTGGCAACGGCCAAAGAATTGTTCACCAGCCCGAGACATCCATACACTCAGGCTTTGCTCTCAGCCATCCCGAAACTCGGCGGCAATCCAGGCGGTCACGTCAAGCTCTCCGGTGACGTTCCGACCCCTATCAACCTGCCGACCGGTTGCGTCTTCAATGGCCGATGCCCGCATGCAAACGAACGCTGCACACAGGAAATCCCTGCACAGCGAACGCTGGAATCCGGCACCATCGTTGCCTGTCACGGCGTCGAAGAAGGACGCATCTAACAACTACATGTCGATTACAATAAAAAAAGGGGCAGCCTAGCGGTTGCCCCTTTTTTTATTCTTAATAATTCAAAGCTATTTATATAATCAGGTTCTGCTGTAGCTCATCAATTACCTTTTCCTTGTCCAAAGGCTTGACGATGTAACATGAGGCGTGGGTGTTAAAAAAAGCCTTACTGACGTTGGTGTCGTCAACCAGAGAAGTAATCATGACAAGCTTGAACTGTTGGTGCTCACCAATACTGAGTTCCTTTTCCTTGGCACGCATGGTTTCCGCCGTTTGATGACCATCCATACCGGGCATGAGGATGTCCATCATGACAACGTCATATGGCTCCCCATTGGCATGGGCTTTATTAAAAAGCTCCACTCCCTTCTCACCATCCAAGGCCGAATCGCATTGTGCGAAAGGCGCAAGTACTGCCTGAAGGTAAAGATGTATACTCTCGTCATCATCAACAATCAGAAAACGCACGCAACTCCTCACTTAACCGCCGCTAAACCATATCATTCAATATTAAGCCAGAGTGTACTACATTCCAAGTAGATACACCACACGGTTATAATCGCTAGATATCGACCCCATATTTCTTGATGGCAGCTATGCCACCCTGAATGTTGACAACTTTCGAAAAGCCCTTCTCATCGAGCATGATTTGCGCCTCGTAAGAACGGGCGCCGGTGTTGCAAATAAGCACAACGGCCTTGTCCTTGGGGATTTCATCAAGATGCTCATTAATTTTGCCCTGAGGAATATTGTGCCAATGCTCCGGGTTGCGTTCCACGAACTCACTAGCATCTCCAACCTCCCGGCAATCCAGGAAATGACACTCTCCGGAATCACGCTGATCCCATAACTCCTTGAACCCTTCGGGCCCCACACCACGGTTGATACCGAGGAGCGCATTGTCCGCAAGGTTGGCAAGAGAGTTCAGGATATCCATGGCCGCAGCAAATGGCGGTGAATACGCCATTTCCATATTGGAAAGATCGTCGATGGTCGGCTTGTTTTTCAGAGTGGCGGCAACAGAGTTGATACGCCCAACCATGGCGTCTCCGGAACTACCGAACCCCTGGATACCCAATATCCGGCGAGTCTCTTTTTCCACAACCAACTCAAGGGTCATCAATTCTTTTTCAGGATAGAAATGTGCCCGGTCGAGTTGAATAAGCAGAACACTGATGGCATCAAAACCACTGGCAGCCGCAGCTTCGAGGCTCAAACCAGAACCGGCCAGCGATGTCTCGAAAAGTTTGACAACAAAGGAGCCGACAACACCCTCAAATTTAGTCTCGCCACCAGCCAGATTAGAGCCGATAACGCGGCCCTGGCGGTTGGCCATGGATCCCAAGGGCAGAAAGAACGGATCGCCTGTGATCAGGTGTTTGACAATGGCACAGTCGCCTCCTGAATAGATATCCGGATCATTTGTGCGCATGAACTCATCAACCATGACGCCACCGCGCTCAGCGCAGTCCAGCCCTGCCTCCTCGGCCAGCCAGGAGTTGGGAACAACACCGGCTGCAATAATAACGGCGTCGGCATCAAGGGTGCGTTTATTCGTGACAACACGCTTCACATGTCCATCTTCGCCTTCGATGGCCTGGACGGTTTCGCCGAAATAAAAATCAACACCACTCTCTTCCATATGCTTCTGAGCCATGGTTGCCAGAGTAGGGCTAACCAGCCTGGACATAATCTGATCGGTAATTTCTACAACGGCTGCAGGGATACCCCACATGTCGGCAAATGCCTCGGCCATCTCAAGGCCTATGAAGCCCGCACCGATGATCACGGCGTTGCTCACTTCACCTTTCGAGATACCATCGCGAATACGGGTGGCGTCATCCGGGTTGCAGACATAGCTGACGCCTTCAAGATCCTCGCCCGCCAGATTCAACTTACGGGGAGCCGCACCGGTGGCAATGACCAACTTGTCGTACTCAATGGTCGAAGTTTCACCATTGGTCACATCTTCAACGTGAACCAGCTTCTTCTCGCGGTCGATCTTGGTGGCTTTGGTCAAAGTACGAACATCGACGCCTTTGACCTCTTTGAAAAATTCGGCATCACGCACCATGTGAAAACTAGTGGTACACAATTCGCGGGCATCGGAAACGTCCCCCGAAACATAATAGGGAATACCGCATCCCCCGTAGGAGATGAGCGAGCTCTGATCAATCATGGTTACGGTGGAACCGGGCTCAAGACGCTTGAAACGACATGCGGCCTTGGGGCCAAGGGCCACGCCGCCAATCACTACGATATGCTGAGACATTATTTAAACCTTGCCTAACTCAAGTCCCGCCCGTCCCTCACGGCCGGAAACGTTACTTCAAAAATGTGTCGATACACAGGCCCAACCGCTTGATGCCTTCCTCAATTCGCGCTTCGTCGGAATTGGAGAAGTTGAGGCGCAGGGTGTTCTCACCGGAGTCGTCCACGTAAAACGGCCTGCCGGGGACAAATGCGACCTTGTCCTTGATGGCAAGATCGAACAGGTCCATGGACGAAAAGCCTTCAGGCATCGTCGCCCACAGGAACATGCCGCCCTCAGGCGCGGTGATGGAAACTTCGGCCGGGAAGTACTTTTTGATCATCTCGACCATGCACGCGCGTTGACGGCCATAGCGCTCCTTGATGAGATCGACATGGGACTCAATGTCGTTGGTCTCCAGATAGCGACGCATGATGGCCTGGGCAACTGTGCTGGTATGAAGGTCTGAGGCCTGCTTGGCGATAACGAGCTTGTCGTAGATCGTCTTCTCAGCCACAACCCAGCCGATGCGGAAACCGGGAGCCGCGATCTTGGAAAACGATCCGCACAGGATGCCTGGTTTCTTGCAGAACGAATAGACGCTGGGCATGTCCTCGCCCATAAACCGAAGCTCACCGTAAGGATCGTCTTCGACAAAGAGAACGTCATACTTATCCAGAAGCGCAGCCACAGCTTTGCGTTTTTCCAAAGAGTAACTAACACCCGATGGATTCTGAAAGTTGGGAACAGCGTAGAAACACTTGGCTCCATCCTTGAAAGAAGCTTCCAACTCCTCAAGGTTCGGTCCGTCATCTTCAAGAGAGACGGTTACGAATTCGGGCTCAAAAATTGAAAAGGCCTGGATTGCTCCAAGATAACCGGGGCGCTCAATGACAACTTTGTCGCCCTTATCCAGAAACACCTTGGCGAATATATCCAAAATCTGCTGAGAACCAGTGGTGACCAAAATTGAATTGGGGTCAACTTCAAGTCCACGATTGGCATAACGCTTGGAAATAATAGCGCGAAGGCCGACGTCACCTTCTGTGGTGGAATACTGCAGCGCGGATGAGCCTATTTCGGAAAAAACTTCATGGGAAGCCTTGTCCATTGCTGCCACGGGAAACAGCTCTGGGTTGGGCAAGCCGCCTGCAAACGAAATGATCTCGGGATCAGCGGTAACTTTCAGGATTTCACGAATAAAAGAACGGTGGACAGTGCCCATACGGCGGGCGAATTTATCTGACATTATTGAGTCTCCTTGCGACCACGTGGACATACCCCGAAAAGCCACGGTTCGCAAGACATCTGAGAGGACGTTCACAGAAAGTACAAATGCACTATTTTGATATGAATTTGATTATTATTATGAATATAAATACGGTAATTATATCTATATATTAAACAGGGGAAGTAGCGGTGCTCCTAACAATCAAGAATATCCTGAAAGGGCTAGTATTTATACTTGCCACTACACTTGCCTTAACGGCAACAGCACAGGCCGAGACCTTCACTCTGGCCACAGGCGAATACCCGCCGTACGTCAGTAGCGATGATCCCGATGCCAACCTTGCTACTGAAATAGCTGCAGCGGCGCTTGAAGCAACCGGTCACCAGCTACAACTCCAAATAATGCCTTGGGCTCGGTGCGAAGTTGAAGTTCTCAACAACCGCATAATTGGAACATTCCCCTACTCCAACACCCCTGAACGAAATAAACAATTCATGTTCAGCCAGCCGCTCTACATTGGGGGCGGTGTCTTTTTCTTCAACAAGACTCTCGTTCCAGATTTCAAATATACCAATGATGAAGCTCTTTCGGAGTACAAACTCGGTCTCGTTCGCGGGTACAATTGGAATTCACGATTTCTGGCAGTCAATCCGAATGCAACAGTTCACAATCATCTAGAAACAGCACTCCGGCAACTAAAGGCTGGGCGCATAGAGGTTCTGCCAGAGGGGGAGTATGCGGGCTGGTACACCATCAAAAAGCTTTTCCCAGAGGACTACAGCGAGATTGGACAATGCAAGATTGTCATGAACTCGACCCAAAGCGGGATCATGGTTTCACGAAGCAACCCAAAGGGAATCAAGTTCCTCAAGTTGTTCAACGAAGGCATGACGATCATCGAAAAGAACGGAACCCTCAAAGCTATCAGGGCCAAATACAAAAGTATTTAGCTGGCAAACAACAATTACCCCTTCAAGCACCTGTAATCCAAAAGAATAGGACCGGCTACGAGCCGGTCCCGAGGGGCTAGAAGAGGAGAATGCACTTTCGTGCGTTTTATCTATTCTACACTTGATTGGAGAACTGACCTTCAATCCAAGTGCGGACTTCGTCATTAGGCGGGTATACGCCCTTCAAGTGGCTAATTGAATCCAGAAAACGCTGGCCTATGTTCGTTGGCAAATCAATATCGAGCAGCTCCTGAGCTTCTTCGGAATTTCTTTTGATAAGCATCAGCCTGGGAGTTTCATCCCACGCGTACACCACAAAATATGTGCTTGTATCAGCCTTGCTGGTAACGGGTTGGTGCGCTGCATGCCAGGAATTATTTCCCCACTCAAGGTACATGGTCACAGCAACTTCAGGTGTCATGTTCCAGTCAATGTCCAGATGACGGTAATCATGCAAGCTTCCCATTGTTTCCTCCAAGTTCAGATTCAGCGAAATTTAAATATGTTTCTTTTATTGAATTGAGTTAATGATAACTATTATCGTTTTTGTGTCAATTAAAATATGAAACTTTTTTCGCAACCTAAATTGTGAATTCAAAATGGAAAGTAACGATGGCAGTAGTGAAGGCAAAATGAAAATCTTGGAAAGATGAAAATCACTAGTTCAGACAGGGAAAACAAATTGAAAGAATCGGCACAAACTAAATACCGGGCGAATATGAAGGAAAGACGGGAATTCAATTACACCTATTATACAGGCGTAGAATGGGGAAGGAAGTTGAACAATAAAAAAAGGGGCCATAAAGGCCCCTTATTAATTACTCTTTATCAGGAGACCAACTGGGGTCACGGTACTTGTCGGGATTGTAAAGACGCCAATCAGAACCGTCGTCATACTTCTCATCCGCACCGGGAAAAGGAGTATAGACTTTTTCGTCCTTCTCATCGCTCTTACAACAATCGATATTCTCAAAATATGATCTTTCCATGACAAAACCTCCACGCTAGCATATTTTTGGGCCCCTGCCGAATGAAATTCATGGGGCCGGACGATCATACCGTCCAGCCCCTCTCTGACGGAATTATCTAAACCTGTCAAGCGTCTTATTTAGCAGCTTCCAGGTTGGGTTTAACGTAAAGCTCGCCGCCATGACAGTCATTGATTACCAAGAGCGGGAAATCCTTCACTTTCATGGCGCGAATGGCCTCAGGGCCAAGTTCATCGAAGGCGATTACAGTGGATTCCACAATGGAATTGGACAGCAAAGCACCAGCTCCGCCAGTGGCTCCGAAGTAGACGCCCTTATACTCTTTCATGGCATCCTTTACTTCATCAGAACGCTTACCCTTTCCGATGGAAGCCTTCATGCCCAAGGAGTGAAGACGCGGAGCATAGGTGTCCATGCGATAACTGGTGGTCGGACCGGCAGAACCGATGGGGCGCCCCGGAGGGGCCGGAGAAGGACCGACATAGTAGATTGCAGAACCTTCAAGATCGAACGGCAATTCCTTGCCAGCATCCAGAAGTTCAAACAGCTTCTTGTGAGCTGCGTCGCGTGCGGAATGAATGGTGCCGGTCAGAAAGACTACATCGCCAGCCTTGAGTTGCACAATATCTTCATCAGTCAGAGGGGTATTGAGTTTGTATTCAGCCATTAGAGTACGACCTCCTCATGACGCTGGGAGTGACACTGGACATTGACCGCCAGGGGCAGACTCGCCAGGTGACACGGTTCCATGGTGATTTTGATTCCAAGCACGGTAGTTTTGCCACCCAGCCCCATGGGGCCGATGCCCAGGCTGTTGACAGCTTCTTCCAGTTCTTTTTCCATGGCAGCAACTGCCGGATCAGGATGGGTATCGTCCAATTTGCGCAAAAGCGACTTCTTGGCGATCTTGGCAGCATGCTCGAAAGTTCCGCCAATGCCGATACCGAGAATGGTCGGAGGGCACGGATTTGGACCGGCCTCAGCCACGCGCTCGATGACAAATTTCTTGATACCTTCCCACCCCTGAGCCGGAGCGAGCATGGTCACGCGAGACATATTCTCGGCGCCGCCGCCCTTGGCCATGTAGGAAATCTTCAACTTGTCGCCAGGGACCATATCAAAATGAACTATGGCCGGAGTACCGTCGCCGGTGTTGGCGCGAGACAGCGGATCGCAGGCAGACTTACGAAGGAAACCCTCGTCATACCCCTTGCGCACACCTTCATTGATTAGTTCACGCAGATTACCGCCGACAACTTTGCACTCGTCGCCCGCTTCAACGAAGAAGACGGCCAGACCGCAGTCCTGGCACAGAGGCAATTTTGTCTCCATGGACAAGTCTGCATTCTCCAGCAGTTGGCGCAGTACTTCCTTGGCGGAGTCGGAAGTCTCCTCGGCCATGGCCTGCTCAAATTTATTGCGAACATCCTGGGGAAGCTCGGTATTACCCTTGACGCACATTTTGGCGACTGCTTCGATAATGTCCGCTGCCTGAATCTCTCTCATGGCAACTCCTTGCATCCGGCATTTAGGCCGGACAGAGGCCGCAGTAGCTGCGACCTATTGCATATGATTGGATATTAAAAAGCCGGGAAGAGCAAACGCTCTCCCCGGCCAAATCTAACTATCTCTTGAATATCTTCTTCAAAGACGTGATGCCCATCTTGCGGCGCAGGAAACCGAGCTGGTTCTGCAGCGGCAGATGCTTGGGACAAACGTCTTCACAGGCCAGAAGGCCCATACAACCGAAGATGCCCATGTCGTTACCGACGATCTCATAGTAGTCGTTCTCGGTCCGCTGGTCGCGGGGATCTATGAGGAAACGAGCCACACGATTCAGCGCGGCGGCTCCCATGAAGTCCTCGCGCAGGCGGGCGGTGGCACATGCTGAAACACAGCAGCCGCATTCCACACAACGCTCCAGTTCATAGATCTCAACGGCCTGTTTGTTATCCATCCGCTCTTCAAGAGCAGTCGGATCAAACTCTTTTTCCGTGTGAATCCAGGACTCGGTCTTGGTGTACATCTCGCGGAACCAGGAGCCGGTATCCACCGAGAGGTCGCCAACCAATTTGTAGACCGGCAGCGGCAGCAAGGTGATCTCACCGGGCAGATCCTTGGTCTTGGTATGGCAAGCCAAACCGGGACGACCATTGATGACCATGCCGCAAGCGCCACAAATACCGGCGCGACAGCAGAAGTCGAACTGCAAGGACGGGTCCTGCTCTTCACGGATGCGATTGAGCGCGATGAACAGCGTCATGGAGTCGGTTTCCTCCAGGACGAACTCCTCCATGTGCGGCTCGGACAGTTTGTCCTCGGGATTATACCTGAATATATTGAATTTAAGTAATCTGGACATAGTCTAATCCTTCTTGTCGTCGGCGCTGATGATTTCGGACTTGCCGTAGCCACGGTCTCCCGGAGGAATCTCGACAGCCTCGGTAGCCGCTTCGTATTCCAGAGTCGGCAGAGTGTCGTCCGGCTTCTTCCAGGTAGCCAAGGTACGGTTGAGCCAATCACGGTCATTACGTGCAGCGAAATCCTCGCGATTGTGAGAACCACGGGACTCAGTACGTTGCAGTGCGCCGTAAGCGACCATCAGGGCCATTTTGACCTGACCTTCGAGCTTGAGCGCAACGGCCAGCTCAGGGTTCACACCCTTTCCATCGGAACGCAAGCCGATGTTCCTGGAGCGAACCAGAGTTTCCTGCAATGAAGCGACACAAGTTTCCAGCCCATCCTGGGTACGGAAGATGTTCGCGCCCTTGTTCAGGGCATCCTGCATTGCAGCACGGACCTTGTAGACATTCTCAGAACCATTTGTGCAGTTCACGAGAGCATCTATGCGGGCCTTCTGCTTCTTGACTTCATCGTTGATGAGCGCAGTCTTGAAGGTAGTTTCGCATCCTTCAAGGTACTCGGCGATCTTCTTACCAACGATACCACCGGCAACGACTGTCTCGGCCAGGGAGTTACCACCCAGGCGGTTGAAGCCGTGCATATCCCAACAAGCGGCTTCGCCAGCTGAGAACAGCCCTTTCAAGCCGTAAGCTGCACCGTCTTTATTGGTACGCACGCCACCCATGGAATAGTGCTGGGTGGGACGAACCGGGATAAGCTGATGAATCGGGTCGACGCCCAGGAAGGAAGTACAGATTTCGTACACTTCGCGGAGCTTGCCGGTGATGTGTTCTTCGCCCAGGTGGCGAATGTCGAGCCAGAGGTGTTCGCCGTACGGGCTCTTTACGCCGTGACCTTCACGCATGTGATGGGTCATCCAACGGGAGACTACATCGCGGGAAGCCAGCTCGGCACTCGTCGGCTCATATTCGTGCATGAAACGTTTTTCATTGACGTCCAAAAGCGTTCCACCGTCGCCGCGACAACCCTCAGTAACGAGAATGTCGGTGGGGACAATACCGGTGGGATGGAACTGAACAGCTTCCATATTACCCATGGGAACCACACCGGACTCAACACACATGGTGTGCGCGCCGCCGTCACAAATAACGGCATTGGTGGTGTTCGGGTAAATACGCCCGAAACCGCCGGATGCGATCATGGTCGCCTTGGACAGATATGTGGTCAGTTCGCCAGTGCGCAGGCAACGGGCGATGACACCGTAGCAGGTATCGCCGTCCTGAATCATGGCAATGGCTTCGGTCTTGTCATGGACTTCGACGCCAACCTCGGCGCAACGGTTGTCCATGGTACACATGACCGCGTGACCTGTACCATCAGAAGTATAGCAGGTACGCCATTTGGCAGTACCACCGAAGGAACGGGCCGTGATCAACCCTTCTTTCTCTTCCTTCTCAATCTTTTCAAATTGTTTGCCACCCTTATAGTAAATGGACTTGCCCGGAACAACGCGGTTCCAGGGCACACCCCATTGGGCAAGACGACGCATCTCGATGGGAGCGGCGTCAGCAAACATCCTGGCAACTTCCTGATCACAACCCCAGTCGGAGCCTTTGACGGTATCAGCGAAGTGGACGTCCGGACAATCGCCTTCACCCATGACGCTGTTGCCCAGGGAGGCCTGCATGCCACCCTGCGCTGCGGAGGAGTGAGAACGACGAGCCGGAACCAGGCTCAGGCATATGGCGGAGAAACCGGCGTCGGCTGCTTCAACGGCAGCACGCTCGCCCGCAAGACCCGCGCCGACAACAAGTAAATCGGTGTAGATAGTCTGCATGGTTATTCTCCGTTAGTTAACGCTCAGGAACCAGAAGCGGACCAGAGTGATCAAGCCGATGGTGATGAATCCGTAAGTGATCAGATTCTCAGTCTTCTTGAATTTGGAACGATCCTCGGACTTCACAAAGCCCCACTTCACGGCGATACGGTACAGCCCGATACCAACGTGCAGTTCGGCCAGAGGAAGGAGGATCAGATAAAAAGCGGTCCAGAAACCACCCTGAATACGGGCAGCAGACTTGACGGCGGTGATGGGCAAATCGGTCAGCACAACCCAGATATGGATGGAACCCATAATAAGGATAATCATCGCTGAAACGGCCTGAACAACCCACATCCAGGTGTCGCCATGACGCATCATCTTGGCGTGCTGCCAGATGGTCTTCTGACCATCGAAACGGAAGGGTATCTTCCGTGCGGCAAGCACAAAATGGGTCAGGAAAACAAGAAAGATAAGCGGACCGCCGACCTGGGCCATGCCAGTGGCTTCAAAGAAATGGGCAATGGCGTTCATGACACCAGGACTGATGACGACACTGGAAACCAGCAACATGTGGCACCACATGAACAATATCAGGCTAGCGCCGGACAGCATCTGGAGCCAATCCATTGCGCCATCCCACTTACCGGATTTGCCAGCAGGTGCGTAACTGATGGACATTCAATTCCTCCGTTTGGTTAAACACAGAAGTTCCTCGACAAGTAACTCAAAATTCCTATGCCTCTCAAAGCTTATTTGTCAACGCCTCCACCGAAGGCTAGAGACAGGAAACCCCTGATTAACAAGGGTTAAGATACCCGTAAGCCCCCTTGATTGCACGGTCAAACAATGATCGACCAATCAACAAAATAAATTTCACTTTTTTTCAATTTTTTCTACATAAGCCGTCAAAATACACAAAACGCCTGTTTGAAGCATTAAAACCGGCCTCTTGATACTTTATAGGTTTCAATTTCCAGGCTGCTCGGTTAGGTTTGCCGCTGCTCTGGCCCATTATGTGGCCAATTTCGACTTGCCTGCTTGAAATTCGGAATTATCTACAGTGAACAAACCAAGGAATAGCACATTGCTCGATTCGTTGACATATAGTTGCGATCATTACGGAGAAAAGACATGTTCCGAACATTATTATTGTTGGGAGGGATGCTCATGCTCCTTACCAGCTGCCAGACTCATATGAACAAAAAGAATACTACAGACATCACCCCTGCTGCCCTTCCTTCACTGGCCGAAGCCGCCAAGGGAGAAACACATATAGTCAAACTAAAAAATGGCCTGACCGTTCTCATAAAGGAAGACGACCGCTTTCCGCTGGTCAATGTCCGCCTCTATGTACATGCAGGAAGCGCATACGAAACACCCAAGATCGCAGGCATCAGCCACGTTCTTGAGCACATGGTCTTCAAAGGCACTGAAAAACGAGGCCCCGGTGAGACGGCCCGCGAGATCGAATCCGTAGGCGGCAGCATGAACGCGGCCACCAGCTTCGACTATACTGTCTATTATGTAGAAGTCCCGGAAGACAAATGGACTCTCGGACTCGACGTGGTCACGGATATGGCCTTCAAGCCTACCATAGACCCCGATGAACTTGAGAGCGAAAAGAAAGTCGTACTGGAAGAACTTGAACGCGGTGAAGATACGCCCGGCAACAAGCTTTTCAAGACCCTGCAAGGCATGGTCTGGAACGGTACCAGCTATGAATGGCCCATTATTGGCACTCGCGAGACCGTGTCCTCATTTACGCAGAAAGACATCCGCGACTACATTGCCAACTTCTACCAGCCTCAGTCCATGCTGCTGGTCGTTGTAGGCAAGGTCGATCCGGATCAGGTTCTGGCAGAAGCTGAAAAGCTGCTCGGCTCTCTTGAAAATACCCAGCCCGTCACACCACCCGAAACCATTTCCGTACCCAAGACCGGCGCAGGTCCCCGCGTGGTCAAACTGACCGGCAATTGGAACAAGGTATACATGGGCGCAGCCTTCCCCATCCCGCACGGCTCTTCCGCCAAGATCGCTGGATTGGAATTACTCTCCCACCTGATGGGTGGCGACGACACATCCACTCTCTACCGAAAATTCAAATACGAAAAACGACTGGTTGATGACATCTCAGTCTCTCCGCTCTCTCTGGAGCGCGGCGGGATGATGTATATTCACGCCACCCTTGATGTGGACAAGGTCGAAGAGTTCTGGACCGAACTCATGATCGAGCTTGCCTCCTTCGATCCTGCCAATTTCACAGACCGCGAAATCGAGCGTGCCCGTCTGAATATTGAGGACTCCCTGTTCCTGACCAAGGAAACATTGTCCGGTGTGGCCAGCAAGCTCGGATACTTCCAGTTCTTCGAGAACGGCGAACAGGCGGAAAAGAACTACCTGTTCTCACTGAGCCAGGTAAACCGGGAAGAGATGAAGACCCTGTACGAGGAATTCATCCGTCCCGACCAACTTGCTTTGAGCGTGCTTGTCCCCGAGGACAACGGAGTTTCCGAGGAGAACCTCACGGCCATCACTGAAGCGAAATGGCCAGTGCAAAGCAATATTATTAAAAAGAAGATCGTTTCCGAAACAGCAAAAGACACGGAAATTGAATTGTCCGGCGGTAGCAAACTTGTGCTCCTGCCCGACGAGACTCTGCCATACACCGCCATCAGTGTGTACTGGACCGGCGGTGACGGCGAACTCACACCGGATCAGCAGGGCTTAGCCGCTTTGACAGCCAAGGCGCTCACGCGCGGCACCATGAAGATGTCGGCCACGGAGATTCAGGATTTCCTGTCCGATCACGCTGCGAGTATCGGCTCCAATGCTGGCCGCAACGTCTTTGCCCTGGAATCCAAATTCCCCACCCGGTTTACGGACCAGATACTGCCACTTATGCGCGACACGTTGACCTCGCCCGCTTTTGACAAGGAGGAGATCAAACGCGCTAAGCAGGATCAGGTGGCTGGAATCAAACGCCGTGAAGACCGCCCGATGGGTCTTGCCTTCCGCCACCTCTTCCCATTCCTGTACAAGACCGGGCCTTATGCCCTGCTCCATCAGGGGACTCCGGAGGAAGTGGAAACTCTCTCCTCATCCGACATCATGCGTTTCTGGGGCAGGCAGTCCATGCAGCCGTTCACCATCGCCGTCTGTGGCCAGTTCGACAAGGACGTAATTGAAGCGTTTGCCGCCGACCTTGCAGAGACCTTGACCGCCCCCGGCACCCAGTATCAGTTCACCACACCAGAGTGGAACACCGAACGTGAAACAACTCTGCACCTGCCAGATCGCAATCAGTCGCACTTGCTGATGGTCTTCCCCACTCCGGGCAAGACTGACCTCGAGGCATCTGCCGATCTGGAGCTGCTGAAAGCGGCCCTATCCGGCCAATCCGGCCTGCTCTTCCGCGACCTGCGCGATAAGCAGGGACTCGCCTACACGGTCACCTCCCTGCTGTGGCAAAGCCGCAACACCGGGTTCATCGCCCTGTACATCGGCACCAGTCCGGACAAGGTTGACCAATCCCTTGAAGGCTTCAAAACGGTCCTGGCTAACCTGACCAAGAACCCACTTCCCGAAGAGGAATTGGAACGAGCCCGAAACATCCTGGTCGGAGATTACTATCAGGATCACCAGTCACTATTATCTCGTAGTCGTCAGGCAGCAAGTCTCATAACCCGAGGTTTTGAACGGGACTATGAACAAAAAATCATTGATACGGCCAAGGCTGCGACACCCGAAAAAATCCAGGCACTAGTCAAGAAGTTCATGGACCCGGACAAAGCATACATCATGAAAGTCACTCCATAAGGCAAAACAGAAGGGGGAAGCCGAAACCGGTTTCCCCCTTCTTTATTAATACATACAAATTATCAGGAAGTGACGACCTGGTCGCGCCCTTGCTTCTTAGCCTTTTCAAGATTCTTTGTCGCCTGGGACAAAACCTCTTCCAGATTGATGCAACACAGCCCACCTCCTAGTCCTTTGGAACTCAATGCAGCAGCCCCCACACTAGCCGTGCAACCAGCTCCACCATGACTGCACGCATTGATCGTCTTGCGGATCTTCTCGGCCACATCACCCAAACTGCCTTCTTCCAATGCATAAAAAAGTACTACAAACTCTTCACCGCCAAACCGGGCGACGAGATCCGATGAGCGCACCACCTGCCGTAGCGCGAGCCCGATATTCTTGAGAAGCGAATCTCCGGCATCGTGACCACGCACCGCATTGTACCCTTTGTAATCGTCCATATCTGCCAGAATAAGTCCGATATCCTTATCATCACGTCGTGCCAGATCCATAAATGGCTCAGCCGCACTAAAGAAACCACGCCGATTCATCAATCCAGTCAACGCATCAGCATTTATAGTTTTGGCGAGCCGTCTATTTTCCATCCACAGAGTCTTCAGGGTATCACCCAATAGTTCCATTTCCGGCACTTCCCCACAAAAACGACCCAATGCTGCGATCAAACCATTGATATGAGATGCATAAGTTTCACCGGAATGCATGACTTCAGCTATAGGCCTTAGTTCACGTACATAGCTGAAGAAAGACTCGAACACTGGGTGCAAGAGATAGTATTCAAGCCTCAAGGCTATAGTGAATGAATCTTTGGCTGAAAGTCCATGGGCTAGAGTTTTTTCAAGACTTTGTGCCCGTTCGAAATTGTGCTCCAAATCTTCTATAACTTTGGCTGGTTCGTCGAACACTTCGGGAATCATCCCTTCTTCAGCCAATGGAATAAGCTTATCCCAAAAAATCATGTGATGGACTTCCTGAGTTGCCATTTCTCCCCAGTACGCAGACAACTCTGGCTCAACAACGAAAGAAGACAGCGTCGAATAAATTCGGGCAGCCATGGTATCCATGTCACGGCACAGATGAAATATTCTAAGCAACCTATCGATTCCCATACGATTCCTTTAAAGCTCAGCAAGAATAGTATTCAAATCTCTTACTGTACAGCGTACCTGATTTTTCCCGGCATTGTCTTCTGAAAATACACAAAGATGATAGATTTGCGAAAAAGCACTTGACGGCTGCTAGACGACCGGTCTATTTGTTTTCACGAGAACAATATGAGTGAAGAAACCAAACAACGCATAATCAAGGCCGGGGCGGAGCTTATTCACCAGCGCGGCTACAACAACACAGGTCTCAAGGATATCCTGAAGGCTGCCGACGTGCCTAAGGGGTCGTTTTATTTCTATTTCGACAACAAAGAAGCCTTTGGAATCGAAATGGTGGATTATTACGCGGACAACTTTCGCGAAACACACAGGGCAACACTCAGGGATACGAGCAGACCTCCCCTTGAGCGATTCCGTGCTTTTTTTGATGCATCCCACGCCTACTTTGAATCCCACGGCTTCACTCGGGGATGTCCCATAGGAAACCTGGCTCAAGAAATGGGCGACCTGAGTGAACCTTTTCGTGCAAAACTCAACCAGGCCATGGATGGGTTAACTGCCGCGTTCATGTATATTCTGAAAGAGGCGCAAAAAGCTGGTGAGATTCCTGCCGACTTGAATATACGTGAGACAGCCATCTTTATTGTCGGCGCCTATCATGGTGCCATAGTGCGGATGAAAGTGACCAAAACCGCCGAGCCCCTCAACCTCTGTTACAAATTCATTTTCGATAGATTATTAAAGTAGTCACCGTGCCAGCTGATCTGGTGTGGTGTTTTTATGTAACCAATTAATAGACGACCGGTCTATTACAACCTCAATCCTAGGAGAATCACATGTTCATGATCGATTACGTCACGCCGAAAAAAGCAGAAGGCTCCATTGAAAAGATTTACTCCTTCTTCCCTGAAGGAATCCCTGTCCCTGACTCTTTGCAGCTTTATAGTGCAAGCCCTCGCTATCTCGAACGACAGTGGGCAGCAGTAGGCGACCTCATGGCGGATGACGCATATGACCAAGGCCTGCTCGCCGCCCTCCGATACATTGGTGCATCTACAGCTTGTTTCGGTTACTGCTCCCAATTCAACAAACAGATGCTCAATTCCATGGGGTTGACCGAGGAAGAAGTTGATGCTCTTGCAACCAATCCGTCAGCGGCTTTTGAAGAAAAGGACGCCGCATTGATCACCTTTGTGGCCAAATCCACAGCCAATCCAGATGATGTAACCCAAGCGGATATTGAAGCTGTCAGAAACCAGGGCTGGACAGACCAGCAGGTCTTCGAAACCACTGCCTATGCAGCTCAAATGGCGACAGTCGGCATCGTCTTCCGTACATTTTCTAATAAATAACCAACACCAAAAGGCCGGGGTCAGTGATTCCGGCCTTTTATTCCTTTCACTTCACACTCTTTTCATCCCCGGGCTTGCCCAACTGCCCTACAGTACGTTACAAATCTTCAACGCAGTTGAATTCATACAAACCGAGGATATATCGCATGTCTCTATTTTTCGGATCGCCTACCAAGCAGGGATCTCCCAAGGAAGATATCAAAACCGATCATCGCCTGACCCTGGCCAAGGACATGTACATGGCCGGGAAAATAAAGATCATGACCACAGAAACTGTCCCGGGGCGGGAGATCCAGTCCGCCTTCGGCCTCATAGTCTGTCGCAGCTACATCTTTGACAATGCCTTCTATGGCCTCATGGCCCAGGCAGTAGATGTCAACGCCGACGCCATCATCGGCTACCGCGAGACCATCTCCTTTCACCCGGAAGGTGACAAATACTATTCCTGCTACGGCACTGCTGTCCGGATGAAGAAAATCAAATAATCCAAACAATAGAACACAAAAAGCCCGGCTTCAGTCATTTTCTGAAGCCGGGCTTTTTGTGTAAATTCAAACAAATTTAATCTCGAACACCCAATCTACGATCCAACAGCAACAAATCGGCTATGGTCATGGCCATCATGGCCTTGAGAACTGGATTGATACGCGGAATGGCCGCGATGTCATGCCGTCCGCCGATGGTGATAGTGGTGGCGTCGCCGGTGGTGGTGACTGTGTCCTGTGGTTTGGATATGGACGGAATAGGTTTGATGTAGGCGCGTGCCACAATATCCTGCCCGGATGAAATACCACCAAGGATACCACCCGCATTATTTGAGGAGAAGCCATCAGGACCGATGGGATCATTGTTCTCGCTGCCTAGTGACCTGGCAGCCTGAGCACCAGAGCCTATTTCCACACCTTTCACAGCCCCTACAGACATGAGGGCGTGTGCCAGTTTGGCGTCAATCTTGTCGAAGACCGGCTCGCCCAGTCCGGCAGGTACAGAAGTGGCGCGCACTTCAACCACGCCACCCAGAGTATCTCCCTGAGATTTCACTTCCTTGATGCGCTCTTCCCATTTGGCCGGAGCATCTGGATCGGGACTGAAATACGGACGATTCTGCGCCCCTTCAAAGTCAAGAGAGCCAACCGGAATACCACCTAGTTCCACGGTATAAGCGAAGATAGAAATCCCTTCGGCCCGGAGCAGTTCCTGAGCAATGGCTCCACCCGCCACGCGGGAGACAGTCTCTCGCCCGGAGGAACGTCCGCCTCCGCGATAATCGCGGAATCCGAACTTGGCGTTGAAAGTAAAATCGGCATGACCGGGACGAAACACGTCCTTTATCTTGGAGTAATCATTGGAGCGATGATCTGTATTCTCGATGTAGAATCCGATAGGTGTGCCAGTCGTAACGCCCTCGAAAACACCGGACTGGATTTTCACCTGATCAGCTTCCTTGCGCGCCGTAGAAGCAAGACCACCTTGTCCAGGCTTGCGGCGATCCAGTTCAAGCTGAATCATACTCTCATCGAGGGGAATACCGGCAGGGCAGCCATCTATGACGCCCCCCAGGCCGGGGCCGTGGGATTCGCCGAAAGTCGTCAGCCGAAAGAGATTGCCGAAACTGCTGCCACTCATGATAACTCCCTAGAAATTTTCTATCTTCATAACATTCTCTGTCTTACCGAGAAGAACGAGAACATCGCCCTCCTCAAATTCCCTGTCCGCCTCAGGCACGAAGCTGAAAGCATCCGCTCCGGCATGACGGTAGGCGATGACCTGAACATGATACGTATTGGTCAAATTCAATTCGCGCAAGGTCTTTCCGACCCACTCCTGTACCAGAATCTCACGCGTTACCACATCTTTGCCAAGGCCGAGATAATCATGAAGGCCCGGAACTGCGATCCTATGAGCCAGTTGTAAAGCAACATATTCCTCCGGGAAAACCACGAACGGAACACCTAACTTGTAGAGCACCCGCTCATGGGCCTGACTGATGGCCTTGACCCACACCTTCTCCACGCCCAAAGTCTGAAGATTGAGCACTACAAGGATACTCGCTTCCATGGAATCGCCTGTGGACACGATAACCTGATCAAGGTCTTTGAACCCGATCTGCTCGAGTGCCTTCTCATCCGTGGCGTCTACTTGGTAGACCTGAGACAAGGAATCCTGCGCCTTGCGGACTTGATCTCTGTCTCTGTCCACACCCACCACATCATGTCCGAGCTCTGCCAGGGCCGAAGCCAGGGCAAAACCAAACTTGCCAAGACCGATGACTCCAATTTCCAGTTTCTTCGACATAGCTTCTTATCCTCAGGACTATCCGAGCGGTAAATCCGCTGTTGGGACTTGGTAACGTCGTTCCGTCTGCCAACTGTGCAGAGCGGACAAAAGCCAGACAGGCCCGAGCCTGCCAACGAACATAAGTATACTTATCATCATTTTTTCAGCGCCATTAAGTTGCGAAGTCAGCCCCGTCGATAAACCAACGGTCCCAAATGCGGATACGACCTCAAACATGTTTATCATGAACTTCTCGCGTCCCATAAGATACGACGTCCCAACACTTTCAAGCGAAGTCAGCACCATAGTTCCCACACCAACCAGGAGCATGGTCATGGTGACAAGAGAAATAACCTTATTCAAAGATCCCTGACTCAGAGCGAAGCGCCCTAACTGGACCTGTTCACGACCACGGAATTGCGCAGCCACAAAACCACACAGAGCACGAAAGGTAGTCGTCTTGATACCACCCGCGCACGATCCAGGAGAACCACCGATGAGCATGAGTACCATCATGAATGCCAGCGAGACATTGGTCATTGATCCAATATCCACAGTATTGAACCCGGCGGTTCGGCAAGTAACCGATTGGAAAAGGGACGTAAGAACTCGCTCGCCAAGGCTTTCGGGCGCATTGTTCGCCACCCCCTCGGCGACAAAAATAACTACCGCCCCCACAACAACGAGGAATAGCGAAGTCTTCAAGACAATAGATGTATGCCAACTCAACAGATGCGCACCCTTTCGCACCGGTTCACGACGCAATGCCACACGTTTTATAAGAGATGCACATTCGTTAAGTACGAAGAAACCGAGTCCCCCGGCTGTGATCAGGATCATGAAAATCACGTTAATTCCGACATCTCCTTTCCACTGAGATAAGCTGTCCGGATAGAGAGAGAATCCGGCGTTGCAAAACGCTGAGATGGAATGGAAAATGGCGGAATAGGGAGAGAATCCGATCGGGTCCATCAACCACAAGCACAAGGCGCCCAAGGCTTCGAGTATAAATGTCCCAACAACCACACGGGACACAAATTTGATAAGGCTGAAGGATGGATCACGCAGCAAACTCTGCCCCACTGCAATGCGATCATTGAGCGACACTCGATTGCCAAGCAGATAAATTATCAATGTGGAAAAAGTCATGATACCCAACCCGCCGAGTTGGATAAGCAAGAGAATGACACCCTGCCCCATGGCCGAAAAATAGCTACCAGTATCAACCACTGCCAATCCGGTGACACACATGGCTGAAGTCGCGGTAAACAAGGCATCCAGCACTGACAACTGACCACCGGGATGACTCGCATCGCCAAACAGCAGGAGTGTACCTATCAGGATAGCCCCTGCAAAGAACCAGACAGGCATCCAATATGGCGACATGAATTTGATACGCATAATTCAGCCTTAGTCAGTCCCTGATTAAGTCTGCTATTTATACCGAGCGTGACACTCGGTTTTCATGTGATTGAGGTCATCTATCAGCAACCGCAGCCGGGCCATGTCTTTTTCCGCATAGGCTTCAGCAAAATCGTCACACGCTTCCACAAAGCGGGGGTAATGATCGTCCCCTTTACCGGGATATGCCGCTATGGCTCGCCCTCCCTCCAGAAATGAATCAACAGCATCGGCAGGCGGCAGCGCATCCTGATGGATGGCTTTGAAAATCGCCTTGAAGCTCTCTTTCAGCCCCTTCTTGAGCGGCTTGTAGGGAGCTTGTCCGTCCCTGGGAGTTTTTGATTTCGGAGCCACTTTGGGTTCATTCTTACTGACCGGATCAGCATAGTTCCGCATCTTGATGCGAACATATGCCTGTTCACCAGACATCTTGAGTGACAGCCCCACTTTATCAAAAGATGCCAGCTTGAAGTCACTACCGGGCGAGTCATTTCCATCCAGATTAGCGGCTAACTCACGGAGATAATCAGCCAATTCTTCTCTTTTCAGGGTGCGTTCGATTTTCGTCTTGTATCCAGCCATAATATTGTACTCCGCTCGCTAACTGTTTTCGTGCGAACTCACTCATCTTGCTTGCCCGCCTATTCTACAGGCCGCATGGGGGAAAAAGTCAAGAATATTCAGGAAAGTCGATCAATCTCGGTTACGGCATACTCCACAACTTCATCAAGCCCGGCCTGAGGAAGCACAAGATCAGCACATCCTTCATAAAGGGGAGCACGTTCGGTCAAGATCTCCCGCACTTCCTCAACAATGGACTTGCCCGTCAAAGAAGGCCGCTGGGCCTCATTAGGATCACTCATGAGACGACGGGCCAACTCCTCGGGATCTGTATTGAGATAGAGCGTTATACCGGTTTTCAACACCGCCCGATTTTCTTCACGCAGGACGATACCACCGCCGCAACCGACCACGCGAACACCTGCACCGGCTTCTCTCTCCAATGTCTCGGTTTCACGATCCCTGAATGCATCCCAGCCGTTTTGCTCAACGTACTCGGATATCTCCATCCCCACAGATTCGACCAAGGCATGATCGGTGTCGACGAAATCGAGCCCGAGGCGGTCTGCCAGTCCTCGACCAACGCTGGTCTTGCCGCAGGCACGAGGCCCTATCAAAAAAATATTCCGTTTCAATTGCATGACCTGACCGTAGTTGAAAAATCATACATCTTCAATGCCTGATGTTCCTTCATAGCTTTGCAATTACGTGAATACTTGGTAGATTCCGTTCAATACTAAGAACTCAAAGCAAGGGATTAGATATGAAAACCGCCATTTTCGGATTCTCAGGTTCCGGCAAGACCGACCTCTTCGCAGCTCTGGCCGGACCGGCTGCAGTGGCTGCAGGCAACCGCGCCATGGTCAAGGTTCCTGACGCACGCCTCGACCCGCTCATCGCACTTTTTGCCCCGAAGAAGATCACCTACAGCGAGATCGAATACCTTGACATCCCCGGTGGTGGCGGCAAGGGCACGGGCCTTGGAGAACGTGTCCTCAACGAAGTTCGCCCATACGACTGTCTCATAGGTGTCCTCGATGCCTTTTCCGGCATGAATGACCCCAAACAACAATGGCAGGCAATCGAAGCGGATATGATGGTCACGGATATGGCTGTCATTGAAAAAAGGCTGGAAAAACTTGCTGCCGACGGAAAGAAAAACAAGGCACTCGTGGACCCCAAAGAAGAAGCGGCTCTAACCCAGGCTTTGGCGATACTCGAAAACGAACAACCTCTAAGAACAAACGACGAGGTAGCCGACTTACCCGAACTCAAGGGCTACAAGTTTTTAACTGCCAGACCTGTTCTCTACGCATGGAACTGCCCGGAAGGTGAAGAAGAGAACGTGGACCTCCCCGAAGACACTCCCGGCATGACGCACATTGCCGTCTCCGCCAAACTTGAACGAGAACTGGCCGAGATCGATGATCCTGAAGAAAAGGCCATGTTTCTGGAAGACCTCGGCATCACCGAGTCCGCTCTGGACAAGGTAATTGCCAAGACTTACCACCTCCTCGGACTTATTTCATACCTCACTGCGGGCGAAGACGAATGCCGCACCTGGCCCTTACGCGAAGGCTCCACCGCACCACAGGCTGCAGCCGTCATCCACACTGACTTTGAAAAAGGATTCATCCGAGCCGAAGTAATTGGCTACGACGACTTCATGGAATTAGGTGATTTCAAGGCGGTCAAGGATGCGGGCAAAGCCCGACTTGAAGGCAAGGAATACATAGTCCAGGACGGTGATATCATCGAATTCCGCTTTAACGTGTAATTCCATACGACACAAAAAGGCCGTCTCTAAAGAGACGGCCTTTCCTTTTTCAGACTCCATAAACCTACCTGACGTTCTCAGCCCACCCTTTCTCCAGAGCTTCCAGATATTCAGCCGCGATCTCGGGCAAAGCAACTTTTGTAAGATCATCAGGTCCAAGCGAGTCGCCCAATTCCACGGCAGCAAAGCCATCCCATTGTTCCTTGGTCAGCGTATCGAGATTGATCGCCGGATAATCACCCCAGTTGGCTGGTTGGAACTTTGAATACTGTGCTTCTGGAGACAACAGAAAGTTTGCCACGACCATAGCCCCGGCCTTATTGGGTGCGCTTTCTGGTATGGCAGTAAAATGTAGATTGTATACGGCCCCATCGTTCATGACATACGTCCGCGCTGTCTTGGGAAAAATCCCTGCCAGCTTTTTGGACTGGGCATGAAGTGGACCATATGACATGCCCAGATCAATCTCTCCTGCCACGAAGAGTTCATCCATTTCTACCGTATCCTGGGGATACGCCTCGCCATTTCGCCAAAGGTAGGGCTTCATTTCGTTGAGATAAGCCCAGACCTTGGGAGACTGCTTCTCAAAAAGTTTCTGATTCCAGCCAGCCAAATACATCCCGGGGCCACCGGTCGCGGCATAAAAGGCCTGTCGAACAAAGGCCGAACCAGTGAAATCAGGAGGCATAGGATAGGTAAATCTGCCAGGATTGGCCTTGGCCCATGCGAGCAGATCATTGAAATTCATGGGCGGCTTACTCATCCGCGCACTGTCGTACTCGAATACGAATTGCGTCCAACCGAACGGGGCCTCATACCCCTTCACCGGATACCCGAAATCGTATGCAACCAAACCCTTGTTCACATGCTTGACGAAGTTTGGAAGTTTTTCCGCAAACGGCCCAAATAGAATACCTGACTCCCGAGCCGTCTTGAAATTTTCGCCATTGATCCACAACAGATCGACGCCGCCAACATTTTTGCCTGTCCCTTTTTCCGCCACCAGCTTGGCGACAGTCACTTCGATCCTCAGGGGGACCCTGACAAGCGTAATTCCGTATCGCTTCTTGACCTCTTCGGCCACATAAGTATCGACCCACTCATTGATGGAAGTCTGACCGCCATACATGTAGAAATTGACTGTACTCCCCTTGGCCTCGGCCGCAATCCTGCTCCAGCTCTCACTAAGAAGATCAGAATCCCCATCCCCACTACCAGAGCACCCTGCAAGCAACGACACAAGCGCAACAACGATCAAAAAACGTTTCATACCCCTTCCCCTGAATATGGTCGTCCCCTACTTCACATCCCCCAAAGCCACACAATTCCAAATCTTGGCCCGAAGCATTGTCGACTTCTCAAAAAGCGTGGCCCGCGAAACCACTTCCTGTACCGAAATATCCAACCCGGTTGCGTTGATATAAACTTCTGCAAACCGGCTTTTCTCTTCTTCATCACGACAATATCCGAATTCTCCGACAAGACATGCCTGCGCAAAAAACTGCCCGATATCCACGTAGCGACTGGCGATTACGCCAGATTCCCAATCGACCAGTTTACCGATCTTGTTCTCACCTTCATCATCAATTAAGAAATCGCTTGAACACGCTATACCGTTTACAATGACTGGTGATTCCTTCTCTGACAACCTCTCAACTTCTCCAGCCAATGCTGTAAGCTCATCGATGCAGTCGCAAAGCTTTTCCTTGATGTCATCTCCATGAGCAGTATCAAAATGATCGCCAAGTCCCCGGCACTCTCGGGCATAATCCCATACCGGATTCTTCTGCACAATCAGGCGCGTATCGACAGGAACAGAATGAATTTTTGCAAGCACTTCGGCAGCAATAGCCCAATCTACGCTGTAATTAAGCGGACGACCTTCAAGGTATTCCATGAGCATCACACCATTACCCAACCCCTCTCCGGGGTTGGCATCACAATAGAATGGACGAGGAGTGACGCCTGAACGCCTCACTGCCTGCAAAACGGCAAATTCATATTCAATCTGATCCGTCAAACCCAATCGACTGGAATGGTTGATGCGAAACAGATATTTTGTCTCGCCATACAGTTCAGATGCAGTGATCAGATAGTTGGTGTTGTTTTCCCCAGATGCAAGAAGAGACACTTCCTCCTCCACATCTTCAAGAACAACCCAACCTTTGCCATTCAGATAGTCGAATATTAGCTGCGATACATCCATAATTACCCTGATATCAGAAAGTTACCCTACCGAGCAAACCGACAAGTTTTTTTCCTTGCCATAAGTGCAAGTAGTAATTATTATCCACGCATGAGCAATACAAATAAGACTACCCAAGAGCGTGAAGTTGCCATCGAGCTGGGCGATTGCCGCTCCTGCCAGGGCTGTGTAGAAATGAATCCTGACATCTTTGAATGGGATGAAGTACTGGATATGCCTTTCGTCTGCCGTTCGAAGGTAACCGAAGAAGAAGTTCGGGACATCGTCAATTGCTGCCCAGAGCAATGCATTGTCTTTGTGGATTGTTAGCAGATTACTAAAATCGCTTATGTCTTTTTGAGCTTAGGCGGTAATGTGCAAGACTCACTGCAACATGTTCCGTACAAAAAACCGCAATAAGTGTGAAATACACGCGTCTGCTTCTCCCGCTGCTCGGCGGTGAGAGGCTTGACGTCGGCCTCCTTCACCATATTCAGAAGATCTTCCCAATCCGGCAAAGCATTCATGCTGTGAGCCACCACATCACCGGTCCCGACGTCCATAAGGGAAGCATTCATCGTATCCGTGACCAGCGCGTATGCCACTGGCCCGCCTTCAATGAGTCGTCCGGCACAGACGGTCTCACGCTCATAGGTGCCAACTTCTCCTGAACAGAATAAAACAACGAAAATGGGCTTGTTCGCCTCATCATAGACCACGTAATCGAGCGGACGTTCAAAATCCTCACCGTCCACACAATAGGTCAGCTTGACCTTGGCCTTGATCCGTTCCTTGGGATACCCTTTCTCTTCAACGAGCAGCTTGGCAAGAGCCTGACGAAACTCCTCGAAAGTAGTTTCGTCAATTTCTTCTCCGGTCAGGTAATCCCTAAGCGTTCCACCCAGACTTGTTTCATGCATGGCACACCTTCCATTTATCACTCCAATCTACGCTTTAGGCACAGCCGCGTCTACCCGTGTATGCCCAGTACGTAAGGCACGCCGACACCAAGAAGGACGCCAAGGTAGATGAGACCAAAGACAAGGCCGAGGACCCAGAATGCCTTTCGACTGATATAACCACTACCGTAGTAGATCGGGCTGGGACCGGTTGCGAACGGTGTGATGATACCCATGATGCCCAAGGTGAAGCACAGGAGCATGGCCAAACCCTTGATCGGCATGTCAGGAACCGCCACAGCCGCAGCCAGAAATACTGGCAGCAATGCCGTGACATGCGCTGTAATACTGGCAAACAGATAGTGCGACAGGAAGAACAGTGCGACCAGTGAGATGATGATTGTCATTACCGGCAGCCCTTCAAGCATCAACGCAACGTTGGCTGCAAACCAGTTGAGGAATCCAGTTTTCTCAAGCCCGCCCGCAAGGGTAACCAATGTGGCGAACCAGACGAGTACGTTCCAGGCCTGCTTGTTGGTGATGATATCATCCCAGGAAAGTATACCGGTGAGCACCATTAGAGAGAGCACAACCAGAGCTACCATCGTGCCACTCAGATAGGCCGATCCGACCATCCACATGACCAGCGCAAACAGCACAAGCCCAATCATCAGAATTTCGCGGCCCTTGATCGGTCCGAGTTTGCTAAGCTCCCTGCCCGCCCAGAGAGGAGCTTCTTCCGAAACCTTCTGAGTCGGCGGATAAATAATATAAGCGATCAGTGGTGTGGCGAGGAATAGGATGACGCCTACAGGCAGAAATCCCATGAACCATTCCGTCCAGGTGATATTCACACCAGCCACCTCGTTGACCATGGACAATGCCAACAGGTTCGGAGCCAAAGCTGTAAAAAACATAGAGCTGGTCACACACGTCGCGGCCAGTGCGGTCCACATCAGATACCCGCCCACCTTGCGCGGATCATTGTCCGGCGTGGAACCATAAAGCATGGGTATATTTCGAGCGATAGGATAAATTGTCCCACCACTACGAGCCGTATTGGAGGGAGTGAACGGAGCAAGAAAGAGATCTGCCAGGGATATGGCATACCCCATGCCCAGAGTCCGTTTGCCAAGATATTTGATGAGCAGCAAGCCGATGCGCTTGCCCAGTCCGGTGTTATCGTAACCCTTTGCGAACATGAAAGCAGCAAAGATGAGCCAGACGGTACCATTCGAGAACCCTGAGAGAGCCCAGTTCAGAGATGTGCCCGGCGTAATCTCGACACCAAATTTATGTGGAACTATTTGAAGAGAAGCGGCCAACGTCACACCCAAAAGACCAACGGCAGCAGCAGGAATGGGCTCAAGAATCAACCCGACGATGACAGCAGCAAATATGGCAAAGAAGGACCACGCTTGGGGCTGTAGGCCTTCGGGTACAGGAATAACCCAAATGACCAATCCAACTATGACAGGCAACACCATTTTCCAATCAAATTTCATGCTATTCTCCATGTATAAACGCTTTTGGCGCATCATACGCCAATCGCTATCTACCACAAGAAATTTCAACAGGTTGCGCATAAAAAAAAGGGAGCCTCTAAGAGACTCCCTTTTTCAATAATCGATTAAGCTACACTTAATGCATCCCGCCCGTGGCTATGCCCAACAAGCTCTTGCTTGCTGCAGTGGCAAAGTTCAACAACGGAGCCGGAATCATACCAATCACCAACACGGCGGCAGCAAGCATTCCTGCACCGACGGAGGCAAACCAGCTATTATCAGGAGCAGGTGTCAGTTCCGGTGTTTTGTCTTCAGTGAAGGCATGACGGAACAGGCTCAGGTAATAGTAGATAGCAATGGCGGAGTTCAGAACCAGCACGATGACCAGCCAGTTATAGCCATGATCCCAAACAGATGTGATCAGGAAGAACTTGCCCATAAAGCCCATGGTCGGCGGCAAGCCAACCAGAGCGAATGCGCCAATAGCCAGTGAAAACGCCAGAACCGGTGCTTTCTTATACAAGCCATTCAGGTCGCTAAGCTGCAAATTACGTCCATCCACAGCCACGCGACTGACAACCCAGAAGACCAACAGGTTCATGATCAGGTATGACATGGCGTAGAAGGCAGCTGCAGCCAAACCTTCCATGGTGCCACTGACAAAACCAACCATGATGTATCCGGCGTGGGCGACAGAAGAAAACCCGAGCAAACGCTTGAGATCAGTCTGGGCCAAAGCCGAGAGGTTTCCGAATGTCATGGAACAGGCGCCTAGTATAGCCAGGAGTGTGGTTATCTCCAGACCGGGCTTCAAGAAGGCTGCCAAGCGTATAAGCACTATGATAGCACCCATTTTGGGCAGAGTTGCCACAAATGCGGCGGTCTCATTGCTCGCTCCCTGGTATACATCAGGACACCAGAAGTGGAACGGGAAGAGTGCCAACTTGAAGAGCATTCCGACCAGGAACAGAGTCAAACCGACGACAGCCATTGGCTGATCGGCAAAGACCCAGGACTTGGTCGCAAGTTCTGCAATGTACGTGGTGTGCTGACTGGCCATGATGTAGGACAAGCCGTACAACGCCAGCGCAGTTGCGACAGCACCGAACAGAATGTATTTAACGCCGGCTTCAGCCGCACCCTTGTTCTTGGCGCGCAGTGGAATGACCGCATACATGCTGTAGGAGGCCAATTCCAATGCCAGATAGACAGTGATCAACTCTACAGATGAGGCGAGCAGCATCAGCCCCAGTGTGGAGAAGCCAAGCAGCATGAAGTAATCAGCGCGTTTGCCTTCATCAAGTGTACGTTGACGCGTGGAGTTAATCACGGTGATGAAGAAGCCGAAGGCAATGGCAATCTTGAAGAACTGAGACATCATGTCTACTTTGTAGACATCCCAGAGCATCGTGCCATGCACGCCATAGGCTGTAATAGTTACGAAGAAACCGAGACCAGCTCCATAGGGCAACCATCTCTCGACTACAGGCTTCCACTCCCTGTCACCAAGGCTTTGAATCATCAAAGCCAGGATAAGGCAGAAGAAGTACATTTCCGGGACAACCAGAGTGAGATCAAAATTCACGTCTGCAACTCCCTATTTCTTTCCTGCCAGGACACCGAAGATGTCATTGGCAGCTGTTTGCATTGGTTGCTCGGTTTCCACATGGGCGACCTTGCGCTTATCAAAATCATCCAAGAGCTTGTTTATGGACGGGTCCATAAGCTTGAAGATGATACCAGGATTCAGGCCGAGATAGAGCACCATCACCGCAGGGATAGTCAGGAATGCCCACTCGCGAGCATTCAGGTCTTTCCACTTTGATGCTGTTGCAGGCTGTCCCCAGGCCATCTTCAGAGAGACGCGGAACATGTAGGCGGCAGCCAACAATGCGCCGGGTATGCAGAGCATGCCGATCCAGGTGGATTCCTGGAATGCGCCGACGAGGACGAGTATCTCACCCACGAAGCCGTTGGTTCCGGGGAAGCCGAAGGATGCCAGGGCGAAGAGACCCCAGAAGAACATGAAGGCAGGCAGATATTTGCCAAGTCCCATGTTGTCCTTGATCTCCCTGCTGTGGCTGCGTTCGTACACCGTGCCGATCATCATAAACATCGCGCCGGTGATGATACCGTGGTTGAGCATCTGGAACAGAGCCCCTTCCACGCCGCGCAGGTTAAACAGGAATATGCCCAGGGTGACAAAACCCATATGGCCTACAGATGAGTAGGCGACCAATTTCTTGATGTCTGTCTGTCCCAGCGCGATGGCCCCGCCGTAGATGATAGAGACGATGGAAATCGCGATCATCATCGGAGCGAAGTACTCACTGGCAGCCGGAGTCAGCGGCAGGCAGAAGCGAAGGAAACCATAGGTTCCCATCTTCAACAGGACGGCCGCCAGTATGACGGAACCGGCCGAAGGCGCCTGAACGTGTGCTGCGGGCAGCCAGGTGTGGAACGGGAACATGGGGACCTTGATGGCAAAGGCCAGAGCCATCGCCAGGAAAGCCCAGAACTGGAAGCGGAAGCTGAAGTTCATTTCCATGAGTTCGGGAATGGCGAAGGTGCCGCCCGTGATCCTGAATGCAACGATGGCAGCCAGGAGCAGGGTCGAGCCTGCCAGCGTATACAGGAAGAATTTCAAAGAAGCGTACTTCCTGTCGTCTCCGCCCCAGACCGCGATGAGCAGGTACATGGGGATGAGCATGGCTTCCCAGAATACATAGAACAGGACCAGGTCCAGAGCGCAGAAGACGCCCAGCACCGCAGAGGTCATGAACAGCAGGCAGAAGTGAAATTCCTTCACCCGCTTGCCGATGTATGTCCAGGAGCACATTACGCACAGAGGCAGAACGGCAATGGTCAGCCAAATCATCAAGATGCTGATGCCGTCTACACCCAGGTAGTATTCCAGGCCCCATTGATGGACCCAGTCCAGACGTTCCACAAATTGGAAGTCTGCGTTGTATTTAAAGAAGAAGGTCGGAGCAGCAAGCAGCAACTCTATGAGGGACACCGCCATGGTGTACATCCTCACCACCTGCGGAGCCCGCAGGAAGAAGAGTCCGCATGCCGCAACGAGCGGGAATACGATCAATATTGTGAGTACCGGATATCCGAAGTCCAAAACTATCTCCTTAGATTGTCCGGCTTAGCCGAAGTACCATACCAGGGCGAAGATGCCCAAGCCGAGAACGGCTGCCAACGCCAGATAATCCTGCAAATTAGCAGTCTGGACCTTAGCCCCTGCTCTGCCGATATTCCTGACGGTGTAGGCACTGCCATCCACCACTGTATCAATACCCTTCTTGTCAAAGACAGAAGTGGCGTCCCCAGTTTCAATAAGCGCCCGCAGACCAATGGTCCGATAGACCTCGGTCCACACATCATCAACCTTGGAAATCGGCCAGCAGAAGACACGCATGGTTACGCGACCAATCAGGCGGTAGAACCAATCGAAGTCCAGGTTGAGGAAAGCATGGGGAACGATGATCTTACGAGTCAGGTAGAATGCCAGACCAGAGAAGCCGAGCAGCAGTCCCGAGTTGAGAACCTTATCGGCAGTCCAGGGGTGGAAGACTTCTTCCGCCACGTAAGGCAGGTAGCGATAAAGCATTTCGGGATACAGGCCCTGAGCAATACAGAGTGAGCCGCAAATGGCCATACCAACATACATGTTGACCGGCAAAGGCTTGACCTCACCCACATATTCCTTCTTACCTCCCCAGAACGCAAAGTACGGGAGCTTGATACCAACGGATATGAATGTACCAACGGCTGCGATCTCCATTCCCAATGCCAGGAACGGATGATGGGCGATAGCCGCACCCGCGATGGTCATGGTTTTTGAGATAAAGCCGTTGAAACCGGGCATACCGGAGATGGACAGGGCTGCGATCATGTAAAGAACCATGACCCAGGGAAGCCTGTAGGCCAGGCCACCGAGCTTATCCAGTTTGGCAGTACCGACTGCATAAAGCAGACAACCAGTGCCCATGAACAGAAGCCCCTTATATAGGATATGGGCATAAGCGTGGGCCACTGCGCCGTTGAGCGTCATGGCCGTTCCGATGCCGATACCCGCCACCATGTAACCCACCTGGGATACGATGTGGTATGACAGGATTCGTCTAGCGTTGTTTTCTATGCACGCGTACAGCACTCCGAAGACCGCCATACATGTTCCGGCGATGGCCAGAACTTCCCATCCGGCGAAGCCTCGGGCAAGTACGTAAACTGCGGTTTTAGTCGTGAATGCACACATGAAGACCGCACCAGCGATAGAAGCGCGGGGATAAGCATCAGGCAGCCATGCGTGCAGCGGCACGACAGCGGCGTTGACACAAAATCCGATAAGGATAAGCCAGTCGTAGTACATGGCATCAGCGGGATTAACTCCGATGAATGCAAAACTTCCGGTGGCCTTGAATTTAAGCAGCAAACCAGCCAACAGGAATAACCCGCCAACTGTGTGATACATGAAGTATCTGAAGCCTGCGCCAACAGATTCCGCGGTGCGAGCCTGCCAAATCAGGAACGTGGAGCCAATGCTCATCAATTCCCAGAACAGGAAGACTGTCAGCAGATCGCCTGCGAAGACGCAACCGAATCCACCGGCCACATAGAGGGAGCCGCAAATATAATGCCCTTTATCCTCAACGTGCATACCGTAAATGGTACCGATGACCGCGATAATCGCAAAGACCTGGCCGAAGACGATGGACAATTTGTCCACCCGGCCAAGAATTAGTGCCTGATCAAGGTATTCCAAGGAACCGTACATGCCGGGCTCGACAGTCATAATACTGGCAAGCGCAACAAGTGGTGCAACCAGGGCCACAGCTCCGCGAAATGCCTTGTTCATCCACAGGTCTGTGGGAATGAAGGGCACAAGCAGGGCAAAGGCCAGGAATGCCATGGAGGGATGGTAGAAACTAATCTCCATAATAGTCCTCCTTCCGAGCTATGAACGGCTGGATAATTTTCTTCATGATAATGACCATTGCCAACCCGACCATAAGACCAAATCCGGCAAAGAATCCGGGCTTCTCATCGAGATGCCAAAAGTGTCCGTGATGTGAATAGACAAAGAAGTTCAATACTACCATCACGGCTAGTACGACGAAGAAGATAATCCTCCACGTCTTCCAATTGTCACTCCATTTAGCGAGGAGTTCGCCTAATCCATTTTGACTCATATATATCCCCTTAGAACTTGCCGAGAACGTTGACGAAGTTCAGGAATGTCTGCGGATACAGACCCAAGAAGACCGAGATGGCAGCTGTAAGACACAGCGGCACAACCATGGTTTTCGAGGCCTCACTATATTGTTCAATATTGGCTTCCGGAGCAGCTGTCTTGAAAAAGGCGCGGTACAAGATGGGTACAAAGTACCCGGCGTTAAGCGCCGTACTAGCAAGGAGTGCAATGAGAAGCGGCAATTGATTTGCCTGCAAGGTACCGTTGACAAGATACCATTTCGATACGAAGCCGCAGACCGGCGGCATGCCGATCATCGACAGCGATGCTATGCCGAACGCTCCGAACGTCCACGGCATCCTGCGTCCAAGACCATCCATGAGGCTGATCTTTTTCAGGTGCGTGGCAACGTAGATTGCGCCGGCGGCCATGAACAAGGTGATCTTGGAGAAGGCGTGGTGAGCAATGTGCATCACGCCACCCTGAACAGCCGAGTCCACCAGCATTGTCACACCTATTACGATGTAGGACAGCTGGGCGACAGTCGAGTATGCGAGCCGTGCCTTGATGTCATCCTTGGTCAACGCAATCAGCGATGCAACAACGAGTGTAAACGCCGCAATGTACGCTGTTCCTATGGCAAGGCTGGTATCGCCTAGCATGGTACCTGGAGAGCCGACATATATCTGACTCAAAGTCAGAAAGCCCGCCGTCTTGGTTCCGAAGACTGAAAGGACGATACGGCAGACACAGAAGACACCGGCTTTAACAACGGCCACTGCGTGCAGCAAAGCCGAAACCGGTGTCGGTGCGACCATTGCCGAAGGCAGCCAGTTGTGGAACGGCATGAGAGCCGCTTTACCGACACCGAATATGAACAACCAGTATGTCAGAGCCACCAATCTGGGATGCTCGGCTACAACTGCGTCAGAGAACATTCCGTTGACGATATCCGTCAGGTGGAAGTCCAGGTTACCGACGAGTACGTATGTGAGTACCATTGCGGGCAAAAGGAAGAGCTTGGAAGTACCCATCAAGTAGACGATGTACTTGCGTGCTCCCATCTTGGCATCCGCATCTTCGTGGTGGTAAACAAGCGGGTATGTGAACACGGTGATGATCTCGTAGAAGAGATAGAGCGTGAACACGTTGGCAGCGAAAGCCACACCGATAGCACCGAAAATGGCGACCGCAAAACAGATATAATATCTGGTTTGAGCGTGTTCATTCAGTCCTCGCATGTAGCCAATATTATAGCTGGTAACGAAGAACCAAAGGAACGGTGCGATCAGGCCGAAGACCATACTAAGGCCATCAGCTGAGAACGCGATCGTTATGCCCGGCATAATCGTTGTGACGTGGTAGTACAGGACTTCTCCGCCCAGTACTCTCGGGATCATGATAGCTACTGCGGCAAATGTCAGGAACGCACCCACGAAGCTTGCTGCTTCACGTTTGTCTTCATCTTTCCTCAGGAGGTAGATGAAGAGCGGCACGACCAGAGTGATCACCACCGGCAGAAGAATCTTACTATATGTAGTTACACCTTCCATCATAGCTATTCCTTCAGGGTAGTGATGTCACTAGTTTGGGCGGAACCGAACCGCCTGGCAACGACCACGACGATCGCCAGCACCAGTGTGGCCTCGGCTGCGGCAAGCCCCATGACGAACAGGGTGCCGAGCTGGCCAAGTGTTGCACTGAAATCAGTCAGCTGCGCAGCTGCCACCATGGACAACCCCGCGCCGTTGAGCATCAGCTCCACTGAGATCAGCATGCCGACGAGACTTCTGCGCTGAGTCAGGCCGAACAGGCCCGCGCACAGAAGCATCAACGCCACTATTTGATAAAGGGTCAGAGCACTCATTTATTTCTTCCCCCTCTTCTCCCAAGTCAGGAGCACTGCTCCGGACATTGCGACCATGAGAATTACTGAAATGAGCTCAAAGGGCAGGAAGTACGAGCCGAGAAGTCCGGCACCGAGTTCCTTGATGGTTACCTCAACGGGAACGGCGATGGACTCGACCGGTTTGGTCAGGATCAGCCAGCCCAGAATGGCCGCAGGGGCCATGGTGGCTGCAAGTCCATACACATACGTCCGCATTGGAGCGCCTTTAGCTTCATCGCCTCCCATCTCGGCTCGTGTCAGCATGATCGCAAAGAAGATCAGGACACTGACTGCGCCGACGTAGATGAGGAGCTGCATAAAGGCCATAAACGGCGTTGCCAGCAACAGGTACATACCGGATACGCCAACCAAGGTGGTGATAAGTCCCACCAGGGCGCGAACCAGACTGCTGCTCGAAACGGCGAGTATGGACCCGCCCAAAATGATGAGCGTGTATACGCAAAATGCTACTTTTGCCATAACTTCCATATTAAGCCTCCTTCTCTGCCGTGGCCGGTTGGGCCTCGGTTTTGGGAGCCGGGGCGGACAATTCCGTGGCCTGCTCCTTGAGCCGGGCGAGAAGATCGATTTGCATTTCTTTCCGGCTGGTCGCTACCCAATAAATATTATTGGAGAATTTCAGCGATTTGACCGGACAGACATCGATGCATGTGCCGCACAAGCTGCACAGCGTGTAATCATAGTTGAATTTAGCCGGATTCTTGGGAGCCTTGGGCTTGACGACTTTTTCGCCAGCTTCCTTGGCTGCCGCCATGGCCGCTTCCTGTTCAGGAGTCGGCTTCGGAGCCTTCTGCTTGACGATAGTCAGGCACTTACTGGGACAGTTGGTCGAACACATCATGCAGGAAATGCATTTAGGTGTTGCCGGGTCCTTGGGCTTTCCGATTTGCTCAATATGCCCACCGTAAGTGGACAGATTTTCACTATCAATGACTTCGCGAGGGTAATGCACTGTAATCAGGGGTTTGCAAAAGTACTTACCCGTGATCTTGAGCCCTACCATCAGGCTCCAACAGTCCTTAACCGGCTGCCAGATGTGTTTTTTGAATGCGTTCATTTATACACCCCTACAGCTTCATTAAGAGCGCGGTTGCCAACAGGTTGAATGTAGCCAGAGGCAACAACCACTTCCAGTTGAGGTTGAGGAGTTGATCGAACCTAACGCGGGGGTAGGTCCAGCGAGCCCAGATCATGAGGAACAGCAGTGCGTATGTCTTGAGAAGCATCCACCACCAACCCTCGATTCCGGGGATCGGGCCGTGGAAACCACCAAGGAACAGAACTGCGCATATGGAGCACATGGCGACCATGTATCCATACTCAGCCATAAAGAAGAGGCCGAATCCCATGGACGAATACTCGGTGTGGAAACCTGCGGTCAGTTCGGACTCGGCCTCGGCCAGGTCAAACGGAGCGCGGTTGGTTTCACCAAACATTGCTACAATGAAGATAATGAAGGCCAACGGCTGCTTGAAGACGTTCCAGTCAATGATCCAGCCAGCTTGTTGGGCTGTAATCTCGCTCAGATTCAGGGTGCCGGTCATAAAGGAAATGGCCAGCACGCAGAGAAGCAGAGGAATCTCGTAGGCAACGGTCTGTGCAACAGCACGGGCCGCGCCGAGAACGCCCCATTTGTTATTGGAGGCCCAACCAGCCAGAATAACGGCCAGGCCGTTAAAACTGGAAAACGCCAGGATCAGCAGCAGGCCAAGATTGACCTCCATGCCGGTCAGAAGCGGGCTATACGGGATGGGCATGAAGAGCAACATGACCGGAATCATGGACAGAATCGGAGCAAGCCAGAAAAGGACTTTATCCGAGTTGTCCGGTGTCAGGAGCTGTTTACTCATGAGCTTCAAGCCATCAATAAGCGGCTGAAGCACACCATGCGGCCCGACCTCGAAAGGTCCAGGCCTACGCTGGATATGGCCTGCGAATTTACGTTCGCAGTAAACCAGCACCAGGGCATTGACAGCCACCCAGGCTATGGAAGCCACGGCTGCAATGACAAGGTTGATAAGTATCATTGGTATTCCAAACATTGAACCACCCTACCTGTCGAGTTCAGGGATAATCAGGTCAAGGCTACCCAAAATGGCGACTGCGTCGGCCAGGATGGTACCTGTTGATGCCTCAGCAAACGCGTTCATATTGGAGAAGCCCGGCGCACGCAGCTTGACGCGGTACGGGACCTTGGTTCCATCGGAGACGGCATAAATGCCGACCTTCCCGCGGCCACCCTCGGTGTTGAAGTACGCTTCACCCGCCGGCGGCTTCATGGCAGGCTTGGGAGCCTTGTCCATGATGTGCTTGCCTTCCGCACCGGGCAGTTGCTCAAGCGCCTGCTCAATGATGCGAAGACTCTGCTCCATTTCAGCTACACGGACATGGTAGCGTCCGGCTGAACAAGCGGAATCCTGCGTCGGGATATCGAAGTCGAAACGGTCGTAGACCGAATACGGTTCATCCTTACGTACGTCATATGCGACGCCAGCGCCGCGAAGAACAGGGCCTGTGCAGCCATAACGACGGCACATGTCCTGATCGATAATGCCAACGCCCTCGATACGTTTCCTGAGAATGATATTCTCGGTAACGAGATCGTGGTACATGGGCAGACGCTCGCGGAAGTGCGGAATAAATGCCTTGATCATCTCGATGCACTTGTCATCCAGATCCATTTGCACGCCGCCGACACGGAAGTTGCTGTAGGTCAGCCTGGAGGCAGAAGGCCTCTGCAGGATGTCCAGCAGCATTTCACGATCGTCGAACGCGTACATAATCGGAGTGAACGCGCCAAGGTCGAGGATGTAAGCACCCCACCAGAGAAGGTGGGAAGTGATGCGGTTGAGCTCGGTCATGATGACCCGCAGATACTCTGCGCGCTCAGGCACCTCAATGCCCATCAGTTTTTCCACGGCACCGACGTATGACCAGTTCCAGGCCATCGGGTGTCCGTAGTCGACTCGACCCATGTTAGGGATAAAAGCTCCCCAAGTCTGAGTCTCGCCCATTTTTTCATGCATGCGGTGCAGGTAGCCCAGTACGGGCTCGGCGCGTACGATGTACTCGCCGTCGACCTCGATCACGATCCTAAGCACGCCGTGCGTCGACGGATGCTGCGGACCCATATTGATGATCAGGGTTCCGTCCTGCTTTGCGGCCTCGAACTTCTGGGTGTAAAAATCACCCGTCATCTGTTCTAAATTTTGGTAAGCCGACATAAACTCTCAGTCCGGTTTATATACCGACCGGTTGCCCCGGCCTACGCATCGGAGGCTTCCTCAGCCTCCGCCTCCGCAAACAATTCTTCCATTTCTTTATTACAAGAAATGACCTCACCCAGATCCAGAATGTCCTTGATGGACTTGCGGACCTTGGGAGTCTTGACCAATGGATGAAGATCCACATCCTCTGCACACATCAGAAGCGGCACAAGGTTGGGATGATCTTCAAAATTGACGCCGTGGAAATCGCGGGTTTCCCGCTCATGCCAATCGGCACCATCAAAAATCGAGGCAATGGATGGTACAGTCGGGTTGTCCTTGGAGACCAAAACCCGAAGCGTCACCCGCTCCTCAATGTTCCATCTATTAAAATGATAGAGCACTAAAAAACCCTCTTCAAAGTCCAATGCGAGGACATCTTCGAGGGAATATTCAGCTTCATAAAGCTTGCTAGCAGCTTTGACAATCTGGCCAGGAGCCAGGAAAACAGACCACTCGTGGCCGGTCTTGCCCTTGTCTTGCTTCGCAACACATTGGGTTGTGATACCTTCAAGTGCTTGCAGCATAGGTTAACCCTCCACCTCGGCAGCCACAGGCCACCAGCGTTTACCAGAAATCAGGCGCTGAAGCTCAAAAAAGCCTTCAAGCAACCCTTCCGGTCTGGGCGGACAACCCGGCACGAACACATCTACGGGAATGAGTGTATCCACACCCTCGATGACGTTGTAGTTATCCTTGATCTTGAACGGGCCACCGGAGATGGCACAGTTACCCATAGCGATGACCCACTTGGGGCCAGGCATCTGTTCGTACAACCTGACAACGGCCGGAGCCATTTTTCTGGTAACGGTACCCGCAACAATCATGACGTCCGCCTGACGCGGTGAAGGCCGGAAAACTTCCGCCCCGAAACGCGCCATGTCGAATCTCGCCATACCTGTTGCCATCATTTCGATGGCGCAACATGCAAGACCGAATGTCATGGGCCACAACGACATGGACCGACAGACATCGAGAAGATCCTGCGCCAGTTTGATGTTGACGATGGGCGGATCCATGTGATGGGCGCCTGCCGTCAACAGTTCTTGCGGTATTACTGAATCCTGCGCGGCCATGTAAACACCCCTTTCGCCCAAAAATAAATGACGGAAAGAATAAGGAAGAAGAGGAAGATGAATACCTTTACAAAGGAAACCCAACCTTCAGCCTCTGCATAGGCCGTCGATACCGGGAATAAGTAAAGAACATCTACATCGAAGGCGAGGAAGATCAGAGCATATACATAATAAGATACGCCCCACCTCGTCCACGAACTTCCGTAAGGAACCATGCCGCACTCATACGGCATACCAATGTCCCCGCCCCGCGCTCTAGGAGCAAGCAGAGATGCAAGGATCAATGGTCCGCAGGCAAACATAAGTCCCGCAAACAAAAACAATACAATTGCAAAATGCAGCCAGTTGAAAACCATACCCAGTCCTTTGGCAGTAAATTTGCTAAAACCCCCAAGCCGATACTTTTTTCAAAGTTACCGAGTTCCATGCCCCGAAAAAAGTCCTAAGTCAAGCACATTGCCCTTTTTTTCGCAAAGTATCAGCCTCGTAAGTACTGAATTTTCTTCACTCTGCTTTCATTCTGGAAAAAGTCAGGATTATCTGACATTCCTTCCAACGACGAGAAATCTTCGACCTTGTAAATGTCCAATTCTTCGTTCAACACAATAAAAATGGGCGCTTCGTAAAAACGAAACGCCCAAAATGGAACACACAGGCTCCAAATTCTATTTGGTAGAAACTACTGAGGGACGCCACAGTCGGCATAAGTGCCAAACTTGATCCCACCCCGCTTCTTGGCTCCATACATGGCTGCATCAGCCCTGCTGATGAGCGTGACACAGTCCTTACCGTCCTCGGGATAAAAACTGATCCCCACCGTTGCGCCAACCGTAATTTTCTCGCCCTGGATTACAAATGGCGATTCCAATACATCTAACAGGCTGCGAGCGACTGTTGCGGCCCCTTCCTCGTCTTCGATGTTTCCAAGCATAACACCGAATTCATCTCCACCGAGCCTTGCCAAAGTGTCCGCTTCACGGATGCGTTTTTGCAATCGTTCAGCAACCATTCGTAAAAGTTCATCACCAGTCTGATGTCCAAAAGTGTCGTTAACCTGCTTGAACTCATTCAAATCGATGAACAATACAGAGATCAGACTGTTGTACCGCTTAGCTGAGGCAAGAGCATGTTCAAGGCGGTCAAAGAAAAGATGTCTATTGGGAACTCCGGTCAGGCTATCGATGGTCGCGAGATGCTTTAGCTCAAGCTCCGTGCGCTTGCGTTGAGTGATATCCTCAAGAACACCTTCTATAAGATCAGGTTCTCCATTGCTGCCAATAACCATACGGGAGCTCTCTGAACACCAGATCAATTCACCGTTCTTACGCCTTGCGCGAAATTCGAAATTGGAGACGAAACCATCCCGCTTGATGGTCTCCATATACTCCCGGCGTTCTTCAGAATCAGCCATGATGGATGTTCGCATCCCTTCCTGACCAGTCAGCCCTTCGGCAGAATCATACCCAAAAATCCGGAGCATGGCCGGATTGACCTCCTGAAACACACCATCCACCGTACACTGAAATATTCCTTCAACGGCTCGTTCAAAAATAGAACGGAACTTCGCTTCGGCCTGACTCAACGCTGCTTCCGTCTTCTTTCTCTGCTCAATTTCACGCTCCAGCAGTACCTTCTGCTGATTCATCTGAAGAAAGACCTGGACCTTGCTCTTGAGGGTCTGCACATCAACAGGACGGAACAGATAATCGACTGCGCCGGTTTCATATCCCTGCTTGACGTTCTCGTCGTCCTGGAAAATAGCGGTGATGAAAATAATCGGAACGTGACGTCCGCGATCCAATTCCTTGATCTTCAGTGCGGCTTCATATCCATTCATTCCGGGCATCTGAATATCGAGCAGGATCAAGGCGAAGTCATTAGATTTGACCATTTCAACGGCCTCGATGCCGCTCTTGGCCTGAATTATTTCACACCCTTCCTCTCCCAGCATATGATCAAGCAGGGCGAGGTTGGTATCGGAATCATCAACAATAAGAACTTTCTGCATTTGGTTGCTCATAAGAAACCCTAAAGGAATTATCGCAGTTAAACCGTTATTTTCTCGAGCCGAACGCCGCCAGCTGGATTTTGCTCCGCCTTTAGAACGAAATCAAATCGATCCAAAGCCATGCACAAGTCAAAATCACGCTCGGGTGCATAGTCCTTGGACTCATCAAAAAATTTCTCTGCACTATCAACCTTGGACAAAAACGTCTTCAGTGTCTCAAAACTGTTCGGATAATCTTCAAGTTGATTCTTAATATACATGGCACACATCATGTCTTCCTGAGCCCGAATTATTCCACCGGTCCCCATGGCCACAAGAGTCACCACCTCAGGGTCTCGACTGCGGATATACTCAACCACCGCCTGGGCGTTGACGAAGGAACCAGTAATCACTTCGTCAGCCTTCCCACATGCAACAAGCCCTTTAGTTCCGGCACTCGTCGTATGGACAATAGTCTTCCCGGAAAAATCGACTGCTTCAATCTCGGTCGGCGAATTTCCATAATCAAAACCCTCAACCTTGATACAATCTCTCTCCCCAATCAAAACACCATGGTACTCATCGGCCAACTTGCGAGCCAGCTTGACATTATCCACAGCATAGTACCTGGCAGCATCGTTATCCACAGCATAGCAAGCTACGGAAAAAGCCCGAAAGACATCAATAACGACAACAAGACCTGTAGCCGCCCTTGCACCCTCAAGACATTCTGCAATATTTACAAGCATTTAATCACTACCGCCGTATTAATAATTAATACTGTAAATCTCATGTCCACCATTTTGCGTCAACCTTTTGAATCAATTTCTTTTCCACACAAGAGCCATTGCACGAGAAAACCACCCACAATCACCAATAACCACGGTTTCAAGATGATTACCGAGCCTTATTGACTGAACGGCCTTTTTTTTGCATTCAAATCTACATGAAGAAAAAACGCGTACTAGTAACCGGCGGCTCCGGATTCCTCGGTTCCCATATTTGCGAACGTCTGCTCGACATGGAACGGGAAGTAATCTGTGTCGATAATTTTTTCACAGGACGTAAAGACAATATCCTGCACCTACTCGACAATCCCTATTTTGAGGTAATCCGACATGATGTCACCTTTCCTCTTTATATTGAAGTAGACGAAATCTACAACCTCGCCTGCCCTGCTTCCCCAATCCACTACCAGCACGACCCTGTCCAGACCACAAAGACGACCGTGCATGGGGCCATCAACATGTTGGGATTGGCAAAACGAATAAGAGCCAAAATTTTTCAAGCCTCTACCAGCGAAGTGTATGGAGACCCGTCTGTCCACCCCCAGACCGAGGATTATTGGGGCAATGTTAATCCCATCGGACTCCGAGCCTGTTATGATGAAGGCAAAAGGTGCGCAGAAACCCTATTCTTTGATTACAATCGCCAACACAATCTTGCCATAAAAGTCGGTCGCATTTTCAACACCTACGGCCCTCGAATGGCCATGGATGACGGCCGCGTCGTTTCAAATTTCATTGTCCAGGCCCTTCGCGGAGAGGACATCACAGTTTATGGCAAGGGCGATCAGACTCGCAGCTTCTGTTATGTTGACGAACTCGTCGATGGCATCATCAGGTTCATGGAAAATACCAATGACGACTTCACAGGTCCTATGAATCTAGGCAACCCCGGCGAATTTACAATTCTAGAATTGGCAAAATCCGTCATTGATCTGGTTGGATCAAAATCAAAAATCGTATACAACCCCCTTCCCTCAGACGACCCGATGCAGCGCCAGCCGGACATCAGCCTGGCCAAGCAAGCCATCGACTGGGAGCCTACGGTTAAGTTAGAAACTGGCTTGAAGAAGACAATCGAATACTTCGACGATTACCTTAAATCGATGTAGATATTACAAGTAAAAAGAAAAGCCGGTCATTGACCGGCTTTTCTTTTTGCGATTGATTCAGTTCGCACTAAATGGCGAGAAACATTATTCATATTTTAATATGATAGAGATTTCTCAATCATGGCAACATATGGCTCTATTCCGGAAATCACATCTTCAGGCCACTCAAAAGCAGCAGGACGTTCCTCCTGGGCCACTCGCAGCAAGGCCTCGGCCAATGCCGAAGTATCACCCGGATCAGGCACGACCCACTTCTCAGGCAAAAAGAAAGCACTACCGTTGAGGGTACTCGACACCACACGGCAGCCACAGGCCAAAGCCTCAAGAACAGCATTGGAACAGGCATCGTAAAAAGTCGCTAAGATGAACACATCGGCAACTCTGTAAAAGTCGGGCATGTCATCAACCTTACCAAGAAAACGTACCCGGTTATCGACTCCGAGAGCCCTCGCCTGACGCAAATATTTATCAGGATTACGTCCTCCGGCCACATGCAAAATATAATTATCCGGTAAAAGAGCCAAAGTATCGACAAGATGTCGAATTCCCTTGAGAGCGAAATTCGTCGCAGCAGTGGCAATGACCACTTCGTCGTCGCCAACACCGGCCTTTTCTCTTAGTAGCGCACGTTCTTCATCAGAAGCGGGCGAAAAACTTTCAAGGTCGGGCCGGTTGTAGACAACGTCTATTTCGGATTTATTCAACTGAGGCTGAGCTTCAACAATCCACTCACGCACCAGATGAGACACGGCAACAATGCGTTTGGTCCGTTTCAAGCGAATTGAATCAAGCACATGGATGGCCCAATTCGCTGGAGAACACCGTCGCCTGAGCATTTTGAAGGTACGGGCAAAGCCTCTGGGCCAGGCTCGCCTGGAGAGCTTCCAGAACACAGATTGCGCTCCGCCTCCTATACGCAGGATATCCTGGTTGATGGTCTTACCCATGCCAAAAACCAGATCATACTGACCTTTCTTGCAGGCACGATCCGACATTATGGCGAACCAGAGTATTTTGATGAGCCGAAGCCCACCGAAACGTCCCACGACCACAGGCCTGACACCTTTGGGGGGGGCTGTCTCGCACCGGGCACAGATGAAGTCGACATCATGGCCCCTGGCAGCCAGTGCTTCACTCAGACGCCAGGCAAAGGACTCTGCCCCTCCGTAACGGCTGAGACGGGGCATGGTCAGTGCCAGACGCGCTTTTTTCTCTATTTTTACCATAGGGTTAATCTTTTGAACGATTTTTCTCTGTTTGACAAGGAACCAGTGTTGCCCGATGCAAAGAAGAAAGCTATGAATTCAAGAACGTCACGAAATGAGGAGCCATATGTCTTTCCAAACGCCTGCCATAGATCTCAAACTATATCTGCTCATCAACCAGGAATGGCGTTTCGACCTGTTCGACTTCATCATGCCCATTCTTTCATCCAAGATCGCACTCTTCGCCATTCTGGGATTGGCACTTGGCTATGCAGTGATGAAAGGTGGCAAACGACAGATCATCTTTTTCCTTATTCTTTTAGCAGGAATGGGACTGTCTGACGTCACCACCAATGTAATCAAAAAACAAGTGCACCGCGTACGCCCATTGAATGCAGTTGCCGGAACCTACCACCAGGCACATGGCTACTGGGAAAGACGTTCCCCCGACTTCATACAGACCGAAGAGCGCGGAACTTCGTACCCCTCTGCACACAGTTCTAACTCCATGTGCCTGGCCGTACTAGTCATACTGCTATGGCCTGCCTTGAAAAAGTGGCCTCTATTCCTACCGCTACTAGTCGGATATTCAAGAGTATACTTGGGCAAACACTATCCTGTCGACGTGCTCGCCGGGTGGATTTGGGGGCTGATCATTGCCGGCATTATCTGGCTGATATGGAATAAGTTCGGCGAACGGTACATGCCGACAAGCGATAATTAATCTTCGTCCCCGACGGCCCCAACTGCCTGACTGCGGTAGCGACGATATACGCGCATACCGAGCCATCCAGAAACAGCAAAGAGTACAATGCTCAGACCGACTGACAAAGCCACGCCCAGAGTGGACTCTTTGTTCATACCTGCACCGAACAACGCAAAGATGAAGTTCTGCGGAATATATCCAAGAGTGGATCCGAGAATGAATGGCATCAAGGGAATGGAACTAACCCCGGCAGCAAGATTGGTAATCAGATTACTGCCCAGTGGAAACAGACGGATGGCAAGGGCCGTATTGAATGGCTCATGGCGAAGAAACCGATCCATTTTCTCGACACGTCGGCCGAGTTTGCGCTCCACCAGTTCGCGGCCGCCCCAACGTGAATACGCTGAAGCAAGGGCGCACCCTAAACCGGAACCCAGAGTCGCCAGAACTGTGCCGCCAATAGCTCCAAAAGCGAATCCGCCAAGAAAACCAATGAGCTGACGAGGCAGTCCGACCGCCGTAAAGAGAGTGCCTACGCCAAGAAAAATTAAAATTGACAACGGTCCGACACCAAGCACTTCCTCGTTGAACCATTGGGTGTTTTCGAGCATGTCGCCCACACCGATGGCCCGGGAAAGATAGACTGCAAGACCGAGGCTGGCCAGCATGACCAGTCCCTTAACGGCTGCCTTGATGCCTTTTTTACTAGTTCCGTTACTTTGTTCCGTCATTGCTTCTTTTCTGCATTGAATAATAGATGAACAGCAAACAGGCCTGCCCTATAAAGAATAGCGGATCTCGCTGTACTATACCATATACCAAACCAGCTGCACCCGATGTGAATAAAATGACTGCAACCGGATGCGCCAAGCGTTGTACCTCTTTACGACGAATCCGTAAAACACCAATCCGCAAGAAAAAAGCCCCCTGGAATATAATCAAGAGAGCTAGAAGCCACCAGTATGCAGGCAGTGCCATGAGCTACTTCTTTTCCTTCACGGTGTAGTCGATGTGGCGCTTGATGAGCCATTGAACACCGATAAGATCATAAATACCAGCCACGGCCCGATCCAGAGTGCCATACTTGGACTCTCCGCTGAAACGCTCGCGATGGTTGACCTTCACTTCCTTGATCCGCGCCCCCTGCATTTTCATGAGGATGGGGAAATAGCGGTGCATATTCTTGAAACGGGGAATGGTCCTCAGCAAATCAGTGCGCATGACCTTGAGTGAACAGCCGGTATCATGCACGCCGTCATCGGTGAACCAGTCGCGAATGGCATTGGCGATCTTGGAGGAAATACGCTTAACAAAGGTATCCTTCCGCTTGGCTCGCCAGCCGATGACCATTTCGCATTCATTGCCGAACATGTCGAGCATCTTGGGGATATCTGCCGGGTCATTCTGAAGATCGGAATCCATGGTGACCACGATATCCGAATCAACTGCGTCAAATCCGGCGCAAAAAGCAGCAGACTGCCCACGGTTCTCGGCGAAAGCCACATACCGGACTTCCGGGTTGGCCGCAGCCAACTTCTTGATTATGTCCAGGCTGCCATCTGTGCTGCAATCATCGACAAACAGAGCTTCCCAAGGCCTGCCAGTGGAATCGGCCGCCTTTTTCGTTTCTGAGAACAAGGTATCGAGATTGTCCTGCTCGTTGAAAACCGGCAACACAACGGAAAATTTTTCTTTCGTGCTCATAGGCAAATTGAATTACGGAATTTGTGGGGTATTGTAAACTCTTTGGTGTATATAGAACGACTCCAAAAAACCTCAACACACATCAATCTGACCTTTTTCCGCTATTTCATAAAGAAAGTGTTTGACAATTTTCAGGCATACACCTAGAAACAGCATCTCAGTGACGCGGGGTGGAGCAGTACGGTAGCTCGTCGGGCTCATAACCCGAAGGTCGTAGGTTCAAATCCTGCCCCCGCTACCAAGAGAAATCAACCGGTTACATCATACGATGTAGCCGGTTTTTTCGTTTCGTAAACTAGGGGCTAACCAAGCATCGGCCTCGATCAAAACTCCTCATAGATCATTTCACCAACCGAGCGACTCCGTGATCACGGACTTTACAAATTCCTTTCACCTCCTCTATAGTTAACAGCAATTTCAATATCTGCCAGAGAGAGGAATACCACCATGCTCAACTTCTTTCGAATCTTACTTCCAGCTTTCGCTCTCGTTCTACTTCTCACCGTCCCAGGATTAACTTACGAAACACCGCAGGCTTGCTACGATGCAGAGGACTTAATAAGGAACCAAATCTACGACATCTCACGAATCGACCAACTTTACACTCAATGCCTCGAAGGTAACTTAAGCCCATCTGAGAGAGTTAATACATACGTCAACCGTGGGTTCCTTCGCAGAGTCAATCTCGATTACAGCAAGGCTATCGCGGACTATACAAAAGCGATTAGCATAGATCCAAAATACGCAGAAGCATACGCCCAGCGAGCATTCACATACAGAAACAAAAGGGACGTAGCCAAAGCAATAGCCGACGCAAAGAAGGCTCGGGAACTCGACCCCACGATCTCCATTCCGGAATTTGAATTACCGCAAGTCTGCAAGGACGCTAACGAGCTACAACACAAGACAAAAAAACCCGACCTCTCGCGTGTCATCCAACTTTATAATCAATGTCTCGGCAACAGCTTATACCCGCCTGACAGATCTCTGATATACTTTAACCGCGGCGACGCACGTTTAGTCAAAGGCGATATTGACGGAGCGATCGCAGACTTCACGGAAGCAATTAGCCTTGATCCAAAAGCGACTAGGGCATACTTCTACCGCGCTATAAGTCGAGAAGAGATAGGCGATCTAGACGGAGCTATCCAGGACTGCAACAAATTGCTCAGCCTCGCTCCAGAATACACACTCGCATACTCCTTCCGAGCATTCGCATACAAAAACATCGGCGAAATCACAAAAGCAAAAGCCGACGCGAAAAAGGCTCGAGAGCTAGACCCCAAAGCCTATGTCCCCACATTTGAGTAATGGAATAGAACGCTCACCTCACAACCCGAAGGTCGCAGTCTCAAACCCTGCCACGCTACCACCGTCATTACAAGGGCTTACGAGTATAATCGTAAGCCATTTTTCATTTCGTAAACAAAAAAAAACCATTCATTCATCGATCAGACGGCGCATCCAATCGGAGATTTCAGCCCGCTCGTCGGGTGGAATGCGGCGCAGGGCATCCCGAAAACGGAGTTTATCCTCTTGAGATATGCGCTCAACCAACAAGCCCCGTTCCGGAAACACACCGGAACGGGGCTTGTCATTATATAAAAAGTTACAAGTGCATCAAAAACAACTCATTACAATGCATTTCATGAGTTATTTATATACTATACTAACATACTTTTTGACCTTACCCTCTTGCTCTTCCTGGCAAAACCAATACAATCTATACATGATCAAATTTTCCGACAACACCATTGGCGCACTTGAATTCTCCGTCACCTGGGAAAAGGATGGTGCAACACACGAAGAGTGGTTCCTGGGGCGAAAATTCAACCCGGTGAACGACATCTTCCCACAAGGCATGCGTGAGGGCCTTGAAGGTAAACAGGCTGGCGACAGTGTCTCGTTCACATACGAACCGCGTATGTGCATCCCCCGTTACAAAGAGAAATTGGTCCTTACAGTGGGTACGGACCGACTGCGCAAAAAGACGGTCTTTGGAAAAGATATCATCCCGACCACAGGCCGATTCTATCCTCAGGGCCATATCAACCGTTTGCGCGACATCTACCCGGATACTCTTACGCCATTCCGGTTTTTCTGGCTTGACGATGAAACTTTCATAGCCGATTGCAACCACCCTCTTGCAAAGATTCCGGTGACTATCGACGTTAAAATTCAATACGTTGAGGAACGGAGAAGAGGCACTTACGGTTCTCTTACACATTGGCGAGAAGCAACCTGCGACTGGGGGCCAGGCATGCAAGCCATGCATGAAGGAAAACCCACGGTTTTTTCCCTCCCCAATTTCTTTGACCGGCTAAACGACAACGGCACACCATTTTCACCGCCACTGACAGATGACAAAGCCATGAAGAACTTCGAGAACCTTTACGCTCGATTCATAACACCAGACATGCGCATCCTCGACTTATCTCACGACTCCACGTCAGCACCCACAGGAGAGTACGACGCAATCACCTGCACCCAGTCCATCGAATATCTGGCCGATCCAATCAACACATTGAAGACCATAAGACATCATCTTAAACCCGGCGGTGTCATTCTCATAGGGTTCACCAACCACTTCGACATGAGCAGAGTCATCCAGGGCTGGATAGATCTGCACGAATTCGAACGCATGGGCCTTGTGCTGGACTATCTGCGTCAAGCTGACCTCGACACCCGGTCCGGGACCATCAGCATACGCAATGACTGGCGTTTGAAGGACGATCCAAAATTCCTTGAGACACGCGGAGTCAGCGACCCGGTATACGTAGTATACGGGCATAAGGCATAGCGAAAGGATCCTCATACCCGAAAAAGTCATCGCCAAATGAAACTATTGTGGCGCTCAGCGACTCTTAGAATATGAAGACTCTAAATTCTTGAGGGACGCTATGAAGACTGACTACCCTACGGCTGATTTGCACAACTTATTTTCGAGGATGACCAAAGACTGTTCCTTTTTACAACACCTTCTCGCACTCGACGATAAACATGAAAGAGCTGAAGCAGTAGTGGTCTATTGCAAAGAAAAGGGAGTAACTCTTTCATCTGGAGATGTATTCGAATTCATAAGTAAAATCAGACAAACAAGACTGCAACGGCTATCGAACTATAATGTATAATGAACAGAGGTCTCACACTAATTAATCTGTCGTCACGAATGAATCAAAAAAGCCCCGGAAGAGGATATCTTCCGGGGCTTCATCTTTCAAAATCAATGCGATTAATCGTCGAGCTGAATATCCTTGCCTTCCAACACACGATTCATATTCCTGACCGCACACATCTTGCCGCACATCGTACAGGAATCCTCATGCTCGGGCTTGGATGATTCCCGATACTCACGCGGCTTGACCGGGTCCATTGCAAGCTTGAACATGCCTTCCCAGTCCAGGGCTGCACGAGCGCGACCCATTTCGTCATCCCAATCACGTGCGCCAGGATAACCGTTGGCGATATCGGCTGCGTGGGCTGCTATGCGAGTGGCGATGATACCCTCTTTCATATCCTCAAGCGTTGGCAGACGCAGATGCTCGGCAGGGGTTACGTAGCACAGGAAGTCGGCACCGGACATGGCCGCAATGGCCCCGCCGATGGCTGAAGTGATGTGATCATAACCAGGGGCCACGTCTGTCACCAGCGGACCGAGGACATAGAATGGCGCACCGTGGCAGAGCCTTTTTTCCATCATCATGTTACCGGCGATCTCGTTCATGGCCATGTGGCCAGGACCTTCGATCATGACCTGGACATTGCGTTCCCAGGCACGCTTGGTCAGCTCACCCAGAACGATCAATTCCTCCACCTGACAGGCATCAGTGGCGTCATGCAGACAACCGGGGCGACAAGCATCACCAAGGCTCAGGGTGACGTCATATTCCTCGCAGATGTCAAGAAGACGATCATAGTGCTCATAAAAAGGATTCTCGGCTTTATTGATCTCCATCCACGTGAAGAGCAAGGAACCTCCGCGAGAAACGATATTGGTCAGCCGGCCTCCCTGCTTGACCTTGCTGGCAGTGTGTTGGTTCAGCCCGGCGTGTATGGTCAGGAAATCAACACCATCTTCAACGTGGCGTTTAACAACGTCGAAGAATTCATCGACGGTGATATCCTGAAGATTCTTATCATAGAATCCGACGGCATCGTACATCGGCACGGTACCAATCATGGCTGGGGAAATCTCGATCAGTCTTTTACGGAATTCCTGGGTCTTGCCGTAGCAACTCAGGTCCATGATGGCCTCGGCCTTCATATCCAGCGCAGCGCGAACTTTATCCAGCTCCGGCTCCACATCACTACAATCCTTAGAAATACCAAGGTTGACGTTGAGCTTTGTGCGCATGCCTTCGCCAACGGCCTCGGCATCCAGATTAGTATGGTTCTTGTTGGCCGGAATAATGACCGTGCCTTTGGCCAAGCGCTCCATGAGGTCTTCTACTCGCACGTTTTCCTTACGAGCAACGGTTTCCATCTGGGGCGTGACGATACCCTTTCGAGCGGCGTCCATTTGGGTCGTGTATGACATGATTACTCCTTCGCGCTTTGCATCGTTTGACGCAGCGCGTTGATTTTTTCGCCGATATTTTCGGCCTCGACTATCTCAGTGACCAGGGCCACGCAGCTTGCACCGCGCCGGACCACATCAGCCACGTTGTGTTCCTTGATACCGCCAATGGCAACAAAGGGAATGTCAGCATTCCCGGCAACATATTCCAAATATTCAAATCCCACGGGATCGCAGACATCTTCCTTGGTGAAGGTCCTGAAAATCGGCCCTACTCCAATATAGTCCGCGCCGCGTTTAATCGCATCATGCGCCTCTTCCGGCTTATGCGTAGAAAGCCCGATGGCCATATCATCACCCACCAGTTTGCGCACAGCCTCAATGGGCAGGTCATCCTGACCAACATGTACACCATCCGCATCAACGAGCATGGCAAGGTCGATGTCATCATTAATGATGAATGCAGCCCCGACTTCGCGGGTCATCCGGCGAAGCTCAAGACACTCCTCCAGTTTGGCACCCATCTTTTTTTCTTTCTCGCGGTATTGGACGAGCTTGATGCCGTTATCCAGCATGGCCCGCACTACTTCAATATTACTCCTGCCCAGTGAGAATTTTTCTGCGGTCAGGCAATAAATATCCGTGTTGAGAATGTTGTGCCTAGTTACTTCACGCGCACTCATCGCTGCATCCCCTCTGCCTTGAATTTCTCCAGGTAATGGTTGAGAACTACGTCCGCCTGTTTGGCAGCTGCAACAGCAACCTTTGGAGACAAAGGCGGATTGTCCATGGAACACTCAGTCTCCATGTCACCGATCATGTAAAAATTATCGCGCACCTTGCGAGTTCTAATAGCGTCGGCATTGCCGGTTCCACCGATGCCGGAAGCTGCCACCACCAGTTTATCCGTAGGCAGGAACTCCTCTACCAGAGCCTTTTTGAATAACGGCTCATCGAACGCCTCTACCACCACGTCGCAATCCATGAAAATGGCACTCATGTTGTCGGGGGTGACATTGACTGTGCGCAGATCAAGATCAAGCTCCGGATTCACAGCCAGCATGTTCTTGGACAGTGCCACGACCTTGAGCTGCCCGACCTGATCGAGCCGATAGGCCTGACGGTTCAGATTGGACTCGTCTACCCGATCGAAATCAGCCACCACGAAACGCTTGAATCCGCTACGTACAAGATGCATGGCGCAATTGGAACCAAGTCCACCAGCTCCAGCGATACCCACCGTCACCGTCTGAAGATACGCCAATCGTTCCTCGCCCAGATAGATCGCAAGTCCGTGTTCGGTCTGGTTCATGCCGCCCCCTCTGAGGGTTCGGTTATCGGCTCCCAATCCTTGAATACCGGCTGATAGCCAAGTTTTCTGAGTGCCGTACACATCTCGTCCACACTGCGTTCATCGGAAATATCAAACTGCCCGATCTTGTCGCCGTCCTGACTATGACCGCCTACGGCGGTGGAAACACCTGCCGACATCTTGGTCACGCCAAGGGGAAGAATGTTCTCACGGAATTGCCCGCTCTCGCGAGTTGAAACCGTAATTCCCAGACGTGGCAGAAACAGCCTGAGCGCGAGCATGATCTGCACCATGTCACGATCCTCGACGATGGAGGTAGGTTGGAACTCACCGGCGTGAGGTCGCATGCGTGGCAATGAAACGGAAACATCAACCTCAGGATATAAATTCTGTAAATAGGCCGCATGCATCCCAGTAATCAATGCATCCGTACGCCAGTCACCAAGTCCGAGGAGTGCGCCTATGTTGACCACACGCATTCCGGCCTTGCACCCTCGTTCAGGAGCATCCAGGCGGTACCGGAAATCCTTTTTAGGCCCACGCGGATGAAGCGTAGCATACAACTCCTCGTCGTAGGTCTCCTGATAAATGGTCAATCCATCCACCCCAGAATCCACAAGTCGAGCGTATTCATCCTGTTCCATGGCATAAATCTCAATGGACACTGATGGGAAATATTTCCTGAGTACAGTCATACAGGAGTCGAGATAATCCGGCGATGCCTTACCTCGAGATTCTCCGGTAAGGATGAGCAAATGCTTCAAGCCTGTAGCGGCAATGGTCCTGGCTTCTTCTTCCAATTGCGCGGGTTCGAGCTGCGACCGAGGAATGTCATTTTTAGCATTGAAGCCGCAGTACACACAATGATTGGAGCAATAATTGGAGAGATAAAGCGGCGTGAACAGTTGGATGGTCCTGCCGAAATTCTGCATGGTCAACTGACTCCCCTGCTGCGCCATCTCCTCCAGATAAGGAGTGGCCGCCGGACTTATGAGAGCCAGGAAGTCATCAGGGTCGAGCACTGCCTTGCCGAGAGCACGACGAACGTCATCCTCCGTGGTGGCAGCGAACCGCTCTGAAAGAGGGGCCGCGCCATACTCTGCGCAAATCGGGTAAAAACTCACAGTCTAGTCCCCACCCAGAAAGCCAGTCAAAGGAGACGAAGCAACCGCATGACTCTTCATCGCACCCGGCCCTGCCAGATACGCCTCGCGCCCGGCCTTGACCGCACGCCCGAAGGCCTTTGCCATCATTATGGGATCGCTTGCCGTAGCAATGGCTGTATTCACCAGGCATGCATCCGCCCCCATTTCCATGGCCTCACATGCTTCGGACGGCCTGCCAATGCCCGCATCCACAATGATCGGAAGGGCAATCTCATCTATGAGTATCCGCACCATCTCTTTGGTCTTGAGCCCACGATTGGTACCGATGGGAGCACCGAGCGGCATGACCGCTGCGGCCCCGGCATCCACCAGACTTCGTGCAACGTACAGATCGGCGTTGACGTAAGGCAGGACCACAAATCCTTCCTTGGCGAGAATCTCAGTGGCCTTGGCGGTTTCATAGCCGTCGGGCAACAGATATTTATTGTCCGAAATGACCTCGATCTTGATCCAATCACCACACCCCATCGCGCGGGCCAGGCGGGCAATGCGCACTGCTTCGTCGGCAGTACGAGCACCGGAAGTATTGGGAAGCAGTTGCATATCTTTGGGAATGAAATCCATAACATTACCGGTTTTCGAATCCAAATCAACACGCCGCAGGGCCACGGTGATGACCTGTGAGCCGGACGCCTCGCTGACGCCGGCAATAACCGAATCATCAGCATACTTACCGGTTCCGGTAAAAAGCCTGCTCTCAAGCTTAAGGCCGCCTATTTCAAATATATCTTCACTCATCATATTCCCTTTTATCCGCCGCCGACGAAACGGAGAACCTCTAGATGGTCACCATCATTCAATACAGTTTCAGCAAACGCATCCGAAGGAACGATCTCCTTATTGCGTTCAACAACCACTGTTTCCGGCGAAATATCCTTGATGCTGAGCAATTCGAGGACGCTAATACCCTCTGATATGTCAACATCTTGTCCATTGAGAATGACGACCATGTCAGCTCCTATACTACTCAAACGTCTAAACAAAAAAACGCTCACCCCAAAAAGGCAAGCGTGGCCAGACAGTATCATGTCTGATTCAAACCAGCTTCCCTACGGCAGGATTACCCGCATCAGGTTCAAAGGGTTGGGAGAAAAGCCCATCTCAGCCCAAACAAGGCACCCCTAGCTGACGGAAGAGTATGCCATTCAGCCCGCCCTGTAAAGCCCTGTCAAACGCAAGAAAGCATCAACTAATACACAACAATTACAAGCCGTTACATCAAGCCATGAGAATAAACAGAACAGCTATAGCCCAAACTCGCAACGAGTATGGATATGAATGGTTTTAACAAAAATCTTAACACCCTAAAGAAAAAATCAAATATGGCCGATAAGTCATCCGTGACAGAAATTTAAACGGGGGAAGCTTCTCATGTTTTCGACAGTATATCAGGCAACCGGCTTTAAACGGGCACTCGACCTCTGCAAAAATGGGAACCACGAAGAAGCTGAAGCACTTTTGAAAAGTCTTCAGGATGAGTTTCTAGCGGTGTGTGAGGAAAATGAAGCTCTCAAGACCCAATTGTCGGAAGTTGCTGACGTCCTTGATCTGGCGGAAAAAGTGCAATTCGACGGCCAGAAATACTGGCTCGTGGACGATGGAGAACGAAAAGGACCCTTCTGCCAAGTCTGTTATGATCGTGACGGACTTCTGATTCATCTCCACGAACATGATCATCACTGGGAATGTCAGAGCTGTCGAGGGTTGTACATGATACCACGCAACAAAAAAGCCAAACCTAAAAACAAGACCTTCTTGAGAACTACCCTGAAGAAAACCATCCCACTCTTTCTGGAACAGGAAATGAGCTAGATACTACAAAAACTAAAAGCCCTCGCGCAATAACTTGCACGAGGGCTTTTCTTGTTTTTGTAATTTCCTAGAGGAAGTCCGTACCAAAGAGCGTAGCCTTCCTGACCCAGAATTCCAGCATACGTTCATTATCAAACTTGGTGACGCCAAAGGCGAGGTCTTCCAAGTCCATCCCCGGCAGGTATACGAGAACGGCCAGATTCTTGTTGGCCTTCTTGTTCTCACGCCACAGAGTAGTGGAAAAATCCTTGAGCGCAGTTGTACTTGGCAACTTCTTTGTCGCAAGGAAAACCTTAACAGTTATCCAGGTTTCGCCAAGTTGCCTGGTCTCCGCTTTCTCGATGATTCGATACTGATACCCATGAGCAGTTTTATTCGGTATTGGATCGGCTCGCTTGGCACCTGAAAACTTGCTTCGATCTATAACCATGGTTTTCTTCTGGCTGGCTGTCGACTTTGTGGAAGCAACAGAAGTCTCTGTTGGGGTAGCCGTTTTGGTCGCTGAAGGAGCGGCCATGGCTTTAGTCGGTATAACCACCTCTTCAGGTCCGCCATCAATCAGGCTTTGCAGAGCATAACCCATTGCGCGGCTCTCGCTACGAATCAGTTCATTTTCATTGAACACCGCATACCAGCCGCTTTTCAAAAAATCGACGCGGACTTTTTCGCCGGGTTTGAGAGTGCGTATATACCGAGAACCGGACGTACGCCCCTTACGGATATTTACTTTGCGTTTTACGGTCAGGACATCACCCCAAGGCTTGGGGGTCTTCACTGACACAGGCGCTGGCGGCGGGGCCACGGAGCCTCCGACCTGACCTTGACCATCCTCTACCTCCACCGCTTCCGAAACTGCAATGGGGGCGGGAACGCTTTGTTCTGCCGCTACTGGTTCCTTGCCAAGACCGGCTTTGTTCATTGAACTTTCTGTGGCAGGTTTGAAATACTTGGCACTGCTGTAACCAATGGCATTCTTCTCAGAACGAATCGTTGCCTGGGGAGAGAAAACCATGGTCCAATCATCTTGCGGAAAATCGATTTTAACGTGTTCCATGACCTGAAGGGTAGCCAGCTTCTGCCCCTTGACGGACGGCTTGCTCCGGACATTAAGTTTACGAGGCGTATACACCAGCTCACCCCACGGTTTGGGCTCCACACGGGTCTGTTCCCTCTTGAGATACTTAACATTGGAATAGCCAACAGCAGCGGATTCGCTATTACGAGTCTCACCTGGTTCAAATACTGCTACCCAGCCATCTTCAAGAAAGGCTATCCTGACTTTCTGGCCCGGATACAGACTGCCGACCCAGGAAGTTTTGGCAGAACGCCCCTTCCTCAGATTTAGCGGACGGTCGGGATACCGAATTTCGCCAAAAGCCCAGGCCGTGGATGCAACCAGAAGCAGCAGGCTGACAATCAGAACAACTATGGTGTTTATTTTACGCATTAATATACCGTCCGCCTACATCATGGAGTTGAGTTCGCTAATGACGCGATCTGTTATGTCCATGGAATTATTTACATATCCAACAATTTCTGGATCAGTCAGAATCATGGTGAACCCCATTTCCTCGGCAATGGCCCGAAGGATGGAATCCGCTCGACGCATGACGAACTGAATCAAACGTCTCTCCTCTCCCTGAATTTCGAGATTGCTGGTTTCAACCAATTGCTCATACTCTCGAGCAGCAATCCGAAGCCCCTTCTCCATGGCTTGCTGCTCGGTAACTGACAAAGTCCCGTTTTGCAGCTTATTCTTCTGCAATTCAACACCATCAAGGACCGCGCGAATACGGCGATCTTTTTCCTTACCCAGCCGAGCCAGATCTTCCTGGGCAATCCGCCCGATCTTGGATTCATTGATTATCCGCTGGGGATTAACGAAGCCGACCTTGGACATATGGGCCGATGCCATAGTGGCACACAAAAGTGCCAGCAGGATGGATAGCAAACAAATATTCAACAGTTTCATATGGATGACTACCTTGGTTACAAAAAGATATGGCACTGTAGCCGAGAACTACAACGATTACAATGTCGTAAGCGGGTCTAGATCAAGCCCGGTTCGCACCTTTTTAGGATTGGCGTTGGCCTGCACCATGTGGCCGTATAAGGTACGCACTTTTCCCCAATCGTCGCCCTTGAGCAGACAGTTGAAGCGTTTCCTTCCGCGGAGCATGCTGAGTGGTGCTGGAGCCGGTCCCAATACGGTAATCCCCAGGTTTGTCGCCTTGTCACGAAGAGTTCGCGCAAACAGAGACACGGCTGCAGGTCCCTCTGCATAATCTACAGGATAACTGATCCGGATGAGTGCCATCCTTGAGAACGGCGGATACCCGAACAGCTTGCGCCGCGATATTTCCCGCTCGTAAAAGCCGGTATAATCACCGCTCAAAACTTCATTCCAGATGGGGTGTCCCGGATTACGCGTCTGGATAAGAACCCGGCCATGACTTTCGCCACGCCCGGCTCGACCTGCCACCTGGACCAAAAGCTGAAATGTACGCTCTGACGACCGATAATCCGGCAGGCTGAGACCAAGATCTCCGTCTGCCACAACCACCAATGTCACCTTGGGGAAATGATGCCCTTTTGAAATCATCTGAGTCCCGACAAGCACCTGGGCCTCACCGCGCCCGAACGCCCCGAGGATTTCCTCCATGCGCTCCTGTCGCCGAGTGGCATCCCGATCAAGGCGAAGAACCTTGGTCCCATCGGGCAGGTTCTCTTGCAAGATCTCTTCGAGCCGCTCGGTCCCTTCGCCCATGGGAAGGAAATTGCCGCTACCGCATTTCTTGCACAAAAGAGGATATGAATACGCCAAACCACAATAGTGACAAACGACACGCTCCCGTCCCTTGTGATAAGTCATGCCGACTTCGCACTCGGGACAACGAACGGTTTCGCCACAATCGAGGCAATACATAAGCGGCGCATATCCACGCCTATTGAGCATGACAATGGCCTGTTCACCAGCCTCAACAGTCGCCTTCAACGCCTCAAGGGCATGGGGAGCAAAAGGCTGTCCGGGATCATTGTGGGTGGATATATCCACCAACTCGACATCCGGCAGTACACTTTTCCCGACCCGCTTTTTCAAGGTGGAAATTGGAATGGAGCCGTGTTCTGCGGCATGAAAGGTCTTTACATCCGGCGTGGCAGAACCGAGCACAAGCAATCCACCGGTCCTACTTACACGATACCAGGCGACTTCCTTGGCATGATAGGCAAGACGGTCTTCCTGCTTGAAGGATTCATCGTGTTCCTCATCAAGCACCACCATACCGAGTTCAGGTACAGGCAGAAAAAGAGTGGACCGGGTACCGACCACGATGACTGGTTTATCCTCCCGCGCCAGCCCCTTGAACACCACTTCCCGCTTTTTCGGACTCTGGTAGCCGTGATAAAAAATCGTCTGCGCATCAGGGAAATGCTCGGCCACCGTCCGGTACAACTTGCAAGCCAAGGCAACTTCAGGGGCAAGCAGAATGACTGAACGCCCGCTCATCAGACATTTCCTGGCCATTTCGAGATATAAAAGCGTCTTGCCGCTACCAGTCACACCATGCACCAGATGCGGACCACCGCCACTGTCCAAGGTCGCCGACATCTCATCCAAAGCTGTCTGCTGTTCATCGGTCAAATCATAATCAAATGCTTCTGGCGCAGCGCATCCCCCACCTTCATCCACTTCAGCCAGACGGTCAGCCGTAAGTTCACCTAAGCTGACTATACCAGCCCCTTCCAGCTTGGCGCATATTTCCGGAGCCCAATCGCCCAGAGAGTAACGGAGTGCAAACAGGCTCTGTGGTCCGTTCTCCAAAAGATGTTCAAGAATCCGTATCTGCCGCCTTGCATTGGGCCTCACCGCCCACGGAGGATCGGAAACAAGAGATGCAAACCTCTCCTGAGCTTCGCGCTTAGCATTGATACGCACCCGCATCCGACCAGCCAGCCATAATTCCATGAGTGCGACTTTGTCGTCTTCACTGAAACGGTTCAACTCCGAAGGGCGAACGGATGCAGGCAATTTGCGTTCGGACAGATGTTTGTCCACCCGAAACGTAACAGCTGCGGTTCGTAAACCTCTGGGCAACACGGTTTCAAGAATACGACCCACATACACCATCTGGCGGGCTGCCAGGTTTTCGGCCATATCGATGTAATCTGAATCAAGGATCGGCGTACGCTCAAGAGGCCAGATCAGCTTCTTGATCTCAACCCCTTCTGGAGCCGTGTCGGCAGGACCGACCACTACCCCGGCGCGATGGGAATTACCAAGGGGAACGATCACCCGCTGGCCGGGCGCTAAGTCAGGGAAAAACGAAGGACGCTCGTAAGTCAGTGCCTGATACGGGGGACTGACGAGTGTAACCTGCCATAGATCGGCCATTATCCGAGCCTACTGAACTGAAGGGTAACGGAATGATTCCAGCAAAATATCAAATGGCACGGGCGGTATGGCACACGGTGTCGGGTCAAGTGAATCGCGGGCATACAATTCTTCGCCATCAGCGCGATTAACCGCTATCCACTTGATGTCGACTTCGAGCGGATCGTTGCCGACATTGACGATCACCTTCTGCGGCATACGAAAACCACCCATCGTGCGATAATCAGAATAACTGACCGAAGTCACTCCAGTACCGGATGCGTACCGGATCAGAATCGGAGAAAAGTCCTCGTTATTCAATTGAATGGTCGGTGAAATATTATCACCGAATTCACTGCCCATAATGAAACATGGCGAATCACCGCAAAAACCATAACTGCGAGTGGCGTTATCCACCCCCCAGGCCTTCCATGTCTGAACCGGGTTGGGAGGCATCCAGACAAACAGCGGGGACAGGGCAAAATCGCCAGCAGTACATTTGCCCACGACATTGCCGCCGTTACCAACGGCCACGGCCTTGTCGCCAGCTTTCCACTCCTGGCGCCAGTTGCCCCTGGCGTACCAGACATGAACCGATGTGCCGGGATATTTGGGAAAGGTCATCTCGGCTTCCCAGGAAGTGAGTGCGCCAAAATTCTTCTGCATGTGCAATGAAAGCTCTCCATCGTCCGGTAAGAAAGCGGAAGCGGGGAGCACAAAGGTTAAAGCAAGTAGAGCAACTAACAATGCGGGGATCAATCTGAACAAGATAACAACTCCTGGAGCCGCTTGACGAGTTCATCACGGAGTTCCTCGTCATGCAGAGCGAAATAAATATTTGCCGTAAGGTATTCCACCCAGTCTCCGGCGTCAAACCGTTGTCCACCCAATTTGACGGCAATCAGCTTATCCTGATCCGCAAGCCCCTGCAGGGCATCCGTCAACTGGATTTCACCACCAACGCCCGCCTTCTGCCCTTCAAGAATATCAAATATTTCAGGCACCAACACATACCGTCCAATAATAGCAAGGTTTGACGGAGCTTCTTCAACAGGCGGTTTTTCCACCAGGCTTGTAACGCGATAGAAACCGTCCTCCATCTCCTCACCCTTGATCACGCCATATTTGCTGACCTTTTCTTCGGGGACTTCGATGACACCGACGACAGCTTTCCCTGTCGACTGAGCTGCCTTGATGAGTTCGCCAATACCGGTATCGCGTCCGAACATCAGGTCATCGCCAAGCATGACGGCAAACGGTTCGTTCTTACATACTTCCTTGGCTGTGAGAACGGCATGACCCAGGCCAAGCTGCTCTTTCTGACGTACGGCTATGACATTGACCATATCTGCAACTCGACGCACTTCTTCCAACATTTCAACCTTGGCCGCACGGGCCAGAAGCTGCTCAAGCAGGAAGTTGCGATCAAAATGGTCTTCGATAATCGTTTTGTTCTGGTTGGTGACAAAAACGACATCAGTAAGTCCAGCGTCAATCCCTTCTTCCACAATATACTGCACGATTGGCTTGCGGAAAATGGGCAGCATTTCCTTGGGAACATTCTTGGTGGCTGGGAGCGAACGGGTTCCCCAGCCGGCAACCGGAATTACGGCTTTCTTGATTTCCATCTGATCCTCCGTGGAAGTGCGACTCATTATCTCAAATATTTTTCACAAGCTTCGACAATATCATTCACATACAGCTCGACCTTGTCAGTGTCAGGCCCTTCAACCATGACGCGACATACTGCTTCAGTCCCGGAGTAGCGAAGCAAAACGCGCCCCTTTCCGTACAAGGCCTTTTCGACCTTTCGGACAGCTTCCTGGACTTTGGGAGCATCTTCAAAAGGAATTTTCCTCTCAACATGAACGTTCTTGAGCACCTGTGGAAACGGCTCAAGCAATCCGGCCAACTCGGAGAGCGGTTTTTCCTTTTCGCGCATTATACGCAATAACTGCAAAGCGGCAAGAAGCCCATCGCCAGTGGTGGAGTGCTCCATGAAAATCAAATGACCCGACTGTTCGCCTCCGAGCATGGCTCCTTCGCGGCGCATTGCCTCAACAACATACCTGTCACCGACAGCAGTCCTTAGCAGCGTACCGCCATTTTCCTGCATGAAAATCTCAAGGGCCATGTTACTCATGACCGTTGAAACCAGCATGTTTTTCGGAAGACTACCCTTCTCAAGAAGTTCAAGGGCAGACAAAGCCATAATCTGATCACCATCAAGAATTCGACCTTTTTCATCACAAACAATCAGCCGGTCAGCGTCCCCGTCCAGGGCAATACCGATATCCGCATTTTCGTCAATGACGATATTGGAAATAACCTCAGGATAAAGCGAACCACACTTCTGATTGATGTTCAGGCCGTCCGGTTTAACGCCAACCTTAATAACCTCGGCACCCAGCTCTTCAAGAATATCAGGAGCAACACCGTAAGCAGCACCATTGGCACAATCGAGTACGACCTTCACCCCGTCGAGAGTCAGCTTTTGTGAAAAGCTGTTCTTGAGATAGACGATGTACCGCCCTCGAGCATCTTCAATACGATGGGCACGACCAATATTTTCAGGAGATGGATAGTCCCACTGCGGGTTATCGGCCAGGACAAGATCACTGATCTCGTCCTCAACCTCATCAGGCAGCTTAAAACCATTGCGGTCAAAAAATTTGATACCATTATCCATGAACGGATTATGGGATGCGGAGATGACCACGCCAAGGTCAGCGCGCATGTTCCGGGTCAGAAATGAGATCGCCGGAGTGGGCATGGGGCCAACAAGAAAAACGTCCATGCCGTTAGCGCACAGTCCTGAAGTCAGTGCCGCCTCGAAGACATAGCCGGACAAACGAGTGTCCTTGCCTATAACCACACGATGGCGGCCCGAACCATTACGAAAATACTGACCAGCTGCCAAACCAAGTTTGAGCGCGATCTCCGGTGTCATTGGGAATATATTGCCCTGCCCGCGCAGACCGTCGGTTCCGAAAAGCCTCTGCTTCATGGATTGCTCCGAATTACCACTATGAAGTGGTTTATTTATTTTTTCTTGAGGATAGTTTGTACAATCTCAGGATTTTTCTTCTCTAGGCGGCAGCCGTCGGGAAGAACGACATCGTATTCAAGATCAAACTTACCTGCCGCCGTTTCGCTGCCAAACACAAGGCTAGCAGCCATATCCTTACGGTATTCATTGTCGCGGAAAAGTGAAATCGGCCCTTCAATCAACAGGCGTACGAAGTCCTGCGTAATCTCGGCCTTGTATCCTTCCGGAGCTTGTACATCAAGGGGAAGCTTAACCCATATCTGCCTGGTCTTGGGCCCAAAAAAGGCCTCGACGCGCACCTGTCCGGGAGACACCTCGATCTTCTCGGAAAGCTCAAGCCCGACATCCTCGGCCCATGACCTGGGTACATCAACAGGGAAGTCTTCCTTCATGACCACTTTGGCCTTCGTGATCTTGCGAAGCAAAGTTTCAGGCCCACGGATAACTACCAGGTCAGGAGCAGCTACAACCTCTTGAATCTTGTAGTCGGGATTCAGGTCTCCAGCCCATGCGGCTTCAACAGCGATTTTTTTCGAAATACGTCGATCAACCTTGAGTTTAAGTCGATTGGGTTTGACTTCAATAATTTCATAGGTGGACGATAAAGGTATCTCGGATGATTCAATGTCCACCACCTGCTCGCCTATCTTGAGTTTGCTGACATCAACCGGGTAGGTCAAATTCTGAGAAGACAAGTTACCGACCAGTCCCTTGGGACCGCGCACCCGAACCTGAATCTTATCAACCAATCCATCCTCGATAATCAACCCTTCCGGAGGATTGGTCATGACAACCGGCATGTCCACCCAGGTTTCAACGACTTCACGACCAGTCACCAGAAACCAGGTGAAGACAGCCAGGGCAAGGGATAAAACTATGGTTTGCCAATTCTTCATTCTATCGTCCCAAAGCGTTTCTGAGAACGCGTCTCAGCCGGACTTCGTCCAGACTGGTGGTCAATCGTCCGTTCATGGCAACCGAAACTTCTCCACGTTCTTCCGAAACTACCACGGTAATGGCGTCTGACCCTTCACTGATCCCGAGTGCCGCTCTATGGCGGGTGCCGTACATGGGCTGGCCCCTGAGTTTGGATGACAGCGGCAAGATGCAGGCCGCAGCCACTATCCTATCACGCCGGATGATGACAGCGCCGTCATGCAATGGAGTTTCGGGCACAAAAATTGTTTCTATGAGTTCCGTATTGACCTTGGCGTCTATTTCAATACCTCGTTCGATAATATCGCCAAGCGGAACGTTTTTCTCAATAACGATGATCGCCCCGGTTCTGGAGGCCGACATGGTCATGACCGCCAAAGTCAACTGATCGAGGGTCTCATCCTTGACCTGGGATTTACTCCAGAATCGTTTGGTACCAACACTTGCCAAGGCCTTCCGAATGTCGGTCTTGAAAAGAATAACGACCACAAGGAACAAGGATGTAAGGAATTCGCCGAGAAGCGAGTTGAGCGTGTACAGATTGAACAGGTCTGAGACATAATAGACCACGAGCACCACGACCAGGCCATACAGCACTGCAGCAGCGCGCGTCCCACGTACAAGCACAATGAGATTATAGTAAATGAAGGCAACAAGCCCGATATCGAGCAGTACTCGCCAAGTGATCTGGATTCCGAAAAGCTCAAACATATCTTTGACTACGCTAATTCCCGAACTATGGTCAATGTTTGCCGTGCAAGTTCCACGTCATGAACACGATGGATAGGCACGCCCTTTGCCGCCGTGAGCGCCGTTGCCACCTGGGTGGCATTCTGTCGCTCGTCAACCTCAAGCCCGAGAAGCCCGTGCCACAGGGACTTATTGGAAAGTCCCATGTAAAGCGGGAGTCCCATACTCTCGAATCGTTCTATTTCCCGCAAAATAGTCAGGTTATGCTCAAGAGATTTGCCGAACCCGATACCGGGATCGAGCACGACATGGTCCATGGGCAATCCGGCCTTGTCCAGAATCTCCAACCTCTCATCAAAAAACGCAATGATATCCTCGACCACGTTTGAATAGGCTGGCGCATCCTGCATGTCCTCAGGCCGCCCCAGACTGTGCATGAGCACGTAGCCAGGCTTGTACTGAGCTATGATGTCCAGCAATTCGGGATCATACCGAAACGCCGACACATCATTGAGAATATCAGCCCCGGCATCCAAGGCCTCGGCTGCAACCTTGGCCTTGTAGGTATCCACGGACACGACACAGCCCGAATCAGCCTCTGCAAGAGCTTTCACCACGGGGATCACTCGCTCAAGCTCTTCGGCTTCAGAAACCGAATCGGCATAAGGCCGGGTCGATTCACCGCCAACATCGAGTATGTCCGCACCCTGCCTGGCTAATTCCACGCCATGAGCGATGCCTGAAAGAGTATCGCCGTGGGCACCCCCATCATAGAAGGAATCAGGGGTGACATTGACCACCCCGGCAATGAAAAAGGGGGCCGGTCCCAAGACCTTGCCCCCTTTCAGTGTCCACGTCGTATCAATCATGGTCATTTAATCTAATCGCCCTACTGGATCTTATTATCTTCATCGTCTCCGGCCGGGCCGGATTTATCGTCATCTTCTTCAAGAATGAAATCATCCTTATCATCCGTCCCCTCACTTACAGGGGTGTAACCAGGAGCGGATGTATCAACAGCCTTGCCTTCCGCATTATATCCAGAAGGAGTACCACCGGAAGAAGGAGTACCGCTGGCCCCACCGTTACTATCGGCAGGCTCCATGGGCGGCAATGGTTCGCCCTTCATAATAAGTTCGATGTCTGCGCCAGTGATTGTCTCACGGTCAAGCAAGGCCTGGGAGATAACTTCCAGAGTATCCTTATTATCCTTGATCAACTGTGTCGCCTTTTCAAGGGCAGCTTCAACAAAGTGACGAACTTCAGCATCAATCAAGCGAGAAGTATCTTCGCCGTAATCCTTATTATGAATCAGTTCCTTGCCGAGGAAGACCTGCTCCTGGCTGTCTCCGTAGCTCAGAGGACCAAGTTTATCGCTCATGCCCCACAGACAGACCATGTTATGGGCAGTCTTTGTGGCACGTTCGATATCATTGCTGGCACCGGTGGTGAGCTGATTGAGCACAACCTGTTCGGCAACACGTCCGCCCATAAGGACAGCCATGTTGTTTTCAAGGAATGTCTTGGAATAATTATGTCTGTCTTCGCCGGGGAGCTGCATGGTGACACCAAGCGCACGCCCGCGAGGGATAATGGATACCTTATGAATCGGATCAGTTCCGGGCAGAAGCTTGGCAACCAGTGCGTGTCCCGCTTCATGGTAGGCCGTAGTCTTCTTGTCGTCATCTGAAAGGATAAGACTGCGACGTTCTCTGCCGCCCATCATGACCTTGTCTTTGGCCTCTTCGAAGTCGCTCATTTCAACTTGTTCTTTGCCAAGCTTGGCAGCAGCCAGAGCGGCCTCGTTAACCAGGTTCTCAAGATCAGCACCGGAAAAACCGGGTGTGCCGCGGGCGAGAACTTCGAGGTTGACCTCGGGAGACAGCGGCGTCTTGCGGCTGTGCACCTTCAGGATACGCTCACGACCGCGGAGGTCCGGGCTGGGAACGACAACCTGACGGTCAAAGCGACCGGGACGAAGCAGTGCCGGATCAAGAACATCAGGACGGTTGGTAGCAGCAACAAGGATAACACCCTCGTTGGACTCGAAACCGTCCATCTCGACGAGCAACTGGTTCAAAGTCTGCTCACGTTCGTCATGCCCGCCGCCAAGGCCTGCGCCACGCTGACGACCAACTGCGTCGATCTCATCAATAAAGATCAGGCATGGAGCGCTCTTCTTACCCTGCGCGAACAAGTCGCGAACACGGGATGCGCCCACACCAACGAACATTTCAACAAAGTCTGAACCGGAAATGGAATAAAACGGAACACCAGCTTCACCGGCTACGGCACGCGCCAGAAGTGTCTTACCCGTACCAGGCCCACCCACGAGGAGTACGCCCTTGGGGATACGCCCGCCCAAGCGAGTGAACCGGCGGGGCTCACGTAAAAAGTCAACGATCTCGACCAATTCTTCCTTGGCCTCATCTACGCCAGCAACGTCATCAAAAGTGACCTTGGTGGTTTCTTCATTAATGAGACGAGCCTTGGAACGCCCGAAACTCATGGCTCCACGGCCTCCGCCACCGCCACCCTGCATCTGGCGCATGAAGAAAATCCATACACCAATGAGAAGCAACATGGGGAACCAGGACAGGAGCAAAGTGAGATACCAGGGGGACTCTTCCGGCGGCTGAGCATTAACCTCAACCCCCTTCTTGATCAGCGTGTCGATCATCTTCGGATCGTCCGGAGCATAAGTCTGGAACTGCTCGCCGGAACTCTTCAGGCCGGAGATTTTCGGTCCCTGAATTTTCACTTCCGCCACGGTACCGCTATCGACCATGGCCAGGAACTCGCTGTATGAAGGCGTGTCCTTGGGAACGGGAGGCTGGTTGAAGAGATTGAACAGAACAACCATCAAAACAAAGATGATTGCCCAGATAACGAGATTTTTCATATGGTTATTCAAAGGAGATTCCTCCGGATATTCAGGCAGTCGACCGAATTGGCCCAACTGTGCTCCGCCAGATCTAGGCGGAAAATCGTTACTAACGTCGTTAAGTGTCTAGAGTAATGCCCCTGAGTGAAAAATCAAGGAAAACGAAAGAAAAAACCTCCCGTTTCCCGATTTTTTATTTCAAAGAGGTAAGCCAGGACTTCAGGCCAGCAATTTGAGATGCCACTGATTCTGGTCCTGTACCACCCGGAGAGGTCCGTCTGTCAACAGCTGCCTTGTAATCAAGCACACTAAATACATCCTCATGGATCTCGTCGGAAAACTTCTGCAAGTCCGCAAGACTCATATCCTCCAGACCGACACCATTGCTCTCTGCGTGAGCCACGGCTGCACCGGTTATGTGGTGCGCCTCTCGGAAAGGCACACCCTTGGCAGCCAGATAGTCAGCCAGCTCGGTTGCGTTCAGGAAACCGCGTTTGATGGTCGCTGCCATCTTCTCAGGCACGAATTCAAGCTGTTCGAACATCCCGGCCATGATGCCAAGCGATGCCGAAACAGTCTTGTCCGCGTCGAAAAACGGTTCCTTGTCTTCCTGCATATCCCGATTATAGGTCATGGGCAGCCCCTTGATGAGCACAAGCAGCCCCATCAGGGAACCGACAACCCGCCCGGTCTTGCCGCGCATGATTTCACAGGCATCCGGGTTTTTCTTCTGAGGCATGATGGACGACCCGGTCGCATACTGATCAGGCAGTTTCACATACCCGAAATTCGGGTTGGCCCAAATGATGATTTCTTCGCACATCCGGGAGAGGTGCGTCATGACCAGACTACCAGCGAACACGGCTTCGAGTACGAAGTCGCGATCAGACACGGCGTCCATGGAATTGACGAAGATATCGTCAATTCCGAGATCATCGGCCACGGCCTGCGGGTTCACCGGATGAGTGGTCCCGGCCAGAGCGGCTGCACCAAGAGGCATGACGCGAACGCGCTTAAGGCAATCGGTCACGCGCTCATAGTCGCGCTTGAACATCTGGCAATAGGCCAACAAATGATGCGCCAGACTCACAGGCTGAGCAGGCTGGAAATGAGTACAGCCGGGAAGCAGCGTATCAACATGTTCCTCGGCTCGGGCAACATATACCTCGATGAGCGCGGCCAGGTACTCCTGCCAGGCGGCAAGACGACCTGCGACGTGCAGTCGAAAATCGAGCGCAACCTGATCGTTCCGGCTACGCGCTGTATGCAGTTTACCACCAACAGCTCCGACAATCTCGGTCAGCCGGGACTCGATGTTCATGTGGACGTCTTCCATTTCGGTCTTCCACACGAAATCACCGGACTCGATCTCCGCTTTGACAGTGTCGAGGCCGTCACAAATCTGCTTGGCTTCGGCGTCAGTCAGAAAGCCCTGCTTCGCCAATACGCGAGCATGGGCCTGGGAGCCTCGGATGTCTTCGGCATAAAGTTGCCAATCAAAGGACACAGACTCGGAATATGCTTCCATGGAAGCGGCAGTGCCTTCGGCAAACCGGCCGCCCCACATTTTTTTTTCTGCCATGATTTACTCGCAGGAATCTTCGGTGTCTTTTCCGCCCCATTTACTCTGCTGCATGCGGCCCTTGAGCCTGAGGCCCACCAGTTTAATGAAGCCCTCTGCATCAGCCTGATCGTAAATGTAGTCTTCCTCAAATGTCGCCAGTTCCGGGCTATACATGGAGAAAGGAGACTTGCGACCAAGCGGTACACAGTTACCCTTGTACAGTTTGACCCGCACAGTACCGGTGACCTTCTCCTGAGATTTGTCGATCATGGCCTGCAAGGCTTCGCGCTCCGGGGAGAACCAGTATCCATTGTATACCATTTCGGAATACTTGGGGATCAGGCTGTCCCGAAGATGCATCATCTCGCGGTCCATGCACAATCCTTCAAGATCGCGATGGGCTGCGGCCATGATTGTGCCGCCGGGGGTCTCGTACACGCCACGGGACTTCATGCCTACGAAGCGGTTCTCGACCATGTCGATACGACCGATACCATGCTTGCCGCCCAGTTCATTGAGCTTGGCCAGTAAGGCAGCCGGGGAGTATTTCACGCTATTGACCGCAATGGGATCACCGGCTTCGAAATCGATGGTGATCTCTTCAGGCTCATCAGGGCACATCTCAGGCGGTGTGATATTCCGGTAGCAGTCAGGGCCGGGGGAATTCCACGGATCTTCCAACTCACCACCCTCAAAAGAGGTATGCAGCAGGTTGGCGTCGATGGACCACGGTTTCTTGCGACTGACCGGAATCGGAATATCATTTTCTTTGGCAAAATTCATGAGATCAGTACGAGACTTAAGCTCCCACTCGCGCCAGGGGGCGATGGTCAGGATCCTCGGGTTGAGGGCCATTGTCGCAAGCTCAAACCGGACCTGATCGTTACCCTTACCAGTAGCACCGTGAGACACAGCCTGTGCACCTTCCATCTCGGCAATCTCGACCATCCGCTTGGAAATCAAGGGACGCGCAATGGAGGTACCGAGAAGATAACGACCTTCGTACAACGCATTGGCCCGGAACATGGGAAACACGTAATCACGTACGAATTCTTCCCGCATGTCTTCAACGTATGCCTTGGTTGCGCCGGTGGCGAGGGCCTTTTCCTCAATGCCGTCCATCTCCTCGCCCTGACCGAGATCAGCGGTCATGCAGATGACTTCACAGTTGTACTGATTCTTGAGCCACTTGAGGATAATGGATGTGTCCAGACCGCCGGAATAGGCGAGGACAACTTTATCTATTTTTTGCATTTGATTAATTCCTAATATCTCTATCTATCTTTAATTCTTATAAATCCATTCAAGAATGGCTTTTTGCATATGCAACCGATTCTCTGCCTGATCCCAGACGATGGAAGCCGGGCTTTCAAAAACAGCCTCCGAGACTTCTTCGCCACGATGAGCAGGCAGACAATGCATGAACTTGGCATCCGCAGCGGCCTTGGCCATGAGTGCGTCATCAACTTCATACCCGGCAAAAGAGGCTTCACGCTTCTTCTGTTCTTCTTCCTGACCCATGGATGCCCACACATCGGTGTTAACATAATGCGCACCGGCCACAGCTTCAGCAGGCTCACGCGTTATGGAAACCTTGGCGCCCAATTCAAGGGCCTTGTCAAGAATGGTCTGATCCGGATCATACCCTTCCGGGCATGCAATAACCAGTTCATAACCAAAGGTGACTGCACCGTTGATGAAGGAATGAGCCATGTTGTTACCATCACCAACCCAGGCAACCTTGAGATCTTCCAGATTGGGCGTGCGCTCATACATAGTCAGCACATCAGCCATAATCTGACAGGGGTGGTATTCGTCGGTCAGAGCATTGACTACCGGGATGTCGCCGTATTCGACCAGGGTTTCAAGTTTCTCCTGGCCGAATGTTCGCACGATGAGACCATCTGCATATCGCGAGAGAACTCGCGCGGCATCCTTGAGTGGCTCACTGCGACCCAGCTGGGAATCCTTGGAGGCAATAAAAACAGGGTCTCCGCCAAGGTGACGGACACCGACCTCAAAGGACACGCGGGTCCGAGTGGAAGCTTTCTCGAAAATAAGCAGCAAAGTCTTGCCAGCCAAAAGATCAGTCCGGACATTGTTGTCCTTCATCTCCTTGGCACGCGATAAAACCTGCTTGGCCTCATCCCTGGGGATGTCCAGAATAGTCAAAAAGTTCTTGGGCATCGTACGTTTACTCCATCATCGATTACCAATAATTGCGAAAGATAAGGAGTTTGTCCCATTATTATATGAATGTAAAGAAATTTGGGACGGGGTTACCCCTCTAAATACAACCAACCAAAATCACTTTAACAACCTGTAAAAATTAATGATTTTGTAGCCACTCGTAGAACTGGCTTAAGCTCAACTGGCGACTGGCAGGACCGCTACGAACGTAGAATTCTTCATTTTGCCCGTTTTTCAGGATCGCGGGAGCGGCTGCGGGCAGACAATAAGCCCGGATAATGTGCTTGCCCTGCACCTCGATGATGGCGGTATCCAGGTAACGCGCGAACTCGGTGCCGATCTGCTGATTGACCAGATTATTGAAATGCAAAAGTGCCCGATCGTCGTTGCCTAGCTGGTCTTCCTCAAAACCTGCGACCACCCCGCTGTCAGCCACGCCGACGAGCAAAGTTCCGCCGTCTGAATTCATGAACGCGGCCACGGTCTTCATATTGGCATGCTCAATCTCCTTTCCGTTCTTGCCGGACTTGAGATTGAACCGAAGGGTCTGCTTGAATTCAAGCCTGCCACTTTCACCATCTGCAATAAGCCGGAGCACGTCTTCAGCTGTAATAGCGGCCTCTTTGCGCAACCCCATCGCTTCAATTCGGGAGCGATTCCTGTGCAAGACGAACAACGAACAAAACGCAATGAACGCAAGGATACCACCAGTCACCTGAATAAACGTGTCGCTTGTCAGAACGGAAACAATGTTCTTTCGCGGCATGGCAACACCTAACGACATGGTATCACCAAACACGGTCAGCGGCAGAACGTATGACCACCAGACCTCACCCTCAGCAGAAAAACTGAATGGAGCAACGCGTTTTCCCGGATCAGCCGCCAACAGAGCTGCTGCTCCGGCTATAACGGGATCTCCAACCTTGTCGGCCGGGAGTGCCACACTTGCACGGTCCCCCTGCACTCTTTCAGAATCCGAATCCGGGATGAGCAGCACTTTACCGTTTTCCCAGAACAGGAAAACCTTTTCCGCCCTGCCTTTTTCCGCGCCGCCCAACTGGCTGATAATCGCATCGATGGGAAAAACGAAGGACAGCATAAGCCCCTCGCCTTTTGCCGTTTCAACGAGAGAAGATGCAGTAATCCAGGACTCGGCTGAATTATGAAAACGGTATGAACTCCGCCAATTGACCTGACCGGGCATGAGGTGCTCGAACTCTTCGGACAGAACCTTATCAACCAACTGACGGTCAAAATTAGTTTTTTGCGGCGAGTTGTCGTGCGAGCCATCGGCTTTCCACAAAATCCGCGAAAATGCTGCTTCACTTTCCCGATTCGACAAGGTTTCAAGCAAACCATCAGATCTGCGGGTAAGCATATAGACCAACCCATGACCATCAGCGAGAATTGCGGCTGTTAAAACAGGGTGCTTCTTGAATAATGCCTCGAAGTTCGCACGCAATTCCTCAGGATTAAGGTTTGCCACGACTTCTGAGCCGATCTCGTCATTGGAATTTCTGACAGCATTGAGAAGCACGGTTACGGCACCAGACAGTCCTCGTGCCGAATTTTCAACAGCAACAGCTGCGGCATCGCGGCGAATCTCCCGAACACCCCAAGAGGCTAGTGCGCCGAAAGCCACGACGACGAAAATCACTCCGAAAAGCAGTATTTTGTAGAGATCTTTACCCTTGATAACTTTGCGCGCAGGCATACCTATTCTCTCTCGCTCCATTCTGTATATTCAAGGAGCACACGTTCCACGGCTCCATCGGTCAATTCGTACATTTCATCTCCGTGATCATACCCGGCCAGATGCAATATGCCGTGCGCCAACAGCCGGGCCAAATGTCCAACAGGCGGTTGCCCGTACAAATCCGCCTCACGAGACAAGGCATCTACAGACAGTGCCAATTCTCCAAGGAATACAGGATCATCAGAATCTCTACTGACAGAATCGCCACCATTAACAGCGACCTCGGGACTGTCCGCTTGCGCATCTCCTTCGGCAGGGAAACTAAGAACATTTGTAGGGCCGCTGCATCCTAAGAACTCTTCGTTGAGCCGAGCTATCTCAAGATCATCGACCAGTTTGATGGAAAAGGAATCCTCACCGAATCCAAAGAAATTCATTATAACCAAAGCCAGTTCGGCCAGCTCTTGCCGAGACAAAGGAAACCGGGGATCGAGCCGCGTTTCGCGTATGATCTTGATCTGACCGGTCATGGACTAATCCTTTCCAGATTCATGCTTGTCATAGGCCCGAACTATTCGACCAACCAACGGATGACGGATAACATCCTGCTCGTCAAAGGTAATGAATTTAACGCCCTTCACACCCTTGAGAATATGACGAGCACTTAGAAGTCCGGACTTGGAATGATTGGGCAGATCGATCTGGGTAACATCACCGGTAATAACGGCCCGAGAGCCGAAACCGAGTCGAGTCAGGAACATCTTCATCTGCTCCGGCGTCGTGTTCTGGGCTTCATCCAGAATAATAAATGCATCATTCAGAGTACGTCCGCGCATGAATGCCAGCGGCGCAATCTCGATGACACCCGTCTCCTGATAGTCCTGAACCTTGGCGAAATCTAGCATGTCATGGAGGGCATCATAGAGAGGTCTGAGATATGGATTGATCTTCTCTGTCAGATCTCCGGGCAAAAAACCGAGCTTCTCGCCAGCCTCAACGGCCGGGCGGGTAAGCACAATGCGCTTGACCTCGCGTCTTGCGAGCGCGCCAACAGCCATGGCAACGGCCAAATATGTCTTACCGGTTCCGGCAGGCCCGATACCAAAAGTCATGTCTGAGTCACGGATAGCATCCAGATACTCGCGCTGATTGAGAGACTTGGGCGAGACGGTTCGTTTGCCGGATGTGGCATACACATCCCCCTTGAAGACCTCACCCACATCGGCGGTCGGCTGACGTTCCAGAATACGACAGGCAAAGTCGACATCCTGAGGATAGATGCTCTTGCCCTTCTTGAGCATTGTATACAGTTGCGAGAGCACCTGCCCGGCCAGTTTGGCCTTCTCATCATCCTCATCGGACGCATCAATGGTGACAGTGTTCCCCCGGCTCTCAATGGCTACATCAATGCGCTCACTCAACAGCTTGAGGTGCTGATTCTGCGGCCCGAAAAGCTGGCTAGCCAGTTGACCGTCGTCAAATTCAAGTTTGGTTACAGACAGTTTGGATTCCTCCGAAATTCAATCGTTCATAATAATAACTGGTACATACAACCGCATTTCCATCAGGTTGACGATCGCATGCACTCATAATCATATAGCCTAGCCACCTCGTAGTGGCAAAGGATTCCATAAAGAACGACACCGGCACGGATGCCGGTGTACGATTCAATACGATGAAGTGGTAGATTCCGCCGAACCGGCGGAAGAATCTCTATCCTCAGCCGCCACCATCATTGGGCCGCAAATAGCTGCGAGCAACGAGCAGCAACAAGACCACAGCCGAGCCGACACCCGCCCATTCAGGAAGTGTTTCGCCCACTTCGGAGACTACGGCGCGAATATCCAGACCGAGAGCCAGATAGAGCTTGTCGGTTGCAAAGGCCAGAGCCAGAGAACAAATCACGATGGAAAAGACGTATAAACCAGCGGCACGCTTACCAAGGGTCTTGAGCATGACAGTGATGGTCGCTCCGTTTGTAGCAGGTCCGGCCAATAAGAAGACCAGGGCTGCACCGGGAGAAAGTCCCTTCAGCAGCAATGAAGCGGCGATGGGTGTGGAGGCGGTGGCGCAAACATAAAGCGGCAAGGCAACTACCAGCATGACCATATACGAGAGGAAACCGGTGCCAACGTACTCGCTGAGCGCATCTTCAGGTATGGCTGTTGAAATGATTCCGGCAATGACAACGCCGATAATCAACCAGCGGCCAATATCAGCAATCATCTCGCCAAATGCGTACTCCATCCCGAAGCGAAACTTTCCGAACGGAGTCGAATTATCCGCCACATCACAACCGCTATGATCGCAACCACATCCATCATCATCGGACGTAGGGGCATTTGAAACGACCCCATTCATGGGGAGCGACGGCTCTTCTTTCTCCGGAAATGCGTTAACCAGTATCCCGGCGACAACGGCTGTGATTGTTGCCGCTATAGGCCGGATGACGGTCATTATCGGGTCTATGAGTGCATAAGTGACGGCCACGGAATCCACACCGGTTTCAGGTGTGGAGATCATGAACGCGGTGGTCGCGCCCTTGCTGGCACCCTGCTTCCGCAGCCCAAGAGCAGCGGGTAAAACGCCGCATGAACACAGCGGCAACGGGACGCCGATGACAGCCGCTTTGAAAACCGAGCCGACCGATTTCTTACCAAGATGGCGAGCCATGAACGAATCCGGCACAAACGCCTTGAGAAGTCCTGCCACGAAAAATCCGAACAGGACATACGGCGAAGCTTCCACAAGCACATGCCAGGATGCGACGGCAACATTAGTTACGATATCAATCATGAATTAAACACCTAATCCTTATTACAACTTATTACATTTGAGCAGATGTTCATAAAACACCGCAAAAAAAACCGCGGGAGGCCTACGCCCCCTCACGAATATGTTCCAAACCCTGAGAAATCAAATTACGAACATGGTCATCATCCAAGGCATAATAGACGTTCTTTCCATCCTTGCGATACCGCACGAGCTTGGCAGCACGAAGCAGTCTGAGCTGATGTGAGATTGCGGACTGGGACATGTCCAGCACTTCTGCCAGAGCGCAAACACACAACTCATTGACAGACAGGGCAAACAGAATTCGAACTCGGGTATAGTCACCCAAGGCTTTGAAAAGCTCAGCCAGAAAGAGAAAATCACGCTCCGAGAGCATGCGCTCCTTGGCATTGTTCACATTCACTTGATGCTGTTCAGTATCACCACACGCTATATTCGACATCCTTGCCTCACATGACTAATTGTTCAGATGTAATAAATGTAACTTCGTTGTAAATGGCTGTCAAGATGTTACGGAAAACAAAAAACGCCCCCGCCAAGGAACGTTTTTCGCTATTAAATCAACCTAGCTAGAGTATCAGATCAATTTCCTGGCAGCGTCCAATGCTGATGCATAGTCCGGTTCCTCGGTGATTTCAGCCACATATTGCGCGTATGCAACTTTGCCATCCCTGCCAACGACAAAGACAGCTCGGCTCAGCAACCTCAGTTCCTTGATAAGGACACCGTACCCTTCCCCAAAAGATGCATCTTTATGATCTGATAAGGTCTGAACGGCTTCAACGCCTGCCGCACCACACCACCGCCCCTGCGCAAACGGCAGATCCATGCTCAAGGTAAGGATTTTAATATCGTCACCGAGAGCAGCGGCTTCAGTATTGAAGCGACGGGTTTCTACATCGCAAACTGGTGTGTCCAAAGAAGGAACAGCTGCAATAATAAGCACTTTTCCTGCATAATCAGCCAGTGCAGCCGGAGACAAATCGTTGGCCAGCACACTAAAATCCGGGGCTTTGTCGCCCACTTTTATTTCCGCTCCAACCAGTGTCAGGGGGTTACCCTGAAAGGTGGCGGCTCCGCTTCTTTCACTCATAATGAACTCCTTTATCTGAACAACTTTGTTTCGGGATAAAAAGCATACCACGCAAACCAGAACGCATCAAAAAGATATCTCAAAGACACTGTCTGTACGGCTAGCTCTATGTTTATTTATCCTAAACCGAGCTTATTCAGCGTCAATTGCTTGCGCCCGGAATAATCGAGGATCTCGGCAATCAGATCAGCATGTTCAAGACCACTTCCCCGGACCTCGGCGATAAGGGCGGCCACCTTCTTTTCCTGCTCCAGGTAACTGAAGAACACCTCGCGCACATCACGGATGGAGACCAGCTTATCAGCCCATCCCATACCTTCCTGATAGAGCATTTTTGCAGACACGAAAGCGGCGAGCAACGCGAGCTGATGTCCGCGGGGGATATCGTTGATAATCCTATCCCGGTATTTATCGACAAAAATAGCCGGGCAATACGACAGCAGGACTTCGGCCAACTCAGGATCTTCGGCAACTGTTGTCACAGACTCATCCAGGACACGAGCCGTAAGATCTGCCAACGAATTGATAGACTCTGACAATTCATACGAGAGCTCGGTGATGGTCTTGTCTCCACCTGCCAGCTTATACTCGCGCATGAGAACCCGAGCCTCGGAACGAGCTCGCGCCCGAAGGATGTCGAGCAATTGAGCTACATACGGGTCTTTGATCTCCAGGAACTCATCTTCATTTAAAATCAACCCGGCCAGGATTTCATAAGACGAGCAAATGACACCGGTCTTGTTGGCCGACGGCCCAGGCACGGCGAGAACACCGGCCTTCTCCATTTCGGCCCTTGCATCGGCAGAAATGAATATATTTGCTCCTTCCACAAGCCCCTTAGCAGACGGCGTGCCGTCTTCTTGTAAAAACTCCTTCCAATTACCCATGTTAATCGTATCAGGCCTGCCGCCGGACGGGATGAAGATATCAGCCACGGCAGTATTGTGCAGACTGTTACGGATGCGAGTACCATCAGCTTCGTCTGTGGAAATCGCGAATGCTCCATCGCCCTTGAGCTTTGATTTGTCGAAATGCGAAGCCTTGAAATCCCCATCCATCAGGCGAATCAGCTCGGCGTGATCCATACCATCGGGATCATAGGCCGCGCCATGACCGTCCGTCATGGCAACGATACGAGCATTCTCGCCATACTCACGCATGAGAATTTTCATGACATTGGATGCTACATCCCCTGCCGGGCCACCCGTTATCTTGACCGTAAACGGCTCATTACGGGGATCAATGCCCAAAGTGCGCAACAACTCATCGGCAAACACGATGACACCTTCGCTGGTTACACCGTATTCTTTATGGGCAATACCTGCACCGGGCTTGGAACTCATGAACGCGCTCGGCCATTTGTAGCCGCGCTTCACGGCCCGATCTGCGATCCACTGGATATGCTCTGGTGTAATATTTTCATCAGGGCCGAGGAAAATAATCTCCTCGCGCTTCAGGTAATCCACAATGCCGGGTTGCACGAAACCATCTGAACCTTCCGGAATCACGAGCAGGTCCAGGAAAGAATCGACCATGCTTTTTACGGCCAGATCGATGTTGGCATCAGGTCCGAGCAGGATAACCGCTTTGGAACCACCCTCTGGAATATCCTTATTCTTGAACTGCTGGGCACTGGCGAGCTTTGTAACTTCATCATAAAGCCGATTGGACTCCATTTCGAACCCTTCCTGACTCCATGTGCGAACCACACGAACCCCGCCACGGGCAGTATCGCGATACCGAACCTGGAAAGCAAAGCTGTAGGGCCCATGAAAACAATAGATTCCAAAAGGCCTCTCTTCTTTGGGCATGGGGGCTAAAATAACCGGATCAAGCCTGAAACTTAGACCAAGCTTATGAGGAAGATAATAATTCGTCCGCAAGGTGTAACGAATGAACTTAAACACATACATCATGATATCGCGATGAATTGAATTGCCGACATTCTTGATGGCAGCACGTACCGCAGCACGCCGCTCGATCAAAGCCTGCTCTCGATCACCCTTGAAATCAGGGTTGAAACGGGTATCAAAGTACTCCAATAATTTACGGGTCACGTCCCGGTGCTTCAGTACCGCATAGACAATTCGTCCGGACGTATATGCATGCATATCCTTGCTGACGAGGAACTGATGAGCAAACTCGCTGGCCGCCTGCATGAGCATGACCTGCCCCAATTCCCAACCATCCTCTTCTGCCAAGGCTTCCAGGCCGTGAAAAGCGAACCACTTGCTCAGTTCCAGTTGTCTCTTCAAACGCTGCCACTTCTCGGATTCTTCCGTGAGCTTTATGCGCGTCTGATCGAGATAAAAACTCATGATGGCAATAGGCGCCTTCTCTCCGCGCTCAAATTCATCCGAGTATGCACGATCTACCGGAATGTCTTCCCAGGCAAAGACGTTAACCACGCGAAGGAGTAATCCCTTGCGGGGCGGATTCGCCATGGCCACGCTGACCCGATCAAATCCGGGATGAACGTCTTTCTCAAAAATGACCTGCACCCGTTCCTGATGTTCCACGCAGCCGCAGGTCCTGAAATGTCTGACCGCCCTGCCCGGCTCGAACTTTTCTACATAGTCCTCGCTGGCGGAATGCACGAACCGTTCAAACTCCTGAGCCTCGGTGGACTCAAGAGAGAAACTCCCTTCGCGAGCCATCCTGAGGGCATCCTTGATACTGCCTTCATTCTTGGCGCATTGCTGCTGAGGACTGAAAAGAAAAGTATCAAGCCGGATGGAATCGTCCCGGCTCGAATAAATGCGGGCTATCTGGATATCCTTGTCGTAGTATTCACCAAGGACACTTGCCAGGGCTTTCATGTCTCCGCCCGGGGTAATATGCGTCACCTTGGACCCACATGGGCTATGCAGGGCTACGGTCTGCTTTTCATCCCGAACCATACCGGACAAGAGGGCCATGACATGTTCAATCTGCTCTTCTTCACCGTGAGTCCGGAAATAGTACTCTGGCATATCGCTGTAGAACCAGGGAACCAGCCCCTCAGCAGACTCTTGCAGCTTTTTTACAACCTTATCACGAATATCAGACGGATTAACACCAGTTTCAGCGCTCATTATTCACTCCGTTCATCGTTTTAAGAATCTTACCTTATGATATATTTGTGCATGGACCCGCTGATAGAGTCAAGCAATTGCAGAAAATCATATCAAACATTTTAGAGATGTTATAAATGTTATTAGGATCAATCTAATGCCGTGGACATAAAAAATATGGCGGGGTATAGATTAATGTGCGGGACCATAGTGGCCAGCATGAACTTCGCGTCGGGAGAAAATCCATGAGTAAAAACGCTGTAGATACCGGAATCCTGCTTGAAACAGGAACGAATGAGCTTGAAATACTCGAATTCTATATCAACGAAGTACGCAAAGAAGGCGAGGAGCCGGTACCCAATTTCTTTGGCATAAATGTAGCCAAGGTAATGCAGGTCATCGAGACTCCCGACCTTGAGCCACCCGAGTCCGCTCCGCATCCGTCATTCATGGGGACGATTCCACTGCGCGACCTCATCTTGCCGGTGCTCGATCTTTCCGTCTGGCTTGAGCTCAACATGCCAAAAACAGAACGGGATATCGTTATCGTCACTGAGTTCAGTAAATCCGTGACCGGATTTCTTGTATCAGGCGTCACCGAAATCCACCGAGTCGGTTGGGGAGAGGTTATTCCCCCTTCAAACATCATTTCCAAGAACACAGACGCCATTGTCGGGCTGATCGACAAGGGCGATTACTTTGTTCAGCTTCTCGACCTGGAGACCATCCTGACCCAATTTGTACCTGGTGACGGCGAGGAGCTGACAATCGCCGACCAACAATACAAAGTTCTCGTGGCCGACGACTCCGCCACCATCCGCCTGATGGTCGAAAAAAACCTCACTGCCGCCAACTTCGATCCGATCATAACCAGCAACGGCGATGAAGCGCTGAGAACAATCATGGCCCTCAAGGCCAAGGCCGAAGAAGAAGGCAAGGACATCACTGAATACGTAAATATCGTCATTTCCGACATCGAAATGCCGCTCATGGACGGCTTCAGCCTGACAAAAAATATTAAAGAAGATCCGATCTTGCAAAAGCTACCTGTTATCCTGTACTCCTCCATCATCACAAAGGAGTTGAGGCACAAGGGTGAGTCCGTAGGTGCGGATTTACAGATCTCAAAACCAGACCTGAATACAATTACTGAGAAAGCTATCCAGCTTATTGAAGGTGGTATTGATTGATAAAACGTGGCGACGAGGTTCTTGAAGTTTTTTTGGAGGAAACTACTGAACGACTGGACTCTCTGGAAAATGGCCTATTGAAGCTTGAGGGATGCGAAGACTGCGACCCCAATGTAATCAATTCCATTTTTCGGGATGCACACTCAGTCAAAGCAGGCTCTAACCTTCTGGAACTCAGGAACATCGAAGAACTCTCTCATAAATTGGAAAATATCCTGGAAATGATCAGGAAAGACCAACTTGAGCCAAGTGAAATGATCATAACGGCCAGCCTAGAATCAGTAGACAAGCTAAGAGAACTGATTGAAAATATAGAAGCCAGTGAGACCATAAGCATCCGGATGCATACATCCATGCTTGAAATAGCAGTCCAGAAAACAATGGGACAAAAATAATAGTCATCACAATCACAAAAAAACGGCCGTACCCAACAGGGTACGGCCGTTTATCATTTCAGGATGTATTAGTTTTTTAATGTACCAAGAAAGTCCTGAGCTTCCTGCATCTGGCTGAATGAGGTGTTTTTGAAGACCTCGCTCTCAACCGCCTTGATAAACTCGTCATAACTCATTGTCTTGAAATCCATCAGAACGCCCTTGATCTTGAAGTACATTTCAAGAAAAGCAATCAGAGGCTCATCTGTCAGAGCTTTGATCATGTCCGGTCCATCGTTCAACGTCGTAAACGGCTTATTCATACCGCCAAGATAAAACATATCCAGTCCACTCTCACCGTCGGTAACAATTCCCAACAGGTTGAATGTCTGCAATTTTGCAATGAATTCCTCGGACAGGTCGGGGAACTCCATGAGTTCTTTCTTCGGAAAGACTGCTGCAAAGACCATTTGTCCATCTTCCTCAGCCATTGAGTGCCTGAAAACATGCTCATCACGATTCTTCCGCGCGGCCTTGATGGTCTCATATACGTCACAAGCAAACGCGAGCTTCAGTTCCTGCAATACTTTTTCATCCATCTTTATTCTCCGTGGCTAAATTATTCCGTGTAGTGGGCCGCCTGGTGCGCCCAGTGCATCAACGCTCTTCTCGACTTCCGGGTCAGGTTCGAGCGGTGGTGCGTGATATGTCTTCAAACGAGCATCGATGACTATGGCTGTCTTTGCGCCCCAATGCTTGGCATGGATGAAACCACCCACACCGTAAATATCTGTGGCCGGGTCCGAGCGGGTGAACGTCACCCACAGGAAGTTATCCCAGTCCTTGGCCGTAAATTTCGCATCGTCAGCCACCACTATCATGGGGAACCGTTCGATGCCCTTTGCCTTTTCCAGCACAGCGCCCAGCCTGTCCAGGGCCGCGTCCTGCTGGTCACGTTTTTTCTGATGCTTGGGCCCCTTGATGACCAGAATACCCGGCGCAAAAACGACCGGATCGCGGAAACCGCGCGGCAGGTCCATGCCCGCAGGCATCTCGATGCCAAGATCGCGCTTTCGAGATCCGGCGGCAGCAAACACGAGCTTTGATCCCTGATTCAGACTGATGCCTGAGTAATCCAGGGTGTCGATGGTGGTCCTGGTGATGAAGTGCAAGTCACGCGTCAGATCAGCCCGCTCCAGCATGTGCCGGAAAAATACGGGTATATCATGACAGGATGCTCCGTCGCGCATGTCTTCCTTGGCTGCAATAAACACATACTTTGACAGGGATGTCTGGGTATTGCCCAAAAGAGACATGGCGTTTGTCAGCAACTCCTGTGGCTGTCGTTCCTCGGCATATGGTACATACCGTTCGCTACCAACAGCAAGGAGCAACGGATGCACACCGGCGGCATCCACGGCATGAACTTCATGCACACCTGAGAAGACAGACGGTACCAGATCTGCGGTCAGTTCATGGATGAACTCTCCGAACATGGTATCTTCCTGAGGTGGACGGCCCACCGTGGTAAACGGCCAGATGGCACCGTTACGATGAAAGACTTTCTCCACCTTGAGAACCGGAAAATCATGGGCCAGACTATAATAGCCAAGATGGTCGCCGAACGGTCCCTCAGGTTTTCCAGTACCCTTCTCTATTGTACCGCAGATGCAGAAATCCGCCTGGGCGGGAATGGGCAATCCGCCCTCCCGACTGACCATGGGGATGCGATGCCCAGCCATGGCACCGGCAAAGAAAATCTCAGCCAGGCCTTCGGGCAAAGGCATTACCGCGGCAAGCGTCATGGCCGGCGGACCTCCGACAAAGACATTGACCCGCAAAGGGATATTCTTCTTGATAGCCTGGGCATGGTGGTGCCCGATGCCCCGGTGAATCTGATAGTGCAGTCCGACTTCCTCGTCTGGCACGAAGTCGTTGCCGGTCAGTTGAACTCGGTACATACCGATATTTGAGCCAACATACCC
>Ga0070729_10000460_pt1 | contig 84961 bp, 83 predicted proteins | sample tdDd472_FD_66725 | JGI IMG/M metagenome (GOLD analysis project Ga0070729, IMG submission 66725) | Marine sediment microbial communities from the Atlantic coast under amendment with organic carbon and nitrate - tdDd47.2 | ecosystem: Environmental > Aquatic > Marine > Coastal > Sediment | place...
GGCGTTACATGGCTTCAGTGTAATGCGCGCTTGACTAGGTGTATCCGAACGGATACACTCTTTGTATGTATCAAATTCGTCAGACTGCGGTATTTGCCAAATGGTTAGCTAATTTACGCGACATCAAAGGCCAAGCTCGCATCCTGACGAGACTCGAATCGTGTCGCTTAGGAAACCTTGGTGACACGAAGTCGCTTGGCGGCGGTATCCACGAGCTGCGTATCCATGTCGGTCCAGGCTATCGGGTCTACTTTGCGAAACGCCGCAACATGATTCTTTTGCTTTTATGTGGCGGTAGTAAGTCCAGTCAGTCCAGAGACATAGAGCGTGCTAAGCGTCTTCTGGCTTCGTTGGAAGGAGATAACTAGTCATGGTCAAAGTTACAGAATTCGATCCCAGCGCATTCCTCGATAATGAGGAACTGGTAGCGGAGTATTTAGCGGCTGCATTAGAAGAAAATGACCCAGATGTTTTTCTTGCTGCGGTTGGTAATGTTGCTAAGGCTCGTGGCATGTCGACTATTGCTAAAAGCGCTGGGCTGGGCCGGGAGAGTCTTTATAAAGCGTTTGCGCCAGGCGCTAAACCCCGCTATGACACGGTAATGAAAGTGGTCAAGAGCCTTGGGGTAAAGATCGATGTGTCGGCCATGTAACCAGTTGGGTCAAGCGAAGTTTGACCACGTGCTCTCTGCGCTGCCGCTCCGGTCGCGCGTCCTCAAACTCGCATGCCCAAGGCGTTACCGCGCTTAGGTTACAGCGCAGTCTGTAGTGGTTGCGCACGCAATACCGATAGCATTCTATAATTTCGGTTTACATCTACAGGCTGCTGTTTCTGAAAGTGGTAATGTTAACTATATATAGTTTTAAGCCAGCGCCGTTATGAAGCGGCCAGTAGGATTAGGAGAAAGCCAATGTCTTCTGAACCAAGAATCGCGATTGTTAGTCTGATGCTGTTGGGATTGTCTGCTGTGCAGGCGGAGGACTTTCCCAGACTGACGCCCGAGTTATACGACCAGCTCAATGCAGATCTGGATACCACGTGGCCTGACGATCCCGCGGTTCCTGATCTACCGCCGATGCCGGTGACCGATGATCCAAAAATGAATCAGAACGCTTTTCTGTGGACTCACTTTGACGACAATATTTACCCGCCTAGGGAGAAGGGTGTGCCAGCGCCACGGACGCGGATAGTGACGGAAGGCGATCCGCTCGAAGTGGACGTCTTCTGGTCTATGCGCAGCCCCTACAGTTACCTGGTATTGCAGCGGCTCGTGTATCTGAACTCCAATTACAACGTCAACGTGAACATCCGGCCGGTTTTGCCGGTGGCTGTGCGCTCGACGAAGGGCGGCAGCGGCAAAGCCGGAGGCTTGTTTAGCTCGCCTTATAAGGTTCCCGATACGGTCTGGGACGCCCGGCGGCAGGGCAAGTACCTCGGCGTACCGTTTAATTTCCCGGTTCCCGATCCGATCTGGCAGGTCTGGAACCCAAAGGGCAAAGTTCCGGGCCCGGACAACTGGCTGTTCGTGCATCCGGCCGAGAAACAGCCCTACATATTCTGGCTCACGCGGCTGGCGTGCTACGCGGAGCAGCAGGGTAAAGCGCTGGAATTCGTCAACCAGGTCTCCTATTTGATCTGGAGCGGTGTGGTTCACCCAACCAACCCGAATGCTGCAGACGATCCGGCCAAAGGCCACTGGCCGAATTACGTGAAGGAGTACATGAATCGGGTCGACGGCCTCGATTACGACAAAGCGATCCGCTACATCCGTAAGAACCCAGAGGAAATCGACCAGTGTTGGATCGGCAACGCTGAGGGCATGGCTCGTACAGGTCACGGCGGAGTGCCGTTGATGGTTATCCAGGGTCAAGACGAACCTTTCTTCGGTGGCGACCGTTTCGATCAGTTCGTGTGGCGTTTGCGGCAGAACGGCGCGACGACTCGCCCCGAGCCGCGCCCACCGTTTGCTCCCAAGCCGCTGCGCTGGCCGGCGGGCGAGTAGCGTTGAGTTGGCAACTTGGGTAATCACAGGGTCGTAGAGGTCGGGAGCGCCATCGCGCTGGGTGTTGGATCGATGGTTGGTGCCGGTATCTTCGCGCTGCTGGGTGAGGCTGCGGCACTCGCCGGGTCGGCGGTCTGGATATCGTTCCTGCTAGCTGGTGTGATTGCCTTGCTCACAGGGTATTCGTTCGTGCAGATGGGCACCCGCTTTCCGTCGCGCGGGGGAGTCGTTGAATACCTCGTGCAGGCTTTTGGGCAGGGTGTCTTCTCCGGCGCCTGCTCCATTCTGTTCTACATCGCTCAATTGATCGGTATGGCGATGATCGCACTCGCGTTCGGCAAGTATTCGGCAAAGCTGCTTGGATTATAGGCGGACGTCGGCCTTTGGCCGCGCATCTTCGGTTCCGGGCTCGTGGTTACCCTGTGCGCGCTGCAACTGTTCGGTTCCAGTGCCGTCCGCCGCATTCAGCGGCTTATTGTGATCGGCAATCTGATATTGCTAGCGGTTGCTGCTATTGGTCTATCCGGCTTCGCGGAGGTGGAGCGGCTGGCGCCGCAAACATGGCCCCCTGCCATGCCCATTCTCGGCAGCCTGGCGCTGACGTTTTTTGCCTACACGGGTTTCGCGGTAATCGCGAATTCCGCCGAGGACATGAAGAACCCAGCCCATGACCTGCCGCGTGCGATGTACGCAACTATCGGTATTGTCATCGTGCTGTACCTGCTGCTGGCCGTGGTTACGACCGCTGCTGTCACGCCCGAGCAACTGACATCCAGTGGTCCTTTGCTGCTAATCGAGGCAGCCCGGGCAGCGTTCGGTGAAGTGGGTTTCAATATTCTCCTTATCAGTGCAATCGTCGCCACCGTAACCTGTATCAATGGTGGGCTGTATGGCACCACCAGCATCACCTTCACGCTGGCCGAAAAGGGTCAACTGCCGGCGCGCTTCGGCCGCGAGGTGCGCGCGAGTACGCGGGGCCTTACAATATCTGCGGCACTCGCCCTGATCATGCTTAACGCGATGGATCTGGCCACCGTTGCATCGTTGGGCAGTGCAACCTCATTGCTGGTTTATTTTCTGGTGAACCTAGGCGCCTTTCGGGTCATTAAGGGCTCTGGCTATCAACGCGTGCCGATTCTGTTGAGTGTCTCGGCCTGCTTCGGCGCTATAGCGGTGTGGCTGATGTATACATTGAAGTATGCGCCCCATTCATTGGTGATCTTTTTGTTGTTTCTTTGCATCGCGGTGGTTGTCGAAACCCTGCTGCAGCGACTTAATGAGCGCAAAATCGTGTCCGCCATGTGTCAACGCGAGGAGCAGAATGATTCACCAACCGGCTAGAGTCATGACTGTTTCGCACCGAACATGGCAGTGCATGCACGGTAACCAGCACAAGCAGTTTGCTCCCTTCGGTCGCGGGACTGGCCTAACGGCCAGCCGCTGCCACGGGCGTTATGCGGCTTAGTTCACATTTTCGACTCTTGACATACCTTTTTTGATATATATACTTTTTTTGGTATGTGGCAGGTATTGGAGCATCGACGCGTCGTTAGGCGCATACCCAAAACGCCTGTCGAGGTCTTAAAGCGCTACGAGAAATGGAAGGATATAGTCACGATCTCAGGGCCACAGGGCCTGCGCGCCATCAAAGGATTTCACGATGAATCCCTGACCGGCGAATGGAAAGGCCACCGGTCTTCCAGGCTAGGAGGCCAGTTCAGGGTCATCTACAAAGTTGAGGCCCAAAAGATCGCGGTTAAAGTTATCGACCTCACCGCGCATGACTATCGGAGAAAAGGGAAATGAGTGATTTTCGCAAGGCAAAAAAGTCTGTCGAGGTTTCCCCGGGAGAATCGGTAAAGATTCTGCGTGAACTGCAGGAACTAAGTCAGAATGAACTGGCGGAGCTGTCGGGCATCCCCCAGTCCACAATTTCGGCTATTGAGAACGACCGCGTTCGTCTTGGCGTTGAGCGCTCGAAAGTTCTGGCACGTGCTTTGAAGTGCCACCCTGCTGTGCTGGTGTTTCCTGGCTGGGATGTAAACATTGAGTCAGCCGCATAACCAGTGCAATCAATTGGCGGTCTTCGGCCGCTGGGCGGGTCGCTTCGCTCCCCGCCCCTGTTGCAGGCGTTACATTCACTAAGTTAGCAAGCAAGAAGCATGAATCTAAAAAAATCACTGCTAATATTTTCCTTTCTCACCATTTCTGTCATTGCTCTATTGTATGGCGTATCTCCGAAATGGTTTTTTCAAACCTTCCTGGTAGATTCTCAGCCTCCGGGTGTCGATCAGTCTCACATATTGAGAGCGGTAATGATGCTCTATTTATCGCTTGGACTGTTCTGGCTCTGGGCCGCATTTTCAGAAAAATACAAAGATGCAGGCATTCTAGTGCTTTGCATATTTTGTGGTGGCCTAGTGGCGGGGAGGATCCTGAGCGTTGTCATTGATGGAGTTCCATCACCAATCTTAATTCTCTACATTTTCATGGAGCTAAGCTTGGTCCCCGTATGTATTTGGCTTCTAAGGAGGGAAGATTAGAGACTGCAGTAATCATGAACGTAACAAGTCAAAGCACTCGGACGCAGCTTACGCTGCGCCCCTGTTGCAGGCGTTAGCTTTCTTTAAGGAGAAGCACTCATGAGTAACTACCCACGAAATTTCTCCCACATCGGTATATCAGTGCCAGACGTTGAGAAAGCAGCAAAATTCTACAGTGATGTTATGGGTTGGTATCACATCATGGAGCCGACCGTTATCACCGAAGAATCCGAAACACCTATTGGTCAAATGTGCATTGATGTATTCGGCAGCGGTTGGGGTTCTTTCAAGATAGCTCACATGTCCACCGGCGATAAAATCGGCGTGGAGATGTTTGAATTCAAGAACAATGAAAGTCCGGAAGGGTTCGAGTACTGGAAGACCAGCACATTCCATTTCTGTGTACAGGACCCCGACATCGAAGGGCTCGTAGAAAAAATCGTAGCTCACGGCGGTAAGCAGCGAATGCCTATAAGAGAGTATTACCCAGGCGAGAAGCCTTACAGAATGTGCTACGTAGAAGACCCGTTCGGTTTGATATTCGAAGTCTATTCACATAGCTATGAACTAACGTATTCACAGGGTGCATACTGAAAGTTAATCAGTGCAATCAAGCCGCTCCCTTCGGTCGCTGGACACGGCTTCGCTGTGGCCTCTGTTACTAGGCGTTATATGCCTCATTGACGTGGTACTACAAACTGGTACTATCTGTTGGTGAAGCGCAAGCATCAGAAAACGCTCGAGCGTATATTCGACAGGCCAACTAGCGGCAATATTCTCTGGAAAGACGTCGAGTCATGTTGGTGGCTTTGGGTGCCGATGTTTCAGAAAGATCCGGGTCGCGTGTTGCGGTAGTTCTCTTTGGCGAGGTGCGCGTGTTTCATCGTCCGCATCCTTCACCATCTGCCGATAAAGGCGCTATTGCCAGTATCCGGAAATGGCTCGAAGCACACGAGGTGATGTCATGAATGTTATGGAAGTAGATGGTTACAAGGCGAAAATCGAGTACGACTCAGAGCTGGATCAGTTTCGCGGCGAAATCTTGGGTTTAAACGGTAGTGCCGATTTCTATGGCAAGAGCCCCGCAAGCCTTAGAAAAGAGTTTAAGAACTCGCTTAAAGTTTTTCTCGAAGTTTGTGAGGAGAACGGAATAGCACCTACTAAAGAATACTCCGGCAAGTTTAATCTGCGTATAACGCCTAGCCTTCATTGCGAGATTGCTGCGCGGGCCAGTGCTGAAAACAAAAGTATCAATCAGTGGGTTTCCGAAGTATTGGGTCACACGGTTGGTGAATAAACCGGCATATAACCAGTTGGGTCAACCGTTCGCGTCGCTCACTCGACGCGGCTTACCGTCGTTCATTGTTGTCAGACGTTATGGGTATTTTTGAACGCTATCTGTCGGTTTGGATTGGCCTGTGCATCATCGCAGGCATTCTGCTCGGCAATATTGCGCCCGACTTCTTTGAGACCATCGCCGGCTTTGAGTATGCCGGGGTCAATATTGTTGTCGCCATTCTGGTTTGGGTAATGATTTACCCGATGATGGTGCAGGTGGACTTCGGCGCCATCAAAGAAGTTGGTAAAAACCCGCGGGGTTTGTGGCTGACGCTCACTGTTAACTGGCTGATCAAGCCCTTCACCATGGCAGCGCTTGGCTGGTTGTTTTTCAAGGTGCTGTTTGTGCCCTGGGTCGATCCTCAGTCGGCTTCTGAATACATCGCCGGAATGATCTTATTGGGCGTGGCTCCTTGCACGGCAATGGTATTTGTCTGAAGCCAGATGACTAAAGGTGATCCCAACTACACCCTAGTGCAGGTTTCCGTGAACGATGTGGTGATGGTGTTTGCGTTTGCTCCCATAGCGGGGTTCCTTTTGGGCGTCAGCGATATTCATGTGCCCTGGGAAACACTGCTGCTGTCAGTCGTTCTGTATGTGCTGATTCCGCTGACACTGGGCGTAATTACGCGCCACCGTCTGGAACGTGACAGCGATGAGCACAAACTGGAGCAGTTTGTAGAGAAGCTTAAACCGTGGTCGATGGTTGGCCTGTTAGGCACCGTTGTATTGCTGTTCGGTTTTCAGGCGGAGACCATCGTCAGTCAGCCGTTCGATATCGCTTTAATTGCCATACCTTTGTTAGTGCAAACTATCGGCATATTCCTCATTGCGTACTTAGCTGCGCGGTTTATGAGGCTCCCCCACAATATTGCCGGGCCGGCCAGTCTGATTGGTACCTCCAACTTCTTCGAGCTGGCCGTAGCCGTTGCTATCTCCCTGTTCGGTCTCAACTCGGGTGCCGCACTGGCCACAGTTGTGGGCGTGCTGGTCGAGGTGCCCATCATGTTGTCACTGGTCTATGTCGTTAACCGCACGAGACATTGGTTTCCGCCAGCAGCCAACGCATAATCCGCAACCATCGGTCGGTTCGGCTCTCGGCCTGTTGGGCTGGAGACGTAAGCAGTCCGCATAGCGCTTTATCGCCAGGCGAAAACAAGGAAGCCCGCAAATGCGGGCTTCTTTTTTGTTTGCTTTCAGGAAGACCTTACGAAGCCGGCAACGTCGGTACGTGAATATCCGACATATCGTGCATGACCCGCACAACCTGACAGCTGTAGCCTACTTCGTTGTCGTACCAGACATAGACAGTGGCACGGTCGCCGTCGACGATGGTTGCCTGCGAGTCCAGCACGCCGGCGTGGCGTGAGCCGACCAGATCGGTCGACACAATCTCGTTAGAAGCGGTGTAGTCGATCTGATTCTTCAGCTCCGACTCCAGCGAAATCTGGCGAATGTAATCGTTCAGTTCATCTTTGCTGGTGGCTTCGTTCAGGTTCAGGTTCATGATGGCCAGTGACACGTTCGGTGTTGGTACGCGAATGGCGTTACCTGTCAGCAGACCTGCCAGTTCAGGCAACGCTTTCGCGACAGCCTTCGCAGCACCGGTGGTACTGATCACCAGGTTCAGCGGTGCACTGCGACCACGGCGGGGTGCCTTGTGGTAGTTATCAATCAGGTTCTGGTCATTGGTGTACGAGTGCACGGTTTCGATGTGGCCGTTGCGAATGCCGAACTTGTCGTTGATGGCTTTGAGCACCGGTGTGATGGCGTTGGTGGTGCAGCTGGCGGCTGAAACAATTTTGTCTTCCGCGGCGATCATGTCCTGATTCACACCGTGAACGATGTTCTTGATGTCGCCTTTAGCGGGCGCGGTCAGCAGTACCTTGTCGACACCTTTCGATTTCAGGTGCTGGCCCAGACCTTCTTCATCCGACCAGATGCCGGTGTTGTCCACTACCAAAGCGTTTTCGATGCCGTGAGCGGTGTAGTCGATCTCGGCAGGAGACTTGGCGTAGATCACTTTAATGAAGGCGCCATTGGCCTTAATCACGTTCTGTTCTTTGTCGATGGTGATGCTGCCGTTGAAGGCGCCGTGTACCGAGTCACGACGCAACAGGCTGGCACGCTTCTCCAGATCATCTTTATCACTGGGGCGAACCACAATCGCACGCAGCTTCAACTGTGAGCTGGGGCCGGCACGTTCGATCAACAATCGCGCCAACAGACGACCGATGCGACCGAAGCCGTAAAGAACCACATCTTTGGTTTCGCCGGTGCCGCTTACATTGATGATGCTTGCCAGTTCCTCGTTCAGGAACTCTTCGTGTGAAACGCGGCTGGCTTCATCAATCTGCAGGTAACGGTAAGCAATTTTGCCGACATCAACACTCGCCGGAGCCAGGTCCATATCGCTCAGCGCCTGCAGGAACGGCAGGCTGTGGCGCAGGCGCAGGCGTTCGCCTTCGTGCAAAGTCACGGCTTTATGCGCTTTGATGATTTCAATGGCAGACGCGTTGACCAGCGGCTTGCCGTAGATGGAAATCTCGATGCCTTTGTTTCTGAACAGCTGCCCGATGATCGGCTGCATGGTCTCTGCGTAGGTTTGGCGTTCCTGCCAGCTGGTTTGGTATTGTTCTTCGGAAAGTGTTGTCATTACAGAGAATTCTTTAGTAAGTCGGTTGGGATGTGTCGGGTAGCTGGGGCACCCTGCTCAGACGTCTGAGCTCAGACACCCGGCGGGGGTGCCGATTATCAGGCGAATTTTATATGCTTCGTACTGCGGAGAACACCTATATTCCGGTTTTTCGGGGCGTATTTTAGGGCTGCCGGTGTCATCCATGGCCGGTTGATTGCTCCACATGTCATAACCAGTAGTATCAACCGCTCACTTTCCTCCATTGAGGATGCCGCTACGCGTCGTTAGCTGTCATAAGGCTTTAAATGTACAAGCTGCTAATCATCCTGATTGTCGGTCTGGGCATCTACAAGGGCTGGGAGATGCTTAACGCCCCGCCGCCGCCCGAACCGCTGTATGACACGCGCTACGTGGCTGTTTATGGCCGCGACTCCTGCGGCTATACCCGGCGCATGCTGCAGGACCTGCAGCAGGCCGGACTGGAGTATGAATATTTCATTGTCGATGAGAGCCCGGCCGCCGATTTGCTGCACTCACGAATGAATGCTTCCGGCATTTCCACGCGCCGCTACGAGCTGCCGGTGGTCGATGTCAGTGGCGAACTCAGCACGCGTCCTGATTCCGAAGACGTGATTGAAACGTTCCTGCGTGGCTATTGATGCTGTCATAGCGGTGTTTCTGAAGGATTAAGAAGCCCGTCGCGAAGCTGATTCGCACCGGGCTTTTTTATTGCCTGCTCACTTTGTATACACTCAACGCTTCCGCGAAAAACAGCCCGCAGAAGGCAAAGGCGTGAAGTTATGCAGCGTAAGGTGCAAGCGATCCTCAGAGGTGAGCCGACCATGGACGGGGCCGGCGTAAAACTGACGCGCATTATCGGCACGCCGGAACTCAATCGTTTTGATCCGTTTCTGTTGTTCGATGTGTTCTCATCGGATGACGCTGCTGACTACATCGAGGGCTTCCCGCCGCACCCGCATCGCGGTTTTGAAACGTTCACCTGGTTACTCGAAGGGCGTATGCGTCATGAAGACGATACCGGCAACGGTGGTGTTATTGAAACCGGTGGCGGGCAATGGATGAATGCCGGCCGCGGTATCGTTCACTCTGAAATGCCCGAGCAGGTCGATGGCTTACTGAGAGGCGTTCAGATCTGGATCAACCTGCCTGCCGCTAACAAGATGGACGAACCGTCCTACTTTGATCTCAGCATCGACAACATTCCTGAAGACACGGATGCCGATGGTATCCGCGTACGTGTGATGGCGGGTGCTTCAGGGTCAGGTACCGAGGGGCCTGTGACAGGTCGCCCGACAGGCCCGGTGTTCCTTGAGATCACGCTGGCCGCGGGCGCTGAGCTTACGCAAACCTTTCCCGACACTCACAACGTGATTGCCTGGGTAGCCGATGGCGAGATTGAATTGGATGGCATCGTAGACAGTGTCGTGTTGTCAGAAGGTTCGCTGGCGATATTCAGTGAAGGTGATGATGTCAGAGTAAAAGGCCTCGCGCCGGAAAGCCGCTTTCTGCTGGCCGCGGGCAAGATCCTGAACGAACCGGTTGCCCGCGGCGGGCCGTTCGTAATGAACACGAAGGCAGAAATACTGCAGGCTTTTGCCGACTTTGAAGCTGGTGCGTTGGGCGGCGGTTTCTACATACCCGGCGGCACTGGCGATAAGAATAAACAATAGAAAAAAACAGATTGGGATCCGGAGATAGAAATGGGTGAACCCGAGTTCGACTATTCAGATGAACTGCGTAAGCTCCACGTTGAGCTTGCTCACTTGCAGGCCTGGGTGCGGAGAGAGGGGCTGCGCATCGTTGTTGTATTCGAAGGCCGTGACGCAGCGGGCAAGGGTGGCGTGATCAAAGCGCTTACCGAGAAAGTCAGCCCACGGGTATTTCGCAAAGTGGCTTTGCCTGCACCCACCGACCGGGAGAAAACCCAGCTCTACTCACAGCGTTACCTTGCGCACATGCCGGCTGCCGGTGAAGTCGTGATCTTTGACCGCAGTTGGTACAACCGCGCCGGTGTCGAAGTAGTTATGGGCTTCTGCAAAGAAGAAGAGCGCGACCATTTCCTGCAAACGACTCCGGTGTTGGAAAAGCTGCTGGTCGATGACGGCATCATTCTTATCAAGTACTGGCTGGAGGTCAGTCAGGACGAACAGTTAAAGCGCTTTCAGGACCGCGTTGACGATACCCGCAAGCACTGGAAGTTCAGCCCGATGGATCCGGAGTCGCGCCGCCGTTGGTACGCCTACTCGCGGGCCCGCGACACAATGATGAACGCTACGGATACAGAATATGCGCCCTGGCATATTGTGCGTTCTGACGACAAACACCGTGCCCGCCTCAATTGCATCAAGCATTTTCTGTCGCAAATTGATTATTCCGACAAGGCGGACCCGGATGTTGAACTGCCTGAAATCGATCAGTCCGACGCCTACGACGACAAGACGCCGATGGAAGGGCGTCGTTATATAGACGAGGTGTTTTGATACGCCATGACGGGCATTGTTTACATCGCAACCAGTCTCGACGGTTTTATCGCCAGAACCGATGGCAGTGTCGACTGGTTGCCCGAACCTGCAGACGATGCGGGCACCGACTTCGCTGATCTGATGGACAGCGTGGATGCGCTGGTGATGGGCCGTAAAACCTACGACACCGTGCTGGGCTTCGGTGTCTGGCCATACGGTACCAAGCCGGTGTTCGTGCTCACGCATCGTGACCTCACGCCGCCGGACGACCCGGCGGCCTATGTGGAAAGCATTGCCGGTTCACCCGCAGAGATCACCGCGCAACTGCGTGAGCGTGGTTACAACAACCTCTATATAGATGGCGGTAGCACCATTCAGGCATTTCTGCGTGCCGGTGAAATTCACCGCCTGATCATTACCCGTATACCTGTGTTGCTCGGTCAGGGTGTTTCGCTGTTCGGTGAGTTGGAGGGAGATATTCAACTCACATGCTTGCGCAGCGAAAAAATAGCGGGCGGCCTCGAGCAGGCCGAGTACGAGGTAACCGGCTAAACCGATGAAGCCGCTGATCCAGCTGCAGGCCATATCAGATAAGCCTTTGCGCGATATGACCGAAGCTATAAGAGTGTCTGTATCGCGGGCCTGTGGTGGTATCGATGATATGCACCAGCTGGGTGACAAGGCACTGGTGGTGCGGGCCGAGATTGTACCCGCAAAGTTTCCGGCACTAATCAGTTCACTTGAAGACATCGGGCTGCACGGTTTCTCAGACAACTTGCCGGCCGATAACCTGCACGACTATGAGCCGGATGCTGAACACCCGTTTACATTGCAGGTGCTGACTACAGCAGGCAGCGGCGACGGCCGTGTAGAGATCCCGAAGGTGCCCGGCTGAATTCAGGCGTGATATTGTTCGCTCGTTATGAAGCTGCGCGAATCAACTACTGACGAAAACGATGCTGTGGTGCGTTTGCACCGCGATGTCTTTGCCGCGTCGGAAGGTGCTGAAGAAGGTGAGGTAATCCGTGAGCTTGTGCAGAACCTTCTGAATGACGCATCGGCAGAGCCACGCTTGTCGCTGGTTGCCGAAGACAACGGTTCACTTGTTGGCAGTGCGCTCTTTACCCGCGTCACGGTAGATGATCAGCAGGGTTTGATTCTGGCGCCGCTGGCAGTGGGCTCCGGTCGTCAGCGTGGCGGTGTTGGTCTTGCATTAATGAAGGAAGGGCTGGGTATTCTGCAAGACAGAGGTACGCCCTTCGTGTTGGTACTCGGCGATCCCAAGTACTACACCAAAGCCGGTTTTGCCGCGGGCCATAACATCAAGCCGCCCTATGAGCTGCCGTACCCGGAGGCGTGGATGGCCATTGAGCTGCAGTCCGGCGCGTTGGATAACATCTCCGGCACAGCTGTTTGCGCTGATAGTCTGATGCCAAGAGAGTATTGGTAATGCGCGTGGTTTTGATGACGAAGCACCTTTGTGCAATTTTGATGATTGTGGTTTTGCTGCCCACAGCATCGGCCGCAGAATTGCGGCCGTTCACGTCGGACGGTTGCAGTGCCTTTCCCGACGGCACCTACGAAGAAGAGCGCCTCTGGCAGATTTGCTGTATCGCTCACGACTACGCCTACTGGATGGGCGGCACGAAGCAGGATCGTGAAAACGCAGATCTGGACTTACAAACCTGCGTGGCATCGGTGGGCCAGCCCGAGGTTGCCGCTCTGATGCTGACCGGCGTGCGCGTTGGCGGCACGCCCTATCTGCCTACCAAGTTCCGCTGGGGCTACGGCTGGCCTTGGTTCCGCGGCTACAAAGAATTGAGTGAGGCAGAGCTGCAGCAGGTAGAAGCGCTGCAGGATGCGGCAGAGCAAGAGCCTGTTGACTAGCTTCAAACTGTTACCTGTGTTGCGACCCTGATCGCATCGTCGTTGCTCCCGTTGGTGTACATTACGCTATGCCCTGCGTGCAGCGGGCGTGACCAAACAAGGGAATGTAGGTAGGTATCTTCAAGTGGACCGCATCAAAAGCGTAGACGTGTTCCGGGTGCTCGCGATCATTGGCGTGATCTCGGCTCACACCACGCCGTTCAAGTTTTATGGTGCGACTGAAGAAGACCTGTCGAAGTACATCGACATTTTCCTGAATCAGTTTGTGCGTTTTACCGTGCCGTTCTTCTTTGCTCTGGCCGGTTACTTCTGGGGTGTGCGCATCCGTAAAAAGAATGCAGAGCCGTTCGGTTCCGCACATACCATGGGCAAGCGGGTGTTCTTCTTATACATCGCCTGGTGTCTGATTTATTTGCTGCCCATTGACCCGTACCTGCTAGGTCGCGACGGTATCTTCGGTAGCGTGAAGTTCTCATTGGAGATGCTGCAGCGATACCCTGTCGACTTTTTGCTTCAGGGCACCAAGGTGCACTTGTGGTTCCTGATGGCGATGGTTTTCGCCGTCTACATTGCCGGAATATTCATTCAGAAAGGCTGGGAAAAGCAGTTGCTGTGGTTTGGTGCGGCGCTGTATATCTTCGGTGTGCTCGGCAAGGCTTATATGAATACGCCCATAGGTTTTGAGGCGCCGTTTGATACCCGCAACGGTCCGTTCTTCAGCACCATTTTCTTCGCTTGCGGCTATGTACTGTCGGGCTATGAGCCAAAGACCGACTGGCTGAAGTACGGCTTTGCGATATTTGTAGCCGGATTCATCATGCACTTCTCCGAGATGTTCCTGCTGTGGAAGTTCTTTAACGCGTCGCCGCGGCACGATTACCTGTTCGGTACCTTTCTGATGGGCATGGGCATGACGTTGATGGCCTTGTCGAATCACAAGTGGTTCCAGAGCGAGTCTCTCGCCACGATCGGCATGATGACGCTGGGTATTTATGCCATCCACTTCGCTTTCGTCGACTTTTTCAACGTTTACGACCTGCGTTACAACTCGCCGGCCTGGGAAATTGGGCTGGTGTTCATCGTGTTCGGACTGTCGGTTATTTCCACGTACATCATGTCGAAGACTCCGGGTCTGAAAAAACTGGTGATGTAGCCCTGACGTCGCAATGAAACAGCAGCAGTCAATTTTGGGAATTAATATCCGCTGGTGGTATCTGGCCACCGGGCTGCTGGCGTTGTTTACCGTGTTGCGCGGCATACGCTACCCCAGTTCATGGACGTACACGCATTACCTGTTTAACTACGACTTCGGCTTTGTGAAGCGCGGCTTTGTGGGTGCGGTCGTCGGGGTATTCAACACCCCGGCGCTGTATACCTACGAATCCTTCTTTGTGTTCACCGTGCTCATATCGCTGGCCAATATCGTCCTGCTGGCGCTGGTGCTGCGCGACTTCATTAATAGCGGGCAGCCGGCGTTGCTGGGGGCGGCACTGGTGTTTGTTTCCAGCATGGGGCTGGTGTATCTCGCCCACACCGTAGGCTACTTCGATCACATTGGCTTGTTGCTGACGCTTATTGCGCTGCGTATTACCGACTTCAATAAGAAGCTCATCTATCTTTGCTTTGCGATGTTGCTCGCACTGTTGATACACGAAGGCAATCTGATCATGTTTTTCCCGGTGATGTTTATGTCACTGGTGCTGAGCTCGGGTTTGGCGAAGACCATCAAGCCCGATACCGCCGCGTTGAAAAAGCGTTTTGTATTGATCGGCGTCTTCGCGTTGGCAGTGCTGGTGACGGCGCAGTTCATGAGTCAGGCGCGGCATGACGGCGCTACCATCAAAGCCATGATGGACCGTGACATCGCCGAGGCGAATTATCCTATTCGTAAGGGCGCTTACGGTGTGATGAACAGTCACACACGCTATGCCGTTAAACAGATGATTCCGATGTGGCAGGACCCGGAGCGCTATCCGAAGATGGCCAAATCGCTGGCGGTGACGCTGCCGGCAGCGCTGTTCTTCATCTATCTGACAGTCATCATGTTGCGGCGCCAGTCGGTGCACCGGTATCTGATCATTCTGGCCGTGCTGGCAGCCCTGTCACCATTGGTATTGCATGCGTTGGCCTATGATCTGGAGCGCTGGAACACCTTGATGGTCGCAACCAGTTTTCTGATGCTGGCGGCGGCATTCGCTGCGGATCCTGAGTCCGCGAAGGCGTTACCGCCGCAAAGAGTGCTGCCTCTGGCGCTGGTGCTGGTGGCCGTTCAATGTGTGTCCACCACCAAGCTGATGGACGGGCAGGAGGTAGAGAACTTCCCGTTCACCGCACACCGTGAATACATCAGTGATTTCATGAGCGGTAAGGAAACTTTCCCGTGGGAGCCGGGCAAGGTTTGGTAGCAGGCCACAGAAAGTTCTAGCGAGTTGCCGGTGCCGGTTGATAATCGATGGCCCAGTCGGACGTGTCTTTCTTAACAGCCCTGTCACCCGCGAACACAAAGAAGGCTGCATAGGTTTCGAGATCCGCTTCAGGATCCAGATCGACAAAAATTTTCCGTTCCGAACGCTTGCCCGAATACTCTATGTTGCGCCAGACAGACGGTCGTGGATAACTGATCAGCCAGATCTCACGCATCGGTGACGCGTCGTCGTCGGTTTGGACAGTCAGCCGGCGACTCGCAGCTTCGTAAGCTGCCCGTGAAGCGATGGTTGCCGGGTCTGCTGTCTGCATCTCGATAAAGGTAAGACCGGCAACTTCTATGTTCTTGTCCGGATAGGCGAGGTCGGCATAACCCTGAAAGCTATGCTCCAGCAGCATTGGGCGCTCCCGCATCGGATAGGGATTCACCCAGCCGGTATTGCCACCCCAGGCAGGTTTGCGCCGGTAGGGCACATTCACCAGATACGCCGCCCCGTTGTCCTGCATATCGGCCAACCCGGCATCGAAGTCTTCCACTGCCGGACGGGATACTTCGGCAAGCTCATGCCATTCATTAATGTACTGACCGTGCAGAGCCCCATAAACAACACTGGCGGCAGCGAGGCTTAACACCAGAGCACCCGTGGCATGCAGGCCGCGAGCGATTGCAGCGGTTGTCTTGTCCCGCAGTGAATTGATCAGCATGACCATTGTCCAGGCACTTTGCATACTGATGAACAGCAGACCTACATACAGTGTGCGCAGGTAAGCCGGTGTGCCGGTCAGTGCATGCAGCACGATCACCCCACCGCCCAGCGCCAGCACAAAGAATGCGGTGATGCGGGTATAGACAGCGTCGCGGTTATGCTGCTGCCAAACCAGCAGAGCGACGGCGGCGGCAAGCACCATGACAACGAGCAAGGACTGAATGCGGGGTATTGCCGCACAGGCATCAAGCCCGCCCGGCAGCAGCAAGGTGCAAACGACCGGACGAATGCTGCCGGTTAATCCCTTGCTGAACGGCAGATGCGCCCAGGCTTCAATCTCGGCGTAGCCGCCCATGCCGCCCAGCACCTGCCAGCGGTAGGCGAAGTACAGCAAGGCCAGCAGCAGCATCGGCCAGCACAGGCGCAGGCATTGCAGAATGCGCTCTTTGAAGAGCGGCACCGATGAAAAACAAAGCACGAATGCCATCGCGAAGCCGGGCGTGGCCAGCGCCGGTTCTTTCGTCGTAAAAGTCAGTGCTGCGAGTAAATTGGCAATCACAATGCTGCGTGCAGATGGGTTTTGCAGCATGTGCAGTACGCCGTGCATAGTCAGCAACAGGAAGAAGGCGAACAGCAGATCGGCACGGCGGGCGATGGCGGGCACTACTTCCTGCGCCACCGGATGAATCGCGAACATCAGGGCGGCGAGCGCAGCGGCAACATGATTGATGTCGAGTTGGCCCTGCGTGCCTTTGCCACTGACAAACGAAGTTGTATTTCTGAGCAGGGTGTGCAGCAGCAGACTGTTGGCGATGTGCAGGACGAGGTCGGTCAGGTGATAGCCGAGCGGGTTCAATCCCCAGATGGCTGCATCAATACCCCAGCTGATACTCGACAGCGGACGGAAATACAGGGCGTTAACCATCAGCCCCTGCATCAGCGGTTCGCTGATGATGCTTTTGAATTCCTGCCACGAACTGAACATGCCGCTACTGATTAGCGGGAAGGTATCGATGTCGGTGAACCACATCCCGAACAACGCACGGTAGACGAAGCAGGTCACCAGAATAATGGTGACAGCAGTCAGTCCGTTGAATGCGCGTGTCGTCATAAAGAGTTGCCGGTTGAAGCCGGACGGCATGTAGAAGTGCTTCCGATTCTAGCTGAGCCTTTCAATGCGCGTCTAATGGCGTGCTTTTCAGAAAGCTAAGTCTTACATAAGCGCTTACAAGCGGAGTCGAAAGAGGTGTATAAAAGAGCATCGGCGGTGATGATGGCTATAAGGAATACGACTATGAGTACGTTGCAGGAATTCAGTATTGAGGGTCTGACGACGGACGGCAATATTGTCCCGGCGCTGGACGGTAAGTTGGTGCTGGTGGTGAACGTCGCCAGTAAGTGCGGTCTTACGCCGCACTATGAGGGTTTGCAGAAGCTGTATGCCGGGCTGGAGCCGCAGGGATTCACGGTGGTGGGCTTCCCATGCAACCAGTTTGGCGCGCAGGAGCCGGGCACGCCGGAAGAAATCGTCAGTTTTTGTGACATGAACTACGGCGTCACCTTTCCGCTGACAGAAAAGATCGATGTAAACGGCGCTGACCAGCATCCGATCTACGCATGGCTGCAGACAGAGTTCCCGGGAGACATCGAGTGGAACTTCGAAAAGTTTTTGATCGACCGCAATGGTAAGGTCATTAAACGTTATCCGCCGGCAACCACACCGGAGGATGCGGGATTGCTTCAGGACATTGCCGAAGCACTTTAAAACCGAAAGGGGAGCGAGTTATGCATTGGTACATAGGGGTATTAAAGCAGTACGCAGTTTTTTCCGGTCGGGCGCGTCGTATGGAGTACTGGATGTTTGTGTTGATTAGCATTCTGGTGTCTGTCGCGCTGTCATTCATTGACGGGTTCTTCGGTATGTTCGACGCCGAGTCGGGCGTAGGCTTGCTGAGTGGCTTGTACTCGCTGGCTGTTTTGATTCCGAGCATCGCAGTGGGCATACGTCGCCTGCATGACAGAGATATGAAGGGCTGGTGGCTGTTGCTCGTGTTAATTCCGTTGATTGGTCCGATCATCCTGATCGTTCTGCTTGCTCTGCCGGGTACTGCGGGCAGCAATCAGTACGGCCCGGACCCGTTGGCCGGGGAAGCAGCTGCCGCTGCTTGAGGATGGGTTAAGCAATGAGCAGCGCACCGGCAGATGCTTTGCAGCCATTTGTTGCCGGCGATGTGTTTGTCGGTGCGACTCTGCTTAATAACCCTGATGATGACCATGCCGGCCGCGGCCGCATTTTGCAGTTCGATGCCGACCTTAATCCTAAAGGTTGCCTCTGGACTGAAGGCACCACTCATCTTGTCTACGGTTTGAACTTTGCGCCCGATGGCGTTTTGTGGGCGTTCGACCCATGGGCCTGGCAATGCGTGCGGGTCACGCCGGATGGCGTGCAGTTGCCCAATGTTCAGTTCGACACCCGCACATTTTCCAAAGCACTGTTTCCTGATGATGGCAGTATCGTCATTATCGAGTCGATGCGCGGCAATAACCAGCCGGAACCCCTGACCACGCGCTATACGCCCATGCCCGGTGCGGAGGATCAGCTGGGTGACGGCAACATTTATCGCTACACGCCGGATGGCGAGTTGCTAAATACCTATGTGCCGGACATCCATGGCGGTATGAGCGGCAGCATGGCTGTGACGCATGCTGCCTTGTCGAAAGACGGGCGTTACCTCACCTACGTATCTGAAACCGGTCCGCGATTGATGCGGTTCGACCTGCAGGAGAACCGGCAGCTGCCGGATTTGTTCGACTTGTCCGATACGCCGGGTGAGATGTTCTTTGATCTGGCACGTTTATCCGATGACTCGCTGGTATTGAGCCGGGGCAATCGTCTGGAAGTGGTGTCTTTCGCCGGCGATGCCGACAGAACAATTGAGCTTGAAGGCTTTGGCTGGGCGTTGGTGACGGCCACTACTGATGACCAATATGTCTATGCCGGTAACTGGTTCAGCGGTCAGTTGGTAAAAGTGAATTTAATCAACGGTGCCACTGAGGCAGAGATAAAGGTGGCTGAAAAGTGCATGGCCGGCATCGCCGTATACAAATAGCATTGCTGTGTACGAACAATAAAGGTGACTGAATATGGCTGAGAATTATCAAATTGATCGTCGCCGGTTACTGCAAGGCCTTGCAGGAATGGGCGTTGTAATTGCGGCGGATACTTCGGCCGGCAATGTTAACGGTGTTCCTGAAAATGCTGAGCGCGGTCTTGTTAAAACCACGCAGGGATTCGTGCACTACTGGCAGACCGGTGATGTGAATAACCCGCCGCTGGTACTGATTCATCAATCGTCGCAGTCCTCTGTAGAGTTTGAAGACATGGCGCCGCTGCTGGCAGACAGCTTCAATGTGGTGGCTATAGATTTGCCCGGGCACGGTTGTTCCGATCTGCCCGATCGTGAGCTGACTGTGCAGGAGCATGTCGATGCGGTGGCTGAAGTGCTGAGCTATCTGGAGATCAGCAGCGCAGCGGTGCTTGGCCATCATGGTGGCGGTGTGTTGGTGGTTGATCTGGCGGTTCGTTATCCGGACCGGGTCGGCAAGCTGTTGCTCTCCGGTGTGGGCCGCCCTGACAATTTCGACGTTGAAGCTGCAGTTGCCGCACCCATGTCGCGCGACATGCCACTCGATGCCGACGGCGGGTTTCTCGACAAAACCTGGGCTATCTATCAGAAAATGAGTGCACCGGGTACGCCGCTCAACATCACCTTCAAGCCCTTTCTCGAATCATTGAAGCAGCGGCAGAAGCCCTATGATCTGCACTATGCGGTCTATCGCTTTAACTACCTGCCGTTGCTGGCCGAGATAACGCAGCCGGTGTTGTTGCTGCATGCCGAGCATGATGCCGCGGGTGGCGATACGAAGCGCCTGCTGACGAAGATCGCCGATGCGAGCTACCGGAAGGTGCCTGACTGCGGCGCGTGGCAGTACTACGAGCAACCCGCCGGTAATGCTGATGCCGTAAGGGAGTTTTTGCTGTAGACGGCAATGGAATACTGTCGTTTAAGCGGGAGTACCGAAGCCGGCATCAATGACGGCGGGCCGTTCAAATGCATAGCCTTTATCGAGAACGGCTTGTCGGAAACGCGCCTGGAAACGCTGGCGCAGAGTTTGGTGAATGAGGGGTGTCTGTACCTGATGGCCGCCGGTCAACAGGCGCAGCAACTGATTGATCATGTTGGCCTCTGCAACCACCGCGCCTTCCCTGACCGCCCGATACCGGATGACCTGTTGATCATTGCCACCAATCACGAATCGGAACAGTTAAAGGATGTGTTCTGGTTTGCACAAAACACCGCGATGCACCCCTGTCACGGCTTAGAGCGATTGGTAGTGGTTCACGAAGGCAGCATCAATCGCGAAGCAGAGTTTGCGGAGCTTTTGGTCAATCTATGAGCTACACGACATAACACTCCCGCGCTCCGCCGCTCACCAGCTCTGTGCTAATCTCTGAAGCACAGAAAAAACATATAGAAAAATAAACAACAACTAAGGGGTAAGGGGATGATTCGAATTTGCGTGGCGTTGGCAGGGGTTCAGTTTGTCGGTCTGATTACCGGTCTGATCACCGGCCTGGTGTTTACAGGTCCGGTTCAGGCAGCGTCACTTACGTTTAATGATTCGGCGGGTCATTACCGGATACTGGGTGTGAAAAACTTCAGCACCTGTATCCGTCAGGACGTTGATCTGCCTTCAGGCTCGCTGACCGGTGTAATTGGCTCGCTTGCAGACAGCACACCACCCGGTGCCGCCTGCGGCTATCAAATGGAAGCATCAGTTGATGCAACATTCAGCGGTGTCACGCAGGACGGTTTTTCTATCGACGGCTCAGGCTCGGCCTATTTCGGTCCGACACCTCCCGAGTTCAATGCATTCTTCGAAACCAGCTACAGCATTCAGCGTGAAGTCGAATTTACGGTGAACAGCGAAGTAGAGCTGGTTTTTGATCTCGAAACGCTGGGCTGCGTTGGCTGTACCGGCAGTGGTGGTGCCGGAGTGTCGTTCTATCTGGGGGTCTACGACGATTTTAATGAGAGGTATGTGCGCGTTGGATAACAAGCACTGAACTCGGCCGCCGCTGATACCTTGCAGTCTTCTTTTGTAGTCGGCCCGGGCGACTATTACATTCGCATGATGATTAACGGCGGTGTTTCAACTCCTGATTCCTTGGCGACCGGTGGTGGTACGGTAGCTGTCAGCGTAGTGCCGGTGCCGGCCGCCGTCTGGTTGTTCGGCTCGGCCTTGGCTGCGTTCGGCTGGTTGCGCAAGAAGTGACATAGCCTTTACTGGAGTATTCCAATGAGTGACACCTATACACCCCCCGAGGTATGGACCTGGGAAGAGCCGAGCGGCGGCAAGTTTGCCAGCGTGAACCGGCCGGTGTCGGGCGCTACTCATGATGCAGAGCTGCCTGATGGTGAGCATCCGCTGCAACTGCACTCAATGGCCACGCCCAATGGTGTGAAGGTCACCATCATGCTGGAGGAGTTGCTCGAGGCGGGTCACAGTGCCGAGTACGACGCCTGGCCGATCAAGATTTTTGACGGCGACCAGTTCGGCAGCGGTTTTGTCGGCATTAATCCGAACTCGAAGATTCCGGCGCTGATTGATAAAGCACCTGCGGGTGGTGGCGAGCCACTGCGCGTGTTCGAGTCCGGCTCGATTCTGGTGTATCTCGCAGAGAAGTTCTCGGCTTTCCTGTCGACCGACATTGCCGAACGCACCGAGACGATGAACTGGCTGTTCTGGCAAATGGGCAGCGCGCCGTTCTTGGGCGGCGGCTTCGGTCACTTCTATCACTATGCACCGGAGAAGTACGAGTACCCGATTAACCGCTATACGATGGAAGTGAAGCGCCAGCTGGATGTGCTGGATAAGCACCTTGCCGGTAATGAGTTTCTGGCAGGCAGTTACGGCATTGCCGACATGGCCACCTTTCCGTGGTACGGCGAACTGATCATTAGTGAGATGTACGAAGCGCAAAAATTTCTTGATGTTGAGACCTACACTCATGTGAAACGCTGGGCGGAACAGATCAAAGCCCGTCCGGCCGTGCAGCGTGGCGAGCGGGTGAACAAGTTCTGGGGCGACGAAGATGAGCAGGTGCCGGAACGGCACAGCGCTGACGACTTTGGTTAACTGCTGTTAAAGGGTCGGGTTCCCTGCCGGGCTCCACTAATTCATTTCAACTATTGAGCGCGATGCGATGCACGTCGACGCTGTTTTGCCCTGCCTGGCGGAACACAGTCAGGATGTAGCGGCTGCCGTGAAAGGTCAGTTCGTCCTTGTCGCCAATATTGAATGAGCCGGCGATTTCCCTCTGCACGCGATCGCGTTCGACCGCATCGGCGGACTCTGCTGCCAGCCACTTTTCCGCCGCTGCATCGACCAGCGCGGCTAACGGCTGGAGCCCGCTTCTCATCATGTTGCCACCGCAGCTCATGAAGTAATCTTACCGAAAAATAAAAGCTTACACCGTAGAGTGCTCTATTGACCTTGGTCTGTGCGGGGTGTACAACTGAGCTACAGGCAACCAAAGCGCCGCGGGGCTCATCTGTAGCAACGCGCGCCCCATAATCAGGTGGCCAGACAGCACAGGCTAAACTCACTTCTGTGATTGGTCGGGGAGAACAATTATGAAAAGCACGACCAAAGTGGCAGTCGCTATGGGCATAGCTGCCGTAGCATCAATTGCGTATATCAAAGGGTACAGTGACCGCGACAGCAATTCGGGATTTGGTCCGGGTGACAGTGCGCAGGCTGCTCAGCCGCGCAACACGCCGACAGGAAAAATTGTCGACCCGAACATCTACTTTCCGGGAACCGAAGAACTCGCGCCGGATGAGATGAGGGTGACCGCCTGCGGTACCGGTATGCCGACCGCGCGCGAATCTCAGGCCGCTTCCTGTTTTCTGGTGGAGTTGGGTAACGGCGACAAGTTCCTGTTCGACATCGGAACCGGTTCCGGAGCGCGTGTTGCCAGCATGCGAATTCCTTACGACTATCTGAACAAGGTTTTTCTAAGTCACCTGCACACCGATCACTTCGGTGATTTTCCTGCGTACTTTATCGGCGGCTGGGTCGCCGGTCGTCAGGGTCCGTTGCATGTCTGGGGGCCGAGTGGCGCCACACCTGAAACAGGCACCAAGTACGCGCTTGAGCATATGCATAAGGCGCTGAACTGGGATATTCAGGGCCGTGCCGGCCGCTTGCCTGCTTCAGGCGGTGAGCTGGTGATCAACGAGTTCGACTTCAAAGCAGAGAACCAGATCGTCTATGAAGAGAACGGCGTGGTGATTCGCTCGTGGCCGGCCAACCATACGATTGATGGCCCGGTGAGCTATGCGCTGTATTGGAACGACCTCAAGTTTGTGTTCGGTGGCGACACCTATCCCAACAACTGGTACGTGAAGTACGCGCAAGATGCGGATCTGGCCATTCATGAAGCATTCATCGTTGTGCCTGACATGGTCGAGAAATTCGGTTTCTCCGTTTCCAATGCACTTGAGGTGGGCACCCAGATTCACACAGCGCCGCCCGCGTTCGGCAAGGTCATGAGTCTTGTGAAACCGCGGATGGCCGTTGCGTATCACTTCTTTAATGACTTCGACACGGCGCCGAGTATTCTTGAAGGCATTCGCAGTACCTACGATGGTCCTCTGTCACTGGCTGACGACTATCAGGTCTGGAACGTTACCAAAGACAAGATTACGACCCGGGCGATTTCCTACAACCCGGACATGTGGCCACCACCGGCGCCTAATCCGCCGCCACCGGTAGACCGCTCTATTACCCAGTACGTATCGCCCTGGATCACCGAGCAGAACCTTGATGTGAATGACATCATTCAGGGTATCTACGACAGGGCAAACGAGCGCTACGGCACCGACGAGCAACCTAACCAGCAGTAATCTGCCCGTCAGTAAGGTGTTTAATAAACCCGCACGGAGCATTCCGGGCGGGTTTTCTTTTGTCCGGTTAACAGGGGCGCGCGTGTTATAAAAAGGCATGAGCGGGTTCGTTGATTTTTTGCACGAAGCTTTTGAGCCGTTTGGCGCCATTCGTACCCGAAGAATGTTCGGTGGCCACGGTGTGTATCACGATGATGTGATGATCGGGCTGGTCGCCGGTGACGAGTTGTTTCTGAAGGTTGACGGGGCGACGGTCGATCAGTTCAAAGAGCGCGGGCTGGGGCAGTTTCAGTACCCGAAGGGCGACAAGTTGGTGGGGATGTCGTACTTTCAGGCACCGGAAGAAGTTTACGACGATCCCGATGAGTTGTGCTACTGGGCGGGGCTGGCGTTCGATGCAGCGTTACGAAGTAACTCAACCTGAAGGGCTGAATATGAACGAAGCAGTTTCAAATACACCTGATGAACCCCGTTACGCCGGTTTCTGGATACGTACAGCCGCGTCGTTAATCGATACTGTTTGGGTGCTCGCAGTCATTGGTTTGTTGTTCTGGATCTTCATCGGTGAGGATGTGCTGGGGCTTAGCGACAGCGCTAAAGGCGGGTTCGGCCTGCTGATCACAGATGTGATTCCGGCGGTGATTGTTATCGTCTTGTGGGTATACCGCTCGGCCACCCCCGGCAAGGAAGTGCTGAAGCTGAAAATTGTAGACGCACGGACGCTCGGCCATCCGTCCAAGGGCAAGCTGATTGGCCGCTATCTGGGCTACTACATCTCAGCCATTCCGTTGTGTCTCGGCATCATTTGGGTCGCATTCGACAAGCGCAAACAGGGTTGGCACGACAAGCTCGCGGGTACGCTGGTTATTTATACCGATTAGCAGGGTTTATCCTGCCGCCGGATAAAGTTACAACTCTGACACATCTTGCCCGTCGTTGTGCCTAGAATGACGGCATGAAAAAGCGATCTAAAAAGTTCTGGTTCTTCTCAACGCTGCTTGCCGTAGTGCTGGTCTGGACTGCGTTGGTTTTGCTCATGACGGGCGGTATCGACCGCGGTTTTCAGGACAACGAAAACTACAGCTGGGCTCACGATATGGAAGGCGTGGAGTGTTTCCCGCTGACTATTCCGGTGCGCCTCAAAGAGCAGGACCGGGGCACCTGGAACCTGCGTGGCGAGTACTGTAAGCCGGCAGGCACCGTACCGAAGACGCTGCAGATTCTGTTGTCGGGCGCGGGCTACGGTATTACCTACTGGGATTTCCCTTATCAGCCGGATACGTACTCGTACGCGCGCGCAGCGTTGCGGGCCGGCGATGCCGTGTTCAACTTTGACCGTCTCGGTATGGGTTTAAGCGACCACCCGTTCGGCGTGTCGCTGGACGTGGATACCCAGGCATTTGTCCTGAAACAGGTGATTGATGTGGCAGGTGAGCAGGGACAGTTTGAGCACATTGTGACGCTCGGGCACTCGTTCGGCTCCACCGTTGCGCTTGCCCATGCCTTGCAGTGGCCTGAGCAGGTTGACGGCATTGTTCTGACCGGCTTCATTCACAATGTGAATCCCGGGTTCGGCCCCGCGATGGGCAAGGGTATTGATGTTGCTGCTTTCAGCGGCCCTGTGGCGGGGGATTTGTTTGACCCTACTTACGTGATTTCCAAACCCGACAGCCGTGGCGACGTCTTTTATACGCGCGACAATACCGATGAGGGTGTGATCGCCACGGATAACGCCACCCGCGAAACCACCGCCGCCGGCGAGCTGATTTCGATGAGCCGTTACTTCAAGGATCAGTCAAAAGCTCTGGAAGTACCGGTGATGGTGCTGGTTGGCGAGAATGATTTTGTGGTGTGCGGCGGTGATCTCGACTGTACCGATCACGAAGCGGTTGTTGCCTTCGAGACGCAGTTCTATCCCGCGGAAACCTGTCCGGAAGTGAATGTGCTCGACGACACCAATCACAATGCCAACCTGCATCTCAATGCGCAGCAAAGCTTTGGCTTGATGCTCGACTGGATTGCGCGACGTGTGGGTTCGGGCGGCAGTGGTGCCACCCAGCCTTGTCTGAACTAACGGCTGGCGTCAGGCGCAGTAGTCGAAGTCTGCTTCGGTACAACCGCTATCGCCGCAACAGGGTTCTCCGCGTTTCGCTTTGGTGCACTGACCGAGCCAGGTCTTTTCTGACAAATAGAACGCCGTGAACTTTGCTTCGAAGTCGGCTGCAACAGACTGCTCCGCCAGGCCGGTAGCCAGCAGGTTTTGCTGCAGACATTTGACCTTGGGAAAACCCTCTAAGAAATCGTAGCCGCTATGCGCTTCGATAATGGCTGCCCGATGCAGCAGCACCAGTCACGCGATATCAACCATGCCGGGAGTGTCTCCGGCGAAAAAAGGCGTATCGCCCAGGACGGCCTCAAACTTGGCGAAAGCCTTGCCCAGCTTGGCGCTGCGCTCGTCGAGAGTGGCGTGATCCTTGCTGCTCTGTGCACCGCACTGAACCAGATAATGCTTGGTGGCCAGATACGACCAGGCTCGCTCTTGTGCCTTCAGAACAGGGTCTTCGTTGAATAGCGCGGGGTCTGATGTGTCTTCAAGGTATTCACAGATGGCATCCGACTCGAACAGCACCCGCTCATCTTCTGTGAAGAGAATTGGCACCTGTCCGTTGGGTGAGGCTTTAAGAAACCACTGCGGCTTTTCCGACAGCTTGATGAACTCGAGTTCGTAGGCACCGTCAGCGTGATGCAATCCTTTCGCTTCCAGTAACGCAGTGACGCGCTGAACGAACGGGCAAATTGTGAAGCTGACGACTTTCATGCCGACCGGTGAGCTTATGCTCAGGCGCTTTTCAGCACCTCTTCCAGCTCATCTTTCTTGTCGCACTTCTCCGGTGCTTCCGGACGCAGGCCGAGGCGGTTTAGCAGCGCCATGTCTTTGTCGGCTTCCGGGTTTGGCGTGGTGAGTAGCTTCTCACCGTAGAAAATGGAGTTGGCGCCGGCAAAGAAACACAAAGCCTGAGTCTCTTCGCTCATGTCTTCACGGCCGGCAGACAGGCGCACGTGGGACATCGGCATCAGGATGCGGGCCACAGCAATCGTGCGTACAAAATCGATGCCGTCTACTTCCTGCACGCCCTCTAATGGCGTGCCTTTCACGGCAACCAGCTGGTTGATGGGCACACTCGACGGATGCTCGGGCATTGTGGCCAGCGTCTGCAGCAGTTCAATGCGATCCTGTTCTTCTTCACCCATACCGACAATGCCCCCGCAGCAGATTTTCATGCCGGCGTCACGCACGTTTTTCAGCGTGTCGAGGCGGTGCTTGAAGGTGCGGGTGGTGATGATTTTCTCGTAATAGTTTTCAGAGCTGTCGATGTTGTGGTTGTAGTAATCGAGCCCGGCTTCTTTCAGTTCTTCGGCTGCTTCCGGAGTCAGCATACCCAGCGTTGCACAGGTTTCCATGCCGAGGTCGTTAACGCCTTTGATCATCTCGGCGATCTGCTTGACCTGTTTCGGTTTCGGGCTGCGGTAGGCAGCACCCATGCAGAAACGGGTAGCGCCTTTTTCTTTGGCGGCGCGTGCACTAGCGAGCACAGCTTCAACCGGCATCAACGGCTCTTCTTCAACGTTGGTGTCAAAGCGGATGCTCTGCGGGCAGTAGCTGCAGTCTTCCGGACAAGCGCCGGTCTTAATGCTGAGCAGCGTGCTGATCTGCACTTCATGCGGATCGAAGTTGCTGCGATGAATGCGTTGTGCCTCGAACAACAGGTCGTTGAACGGCAGTTCGTAGATGGCGCGGACCTCATCGACGGTCCAGTCAGTACGTGGTTCGGTCGAACACAATTCAGTTGCACTCATTTCTATAGATTCCGGTGAGTTACGGGGCTTTATCGCAGCACCCGGTGGGTTCAGGCTGTGAAGTATCAGAACCACGGCAGAGGCTGTCAACTTCATCGGTCAATTCAGGTTAACAGTATGGCAAAAACCTCGCCATATATGGCTTTCAGCCGGTCTGGCGGTCTGCTCGAAGGGCTGGCCGACCAACTGAGTCCGCAGCGCTGCTTGTTGTGCGGGGGGCATGCCACGTCCGGGGTTTGCGAAATTGCCGGGCCGGCGCTATGCGGTGACTGTCATGCCGACCTGCCGGTGGTGACCAACCCCTGCCGGCACTGTGCGATGCCTGCTGTTGGCGGCAAAGACGTCTGTAGCGACTGCATTACTGATCCGCTGTTCGAGTTTTGTGTGGCCGCGTTTGAGTACGCTTATCCGGTCGACCGGCTGGTGCAGGCGTTTAAGTTCTCGAACAATTATGCCGCCGGCCGTGCTCTTGCCGAACCGCTTGCGCAAGCTCTGTTGGCTCACTATCAGTTCGCCGAAGCTAAATCAGATTGTGAACCGGATGCTTTTGTTTCTATGAGCACTCCCGATGTCATAGTTCCTGTTCCACTGCATTGGTGGCGTCGTTTGCGACGAAGTTTCAATCAGGCCGAGGAGATTGCCGACATAGTATGCGATCGTTTTCCTTCTGACTTATCGCCGCAGCTGCTCACAAAAGGTGCTCGACGTATCTTATGGACGCGTGCTCAATCGTCGTTGCCGCTTAAAGAGCGGCGGCGCAATCTCGAACGCGCTTTCTCATTAGATGAGGCGGTGGCAGCTGCAGTGAACGGGAAAACGGTGTTGCTGATTGATGATGTGCTGACCACCGGCAGCACGTTACTGGCGTTGGCTAAACGGCTGAAAGCCTTGCACGCAAAGGCTATTCACGTGGCCGTGCTGGCCAGGACGGTGTGAGGGGTGGGTGAATATTAAGTGTTTGGCGGAGCGCTGTTTAAATCAATGAATAGCTCAGCATGATGCCCGTGAAAACAATCGCACCAACGTAGCGGTTTTGCAGGAAGGCGTTAAAACATTTTTCCGGTTCGCGGCTGCGTATCGAATAAAACTGATAAGCCATCATTCCGGTGACAGCGATGAGCGCCAGAGAGTACCAGCCGCCGAGCATTGCCTGCTCGCCGATCAGCTTCAGTGCCAGTATAAAAACGATCTGTAGCAGGCCGATGATATAAACATCCAATTCGCCGAAGAGAATGGCTGTGGATTTAATGCCCGCTTTCAAATCGTCTTCGCGATCTGCCATGGCATACATCGTGTCGTAGATGACTGCCCAGATTAAAACTGCCAGCCACATCAGCCACGCAAGTTGCGGTACTTCGCCTGTTTCGGCGGCGAAGGCCATCGGTATAGCCCAGCCGAAGGCGGCACCTAAGATCATCTGCGGAGCCGCAAATAAGCGTTTGGCGAACGGGTACAGCAATGTTAGCGCAGCCGCGCCTAGCGACAGTTGTAACGTGAGCGTATTCAGCGTCGTAGCCAGAGCCAGCGCGATCAAGAGCAATACGCCACAGAGCACGAGAGCTTCGACAGGACTTACCGCGCCGGAGGCCAGCGGCCGGTCTCTGGTGCGCGCAACCTGCGGGTCGAGCTTGCGGTCGGCAAAGTCGTTGAACACGCAGCCTGCCGAGCGCATGATCACGACGCCCGCCACGAATACTGCGAAAATGCTTGAGTGCGGGTGACCTTTTGCGGCAATCCACAGCCCCCAAAGCGTTGGCCACAGCAGCAGCCAGATGCCGATGGGGCGGTCGAGACGCATCAGGCGGGCGTAGTGCCCGAGCTGAGTCAGCAGCTCATTGAGGTACCCGGCAACATCGGTGGTTGCAGGTGTTCCCTTACCGGTTTGCTGTTCTGGTTTCGCCATCGCCGACAGTTTAGCAAGCGACGGTATGTGCAGGCTATGGCTAGCGGGTTGGTTGTCAGCTACCCGCGGTAGCCGCAAGAAATACTTCTATAAGCCATAGTTCATTCTGTTCTGTACCGCTATCTGCAGATGCGAAACGAAACGACGAGCGGCGTGCCCACAAAGGGCTGCTGGCTGACGACAGCCATGCAGATGGTAACGCTGGTCCTGCCGGAAGGGCCGCGAACGAGAACGAGCTGCGGGTTACCCCCTGCATCATCTGCAGTCGTTCACCCAGAGGCTGCGTGCCCAGTGTTTGTAACCAGGGTTGTGCTGCGGCGGTAGCCGGCGGGATGATGGTTTCAGCATAGAGACCCGGCACATCATCACACCACATGACGATCTCGCGTACTTCGCTGCCGTTGATGTCTGGCGCCCAGTCGTCGAAGCGGCGCAGCCAGCCGGCACCCTCGTCGTCCGGTTTCAAAACCTGCAAGCGAAAGCTGCTGCGGCAATGCTGTTGCACGCGGGCAGTAAGCAGACCGCGTTCCTGCAGCCACGGGCGCAGCTGCTCAGACGGACGGGCGATGTCCAGTTCTTCTTCGCTGAACCAGCGTAAGGATGCGCGGGCATCCTTGCTGTGCAATTGAGTGACGTTGTCTTGCTTCACGTTGCCTTACTTTTGGGTCGTTGCGGCCATTCTACCTCATGCTCTGAAGGCCGAAGGATGAAGGGTGACCGTCAGACCTTGACGTATTCCTGATCCTGACCGATCCAGCGGTCGACGAGAGCATCGACCAGCGACTGGACCCGCGAGTCTTCGGGGTCTTTAAGCTCAGCCGCCAGTTGATGCACCAGTGGCATCAGGTCGGCATCGCGCACCAGGTCCGCCAGACGGAACTGCATTGCACCTGTCTGACGTTTACCCAGCACTTCACCTGGTCCGCGTAGTTCGAGATCTTTCTGCGCTACCACGAATCCGTCATTGGTCTCGCGCATGACGTTGAGACGTTGTTCGGCTACGTTGCTGAGCGGGCTCTTATACAGCAGCACACAGGCACTTTGTTTGGCACCCCGGCCGACACGCCCGCGTAACTGATGCAGCTGTGACAAACCCATGCGTTCGGCGTTCTCAATCACCATTAACGTTGCTTCGGGTACGTCTACACCTACCTCAATCACCGTGGTAGCAACGAGCAGGTTCAGCTTACCGTCGGCAAACTGTTTCATCGTCCGGTCTTTCTCGGCGGGCTTCATGCGTCCGTGAATCAAGCCGATTTTCAGTTCAGGCAACTGGTCTTTAAGTACGTTGAAGGTGGTTTCGGCAGCCTGATAGTCGAGCACTTCCGAGTCTTCAATGAGCGGGCATACCCAATAGGCACGCTGGCCGCTCATGCAGGCTTCGCGAATGCGTGTGACCACATCACCGCGTCGTTGATCAGGAATAGCGACAGTGGTCACAGGCGTTCTGCCCGGTGGCAGTTCGCGGATGACCGAGGTGTCGAGGTCGGCATACATTGTCATGGCGAGCGTGCGCGGGATAGGAGTGGCGGTCATCACCAGTTGATGCGGTAGCACTCCATTGCCAGCGCCTTTCTCGATCAAGGACAGCCGTTGTTCCACACCGAAGCGGTGCTGCTCATCCACGATAACCAGACCGAGGCTGTGGTATTCGACTGCCTCCTGAAACAAAGCGTGAGTACCAACAATCAGCTCGGCGTGGCCTTCGGCAATACCGGTATAGGTTTGCTGTCTGGCTTTGCCGGTTAATGTGCCGGTCAGCCAGGCGACGTTGATACCTAAAGGCTGCAGCCACTTCTGAAAATTATCGCGATGCTGCTCGGCAAGCAGTTCGGTGGGCGCCATCACGGCAACCTGATGACCGGCGCTGATCACGTTCAATGCTGCAGCGGCAGCAACCACTGTCTTACCGCAGCCCACATCGCCTTGGACAAGACGCATCATAGGATGTGGCATGGCGATATCAGCATCGATGTCAGCAAGTGCTTTGTGCTGGTCGCCGGTCAGATCAAAACTTAAGCCCGCCAGAAATTTTTGCGTGAGCTCCGCGTTGCCCTGCACGGCGATGCCGGCTTCCAGTTGGGCGGTATCCTTGATCTTTCTGAGACTCAGGTGATGCGCCAGTATTTCTTCGAGCGCCAGACGTTTCTGACAGGGGTGACGGCCTTCATCGAGCTCAGCCAGCACAGCGTCCTGCGGCGGGTTGTGCAGATAACGAACGGCCTCCTGCAATTCCGGCAGGCCTTCACTGGCAAGCGTTTCCGGCGGCAACAGGTTGGTGAGCCCTGCCAGGTCATGCTGCAGGGCCTGCTCCACAAGGCTGCGGATACGGAATTGCTGCAAACCTTCGGTGGTCGGGTACACCGGTGTGAGCCGGTCATCCAGAGGCGCGTCATCGCGGGCGCTTAACAGCGTGTATTCCGGATGCACCATCTCGTAGCCGGACGGTCCTTTGCGCACCTCGCCGAAACAACGTAGCTTCTTACCTTTGCTTAAGGTGTTTTGTTGAGCCTTAGAAAAGTAAAAGAAGCGAAGCGTGAGAATGCCGCTGCCGTCGGAGATTTTGCACAACATCGTGCGACGGCGACGGAACACCACTTCGGTCAGTTCGACCTCGGCCTCGACAACGGTGCGCATTCCCGGGATCAGTTCGCCGATGCGACTGATGCGGGTGCGGTCTTCGTAACGTTGCGGCAGCAGAAACAGCAGATCTGCCGGCTCATAGACATTGAGCCGGGCGAGTTTTTCCGCAAGCGCCGGACCGACGCCTTTCAGATCGGTAAGTTTGCGTTTGCTTGCTGCCGGGTCGGCCGCTGTCACCGCAAAGTCCTGAAGGTGATCAACTACAGCGACAGGATGGCGTCGGCTTCCACCAGCGCGCCTTTCGGCAGGGCGCTGATTTCAAGTGCAGCCCTTGCGGGGTAAGGCTCCGGGAAGTATTCGGCCATGATTTCGTTAACGGCACCGAAGTTGCCCAAGTCGGTCAGGAATACAGTGACTTTGACGGCATCAGCCAGAGTGCCACCCGCAGCTTCAGCGACGGCAGCCATGTTCTTAAACACCTGATGGATCTGGTCGTTGATGTTGTCGCTGACCATCTCGCCGTTCTCCGGCAGCAGCGGGATTTGTCCCGAGATGTAAACGGTGTCGCCGGCTTTAATGGCCTGAGAGTAGACGCCGATAGCAGCCGGAGCGGCATCGGTATGAACAGCTTGTTTAGGCATGGGTATTCCTTGTTATGCACAGGTGCGGGTTACACGCCGCACGATACTCATTTTACGAATCTCGCGCAGCACGTGAGCGAGATTGACGCGGTCTTTAACCAGAATGGTAAACCGCAGTTCTACAAAATCTTCTTCTGTTTCGTCGACAGACACCTGCTCGATGTTCGAGTCGGCAGCTGCGATGCGCGCCGCTACCTGTGCCAGCGAGCCCGGACGGTGTTCGGTTTCTACACGCAGTTCGGCTGAGAAGTCGCGGTCGATGTCATCCGACCAGTGCATCGAGATCCACTTGTCCGGCTGCTTGTTGTAGTTGCTCAGGTTGCCGCAGATGTTGCGGTGAATAACGATGCCGCGGCCGCTGCTTAAGTAGCCCATGATCTCGTCGCCCGGCAGCGGGTGACAGCAACGGGCGTAGCTCACCACCATGCCCTCTGTGCCTGCCACTGAGATGCTGGCCGCGCCCTCTCTGGACTCGGCGGGCCGGCCGTCTTCCTGCAACAGCATCTGTGCGACGATGGGGGCTAAGCGTTCGCCCATGCCCAGTTGCTCATACAGATCAACGGTTTTGCGCAGCTCGAACTCACGCAGCACAGCCTTCATACGCTGACGGCTGACCTTGCGCATTGATGAACCGAAGTTGCCGAGTGACTGACCGAGCAGGCGCCTGCCCAGTTCAATGGCTTCGTTCCGGCGCAGGTTCTTCAGGTACTGGCGAATGCTGTAACGCGCTTTTGCAGTCGCGACGTAGTTCACCCATACGGCATTCGGGTGAGCACGTTTTGAGGTGACGATCTCTACGGTCTGGCCATTCTTCAGCGGTGTACGCAACGGCACGAGGCGGCGGTCGATCTTGGCAGCAACACAGTGATTGCCCACGCCGGTGTGCACGGCGTACGCGAAGTCGATGCAGGTAGAGCCGCGCGGTAGGCGCAGGATGTCGCCCTTCGGTGTGAAGACGTAAACCTTATCCGGGAACAGGTCTACCTTCACGTTCTCCATGAATTCTTCTGAGCTGCCGGCGGACTGAAGTTCGGAAATAGATTGCAGCCACTCACGGGCGCGGGCCTGCGGCGACACCAATGCGGAATCGGCCTGCTTGTACTGCCAGTGTGAGGCCACCCCTTTCTCGGCAACCACGTCCATATCGTCTGTGCGGATCTGCATTTCCACAGGAATGCCGCCCGGACCGAACAGGGTGGTATGCAGCGACTGGTAGCCATTCACGCGCGGGATAGCGATGTAGTCTTTGAAGCGCCCGGGCATGGGTTTGTAGATCTGGTGCACGATGCCGAGGGTGCGGTAGCAGGTGTCGACATCATCGACGATCAGGCGGAAGCCGAACACATCCACAATCTCGTTGAGCGGGCGGTTCTTGTCGCGCATCTTGCGGTAGATGCTGAACAGGTTCTTCTTGCGCCCGTATACATCTGCTTCAATGCCGGCTTCTGCAAGCGACTTGCGCAGCCGAGTGGTGATCTTGCGGATCACCTGCCGCTGATTGCCCTGCGCTTTCTTCAGCGTGCGCTCAATAACCTTGGCGCGATAGGGGTACGCATTCACAAAGCCCAACTCTTCGAGCTCGGTTTTCATCGTGTTGATGCCGAGACGGTTGGCAATGGGTGCGTAAATCTCGAGTGTTTCTTTGGCGATGCGTGCACGCTTGGCAGGTGCCAGCGAGTCGAGCGTGTTCATGTTGTGCAAGCGGTCGGCGAGCTTCACAAGAATGACGCGGATGTCTTCGACCATGGCCAGCATCATCTTGCGGAAGCTTTCGACCTGCGCCTCGGTCTTCGACGTAAAGTTCAGCTTGTCGAGTTTGCTCACGCCGTCGACGAGTTGTGCCACCGATTCGCCAAAGCGGTTTTCTATCTCAGCAAGTTCGACGGGGGTGTCTTCGACAACATCATGCAGCAGCGCCGCCATGATGCAGTCGGCATCCATCTTCAGGTCGGCAAGAATGCCGGCCACAGCGACCGGATGGGTGATGTACGGTTCGCCGGAGGCACGGGTCTGGCCTTCATGGGCTTGGGCGGCGAATTCGAACGCATCGGTGATGCGTTCCTGTGCTTCGGCATCCAGATAGTCGAGCTTCGGCAACAGCTGCTTGAACCCGGTGCTGTGAAACACCCGGGGGAGCTTGCCGCGAATTGAAGCTGCGTATTCCATCTGTTGCTAAAAAGCCCAAACACCAACGATTCTTCAGTATATGACAGCAATTCCGGTTTGCGGTGCGAATTCCTTAGCAATTAGGGCTTTTTTCAGAATCGTCAGGCAACAAAAAGCCCGCTATGTAGCGGGCTTCTGTTTACTCTTGAAAGAGTAGAGCTATCAGCTGGAAGCGAGCTGGTTGTCACCGTCCAGAGTCGGGATCGGGGTGTTAGCCAGAGCTTCTTCCGGATCCTGACCGGCGAGCAGGTCTTCTTCCGGCTCGTCGATTTCATCGAGGATGTCGCGGGTAACCAGGCCTTCGGCAATTTCACGCAGAGCGACAACCGTCGGTTTGTCGTTTTCCCACTCAACGAGGGGTTCTGCGCCATTGGCCAGGCGGCGGGCGCGTTTTGATGCAACGGTAACCAGTTCGAACAGGTTCTCCATGTTTTCCATGCAGTCTTCAACAGTAATACGTGCCATGTTCTTTTTCCGTGTCTCTCGTGAGTCTCTTAATGAGTCTCTATATATGTAGGCAAACAGCAGCCAGGCGGTTATGCAGGGTCTGTGTCGCGGAAGGCGGAGCAGATTACAGCCACCACGCCCAACTTGCAAGCGCCGGCAACCTTAAACTGTTAACTAAGCAGCTGTTTTACAGCGGCTTTTACCGAATCCGAGCCGGTTTCGCAGCCGCTCTTATCATTGGGGCCATTGGCGACTATGGTTTGCAGCGATTGCACCGCAGCGTTCAGGTCATCATTGATGACCGCATAGTCGAAATCTCCCCAGTGGCCGATGTCGGCAACCGAGTCGGCCAGACGGCGGGCAATGACGTCGTCGCTGTCGGTCGCGCGGCCCCGCAGCCGGCTTTCCAGCTCGGGCACAGACGGCGGCAGGATAAAGATGGTTTTGCATTCCGGCATGTTCCGGCGAACCTGCTCGGCGCCCTGCCAATCGATCTCAAGGATCACGTTGTTGCCGGCAGCCAGTAGCTCGTTCACTTCTTTGCGCGGCGTGCCGTAGTAGTTGTCGAACACCTCGGCGTGTTCCAGAAAGGCATCGTCACCGATCATGTTCTTGAAAGTGTCTTTGTCGACGAAGTGATAGGCGTCGCCATTCTTCTCGTTGTGACGCGGGGCACGGGTGGTATACGACACCGAAAATTTAAGTGACGGGTCTGCCTCCATAATCGCGCGTACGAGCGTGGTCTTGCCGGCACCGGAAGGTGCGGAGATAACGAACAGTTGTCCGGTGCTGTCGGGCATTCAGTTAATTCTTCAGGTATTTTTGTTTAGTTCTGTTAAAGGCCGCGCAGGTCGGCATCTTCAAGCAACTGCTTGCGCTGCTCTTCTTTCTCGGCAACGCGCTGGGTGCGGGCCATGTTGTTCCAGGCGCGGTATTCCTTCGAGTCGCTCAGCCAGCTCAGCGTCATAGAGAACCGCCACTGACCTGTTTCGTTGGTCTCGTCTTCATCTTCGGCGAGTTGCAGGCGCAGGTTGTATGGCGGCTTCACCAGACTTAGTTCGGTGACCTGCAGGTTGTTGTTCAGGCGTTCCTGACCCATCTCCCAGTCGTAATACTTGGCACGCAGAATTTCGTAGTACTTCCGACCGAAATCGCGGGCTTCCTGTTCGGTAGCAAACCACTGTGAGGCGTCGATGAAGCCGATGGTGAGGCTTTCCGGAGTGGTGACCACCGAGACTTTGGCGATGTTGGCGGGTTTTACCGGGTTTTCGGCTTTAATGACCGCGTTACCGTTGGCGGTCATCCGCCGTTCGGTGGCGGCACCGGCCTGATAATCGTTACCGAGCGTGTAGCCCATGAACTCACCATTGCCGGCATCTGCCAAAGCGGTATGGCTGAGGAGTGCGGTAACCGTTATCAGAGTGAACCTGCGGATCAGAGAAAGCATCGAAGCATCCAGTTTGGCGACAAACAGATTCTAGCCGGAAAACCGGTCGCCCGGAAACGTGGCGTTGCCAGATGTGTTGTTCAGTTGTTGATGTTGTCGTGTTCGAGTAGCTGATACTCGAGTTCGTCAGCGCGGTGCTGAGCGTATTTCAGGTAAGGAGCAATGCGTCGGCGCAAAGTTTTCTCGCTGCGACCGAGCTCACGGGCGACTTCTTCGATTGCCCGTGCTTTAGGACCGCGCAAATGTGCGCGCTCGTAACGGCGGCGGCTCATTTCAACGCGCACAGCCCAGGCGGTGTCGTTAGCCGTGCGCCCGGCAATATCTGCAACGGTAGGTGGCAGCTGATCAATGCAGTCATTCAGCCAGCACTGAAACCAGTGAGCGACCCTTTCTGAACCAATGTGCCCGCGTTGTCGCAGATCGATGCTGACGGTCATCAACAGCATTCGCAGCGCATTCTGATCGCCGCTTTCCGCCAGGGTGATCAGGTGATCCCGCCGGTCAAAATCATCAATGAGCCGCAGATCCGGTGAGCGATGATCAATCTCATGTGTCGGTATGGCCATGGTGTCCTCCTGCCAGGAGCGAGGGACTTTCTTATTATTTGTTACCGCAGAAACACATTGTGCGCCTGCGGCAGCAACATAGCCAATTTTATGCCGCGTAGCGGCTTACTCGACGTTCTGTATCTGCTCGCGCATCTGTTCGATCAGTACTTTCAGGTTGACGGCCGCCTTGCTGGTGACCGGGTCGGCGGACTTGGACCCTAGCGTATTCGCTTCGCGGTTCAGCTCCTGCATCAGGAAGTCCAGTCGGCGGCCTACTGATTCGCCACTGTTTAATGCGTCACGGATTTCAGCGACGTGAGCCTGCAGGCGGTCCAATTCTTCTGCCACGTCCTGCTTCTGCGCCAGAATGAGCATCTCCTGATCGAGCCGTTCGCTGTCCATCTTCTGTTCCAGTTCGGCAGCGCGTTCGTGCATTCGCTTGCGGCTGGCTTCCAGTACTTCCGGCAGACGTGCTTTTACTTCGTCAACAATCATCAGGATGGCGGCAAGGCGCTCTTCAATCATGTCGTAAATACGCTTGCCTTCATTGGCGCGTGCCGTGCACAAATCTTTCAGTGCAGTCGCTAACAACTCCTGCGCCGGATTCTGCAAGGCTTCGGTATCGACCGGCTTCTCTGTAAGAATGCCGGGCCAGCGCAGCAGGGCCAGCGCATTGGGGCGCCAGGCATCTTCGATGCGGTCTGCAATGTTGTTGGCATGCTTCAACAGCTCATCCAGCAGCGGCTCATTAAGCTCCATCTCCGGTGCTTTGTCGGTGGCCGGCTGGAACATCAGCGTGGCGTCAACTTTGCCGCGTTTCAGGCTCTGGCCGATGAGCGCTTTCAGGTCGGCCTCAATCGGACGGAAGCCTTCCGGAAGACGAAAACCCACTTCCAGATAGCGGTGATTGACAGTGCGCAGCTCCCACAGGAGTGTGCCGCTGTCGAGTTGTTGTTCCGCCCGGGCGTAGCCGGTCATGCTGTTGATCATCTGATTTCCTTCGAAAATGGCTTGTGGCAAAGCCCTTAGTTCACATATGACGCTATAGATTGTGAACTGGTCGGCGCGCTACCGGGCCGTGCTTGTGGCAGAATTCCCACTCTGTGCGGTTCTTCAGCAACATTCGGTGATGCCATTGTAAGGTGCTTGCGGAAGTTCACAAACTCCGCATTGTGAGCAATATCTGTCGGCGATATGGGCCGGCAATTGAGAAAGACTGTCAGGAAGACCAAGTTTGAACGTAGAAACCGCACATATCAGCCTGCTGGGTAACCGCGAAGAAAATCAGGACCGCGTAGACGTTATTAGCGGCGAGAACGCCACGCTGTTAATCGCTATTGACGGCATGGGCGGTCATGCCGGCGGCGCAGAAGCTGCCCGCCTGTGTGTGGAAGTGATCAGCAAAGAATTTGAGACCGTGTCGCACCCGGTGTTCGATCCGCAGGGTTTTATGCACATGGCAATCGGCAAAGCGCATGCTGCTTTGGTGAGTCTTGGTAATCAGATTTCGGTTGAGGCGCGACCGCGGGCAACCTGTGCACTGTGTCTGGTGCAGGATGGTTATGCGTACTGGGCACATGTTGGCGACAGTCGTATTTATCATTTCCGCAATCTTGGTCTGCGTGAACGCAGCCGTGATCACAGCCACGTTGAGGTGTTGTTGCAGGAAGGTCTGATTACAGAAGACGAAGTGTCTACCCATCCGATGCGCAACTTTGTTGAGTGCTGCCTGGGCGGCGACTCGGCACTGCCGGGCATGTCGATCACCAGCTACAAGCGTCTGGAATCGGGCGATGTACTGCTGGTCTGTTCCGATGGCTTCTGGTCGGGTCTGACCAATGAACAAATGGCAACGCTGACCACTTCTGATGCCGCGTTTGCCAAGCACCTTGAGAAACTCGGTGACCGTGCGGTAAAGGTAACTGCACCGCATAGCGATAACACCTCAGCAGCCGCGCTCCGCTACAACTGACGCAGCGCTGACAAGAACACAAAAACGACCAACCGGCTTATAAAAAGAACAGGCCGGCAACAATGAGGGAAGAGTAATGAACGCTTCTGCCAAGGGCCGGCCGAGTGGCCGTGCTGCTGACGAGCTGCGCAGCATCCGCCTGACTACTGACTACACCATTCATGCGGCCGGCTCTGTGCTGGCCGAGTTCGGTGACACCCGCGTACTGTGTACCGCTTCCGTTGACGACAACGTTCCCCGCTTCCTGAAAGGCTCGGGGCAGGGTTGGGTCACTGCCGAGTACGGCATGTTGCCGGGCTCAACTCACACCCGTTCGCGCCGTGAGGCTGCGGGCGGTAAACAGGGTGGTCGCACGCTGGAAATTCAGCGGCTGATCGGTCGTTCGTTGCGTGCCGCTACCAACCTGAACGCCCTCGACGGTTTTACGATCAACCTCGACTGCGATGTGTTGCAGGCCGACGGTGGTACCCGTACCACCTCTATCTCCGGCGCCTATGTTGCGCTGGCGATGGCGGTTGAACGCTTGCTGACCAAAGGCAAGATCAAGCAGAACCCGTTGCACGGCCAGGTGGCAGCTATCTCTGTCGGCATCTTCGATGGTACGCCGGTGCTGGATCTTGACTACGCTGAAGACTCGAACGCTGAAACCGACATGAATGTTGTGATGAACGATGCGGGCAGTTTTATTGAAGTGCAGGGCACGGCTGAAGGGCACGCTTTCCGCCGCGAAGAACTGGATGCTCTGCTCGATATCGCTGCTGCCGGTATCAAAGACATCATCGTTGAGCAGAACAAGGCACTGGATCTCTGGCGCTCGCAGCTTTAGGCAACTCAGGTAATGACAGCGCAACGTATCGTACTCGCTACCGGCAATGCCGGTAAGGCGACAGAATTCCGGCAGATGCTGGGCGACGACTTCGACATCGTTCTGCAAACCGAACTGAATCTTGAGGCCGCCGAAGAAACCGGCACGACCTTTCTCGAGAACGCACTGCTGAAAGCCCGCTTTGCGGCGGAGCAATCCGGTTTGCCGGCCATTGCCGACGACTCCGGTCTGGAAGTAGATGCTCTAAACGGAGAGCCGGGCGTGTATTCCGCCCGTTATGCCGGTGAACATGCCAGTGACGCCGACAACAACGCCAAACTGTTGAATGCTTTAAGCGGTGTGCCCGGTCAGGAACGCGGTGCACGCTTCCGGGCTGTCGTGGTACTGGTGAGAAATGCAGATGACCCTGAGCCATTGATCGCCGAAGGCGCCTGGGAAGGGCGTATCGCAGAGACCGCTGCAGGTGATGGCGGCTTTGGTTATGACCCGTTGTTCATCGATGTGGCGGACCCGGACGCCCGCTCCTCGGCCCAGCTGTCTCCGGATGAGAAGAACGCCCGCAGCCATCGCGGCAAAGCCGTTCGTGATCTTTGTAGTCAGATTAAGGCAGCAGGATGACAGAAGCCTTCGCAGGCAACTAAACTCAGTCGTTCATCTTCTGACGCTTAATGGCCATGACCGACGCGGGCACATCACAGCATCCGCTCCCACCTTTAGCCCTGTACGTGCACGTACCCTGGTGCGTGGTGAAGTGCCCCTATTGCGATTTCAATTCGCACCCTAAGCGCGGTGAGTTGCCGGAAGATGCTTACGTCACCGCCCTCATCGAAGACCTGCAGCAAGAGGCGCCTGATGTGCAGGGGCGTAATATTGAAACGGTGTTTATCGGTGGCGGCACGCCCAGTCTGCTAACTCCGGACGCTATGCAGCGGATACTGTCGGCGGCAGCAGAGCATATCGGCATTGCCGATGACGCCGAGATCACGATGGAAGCCAACCCCGGCGCCATCGAATACTTCGCCTTCGACGGTTATCTCGAAGCGGGCATCAACCGCTTGTCGCTGGGCGTACAAAGTTTTGCTGATGAACAGTTGCGGCGACTCGGCCGCGTTCATGATTCGCGGGCTGCCGGAATGGCCTATGCCGAAGCCCGCGCCGCCGGCTTTAACAACATCAATCTGGATTTGATGTACGGGCTGCCCGGACAAACGGTGAGCGAAGCGTTGCATGACATTGAAGTGGCGCTGGAGCTTGCGCCTGATCATTTGTCGCACTATCACCTGACGATGGAGCCGGGCACGGCTTTCGGGCGCAAGCCACCTGAGGACTTACCCGATGATGATCAGAGCTGGAAGATGCTCAGCGAAGCCGGGCGCTTGCTCGGCACTGCCGGGTACCAACGTTACGAGATTTCAGCTTATGCGCGGGAAGGCAGGCAATGCCGCCACAATCTGAACTACTGGCGTTTCGGAGACTATCTGGGCATAGGCGCTGGCGCCCATGGCAAGCTGACGCTTGCAGACGGCTCTATAGAGCGAACTGAGCGTCCGGCGAAGCCAGCCCGGTACCTGGCTACGGACAAATCGGCACGGCGCCATACAAATTTGGTGTCTGACACCGACCGGGCGTTTGAGTACATGTTGAACGGGCTGCGGCTCACCGGAGGCTTCAGAATTGCCGATTTTGAGGCGCGCACAGGTCTGTCCGCGCCGGCTGCAATTGGCCCGGGACTGCGCGAAGCCGGGGAAAAAGGGCTGTTAACTCAGAAAGATACCGATTTGTGGCAACCGACGGACTTGGGCATCCGGTTTCTGGACGATCTCCAGCAGCTGTTTTTGCCTTAAGAGAATATCCGACGCGGCGGCTCAAACCGCCTAAAGCATCTGCTTGAATTTGTTGATTCGGTCTAAAAAAACCGGCCATTTATTCACATTTGCCACAGTTCCTAAATATTTCATGCAGATATGCCACAACAGCTGATTCCAGACTTTATGGTATGCGAATAAATCATTGTTTTTAAAGGCTTAATGGCTGCTGGTTGTTTATTGACCAATTTGTTGTTTTTCGTGTAACAACCGTCACTTAGGTCCACTGCAACGTAGTTCTCCACAAAGTTATCCACAGAAGCTGTGGATAAAGCAGGCGAGAGGTGCGTTGCAGCGACCGGCGGGTTTTATCGCCCCGGCGTACTTCGTTAAGCGTCCGGACCCGCGGCTGCCGGACTGCGGCATTTCCGCCGCGCTCCGGAATACCCCTCCAAATGAGCTAAGTGCTTGTTTCGGACTTGTGTTTAGGCTGTTTAGCCACTATTATTCCGCGCCCTTGCCGTTACGCCGTGCAGGGTCCGCTTAACACCGCGTCTGGAAATCAGCACCGCAGACCACGCTGTCTGCTTACCGTCTGTTCATATGGGACGCGGCCTCTGAGCCCGGGACGTATTTGCAGAAGGCCCCTGAACAGGAAGCCTTCTATTGTTATTTGAATTTATTTAGTGAGTGCAGCCATGAAAGCCGACATTCATCCTAGCTACAACGAAATCAAGGTTACCTGCAGCTGTGGTAACGAGTTCACCACCCGTTCTACGCTGAGCGAAGACCTGAGCATTGAAGTATGTTCTTCATGCCACCCGTTCTTCACCGGTAAGCAGAAGATCGTTGATACCGCTGGTCGCGTCGACAAGTTCCGCAAGAAATACAACATGGGCTAACGCCCCTGTTTTGGTGGCCTGTTTCACCTGTTTCGTCATATGGGTCGCCAGCCGGGTAATTCCAAAAAGTAAGGCGGGTCACCGCCCAACTTGCTCCGAAAACCATAAGAAAACCGTATTCGGACCCGGCATGTCGCGGTATTCCCTTACCGCAAAATGGCCGGAATCACGGTTTGTAATGTGCAAGAAAGCGCTGTCTGCCTTATAATCTGCGGCTCACAGCGCGAGGTTACTCCAGATAGGCGTCAGCGATTTACCGCCGGGTAACCCTCAAGCAAGCACCTGATACAAAGCTGACACAAAAGACAGACACACTTGGCTTATTAGCAGTTAAGGGTCGGTCCTCAAAAGAACAGCGCACGGGTGCCCCGGCTAAACGCCGGTGTAGATCGCACGAATAAGGATCGTTCAGATGCAGGGGTTGCGTTGCACAGCAATGCAGCCGTGGTCTGTCTGAACTGCAGAGTTAACTAACGGATACCGACTAGATGAGTGATAAGACATATACCCTTCGTGATAACGCTTCGAACGACGAGCTGGAACTGGCAACTCTGACAGGCACCGTTGGTCCCGAAGTTGTTGATGTTCGCCCGGTATACGGCAAGCAGGGTATTTTCACCTTTGACCCCGGTTTCAGTTCTACTGCTTCTTGCGAAAGCGCCATCACCTACATCGACGGTGACGAAGGTGTGCTGCTGTATCGCGGCTACCCGGTAGAACAGCTGGCTAAGAACAGCAGCTACCTTGAAGTCTGCTACCTGCTCCTGAACGGCGAACTGCCGAATGAAGGTGAGCTGGAGTCTTTCAATCACTCTATCCGCACGCATACGATGATCAACGAATCGATGCTGCGTTTCTTCAACGGTTTCCATCACGACGCTCATCCGATGGCAATGATTGCCGGTGTAGTGAGTTCTATGTCTGCGTTCTATCACGACAGCATGGATATCTACAGCGAGCGTCACCGCGAGATCTTTTCTCATCGCATCATCGCTAAACTGCCGACCATTGCTGCCGCTGCTTACAAGCACACGCTGGGTCAGCCGTTTATTTATCCAGAAAATGATCTGGACTACTCGTCGAACATGCTGCGTATGTTCTTCGGCGTTCCGGCAGAAGACTATGAAGTTGATCCGATTGCTGCCGAAGCTATCGATCTGCTGCTGATCCTGCACGCTGACCATGAGCAGAACTGCTCAACCTCAACCGTGCGTCTGGCTGGTAGCTCCGGCACCAACCCGTATTCAGCTATCGCCGCCGGCATCTCTGCTCTGTGGGGTCCGGCACACGGTGGTGCGAACGAAGCCGTGCTAGAAATGCTCGAGGAAATCGGCGACGTCTCCAACGTCGATAAGTACATCGCCAAAGCGAAGGATAAAGACGATCCGTTCCGCCTGATGGGCTTCGGTCACCGCGTTTATAAGAACTTCGACCCGCGTGCCACCATCATCCGCGAAATGTGCCACAAGGTTCTGAACAACCTCGGCCAGCAGGACAACCCGCTGTTCGACCTGGCCCTGCAGCTGGAGCAGATTGCCCTGGAAGACGAGTTCTTCGTTGAGCGTAAGCTGTACCCGAACGTCGACTTCTACTCAGGCATCATCTACAAAGCGTTGGGTATTCCGTCATCCATGTTCACCGTGATGTTCGCTGTTGCGCGTGCGGTTGGCTGGGTCAGCCACTGGCAGGAAATGATCACCGACCCCCAGGGTCGTATCGGTCGTCCGCGTCAGCTGTACACCGGTTCTGCTTCACGTGATTACGTAGATATCGAAAAGCGTTAAGACGAAGTAAGTTTGAAAGAAAAAGCCCGCTTTGTAGCGGGCTTTTTTGTGCGTGCCCCAACAGGACTTATTGCTACAGGCCTTTTGCCGAATGCGGCTTACTGAAATGTCAGCAGCGGGTCGCCGCTCCACTCTTCATGCGTTTCTTCGGGCGGGTGCTCGCAAAGCAGCTGCTCCATGTCTTTGAGGTTTGCCCGGCGCATTGGTTTACCGTTGATCGGGCAGATCGGTGCGTGGGAGCGGCGTTTCTCCGGAAACACAGTGGCACTAACCGGTGTGTCGAAGTGGCTGAACAGGTAGCAGGGAAATTCTTCCGGTGAGCCGCGCCGGATGCTGTGACGACGCACTGTCGGGTGATAGCACACCCCTTTCGAGTCCAGCACGATGCCCACGGCCTCTGCAGTATCGGTATACAGGTGCAGCTCCACCGAGGAATGTTCAGTGATGTTGCCGCTTAATACCGCGCCCACCAGTCTCGGCTTGAACACATTCAGGTCCTGCATGACGAATACCGCTGTCTGGCGGTGCTCACGCAGTTCGTTGTGCTGCTGCTCTTCGCGGAAGATGCGGTTGTGCTGGGCGATAGCCTCTTCAATCTCGGCATTACTGGGCAGGGCGCCCTGATGATGCAGACCTAAGTTCTCGGCGGCTTTGGCTTTGGCGGCACGGAAGTCCGTCAGGCCGTGTTCGTGGATGATGCGGGCGGCTTCCTGCGCCACGCGGATACGGCTGTAGTCAAAACGGTGTTTCGACTTATTGGGCTGCTTGCGGCTCACGATGAGCTTCCTTTGGACGAGTCTCTGTACAGAGTTCGAACAAATTCAGCGGGTGTATGACTAAAACCGTTTGCCCAAATCCCAAATCCGAAATCTAAGGCTTATGGGCCACCTGCTGAAAACAGTCCCCCCGGCAGGCTGTTTGCGACCCGCCTGAGGTTGATCAGAATATATCACTATCTCCGAAAACTTCGTCAACCTCGTCGTCCGGCGGCAAGGTTGGCCGACCCTCCGGATTGGCCTGAGGCTCAGTGCCCGCAATGAATATCTCGAACATCGTTTCGCGGTCGTAGAGTCCGGCAAGTTCACCGGTCTCGCGGGAAATGCGCACCGTGACAATGCCTTCGGGGCGCTCGAGCGGTGCTTCCGGCTGGCCCTGCAGTGCGACCCGCATGAAGTCGTTCCACATGGGCAGTGCGGTACGACCGCCTTGCTCATTGCGGCCCAGTGAGCGGTTGTCATCAAAGCCAATCCAGGCCGTTGCTGCAATCTGCGAATTGATGCCACTGAACCAGACATCGACACCATCGTTGGTGGTGCCGGTCTTGCCGCCTAAGTCTTTACGGTTCAGTTCCAGCGCGCGGCGTCCGGAACCACGACGGATCACGTCGCGCATCATGTCGTAGACGATGTAAGCGTTCTCGGCGCTGATGATGCGTTTGGCATTACGCGTCGCTGCAAAGAACAGCGGTGTTTCGCCTTCGTCCGGCCGCCAGGTTGATGCTTCGGCAACCATTGTGTCGAAGTCAGCGTAGACAGGCACTTCGGTATCGATACGGTCGGCCGGCTCATCCCCGGTCCAGTCATCGGCCAGGTCATCGGCCAGGTCAGCGGGTTCTTCTTCCGTGGCAGCTTCTTCAGTTTCGTCGTTGAGCAGGAAGGTCAGGGGCTCTTCTTCCTCTTCAACTTTGCGGTCGTCGTACCATTCGGTCCTGCAGCGTTCGCATATATAGGTGATGTTCTGGTTATCTGTTTCGGCGTTGTAGACCGTCTCGCCCCGCGCATCAATGACCCGTTCGATAATGTACGGGCGGCGGTAGTGACCGCTGCTGGCAAGGGCTGCGTAAGCGCCAACCATGTCCATAGGCGTAGCACCACCACTACCCAGCGCCATACTGGCATTACGGGGCAGGGCGCTTGACGGCAGGCCGAACGGCTTTATGTGGTCGATAGCTGCGCCGTAGCCGACGTCCAGGAGCGTGCGCACAGCAACGAGGTTGGTGGAATTAACCAGGCCTTCCCGTAGCCGTGTAGGCCCTTTGAATTTGTTACCAAAGTTCCGCGGGCGCCATTCCCCTTCCAGCTCCGATGACGGGATAACCAGCGGCGCATCGTTAACGATGGACGCAGCGGTAAACCCGTTATCCAGTGCAGCAGAGTAGACAAACGGTTTGATCGAAGACCCGGGCTGACGTAGTGACTTCATCGCACGGTTGAACTTGCTGAGCGAAAAGTCGAAGCCGCCGGTCATCGCAGTTAGCGCGCCATCAAACGGATCCATCGAGATGATTGCACCCTGGGCCTGCGGTGTCTGGGCCAGTTGCCAGCTGTTGTCGACGGACAGCAGTTCCACCACGCTGCCTGCTTCCAAATACTCGGATGCGCTTTGCGGCTCGGGACCAACCTGCGTCTCGGTGATATACGGGCTGCGCTTCAGGCGTTCCCAGGGCATGGCAGTGACGCCCTTGCCGCGCACATAGACTTCGGCCGAGTTGTCGTCATTCAGTTGCAATATGACGCCCAGCTCGAGGTTGCCGTAGGTCCGGTAGTTTTTCAGAGCACGGTCGAGTTCAGCACGTGTCAGTACCGGGTCGGCGCCCAGCGACGGGACATCTTCCGCAAGATTCAGAGTACCCAGCGTGCCCCGGTAACCATGGCGGTAGTCGTAGTCGAGCAGCCCTTTGCGTAGTGCTGCCCGTGCGGCGTTTTGCAGCTGTGAATCGACGGTGGTGACAACGCTGTAGCCGCCTGAGTAGGCCTTATCCTGACCGTAGTTTTTAACCATGTAACGCTGTGCTTCGGCCGCCACATAGGGTGCGGGCATATCGATCAGTGCGCTGTAGCGTTTGGATTCCAGCGGCGTGTTCATCGCCTCTTCGAACGTCACCTCGTCGATATATCCGGCCTCCTTCATGCGCCGCAATACATAGGAGCGGCGTTCCAGAGCCCGGGTCGGATTGGTCACAGGATTCAGTGATGACGGGGCTTTCGGCAGACCAGCCAGTACCGCGGCTTCGGCCACGGTCACGTCTTCCAGCGCTTTGCCAAAGTAGATTTCAGCCGCTGCAGCAATGCCGTAGGCGCGCTGCCCGAGGAAGATCTTGTTCAGATACAGCGCCAGAATTTCATCTTTGCTGAATTCATTCTCGATGCGTAAGGCGAGGATCAGTTCTTTGCCTTTACGGATGAACGTACGGTCACGGGTCAGGAAGTAATCCCTGGCCAGCTGCTGGGTAATCGTGCTGCCGCCCTGTGCGCGTGAGCCGGTAGTGAGGTACTTAAAGCCCGCGCGGGCAATGCCCTGATAATCGAAGCCGGGATGCTCGTAGAAGCGATCGTCTTCCGCAGCCAGAAATGCGTTGGCGACTACCGGCGGGATCTCTTCAAAGGCGACAGGCGTGCGCCACTTCTCGCCGACCTGGGCGATCAGTTTGCCGTCGCGCGTGTAAACCTTGAGCGGTGACTGCAGCGGAACGTCTCTGATCTCGTCCGCATCGGGGAGGCCGGGGGCGAGGTAGTAATAAGCGCCCATGCCGGCAGCCAGAGCGGCAATTATTCCGGTTCCGGCTAGTGCAATGAGGATGGGTAGCGTGCGTTTTATGAAGCGGTTCACAGTTGTGGAATTCAGTCCCTTGTCTTCGCTGGGTGATTATGCATATTTATAAGCAACTGTGGGCAAACCCATCGAAAGGTGGCGACGCAAAGCTTCCGGTCTAAGGAAAACCGCTGTACTTACAAGGTTTTCTACGACAGCGGGGCCGCGAGATCAGTTCATCGCCATACGATGATATGAGGCACTTAATGCCTCTTTCCGGCGGTTTTCTGCCCTTCCGGCTCCTGTCCCGACCCGAAGATTGCCGTTTTCCCCTGTTTTTGTGAGCTTGCACGCGTATTTGGCTTTCCGGATACGCAGAGGGCTCAAGCTGTGAACGGAGTCACACTTGCAACTGGGCTAGCGTGATATATAGTTAAGTCAAATTCTTAAGCGGGATTTAAGTTTGACCGCCAAGTTGCAGACTTAAAAGGGAAAATACCGAATGTTCGGTTCTAGACAGAAGGCCATTTTGGGCCTTGACATAACAACCTCGTCGATCAAGCTCATTGAGCTTGGCGAGACGGGCGGACGTTACAAGGTCGAGTGTTTCTCGGCCGAGCCGACGCCCCCCAACTCAATTACTGAGAAGTCTATTGTGGATGCTGACGCCGTGGGCGAGGCTATCCGCCGGGCGGTCAAGCGCTCTGCCACCAAGACAGCAGACGTCGCCATTGCCATCAGCGGTGATTCTGCGATTACCAAGGTTATTCAGATGCCCCGCAACCTCAGCTCCAACGAGCTGGAGGCCCGCGTGGAAATCCAGGCCGACCAGTACATCCCCTTCCCGATGGAAGAAGTCAGCTTCGACTTTGAGGTGATGGGTCAGAGTCAGAATGACCCGGAACTGGTCGACATCCTGCTGGTTGCTACCCGTACCGAAAATGTTGATCAGCGTCGTGCTGCTGTAGAGGCTGCCGGCCTGAATCCCCGCGTGGTCGATATCGAAGCCTTCGCTCTGGAAAATGCCTGTCAGCTGATGACGCATCAGATGCCTGAAGGCGGTCACGATCATTTGATCGCCGTGGTCGACTTCGGTGCCAGTAGCACCACCTTCAGTGTGTTGCAGAATCTGCGTGTGGTTTACACCCGCGATTTCGCTTTTGGCGGCCAGCAGCTGACCGAAGAAATTATGCGTATTTATGGCCTTAGTCTTGAAGACGCAGGTCGTGCCAAGAAAGAAGGCGGTTTGCCGAGTAACTACCAGCCGGAAGTGCTCGACCCGTTTGTTGACGATATGACCCAGCAGGTCAGTCGTTCATTGCAGTTCTTCCTTGCCTCCGGCGGTGGCCGCGAGCAACCCGACCAGATTCTGGTTTGCGGTGGTTGCGCGAACATCCCGGGTGTTGCCGAGCTGATTGCCAGTAAGGTCGGCATCCCGACCGAAATCGGTGACCCGCTGGGTCAGATGAAAGTATCTTCACGCGCGAAATCACAAGGCGTTGCCCGCGATGCAACGGCTCTGCTGACCTCGTGCGGACTTGCGCTTAGGAGCTTCGACTAATGCCTCGCATCAACCTATTGCCATGGCGTGAAGAGCTACGTGAGCAACGCCGCAACCAATTCTTCGTAGCGCTGGGCGCTGCGGCAGGCGCCGCTGCGTTGGTGGTGTTCCTGGGCGTGCTGGTGATGAACAGCATCATCAGTCACCAGAACAGCCGCAACAACGTGCTGCGCGAAGAAATGAAACTACTCGATAAGAAGATTGCTGAGATTAAAGATCTTGAAGCTCAGAAAGATCGTCTTGTCGCCCGCATGCAGATTATTGAAGAACTGCAGCAGAGCCGTCCTGAAGTTGTACACCTGTTCGAAGAGCTCGTGACAACCTTGCCTGACGGTGTCTACCTGACCAGCGTCAAGCAGGGCGGCCGTAAGCTGGATCTCGAAGGCTCAGCCGAATCAAACACCCGTGTGTCTGCTTTCATGCGCAACATCGATGCGTCTTCCTGGATGACTAATCCGGATCTGGAGATTGTTGAGGTGATGAAGAAGAAAGAAGGCTCTCATGGCAGCCGCTTTGCCGTGTCTGCCAGCCAGGTTGGCTCAACTGTTGGCGACGAGGAGGGCTGATCATGGATTTGAATATGAACTTCCTCGAAGAGCTGCAGAACCTTGATGTTAATGACATCGGTCGCTGGCCGTTTGTGTTCCGTGCGATTTTCGTTGCACTGGCGTTCGCGCTGGTGACAGCCGGTGGCGTCTACTACTTCGTACTCGAACAGAAGATGCCGGTACTTGAGAAAGCCGAGCGTGAAGAGCAGGAACTGCGCAACAACTTTGAAGCCAAGCAGCGTAAGGCGGCCAACCTGAATGCCTATAAAGAGCAGCTGGCTGATATTGAACGCTCTTTCGGCACCATGTTGCAGCAGCTGCCGGGTAAAACCGAGATCCCTAACCTGCTGGTTGATATTTCCCAGACGGGTCTGGCTGCCGGCCTGGATGAAAAACTGTTCAAGCCTGCCAACGAGATCAATAAAGGTTTCTATGCTGAGAAGCCTATTCGCATCATCCTGAACGGTACCTACCATGAGTTCGGTCGTTTCGTCAGCGATATCGCAGCACTGCCGCGAATCGTGACTTTGCACGACATTGAAATCACGCCGGTAAACCAGAAAGCCGAGGACGCCAAATTAGGTGAGCTGGAGCTGAGCGTGCTGGCCAAGACCTACCGTTATCTTGATGAAGACGAAGAGACTAAATAAGCGGATGACATGATGAAGCGTATTTATCACACATTGCTGATTTTGACTGGTGCCGCACTCGTGTCGGCATGCAGCGGTGGTCAGGATGACGACCTGATGGCGTATATCGACAGCGTTAAAGCGCGCCCTGGTGGCCGTATTGAACCGTTGCCGCAGATTAAGCCTTACGAGACCTTCCGCTATCAGGCAGAAGAACAGCGTTCACCGTTTGTGCCTTCAAAGGCTGCGAACGCAAACGCCAAGTCCGGTCCGCGGCCGGTGCAGAACCGCTCGAAAGAATATCTGGAGCAGTTCCCGCTCGATACGCTCGACATGGTTGGCGTGTTGAACCGCGAAGGCCAGAACTTTGCATTACTGCAAACCAGTGATGGTTTGGTTCACCGGGTAGTTGTGGGCAACTACATCGGTCAGAACGAAGGTCGCGTAGTTGCGATCAGCGATTCGGAAGTCCAGCTCGAGGAGTTGGTTTCAAATGGAATTGGCGGCTTTTTTAAGCGCGAGGCCGCAATAGGTTTGGATGACTAATGAACTATTTCAACTTTGACGCCCCGACGGGGCCTGCCGGGAGTAGGAAAATGGGTACAACTATGCGTAAACGGGCTTGGGCGCCCCTGCGCGAGGCCGCTAAGGCGATGCTGCAGCTGCTGGTTGTGACGTGCCTTGGTGTCAGCGGGGTATACGCTCAGGAAACTGCCAACGAACTCAAGAACATTGAGGTGCAGGTACTGGCGGGCAACAAGATTGAGCTGCAGCTCGAAATGAGCGGCGAAGCTCCTGAGCCTCTGACCTTCACGATTGATGAGCCGGCGCGTATTGCGCTGGATCTGCCGGAAACATCGTCGGGTCTGGACAGTCGTCGCAAGGATGTTGATGAAGGCGTGCTCGACACGATTCTGGTCGCCGAAGCAGGTAACCGCACCCGTGTCGTCCTGAACCTCGACACTCTGGTGGGTTATGAAACCCGCCGTGAAGGTAACAATATCTTTGTCACTCTTGAGTCATCTTCGACAACCGAGGCCGTGCAGTTTGCTACCGTGGTTAAAGAAACCGAAGCGTCTGATGCTGCTAATGCCAGCACTGCTATTGAGAACGTAGATTTCCGTCGCACCCCGACAGGCGGCGGCCGCGTTGTTGTGAATCTGAGTAATTCTTCTGTACCGGTTGATGTGCGCCAGGAAGGCGACCGGGTAATTGTTGTGTTTAAAGACACCTCTATTCCGGACCGCATGCTGAAACAGTTCGATGTGGTCGACTTTGCTACTCCGGTTAACACGATTGAAGCTCAGCGCACGCAGAAAGATGCGATCATCGTGATCGCTGCTACCGGCCCGTTTGAAGAGCTGGCTTACCAGAGCGACAACGTGTTCACCGTTGAGGTGCAGCCTGTTGTACAGCGTGCCAAGAGCGAGACCCCGGGCCTGTTTAATCCGGACCGTGAATACACCGGTGAGCGTCTGACCCTGAACTTCCAGGACATCGACGCCCGTTCCGTGCTGCAGTTGCTTGCCGATATCTCCGGCCGCAACATCGTGGTGTCAGACGCTGTACAGGGCAACGTGACCCTGCGTTTGCAGAGCGTTCCCTGGGACCAGGCGCTGGATATCGTGCTGGCTACTAAAGGTCTGGACATGCGTGAGAACGGCAACGTGATCATCGTGGCTCCGGCTGATGAGATTGCCCAGCGTGAGAAAGCTGATCTGGCAGCCCGTGAAGAGCTGCGCCAGCTTGAGCCTCTTTATTCTGAATACCTTCAGGTTAACTATGCAAAAGCTATGGACCTGCAGCAGCTGATTAATGGCAACGGTGTTGGCGGCGGTGCCGGCGGCGGCGTCGGTGGTTCGCTGCTGACTGACCGCGGTACTGTCAGCATCGATGAGCGTACCAATACGCTGCTGATCAAAGATACAGCCAAAGCGATTAGTGACATCCGTGAGCTGGTGGCTACTCTGGATATCCCGGTTCGTCAGGTGCTGATTGAATCACGCATCGTTGTCGTGAACGACAGCTTCAGTCGCGACCTTGGTATCAGATGGGGTTACACCGGCGTGAAAGAGACTGACAACGGCGGCACATTTATTACCGGTAATTCCGACGGTATTGATGACATGGTGAATAACTTCATCGATGATCTGCCGTTGTTGCCATTGGACAACGATGACCGCTATCAGGTCACCACTCCGGTGGCGCCGACGGCCGGTTCTATCGGCGTGGGTATCCTGAGTTCGGACTATCTGGTTGAACTCGAATTGTCTGCATTGCAGGCAGAAGGTAACGGTGAGGTTGTTTCATCACCGCGCGTAATCACCGCGAACCAGAAAGAAGCCAACATCGAGGCCGGTGTCGAGATTCCGTATCAGGAAGCGTCATCTTCCGGTGCGACCACGACCCAGTTTAAAGATGCGCTGTTGCGTCTGACTGTAACTCCGCAGATCACTCCGGATGACCGCATCATCATGGATCTGGAAGTGACTAAAGACAGTGTGGGTAAGCAGGTGACCACCGAGCGTGGTGGTTCGGTACCGAGTATCGATACCCGCAGCGTAACTACCCAGGTGCTGGTGAACAACGGTCAGACTGTAGTTCTCGGTGGTATTTATGAAACCGAAACTACTGAGAACCAGACCAAGGTGCCGTTCCTCGGAGATATTCCAGTGCTCGGTTATCTGTTCCGCTCTACTTCGATGGAAACGAAGGACACGGAACTCCTGATCTTCATTACGCCGAAGATTCTGGAAGAGGGTTCAAGCATCTTCTAAGCAAAAACGCCCCTCACGGGGCGTTTTTTGCCTCCGGGCCTGATTCAGGCGTGAAATGAGGACCGGAGCATGGGTGATTAGAGGGAAAAGAGGGCGAATTAGCCGGTTTCAGCCAATTTTGTGATGCAGGTCGAGGTTTGCCGGTTACCAAACAAGGATTATGTAAGCCTGAATGGACTCAGGCGCCGACCCGTATATGAGGGCTGCGGGGCACGGAAAGGAATACAGACAGGGATTAATGTTATGAACAAGTTGCTACTCACATTTTTACTGAGCATCAGTCTGCTCGTCGCCGGTTGCGGCGGTGGCGGCGGTGACGCCAGCCTTACTTCGGGTCCACAGTCGGATGACGGTATTGATACCCAGCCGACCGTGCCGGATCCGGATCCGGTTGCTGTTATCTCAGTGGGTATTCCGCCTTCTGGTGCGAATGTGCTGGAAGCAACCAAAACCAATCTCGACTCAGTCGACAGCACCGAGCTGACGGTTTATGTCTACGACCAGAACGGCGACATTGTCGGCGCGGACGTTACCGGCCCGCTGACTGTTGAGTTCAAGTCGAACTGTATTCAGTTGGGTTATGCAGAAATCGATCCGCCGGCTCCGCAGGTGATTACCACCGGCTCAGCCAGTGTCGACTATGTACCTAAAGGCTGCGGTATTCAGAGCCAGCCTGACTCAGTCATTGCTACCGTTGTCGGTGGTGAAGTCAGCGACTATGCAGAGATTGATCTGACCGTTGCCGCACCTACTGCCAACTCTATCCAGTACATCCTGCAGGACCCGATCCCTGTCATCGGTCTGGCAGGCACCGGTCTGGATACCGAAGCACAGCTGCAGTTCAAAGTGGTTGATACGGGCGGTAACGCGTTGCCGGATGTTGATGTGGACTTCGCACTGGAGAACTCTACCGGTGATACCGCCATTCTTCCTGCGTCTGCTGTGTCCAACTCTGACGGTGAAGTAACTGTGACGGTTACCGCTGGTACTGTGCATGACTCTGTGCGTGTTCGAGCTACTGTTAACGGCACTTCAATCGACGCGGTTTCCAGTCAGCTGTTTATCGGTACCGGTTTGCCGGCTCAGGATGCCGTATCGCTGTCTACCTGCCCGAACATTGAAGGCTGGGATTACGATCTGGTTCAGGAAACTATTTCAGTCGTTCTGTCCGACCGCTTTGGTAACCCGGCTCCGGAAGGCACCTCAGTTGTATTCACCTCCGAGGGTGCTCAGGTTGAGCCTGGTTGTTCTACCGAATACGTTGTGAATGAAACCGGAACCGCCGCGTTCTGTTCGGTTAACTTCACCAGTGCTAATCCGCGTCCGGATGGTTCCGAGGGTGGTTCGCTGGGTGCTGTTACTAACCAGCCGCGTGGCGGCCGTATCTCCGTGCTGGCTCACGCCAACGGTGAAGAAGCTTTCATCGACGTGAACGGTAGCGGTACTTTCGATACACCTGACTACACCGCTTTGGGCGCAGGCTCCTGGGAAAACCTGGGTGAAATGTTTGTCGATTCAAACGAAGACGGTACGCGTCAGAATACCGAGCTGTTTGTTGACGGCGACAATTCAGGCGCCTATTCGACCAACAATGACGTTCTGGAAGGTGCACCGCGTTTCAACGGTGTGGGCTGTGAAGCTACCGGCTTCTGCAGCACCAACACCAGTACCAAGATCGGTGACAACATCGTGATGGTTCTGTCTACCAGCCATGTGGGCTACTGGGAATCGGATCAGATCTATTGGGTGCCGACCGGCCCGAGCACCGGCTACTGGGAGTTCGATGCAACTCTGGGTTCCTCACTGGTCATCACCATCTACGATGAGAACGAGAATGCCATGCCGCACGGCACGGAAGTCTCACTCGTAACCAGCAATGGTGAAACCTTCGGTGCAACGAAGTATGAATGGGGTTGCGGCACCGAGCCTGGTGATTTCTCATTCATCATTCAGCCGGATGAGGACGACGTATTTACCGGCTCTGCACAGATTCTCGTGGAAACACCGAGAGAGAACGTTTCTGTCATCAACTTTGTTGTCAGAGACGGCGTGGCTCCGTAAGTCACTTAATGTCTTAAGCGAGAAAGCCCGGCAGTGCCGGGCTTTTTTGTGTCTGCTGTAGGCGGGAGTTCCGGGTGAGCCGCTCAGTATCAGGCTTCTGTCACCTGCCGCGAACAGGCATAATGGCGCACTTATGGCTAGCAAGAGCATCTTTCTGATTGGTCCGATGGGCGCCGGCAAATCTGCCGTCGGCCGGAAACTCGCGTCGTCACTGGGCTTTGCCTTTTGTGACAGCGACGAGGAGATCGAATCCCGCACCGGCGTGGATATTCCCTTCATCTTCGACAAAGAGGGTGAGGTTGGATTTCGTGTCCGTGAGGCCAAAGTCATTGATGATCTGACTCAGGTTCGCGACATCGTGCTGGCCACCGGCGGTGGTTCTGCGATGGACCCGGACAGCCGGGCCAAAATGGCCGAGCGGGGTGTTTGTGTGTATTTGCACGCCACCGTGGATCAGCAAATGGAACGCACCCGCAAAGGTCGCGAACGACCGCTGCTGCGTGACGGTGACCCGCGCGATACGCTGGAAACATTGATGGCTATTCGTGACCCGCAGTACCGTGAGATTGCCGACATTATTGTGGAGACCGACGGACGTCATGTCGGCTCGGTCACCCGTGAAATAGAAGAAGAACTGGCGAAGCTGTAAAGCGTCGCACTAGATAAAGAACATCATGATTACTGTCAGCGTAGATTTAAGTGAACGCAGTTACCCGATTCTGATCGGCAATGGCTTGTTGCATCAACAAGGCTTGCTTGATCCGTATGTGGAAAACCGCGATGTGCTGATCGTTACCAATGAGTCTATCGCACCGCTGTATCTGGAGCCGGTGAAGCAGCTGTTGGGTGAGCGCAAACTGTCGGTGGTTATTCTGCCGGACGGTGAAGACCACAAGAATCTGGCTACGCTGAATACTATCTTTGACCAGCTCGTTGCCGAGCGTTTTAACCGTGACTGCATCCTGATCACCTTAGGTGGCGGCGTAGTCGGCGACATGGGCGGCTTTGCCGCAGCGGCGTGGCAGCGTGGCGTTGATTTCATTCAGATTCCGACAACCCTGTTGGCTCAGGTCGACTCGGCGGTGGGCGGCAAAACTGCCGTCAATCACGAAGGCGGCAAGAATCTGATCGGCGCTTTTCACCAGCCACGCTGTGTGCTGGCTGATACCGATACGCTTAAAACCTTGCCCGACCGCGAGCTTAGCGCCGGTCTGGCTGAGGTCGTGAAGTACGGTCTGATCTGGGACGCAGACATGTTTGCCTGGCTGGAAGACAGTACCGGCAAGCTGTTGAACCGTGATGCGGACTGTCTGACACACGCTATCCGTCGTTCCTGCGAGATCAAGGCGGAGGTCGTTGCCGCGGATGAGCGCGAGAAAGGTCAGCGTGCCCTTCTGAATCTTGGCCATACCTTCGGTCATGCAATTGAGCGTTGCGCCGGTTATGGCACGTGGCTGCACGGCGAAGCTGTGGCGGCCGGTATGGTGATGGCTGCCAAGTTCTCTCAGCGACTGGGTTGGATTGATGCCGCTGATGTGAGTCGTATTGAAGATCTGTTGGTGCGTCTGGCATTACCTATTGAGCCGCCGCCTCTGGATCCGCAGGCCTTCTACGACGCCATGACTCTGGACAAGAAAGTGTCAGGCGGCCAGATTCGCTTGGTGTTATTGCGTTCTATCGGTGAGGCCGAGCTGACGGCAGAGTATCCGTCGCATGAGTTGCTCGACCTGATCCGGGAACAGTTTATTAAGTAGCACGATGAGCGGTGCCGGCAACAATCCGCAGTTAGCCGCATACGCTGCCACCGAGGCGACCAGCCGTGGTCGTGTGCACTCTGAAGAAAGTCATAGTTATCGCGACGAGTATCAGCGCGACCGTGACCGCATTATTCATTCCTCCGCGTTCCGTCGTCTGGTTTATAAAACACAGGTATTCGTGAATCACGAAGGCGATCTGTACCGCACCCGCTTAACCCATTCGCTTGAGGTGGCGCAGATCGCGCGCACTGTTGCCCGCAGTCTGGGGCTGAACGAGCAGCTGGTTGAGGCCATCTGTCTGTCGCATGACCTCGGACACACGCCTTTTGGCCATGCCGGGCAGGATGCCCTCAACAAGTGCATGAGCGGTTACGGGGGGTTCGAACACAATCTGCAGTCGCTGCGGGTTGTCGATCAGCTGGAAGACAAGTACGCCGGTTTTCCGGGGCTGAATCTCACCTATGAAACCCGCGAAGGCATTCTTAAACATTGCTCCAAACGCAATGCCCGCGAGTTGGGTGAGCTTGGACAACGCTTTCTGGATCGGAAACAGCCGGGCATGGAAGCGCAGTTGGCAAACATTGCTGATGCCATTGCGTATAACAATCATGACGTTGATGACGGCTTGCGTGCGGGTCTGCTGACCATCGAAGACCTGCAGCAGGTCGACCTGTTTGGTGAACAGTATCAGCGTGTGGTTGCTGAGCATGACGGTTTGTCACGCCGGGCGCTGATCCACGAAACTGTGCGCGGCATGATTAATAAGATTGTGACCGACCTGATCGAAGCTACCCGGGAGCGTTTGCAGGAGCATGCGCCGCAGTCGGTTGATGAAGTGCGTGAGCTACCATTGCTGGTGGCGTTCAGCGATGGCGTCTACGAGCAGCATCTGGCGCTGAAGCAGTTTTTGAACGAATCGTTGTACCGCCACGAGAAGGTGGTGGCGATGACGGAGGAAGCGCACCGCGTAGTAACCGACCTTTACGGTATCTTCTTTGCTCAGCCGGAATTGATGCCGCCCGAACACCACCTGCGCGCGCTTGATGAGCAGAAGAGCAATGGCGTGGACGGCAAGGCCCGCGCCGTCGCTGACTATGTGGCCGGCATGACCGACCGCTACGCCTTTGCGGAGCATGAGCGCCTCACTAAAGCTTGAGTGGGCGACCTGATGAGGTCTTGAGGGTGACCTGACCTTGCCTGCACCAGCGTGTAGAATGCCCGCGCAACGCACTACCGCATCACACCGGAGAACAGCATGAGTTTTAAGCACAAAGACATCGACGTACGCGACCGTTTGATTTTCGCGCTGGATGTGCCGGATGTGGACAGTGCCAAAGCACTGGTTGAGGAGCTGGGCGACTCGGTTAACTTCTACAAGATCGGTCTCGAGCTGAATATGGCCGGTGGCTATTTCGAGCTGCTGGACTGGCTGGTTGCCAAGGGCAAGAAAGTGTTCGTCGACCTGAAGTTTTTCGACGTGCCTGCCACTGTTGCATCAGCCGTGCGTAATCTGCAGAACCGTGGTGTGACATTCGCCACTATTCACGGCAATCAGAGCATCATGGAAGCGGCTGCTGAAGCCAAAGGCGACGTGAAAATTCTGGCAGTAACCGTGCTGACCAGTCTCGACCGCGGTGATCTCGATGACCTCGGCTTCGATGTGGATGTGAAAGATCTGGTGTTGTCGCGTGCACGCCGCTCTCTGGAGTCCGGTTGTGACGGTGTAATTTCGTCAGGTCTCGAACTGCCCGGGTTGCGCGGCAATATTGACGATAAGCTAATGGTTATTACGCCGGGTATTCGTCCCGTCGATAACCGTGCCGACGACGATCAGAAGCGTGTGGTGACTCCGGCCAAAGCCTTCGAAGACGGTGCCGATTACATCGTGGTGGGTCGTCCGATCAGAAACGCTGAAGATCCCAAGGCGGCAGCCGAAGCCATTCAGGCTGAAATCGCCGGCGTATTCGGTAGCTAGAGTTTCTGTAGCAGCGGCTCTAACGCTTCCCAGGTGTTCTCAAGCAACAGCGGCTGAGCTTGTTTATTCGGATGAATGGTGTCGGCCTGCATCATTGCCGGATTCAGGGCGACGTTCTTCATGAAGAACGGGATTAGCGCCACACCGTACTCCTCCGCCAGATCGAAATAGATTTGTGCAAAAGCTTCCGTGTAATCCTCGCCATAGTTCGGCGGCATCTGCATGCCCGCGAGCACAACTTTGGCGCCGGCCTCTTGCGAAAGCTCGATCATGTTGACGAGATTTTGCCGTGTCACTGCGACAGGGGTGGCACGCAGGCCGTCATTGCCACCGAGTTCCAGAATGACTATCTCAGGTTGATGTACGCGCAGCGCCCGCGGCAATCTTTTTAAGCCATTACTTGTTGTATCACCGCTAATACTGGCGTTGATGACCTTGTAACCGTAGCCTTCTTCATTAAGCTTGTTCTGTAGCAATGCGGTCCAGCTGTCTTCAAGATTAAGACCGTATCCAGCACTCAGGCTGTCGCCGACGATGAGAATTTTTGGTGCTGCCGTTTCAGCTGCAAACACCTGCAGCGGCAGTAAGATCATCAGGAGTGCAGCTATTTTTCGGCCGCTGTTTTTCAGTTGGTTCAGCATAGTGGACAGAATTTTAGCCAGTTCGTTAAGGCAAATCAGAAAAGTATGAGTTCAGACCGTGAAACAGTGCTGAAGGTTCAGCAACTGGGTAAGCAGGTTAGCAGCCCTGAGGGCAGCCTGACTATATTGGACGACGTGAGTTTCGACGTGGCAAGCGGCGAAGTTGTGGCGTTGGTTGGGCCGTCCGGCGCAGGCAAGACGACGTTGCTGGCGCTGCTGGCAGGTCTCGACCGTCCGACTGCCGGCGACGTCGAGTTGTGTGGCAGTAGTTTGAACGCCCGCAGCGAAGACGGTCTGGCTGAACTGCGCGGTGAGCATGTGGGCTTCGTGTTCCAGTCGTTTCATCTGGTTGCGTCGCTCACCGCTTTAGAGAACGTCATGTTGCCATTGGAGCTGTCTGAAGACGCCGAAGCGGCGCAACGTGCCCGCGAGGCGCTGGAAAGCGTTGGCCTGGGTGAGCGTGTTGGTCATTACCCGCGACAATTATCCGGTGGCGAGAAGCAGCGTGTCGCTATCGCCCGTGCATTTGTCACCAATCCTGATGTGTTATTCGCTGATGAACCTACCGGCAACCTCGATGCCACCAGTGGTGAGCGGGTGGTTGAACTCTTGTTCAAACTCAATGAGCAGTCGGGCACGACACTGGTGTTGGTGACCCACGACAATGAACTGGCCGCGCGTTGCGGTCGCGTCCTTAGAATAGAAGCGGGCAAGCTGGTTTCCTGACAGCCTGCCGACTAAATCCGATGCGTGTACTGAGCTTTTCATACAACAGTTTGCGGCGCGACCTTCGTGCCGGCGAGCTCAGTGTATTGCTGGCCGCTATTGTGCTGGCGGTGGCATCAATGACTGCGGTGGGTTTCTTTACCGACCGGGTTGGTCGCGCTGTGCGCGCACAGGCAGCTGAATCATTGGCCGCAGATATGGTGATTCGCTCCACCGCCGAAATCAGCGGCGAGTATCTGGAGCAGGCGCGTGATGCCGGGCTGAAGACCGCTGTGCGCTTCGGCTTCCCCTCGGTGGCGCAGACAGCCAATGATGGTGGAGCGGGAAATACGCTGGCGTTGATCAGTGCGGTGTCCGACGGTTATCCGTTGCGTGGCTCGCTGAAGATTTCCGACGACATGTTCAGTGATGCAGAGGTGGTGAACTATGTGCCGCCGCGTGGTGAGGCCTGGGCAGAGCCCTCTTTGCTTGCGCGCCTGGGCATTGAAGTGGGCGAGTCAGTTAAAGTCGGCTCACTGACACTAACGGTGAGCCGCGTGTTGCAGTACCGTCCCGATCAGGAGATGGGTTTCCTCAGCATGGCACCGGCCTTGCTCGTAAACATCGAAGACGTACCGGCGATGAATGTGGTTAAAGCCGGCAGCCGGGTGACCTATTCGCAACTGTACGCCGGCGAAGAGGCCGCGCTTACGCAGTTCAGTCAGTCTGTAAAAGCGGAACTTGAGCCGCAGGAACAATTGCGTTTAGCCGAGAACTCCAACGAACAGATTACCGCGGCTATCGACCGTTCACAGCGTTTCTTAACGCTGGCTTCACTGGTTACTGTCATTCTGGCTGCCGTGGCAACAGCGATGGCCGCACGTCGTTATGCGCTGCGCCATCTCGATACCGTCGCGTTACTGAAAACGATGGGGGCAACGCAGGCATTTATTCAAAACACCATCCTGTTGCAGCTGATCATGATCACACTGGTCACAGCCGTTGCCGGTACCGCCATCGGCCTGATCGCCCAGAACGTGCTCACCGTGATTCTGGCCGAGCTGATGAATTTCGACCTGCCACCCGCGCGTCTGCAGGCGGGTACGCTCGGTCTCCTGACTGCAGCCACGGTTGCCATTGGCTTTGCGTTGCCTCATCTCCTGCCATTGAAAAGCACGCCGCCTATGCGTGTGCTGCGCCGTGACCTGCCGCCGCCTGCACTTAGCGCCGGCGTTGTTTATGGCATCGCACTGCTGATGCTCACCGCAATGATCTGGTCGATAGTCCGCGATGTGCGTCTTTTGACCTATATCGTTGCAGGGCTCGCCGGCATGAGCGTGCTGGCGTACTTCTCGGGCTGGGCTTTGGTAAGAAGTCTCACCCGTCTGCGCGGTGGCGTTGGGGTGGCATGGCGCTATGGTCTGGCAAACATTGCCCGTCGCGGTCGTGAGAGCGTTGTGCAGGTGGTTGCGTTCGGACTCGGCCTGATGGTGCTGCTACTGCTGGGCGTGGTACGCAACGACCTGTTGCAGGACTGGCAGCGTAATTTACCGGAAGATGCGCCAAACTATTTCATGGTGAACGTCGAGCCGGAAAGCTGGGACGGCATTGCGGAAATACTGGATGAAGGCCTTGGTGGCGTGCCTGATTTTCTGCCGCTCATCCGCGGCCGGGTCAGCAGCATCAAAGGCCAGCCGATCAATGAGTATTCCTTCCCGACACCGCAGGGCAAGCGTTTTGTGCAGCGTGAGTCGAATATCACCTGGACCCGGGCTTTGCCTGAGAGTAATAAGCTGCGCAGTGGCGAATGGTGGGGTGAGGACTACAGCGGCACTATGCAGTTGTCGATGGACGACCAGATGGCGCAGCAGTTGGGGCTCGTTATCGGCGACACGATAGCTATCAATATTGGTGGCGAAGAGTTCGAAGTCCCACTCACAAGCACCCGCTTTATCGAGTGGGACTCGTTGCAGCCGAACTTCTACCTGATCTTGTCACCGGGCGATGTGGAAGAGTTGCCGCAGACCTATCTGTCCAGTTTCTATGTTGCTCCGGATAAACGCGGCGTGATGAAGACGGTGTTGCAGAGTTATCCGAATGTGACATTGATTGATCTTGAGTCGGTGTTGGCACAGTTGCGTTCGATGATCGATAAGGCGTCACTGGCCGTTCAGGCAGTGTTTGTCTTCACCTTGCTGGCGGGTGTGCTGGTGTTGCTGGCGGCCGTGCAGGTGACCCGCGACGAGCGGCGCTTCGAGAGTGCGATTCTGCATACGCTCGGAGCCCGTAAAAAGACTATCCTGCAGGGCATCGTCTCGGAGTTTGTGGCACTGGGCTCATTGGCAGGATTGCTGGGAGCTTTGGGCGCCAGCGTGGTCGGCTATTTGCTGGCTGAGAACCTGTTTGATCTGGATTACCGCCTTGACCCGTTGCTGTGGGTGGTCGGTCTCACTGCCGGTGCAGCTATTGTCGGCATTACCGGTACTCTGGCCACCCGCAAAGCCGTCAATGAACCTCCCGTAAGTGTGCTGCGTCACCTGTAAGCAGTCGCATACTGTGGCTATACTCGCCGCATGAGTGACTCTCCGGCTAAATCCGAACCAGTTAAACCAGAACGGGCGAAGAAGCCGCCGCGTTTATCGTCCGGCGTGGTCGTGTGCAGGCTCACTGATTCCGGTTTGTTGTTCTTGCTACTTCGTGCTTTTAATCACTGGGACTTCCCGAAGGGCATGGTCGAACAAGGTGAAACGCCGTTCGAAGCCGCGGTTCGTGAAGTCAATGAAGAAACGACCATAGATGACCTGACGTTCCCGTGGGGCGATGAGTACACCGAGACAGGTCCCTACAGCAAAAACAAAGTGGCGCGTTATTACATCGGCCGGACCGAAACCGCGAAGGTCGAAATTCTGATTAATCCGGATCTGGGCCGTGCAGAACACAGCGAGTATCGCTGGGTGACTGTTGCCGAGGCACGCCAGTTGGTGGCACCGCGGGTCGACCGGGTGATCGACTGGGCGCTGACGCAACTGCCTGCAGACATGGTCAGCAAGCTGTCATGAGGCGGGCGTTCGGCACAGTACGCCCGCCATTTCTGGTGCTCACGCTTGCCTGTGTCGCCTTATCTGCGGCATTGGCTGCGCACCTCCGCGGGCCCGTCGGTACCCTGGATGTGGTGCTGGTGCTGGTTGCGGCGCTGTCTGCTCACATCAGCGTGAATTCATTCAACGAGTTTTTCGATTTTCACAGCGGCCTCGATCTTAAGACCTTCAAGACGCCATTCAGCGGCGGCAGCGGTACTTTGGTTGCCGATCCGGGTGCGAGCACCGATGCACTGCAGATCGCTTTGTACAGCCTGCTTTTATGCATTGCTATCGGTTTGTATTTTGTCCGGGTGCAGGGGTGGACGCTGTTGCCAGTCGGCGTCATCGGCGTGTTGCTCGTTTACGGTTACACCAATACCGCAACGAAGAACCCTTGGTTGTGTTTGGTTGCCGCCGGTTTTGGTTTCGGACCGTTGATGATGCTCGGCGGCTACGTTGCCTTAAGCGGCTATTGGGACACGGCTGCATTATGGGCGAGCGTGGTAGTGTTCGCGGTTGTGAACAATTTGTTGCTGGTGAATCAGTTGCCGGATGTTGAGGCGGACGCTCATGTCGGGCGCAGCACCTTGCCAATGAAGTTCTCCGGAAAAACCATCGCCGTTGTTTATTTGTTGTTCGCCGCGCTTGCGGCGTTTGCGCTGGTGCGGTTGTCGCTATTGTTGGCTGAGCCCGCGTTGTGGCAGCGTCTGTGGCCGGCGATGTTGCCGTTGTCGTTATCGCTGGTAGTAGCGACAGGCATCTACAGCTATAGCGATAACACCCGCAAGCTGTTGCCATACATGGCGTTGAACGTAGCAGTGGCGGTGCTGACCCCTGCAGTGATGGCAGCCTCTATAGCTGCCCTCTAAGTTAGATTATTCAAATCAAATTCTTAGCCTTGCCATCGCGGAACGCACGGACATTCCCAACGATCTGATCCAGTGCGCGCTGTCGCGACTCCTGTGCCGCCCAGGCAATATGCGGTGTGATGATCAGGTTCGGTAAGCGTTTGCTTAGCAGCGGCTCATCTTTCGGTGGCGGCTCCTGTGGCAGCACGTCGATACCTGCGCCACCGAGCTCGCCCGCTTTCAATGCCTCTATCAACGCCTGGGTATCGATCAGCCCACCACGTGCGGTATTGATCAACAGTGCGTCGTAGCGCATCTGTGCTATGGCTTCTTTATCGATCAGGTTTTTCGTGCTGACTGTCAGCGGACAATGCAGGCTGATGATGTCGCAGGTTTGCAGAAACTCCTGCCATTCCAGTCGACGAATGAAACCTTCTTCTGAAGGGCTGCGATGAGGCAGTTGTGCCGCAACCACCTTCATGCCGAAGGCGGCGGCAACATTGGCTACAGCCCGTCCTAAGGTGCCCGTGCCGACAATGCCCAGGGTTTTTCCCTGTAGCTCGCGACCGGTGAAGTCGAGCATGCAGAACTGCTCTGACAAAGGCCATGCACCGCGATCTATAAGCCCGCGCCACGAGGTTAGGCGCTGGGTTAGCTCCAGAATCAGTGCGAACACATGCTGGACCAGCGACGGGGTGCAGTAGTCGCGGATGTTGCAGACGGCAATGCCATATTCACGGGCTGCAACCACGTCGACGTTGTCGGTGCCGGTGGCAGCGAGGCAAATAAGCTTCAGATCGCTGGCTTGGGCAAGAATTTCACCGCTCAGCTGCGTCTTGTTAACGATGACAATCTCTGCGTCACGGATACGCTCGCTGATTTCTTCAGGACGGGTCGACGAATACAGACGGATGCCGGGCAGCTCGTTCTGCAAGCCGGAGATGTTCAGGTCGTCGGGGCTTAAGGTGTCAAAGTCTAAAAATACAGCTTGCATTAGTTCACGGCGGGCGCGCCCGTTGCTTCAGGTTCCGGTGTTGCTTCCACAGCTGTCGACGTATCGAGTGCCGAAGCGTCAATTTCGAGCTTCATCTCAACCCATTCGGCTGCGAGGCCCGCATCTTCGCTGTTGCTCGGCTGCATTTCTGTGACACTGATACGGTTTTCCGCGACGCCGGCTACGGTCAGCTCGGCGCTGACAGCCTGTGCACGCGCCGCCGCCAGCTGTTGCAACTGCTCATTAGTCACAGTTTGCAGTGCAATCAGGCGGTTACGGAGTTCGTCGGAGTACGCCACCTCGTCCAGCCGCGCGCGACCACCTTCGGGCGGCTCTTTCTTAAAGCTGTTACGCAGGTCGCGGATGCTTTCATCCGGTGACGTGTCTTTGTAGAGCTTCTCCAGGATCTTGCGCTGACGCTTGATAAACATGTCAGGCGAGTCTTCCTGCTTATCCTTCTCCGACAATTGCGCATCGATCATCATGTCGACTGCAGCAACACGCAGTGCGAGATCATCCGCATTAGCGTCGAGTGTCGGCGGAATCATCAGCTGCAGTTCGGGACGCTGAGTAAGTGCATCACCCAGTTTGACGAGCTTCTCGCGATCAGGAGGCGTCAGCTCTGCGGAACCTGGCTCAAACTGCAGCAGGTCGAGGTCGATGTCATCGCCCCCAACCAGACCACCCAGAGCCCGGAACGGCGAGGTGGCGACTTTGGTGATGAGGTTGCCCAGTGCTTTCAGCACGATGCCGGCCACACTGAATTCCGGGTCGTTCACATCACCCGACACGGCGAGATCAATGTCTATTACACCGTCTTTGTCTTTCAGCAGTGCCACAGCCAGACCCAGCGGCAGGCTCATCGCGTCTTCATTAGGCACTTTCTCGCCAAGGGTGAATTCATTGATAACAACGGAGTTGCTGCCTTCCATCAGGCCGTCTACGAACTTGTAGCCCAGATCCACATCCAATTTGCCGGCTTCAATCTTCTGGCCGACAAACTCAACGGTGTAGGGCGACAGTTTCGGCATGTTCAGGTTTGCGAATGCCAGCGTGATATCCATGAAGTTCAGCGGGTCGAATACTTTCAGCTCACCGTCGATATTGGCGGTGCCGTATTCATCGACCTGCCCACGCACTTTGACGCGGGTGGGTGCCGAGCTGACGGTGGAGATGGTCGACAGGTCGCCATCCAGCTTGTCGATGCTGGTTGCGAAGGGCAGCGGTAAAGAGAAGTCTGCAAAGTTGGCGCTGCCATCGCGAATATCTGTTTCACCAATCTGGATCTTCAGCGCTTCGCTGTCGGTTGTGCCGGATGATTCTTCAACAGCGCCTTGTTCAACGATCAAATCGCCGACGTTGGTGCTGGCATCTTCCGCAATTTCAAAACGCACGTAGGGCTTGTCTAGCAGTACGCGCGACACTTCCAGAGAGTTGTCATCGAGCCTGAACGCTATGTCGTCGATCAGCAGTTTCTGCCAGTCGAGCAGACTGACGTTCTTAACCATGTCCTGTGTGTCGAGTTTGTCGATACTCACGCTACCGCGGAACGACACTAGTTCTTCGGGATCCGAGCGCAGTGTTGCATCAACATTCAGTTCACCCGAGTCGATACGCATTCTGACGAATTCGCTGACATAGGGCTGGAACATCGCCAGCTGCAAACCGGTAATGCCAATGCTGCTATCGAGTACGACCTCCGGTAGTACCGTTATTGTGCCCTGTTCTGTGATGGTTCCTCCGCCCAGCAGGTTCAGCTGGCTGGAGAACGGGAATGCGGCGCCCGGCTCGTTAGTGATGCTCTGCACAGAGGCATTCAGGCTGGCGATTCCGAGCGTTGCGGGTGTCGTGAGGCTGCGGTCTTCAAAGCCTGCCGAGAAGTTATTGATCTGAAAATCGGCGAGTTGCAGTGACCAGTCGGCCAGCGGGTCCTCTTCTTCAGCTACGCTGTCGGCGCCATCTGCCGCGAGTGCCTCGGCGCTCTCGTCTATGGCTGCTGCAACATTCTCCGATTCGTCGCTGATGTTTTCGGTGATCTGGTCTTCCGCCGCCTCGCTGATGAACAGCTGATCAAAGTTCAGGTTGCCGTCTGCATCAATCCAACCATCAATGCGCAGGCTGTCTATCGCAATCAGGTCGAGGCTAACGCTTTGTTCGTGCAGCAGTATCGAGCCGTTCTCGATGCGTAGCGCGGGCAGGCCAAGAATGGCTGCGCCGCTAACTTTGTCAGCGATGGCGACATCACTCACGGTGAAGTACACCTTGCTGGCACCGACAGCGACGCTGCCGTTGCTCAGTGCTTCAACCGAGTAGTCCAGACTTAGCTCGACGTCGCCGTCGGATACTTCAAAGGTCACGTCGTCCTGAATGTAGCGGTAGGCCAGTGGCAGTACCGGTCCGCTCAGGCGCAGGCTGCCATTCGATAGCAGAGGGCCAACCTGTAAAGAACCCGACCATTCAACTGCAGCACCGTTCTCCATGACGATGGATACCTGCTGACCACCCTCTTTATCGGGTAGCGTGCTGAAGTTTTCGACCGCAATATCGACGGGGCCCAGATCGGTTTTAAACGGCGTTTTCGGTAGTCTGTCTTCAACAGTAATACTGCCGTCATCAATAGACAGTGCGTAAATAATGACAGGGAACAGACCGCTGTCCTGATCCGGGGCTGCACCATCAGAGCCGGACTCGTCCGCCGCGGGTGGTGGCGGAGCGGCATTCAGCGCGCGCAGCACGTTGGAGTCGGTGAAGCTGTAACGCAGGAAGTGACCGCGTGGTTTGGTGAGACGCACTTCTTTCAGCGTCACCGCGAAATTAAACAGGCTGGAGGTTTGCAGGTTGACGAACAGTTCATTAAAACCGGTAAGCGACTGACCGTCGGGATCATCGATGTTCAGGTCTTCGATACGGGCAGTAAGCGTCCACGGATTAAACTCAATGATGCCTACCTGGGCATCCAGCCCCAGTATGGACTTGGCTTGCTTCGGAATCTGATCCTGTGCCACCCATGGCACAACGAAGAAGCCGAGCAGGTTGTAGAGCACAAACGCGACGACAATCCACAGCGGTGCTTTGCGCGGGCTGAAAAACTCACGGAGACGGTCGGGTAAGCCGGAACGGGTGTCGGCATCGGTCATTGATGGTCGCCTTATTGTTATTTTTGTAGTGCTTGTTATGTGGTGCCTACTCAAAAGTAGTCACTCTTTTACATATATAACCGTACCGCGAAGGCGGCGGGTGCTCAAGCGCGCCCGTGCCGTGTTGTTAGCCGGTTTGCAGGCCGCGGGCGATGCCGTTTACGCTCGCCAGGAGAGCATCCAGAAGCTCATCGTTATTGCGGTCGCAGGCGCGCCAGCGCTTCAGCAGTTCGACCTGCAGCAGGCTCATCGGATCGACATAGGGGTTTCTGAGCCGGATTGAGCGCTGCAGGGTTTTGTTGTTCTCAAGCAGTTTCGACTGTTGGCGGATCTCCAGAACCAGATCTACTGCCTTGTCATATTCGTTGCGAATTACCGGGAAGAACTGGTCATGCAGATCACCCGACAAACGTGAATAGTGGCTCGCGATATCGAGGTCGGCGATTGCTAGAGCCGTTTCCGCATCCGCCATCAAACGATTAAAGAACGGCCACTCCTGTGCCATCCGTTGCAGCGTTTCCAGACCATAGTCTTCGCGGGCCAGTGCCAGACCGCTGCCGATGCCGTACCAGGCGGGCAACATCAGCCGGCTCTGGTTCCAGGCAAAGCCCCAGGGAATGCTTTGTTTGTCGCCGGGCATCGCACTGCCTGTTTCTTCCGGGAGCGCATCGGTACCAAGACGCATACGTTCAATCGCATCGACGGGTGTCGCCAGACGGAAGTAGTCGAGAAAGGCATTCTCACCGAACACTAAGTCGCGATAGGTAGTGCGACTTTGACTGGCGGCGATGTTCATCACCTCGCCCCAGAACTTCCTGTCGTCATCGTAAGGCCGTTGCGGCAGACCGGTGGTGGTGGCGACCATGCTGAAAGTTTTTTCCAGCGTGCGGGATGCAATGCCGCGCACACCGTAGCGGGCGTTCACAGCTTCGCCATTCTCGGTAGCCCGCAGGCGACCGTAGCAAACCGATTCGGCTTTTCTGTCTCTGGCAGCAGGACCGCTGCGACCATGGAAGATGGTGCCGTGAATATCAGTTTCGTTGAAGATGTTCACCAGCGCGTTCTTGGCCCATTGCAGTGCCCAGCGCGATGACATGAACGAGCCTTCGGTACTGTATTCGGAGTTGCCGATCATCACCATTTGGTGATTCTGCTTTTTCTCCAGATGCTGCCGGTAGACCTCGTCGGCCAGCAGGCGACGGATGACTCCGGGACCGCGGGCCAGTTCATCCACGGTTTCAAATAACGGGGTTACTTCAATTGGTACCGAGCCATCCTGCCTGCGCAGGTCACCCCAAAGCGCCAGCAGCAGGGTGGCCATCACATCATCTTCGCCGTGGCAGTTACTGACGATGAATGAGCCGATGCTTTTGCGGCCAAAGCGGCGTCTGCAGAAAGAAATGGCCTGAAAGATTGCCAGCGTGCGCTTGGTTTCATTGTCGAGCTTGCTGGTAGGCGACTCGTTGCTGATCAGGTATTTGTTGATGATCGCCAGACGCTCACCGGTCTCGCGTTGCAGCCAGTTGTCTTCGCCGAGACAGCGCCCCACCAGTTCCTGAATGTCTCTGGCGTTCTGCTTGATGTCCATCGATGCGATGTAGAAACCAAACGTTTTGGCACGCTTTATCAGGCGTTGCACTGAGAAAAGACCGGCGCGTTCGCCACGATGGTCTTTGAGGCTGGTGGCGATGCACTCGAGATCATCGATGAATTGCTCGACCGACTCGTACGGGAACACGTCATCGTCGTAGGTAGCCTGCAGGCGTTCGGTAATGAGCCGCAGGAACAGGCGATACGGCATATCGCGGTAGCGATGTGGAATCACCCCGCGGGCTTTCGGAAACTGGCCGCTGTAGTTGAGGATGCGCTTCTTAACTTCCGAATCTACGTCGATCCGGCTTTCGCTCTGGCTGAGTTTTTCAGACAGGTCGATGCACTCGCGGTAGTACAGGTCGAGAATCAGTGAGCGTTGACGGGTCAGTGTTTCACGAATGGTGCGGGCGGTGACGTCTTCGCTTTCCGAGAGGTCGCCACCGACCCAGGAGCCGAAGCGGAACAGCGTAGGCAGTTCGACGTGTTCTGCTTCAGGGCCATATACATCAATCAGCGCTGCCTGAATTGCTTCGTAAACGGAGGGAATGACCGGATAGATGACATCGGTCAGGAAGAACAGCATGTGCTCAAGCTCGTCAGAAACGGTCGCGGCTTCCGACGGGTTTTCTTCCGTCTGCCAGAGCGCCGTTACATCGGCACGGATGCTTTCGAAGCAGGCATTGGTTTCCTGTGGAGTCAGTGCCGGGTTCTGCATCTCGACCATGCGCCGCACGATGCTCTGCTGTTTGCGCAGCACAGTGCGGCGGGTGGTTTCAGTCGGGTGGCTGGTGAATACCGGAGTGATCTCCAGTTCTTCAAGCAGCTGCAGGCATTCCTGCAGCGATGTGCCGTTTTCTTTCAGGCGGCTGAAGGTGTCGTCAAAAGCTCCGGGCTGACGGTGCTGTGAGTCTTTCAGGTAGTCGCGACGCCGGCGAATACGGTGCACCTGCTCAGCACTGTTAACTAACTGGAAATACAGAGAAAAGCCGCGAATCAGATCACGCGCCATGCGTGGCGACAGCTCGTCGACCATCTGCGCCAGTTCGACGCTGTTGTGGTCTTCCGACTCGCGCGTCTGAATGGCGAGGCGCCGGGCATTTTCCACCGCCTCGTAAAGCTCGTTGGTTCCTTGTTCAACCAGCAAAGTGCCGATCAGGTTGCCGAGTTCGTGGACATCGTGACGAAGTGCAGAATCTTTCTGTTCAAACAAAGCATCACGGCGCCGGAAGATGGTTTGCTCTTCAGGCCGGAGTTCAGAATGTTCGGGCGTGTCAGGTTGCATGATCGGAAACTATGCGACTGGAAACTACTTTCAAAAAATACTGTTTCTGAATTTCTTATCAGTGCTGTTGCAGAAGCAGAAACTGAGGTGAAATTTATAGGAAACTAATAAGCGCATTTTGCCTGTTTCCGCTGTAATAGTCTGTCACCGGTTCCGCAGTTCTGCGGCAATGTCGGTTGTGTCACAAAACCCGCCACGCTTTGTGGAATATGTCCGGTTACTTTTGTGGCGGCGACAAACCCCTAAATCATTGTTATAAAAGGGAAAAGAGGCGTCTGTAACGGTTTTTACGAGGCTTGTCCAGCATTGAGCCTGTAGGACTTCCGTGCTATTAAAATCGGAGTTTTCTTCATAAGAGGCCGTTTCTACGACCGTTCTTCGCGGCATGTTCCGCGCATCGCATCTCCTGACCTGAGACTCAGGTGTGCATGTGCAGACTGTTTGGTGCGAACGACACATCAAATTTTATGATGCTTCCGGAACCTCATGCGTTTGCAGTTATTTTGTTGACCGCTGCAACGCTCTTTCTTTTTACACGCGAAAGAATACCGCTCGAGACTACTGGTCTTGCGGTAGTGGTTCTGCTCGTCCTCGGTTTTTATCTTTTCCCTTACGGCAATATCCAGCCCTCTGATTTCTTCCGTTCTTTTGGTCATGAGGCGCTTATTACCATCTGCGCCCTGCTGATCGTCAGCAAGGGTTTGGAAACCACCGGTGCGTTGCAGCCGCTGGCAACGCTGATGGCACAGAGCTGGCAGGAGAAACCCTCGCTGGCGCTGCTCATTACACTGCTTGTTGGTGCCGCAGCTTCGGCCTTCCTGAACAACACGCCGATTGTTGTCATGTTGCTGCCGATTCTGGTGGCGGTCTGCCTGCGCACGGGGATGAATCCGACCGGTGTGCTGATGCCTATGGGGCTGGCGACACTGATTGGCGGTATGGCTACAACCATTGGTACGTCTACCAATCTGCTGGTTGTGGGCATCGTGCAGGACCAGGGCCTGAAACAATTCGGCATGTTCGATTTCTTCCTGCCGGTGGTGCTGGCGGGTGTCCCCGGCATTCTGTTTCTGTGGCTGGCTGCGCCGAAGCTGTTGCCGAACCGCAAGCCGCCGATGTCCGATACGACACCCCGTGTGTTCAAGGCACTGTTGTATATATCGGAAGGTTGTTACGCCGAAGGCAAGACGCTGACGGAAGTGCGGGCACGCACAGAAAACCGCATGAAGATCGAGCGTATTCAGCGCGGTGAAAATCTGTTTCTGGCGCGTCTGCCGTCGGTGACTCTGCAGGCCGGTGACCGCTTGTATGTGCGTGACACTGCCGACCGTCTGAAAGAGTTTGAGAAGTTGCTGGGTGCCACGCTGTTTAACGCCAGCGATGAAGAGCATCCTATCGATGACGAAACGCCTTTGGCAACCGAAGGGCAGCAGCTTGCAGAGGTTGTTGTTACCCGCGGTTCACCGCTGCATCACCGTACCCTCAATAAGTCGCAGTTCAGTGTGCGCTACAACCTCGTGCCGCTGGCCCTGCACCGTGCCCACAAAGGCAACGATGTGGCTGCAGACCTTGATTCAACGAGGCTGCGCGCCGGCGATGTACTGTTGGTGCAGGGTTCACGCGACGCTATCGCCGACTTACGTGCCAGCGGCTCGATGCTGGTGCTCGACGGCACCACCGACCTGCCGCATACCGACCGTGCCAATGTGGCGCTGGGCATCATGATGGCGGTGGTCGCACTTGCTGCTACCGGACTGTTGCCGATTTCCGTGGCATCGGTTGCGGGTGTGGCGGCGATGCTGGCAACCGGCTGCATGCGCTGGCGCGACGTCGGTGACTCGCTGAACATTCCGGTCATCATGATTATCGTTGCCAGTCTGTCACTTGGTTTTGCGATGATGAATACCGGTGGCGCCGAGTATCTGGCGCAGCTGTTTGTGTACCTCACTCAGGGCGCGCCCGTGCCAGTCATACTCAGTGGCTTGATGCTGCTCATGACGTTGCTGACCAACGTTGTATCGAACAATGCTGCGGCGGTTATTGGTACTCCCATTGCGATCAGTATTGCCAGGCAGCTGGGCGTGCCGATTGAGCCCTTTATCCTGGCCGTCATTTTCGGCGCCAACATGAGCTTTGCCACGCCGATCGGTTACCAGACCAACCTGTTGATCATGAGCGCCGGTGGCTACAAATTCACCGACTTCCTGCGGGTCGGCCTGCCCCTGACCTTCATCATGTGGGCTGTGTTCTCGCTTACTTTGCCGGTGCTATACGACCTCTAGACGATTCTTGGTAAGCCTTTAGGAGCCAGCAGCTGCCGGACCTGCGGATCAGCGCCGACTACCGGACTTTCCCGGCCCCAAAACCCCCGATTTCCTTGACCTGTCAGCGGTTTGCGGGGATACTTGCGCCCATGTATGACGCAGCAAGACACAATTCTTGGTGGTGGCCGGCTCCTCCGGAGAGGATTGCTGGCTAGCCGATAGCGTCTGAAAGAACCAGCAACCCATCTCCGTGTGACGGTGATGGGTTTTTTATTGCCCCGCAGTCGCACGAAAAAGTAACGATTTGAACGACTGAACAAACAAGAAATAAGGCAATACACATGCAAGCTCCATTTGATATCGCAGCAGATCTGGATACCCCTGTATCCACTTATCTGAAGCTGAAACCGCTGAAGCCGCGCTTCCTGCTCGAGAGCGTCGAGCGGGGCACTCATCTCGCGCGCTACTCATTCTTGGGCTTCGGCGAAGCACTGGAATTCCGTCTTGATCAGGACGGCATTCGCTACGCTGGTAAACAGCTGCCATTCCCATCGTCACAGGACGAACTGCTGGATGCGATGCGCGATGCTTTAGAGCTTGCGCCGAAACTGCAGCCGGAAGTTGAAGGCCTGCCGTTCGCCGGTGGTTTTGTCGGTAGTGCCGGTTACGACATCGTGCGTTGCTTCGAGAAGCTGCCGAACCCGCCCGCCGGTGATGAAGACAGCGATACGCCGCTGGCTGCTTATCTCGCTACCGAGTCGATGCTGGTCTTCGATCATCTGACTCACCGCATCGCGCTGTTGCACGCCGGTGACGACGCAGCCCGTAACGCGCTGCGTGATGAGATCAAAACTTTGCTGGCAGGCCCGCTGCCGCCGGAACCCGGTCCTGCCAAATACTCCGAAGCCGAAGCCAGTCTGACAAAAGACGAGTTCATGGCACGGGTTGAGAAGAGCAAGGAATACATCGCCAAGGGCGACATCTACCAGATTGTTTTGTCGGTACGTTTTGCCGGTACCCATGAGCTGGAGCCGTTTCAGGCCTACCGCGCGCTGCGTCTCCTGAACCCCTCGCCATATATGTACTTCTGCGATCTGGATGATATTCAGATTGCCGGTTCTTCGCCGGAAGCTCTGGTGAAGATGCATGACAAGAAAGCGGCTCTGCGCCCCATCGCGGGTACCCGGCCTCGCGGTAAAGATCAGCGTGAAGATCTTGCTAACGAAGAATCATTAATCGCCGATGAAAAAGAGAATGCCGAGCACGTGATGCTTGTCGATCTCGCCCGCAATGATTTAGGTCGTGTGGCCGAAGGCGGTTCGGTTTACGTAGAGCCGTATAAATCCATCGAACGTTACAGTCATGTGATGCACATCGTTTCCGGTGTGCAGGGTCTGGTGAAGCAGGATAAGGATTCGTTCGACCTGTTCGCCGCAACTTTCCCCGCCGGCACTTTGGTAGGCGCGCCGAAAGTGCGGGCAATGCAAATCATCGACGAGCTGGAACCGGTTCGCCGTGGTGCTTATGCAGGTACCGTGGGCTACTTCGCCGTGGACGGCAACATGGATCAGGCCATTGCTATCCGCACGCTGGTGTTCAAAGGCAATAGGTACAGCTATCAGGCCGGAGCCGGCATCGTTGCCGACAGTCAGCCCGAATACGAATACAACGAGGTGCTCGCCAAGAGTGAAATTCTGCGGCGTGCGCTGGCTATGACGGAGAAAGGACTATGAGTTCACGCAAATTACTGCTCATAGATAACTACGACTCGTTCACCTACAACCTGGTGCAGGCGTTTCTGGTGCTGGATACGGAAGTCATCGTCCACCGTAACGACGAGATCACCGTTGAAGAAGCTAAAGCACTGAACCCGACCCACTTGTGCATTTCACCGGGGCCCGGTCGCCCTTCCGATGCTGGTGTATCGCTAGCCATGATGGCAGCCTTTGAAGGTCATATTCCGGTGCTTGGTGTATGTCTCGGTCATCAAAGCATGGTGGAACATTTCGGTGGTGAAATTATTTCTGCCGCACGCCTGATGCACGGCAAGACTTCGTTCATTGAGCACGACGGTGAAGTGTTGTTCGAAGGTTTGTCTAATCCGCTGGAAGTGGGCCGCTATCACTCACTGGCCGCTAATCGCGAGTCTGTGCCTGATTGCCTGACAGTGACGGCCAGAACCGATAACGGTGAAATCATGGGTGTGCGCCATAAAGAGCTGCCGATGGTGGGTGTGCAGTTTCATCCGGAAAGCGTGCTGACGCCTGAAGGTGACGCGCTTCTGAACAACTTCCTGCAGTTAAGCTGAGGTAACGACATGGATACCCGCGACATACTCGAACAACTGCTGAACGGCGAGAGTCTTACCGAGGCACAAGCCGAAGAACTGATGTGCTCACTGGCCGAAGACGATATGGCGCCCGCAAGAGCCGGTGCGTTGCTCGCAGCACTGCGTGCTAAAGGCGAGACGGCTGATGAGATCCGCGGTTTTGCCAAAGGCATGCGCAAGCTGGCGCGGAAGCCGCAGATTCCCGAGGGTATTGAGGCAGCAGACTGTGTGGGCACCGGTGGCGACGGCTCGGGCAGCCTGAATATCTCGACAGGCAGCGCCTTGTTGGCCGCAGCAGCCGGTGTGCCGATGATCAAGCACGGCAACCGGTCTATTTCCTCCAAGTCAGGCAGCGCCGATGCGTTGGAGAAGCTTGGCATCAATATTGCTGAAGACCCGGAGTCGGCCATTGAAGGCCTGACCAACGCGAACTTTTCGTTCTTGTTCGCACCCGGCTTCCACCCTGCGATGAAGAACATCGGTCCGGTGCGTGCCGCGATGGGTGTTCGCACTGTTTTTAATATTCTCGGTCCGTTGAGTAATCCGGCAGAGCCGCCTTATCACCTGATCGGTGCGTTCAGCCTGCCGATGGCCGAGATCATGGCGGAAGTGCTGGCCGGTCTCGATATCAAGCGTGCGTTTGTGGTTCATGGCGAGCCGGGTTGGGATGAAGCTACGCCCTGTGGCTCGTTCGATTTGTTCGATGTCACCCCGGGCAATGTAAAACACGAGAAGCGCGATCCGCAGGACTATGGTCTGGCGCGCTGTACTGCTGAAGATCTGGCCGGCGGCGATGCTGAAGAAAACGCCGCTGCACTGAAGGCTGTGCTGACGGGCGAAGATAAAGGCGCGCATGCCGACGCACTCGCACTGGGTGCTGGCCTGGTGCTGGAAGTGACGGGTAAAGCGTCTGATCTGAATGACGGTATTGCTCAGGCGCGTGCTGCGATCGATTCAGGTGCGGCCAAAGCGCTGCTGGAGAAACTTGCGTCATGATGACCACTGGTTCCAATAAAGGCACAGGTTCTGACTTTCTGCTGAAGATGGCAGAGGGCAGTCGTACGCGCCTGGAACTGGCGAAGCGCACCTGCAACGAAGCCAAAAACCTTGAGCGCGCCGGTGCGACCGATCAGCCGCCTGCATTGAAGCTGGGGCCGCAGGGCTTTGATTTGATCGCCGAGTTAAAACGTCGCTCGCCGGCCGAAGGTGAACTGGCTACCGAAAGCCTGAGTCTTGAAGAGCAGGTGGCGGCGTATACAGCAGGTGGTGCAGCAGCATTGTCGGTGCTTACGGAACCGGAGCAGTTCAAAGGCAGTCTTACTGACATGAAGGCAGCCATTGCTGTCGCCTGTAAAGATGGAAAGCGCACGCCTGTTATGCGTAAAGACTTTCTGGTTGATGCCTACCAGATCGCTGAAGCACGGGCATACGGTGCTTCGGGGGCGTTAATGATCGCCGCCATTCTGGACAAGAATCAGATGCAGGAGATGCTCGCCTGCGCTGCCGAGTTCAATTTGTTCGTGCTGATGGAAATCTTCGATGAGCGCGATCTGGAGCACTGCATGCCGGTGCTGGAAGCTGCTGGTCCCGCAATCGACAACGGCATCTGCAACTGGATGCTGGGCCTGAACTGCCGTGACCTGCGTACGTTGCAAGTAGATTACGGACGGTTTGCACAACTCGCGCCCGTGCTGCGTGAGACAGCGGGTGAAAATGTTCCGCTGGTCGCAGAAAGCGGTGTGCGCAGCGAAGAGCAGGCTGCTGAAGTGGCGGAGCTTGGTTACCGCCTGTCGCTGGTTGGTACTGCGTTGATGAAAAGCGGCAACCCGGAAAGCGCCACAGCCGGATTGATTGAGGCCGGGAGGCAGGCATGTTCGTAAAGATCTGCGGTCTGACTACATCCGCCGCCATTGAGACAGCAGTTGAAGCTGGTGCTGATGCACTCGGTTTTGTGTTTGCCAAATCGCCACGTCAGGTGACGCCTGAGCAAGCGGACGCATTGATTGCGGCCGCCCCTGATGACATCACCACCGTTGCCGTCATGCTGCATCCTTCTCAGGAAGAAGTGGATGCGGTGTTCACAGGTTTCGATCCGGAATGGTTGCAAACGGATGCTGCAGATTTTGACGATCTGCTGATCGATAAAACGGCGGAGATTCTGCCGGTGTTCCGAAGTGGCCCCTCGGCTGTGAAGGATGTATTGGGGATGACCGCTGACTACGAAGGCCCGCTCTTATTTGAGAGTGGCGTGAGCGGTCAGGGCGAAGTGGCCGACTGGGAGCAGGCGGCAGAAATCGCTTCACAAAGAATGCTGATGCTGGCGGGCGGCCTCTCCCCCGACAATGTCGCCAAAGCCGTTGAGCAGGTGCGTCCGTGGGGCGTTGATGTGAGCAGCGGTGTGGAATCGGAACGCGGGGTGAAAGACCTCGGTCTGATCAAAGCTTTTATTCAGGCTGCACGTTCTGTGTGAGCAGTCTGATTTTCAGGAAAGACGATGAACGAAAATGTAATAACGATGAGCGATGAGGAACGTGCAGAGCATCTGCGCAAACTGATCGCCGGTGAATATCCTGACGAGCGCGGCCGCTACGGGCCTTTCGGTGGCAGCTATGCCCCGGAGACTCTGGTAACTGCGCTGAAACGTCTGGAGAGAGGCATCCACGAGTTTCTGGCAGACGATGAGCTGCAGGCAGAACTGAAAGCCGAGCTGCGTAACTGGGTAGGTCGTCCGACAGCACTGACCCATGCCCGCGGCTTGAGCAAGCTGTGGGGTGCCGATGTGTACCTCAAGCGTGAAGACCTTGCTCACACCGGTGCTCACAAAATTAACAACGCTCTGGGCCAGGCCTTCCTCGCGAAGAAGCTTGGCGCGGAGCGCGTGGTTGCTGAAACCGGTGCCGGTCAGCACGGCGTGGCAACCGCCGCAGCCTGCGCGCGCGTCGGCATTCCCTGCACTGTGTACATGGGTGCTGTAGATGTTGAACGTCAGGCACCGAACGTGGATCGTATGTATCAGCTTGGCGCCACAGTAGTTCCGGTTACGTCCGGTGATGCCACGCTGCGTGCCGCAATTGATGAGGCGTTCCGCAACTGGGTGGTTGATCCGGCGGGCACCTTCTATCTGCTCGGTTCCGCGGTAGGTCCGCATCCTTACCCGTGGTTGGTGCAGGTGCTGCAGTCGGTAATCGGTACTGAGGCTCGCGAACAGATCATTGAAGCGGCAGGCGGTCTGCCTGATGTAGCCGTTGCTTGTGTCGGTGGTGGTTCAAATGCCATCGGCATGTTCCACCCGCTGCTCGGTGATGAAAGTATTGAACTGCTCGGTATTGAAGCCGGCGGCCGTGGCCCGGGTCTGGGTGACAACTCGGCTACGCTGGCAACCGGTAAGCCGGGTGTGTTGCACGGCACATATTCAATGCTTCTTTACGATAAGGACGGTCAGATTCAGGAAACGCATTCTGTTTCCGCCGGTCTCGACTATCCGGGCGTGGGTCCAGAGCACTCGCTGCTGAAAGCCATTGGCCGTGTCAGCTACAAATCCATTACCGATGATGTCGCGCTAGATGCACTGCGTGAATGTTGTGCTGCTGAAGGCATACTGCCGGCGCTGGAGTCATCGCATGCACTGGCCGGCGCCCGTGAGTGGGCCAAAGAAAACCCGGGTAAACGGATTCTGATCGGTCTTTCAGGGCGCGGCGACAAAGACATGCCGACGTTGAGTAAATACATCTCCTTCAAGGCGGAGCAGGACTAGAACATGCGGCCTAAAGAAAAAATTTCTGCTGCGATTACTGCAGCCTGTGAAGCCGGACGCGTTGGTCTGGTGCCATTCATCACTGCGGGTTACCCGAAGAAAGATGAGTTCATTCCTACGCTTCGCGAGATCTGCAAAGACGGCGATGTGGTTGAAGTGGGTGTGCCGTTCTCCGATCCGATGGCGGATGGTGTCACCATTCAGCGTTCCAGCCATTCTGCTATTGAGCAGGGCGTTACACTCCATTGGATCATTGATGAGCTGAAGAACAGCGACATCGATACGCCGGTAGTGTTGATGAGCTATCTCAATCCGCTGCTGGCTTACGGTTATGAGGAACTGGCGAAGGACGCTGCTGCTGCCGGTGTTTGCGGTTTTATCGTGCCGGACCTGCCGTGGGAAGAGAGTGAAGAGTTCCGTACTGCCATTGATGCCGAAGGTTTGGCGTTGGTGCAGTTGGTTACGCCGGCGACGCCGGAAGACCGTCTTGAGATGTTGTGCAAAGCCAGTCAGGGTTTTGTGTATGCCGTTACTGTTACCGGTGTGACCGGTGGCGCTACTGCTATTCCGCCTGAAGTGGTCGACTATCTGGACGTTGTGAAGTCACACACCGACATTCCGGTTTGTGCCGGCTTCGGTATTCGTGAGGCGGCCCAGGTTAGCCTGATGGGCAAGCATGCTGATGGTGTGATCGTTGGTTCTGCGTTGCTTGAGCGGCTTGAAGGTGGTGATGATCCTGCAGCGTTTTTGCATGGTTTGCAGGGATAGCCGACTGGGTTAATGGGTTTCTTCGGCCGCGCCGCAGTTTGATACCTTCTGACGCTTAATGATTTCGTGCGTCCATGCACGAAATCAATCGCCATCCGCGCCTCCCGGCATCCTGCCTTTCGGCGCTTCTGATGACGCTTACAGAAGGCATCTTCACTCCTGCGCTGTTAGTGATGGCGTCCAGGAAGTGGCCTTCGCTGCCGCGCTTCTGACGACACTTGCAGAAGCCATCTCCGCTCCTGCAACCTGATTGGCGTCTACAAAATATAAAAAGAGAAAAACCCCGTTGTACCTGCGTATAACGGGGTTTTTGCTTGTTTTCAGAGTAGAACTAAAGGGTTGTGGAGCGGTCTACATACGTAGATTACGTCACATAATTGCTGCGATGTGACTGATAGACTGGTTCCATAAGCCCGCTATTTTGTTGGTTTTTTTACTGGTTCGGTAGAGAGAGGGATACGTTATGAAACAACTCTTTATAGCTATTCTCATTGGTTCGCTGAGCATCATCGGTGTCAGCGGTTGTGCATCAACGCAGGCGACTGACGGAGCAACCGTCGCGCAGACCGAGAAAAAGGTTTTCTGCCCACCCGGTCAGACCGGCAAGGGTCGCTGCGGGACCAGCCGGTAATCGTGAACTAAGAATGGTTAACTCATAATAGTTAACCAAAAAATGAAAGCCCCGTTATACGCATGTACAACGGGGCTTTTTATTTAATTTTTTACAGTTCTGATGCCTTACGTATAAAAAGGCAGTAGCAAAGATGTCTTCTGTAAGCGTCGTCAGAAGCGCCGGAAGGCATGATGCCTGAAGGCGCGGATGCCGATTGATTTCGTGCATGGATGCACGACCGAGTTAAGCAAGACAAGGTGTCGAAGCGCCAAGGCAGTCAAGTAGCCGCGCCTGTCGACCATTCTTCAACAATGCTTTATCGCTATTCGTCGTGACTCTTCACTTTCAGCGTCAGCGAGAACAGCGACAGCAAGATCAGAATCGCCAGCGCCACCATCACCGGCATCGTCGGCGAGAAAGTGTCGAACAGAAACGGCCCGAGCAGCGGACCGGCCACCATGCCAAAGATCGGCATTGCCGACAGGAAGCCACCGACACTGCCCTGTTCCTCGGGGCCCACACTGATACTGGCCGCACCTGAACAGCCGGCGTTACACAGTGCCATCGCTACACCGAAGCAACCAAAGCCCAGCCACATCATTGGCAGGCTGTTGGCGATCAGCAGGACCAGCATACCCAGAGCAAACACCGGGAAACCGATCCGCATCATCTGTATCGGGCCCAGGTTGAATTTGCCGATCAGGCCGATCTGCGTGATGGTCGCCGTAATCGCCATGGAGAAAAGCACTGTCGCGGTGGCCTGAGCCACCTTGGCGCTGCCTTCAATACCGATTTCCTGTTCCAGATAGAACGACGCCAGTATCTGGTTCATCGAGAAGACCATCCAGAAGGTCACCAGACACAACAGGTACGGAAACACTCGAGGGTCGAAAGCCGAAAGTTTGCCTTTGGGCTTTTCTTCCTGATTAACGTGACGCGACGGCTCTTTGATCTTGACGGCGATCAGCGTCATCGATGCGAGTGCCAAAGCGATAGCGATGTACATCGGAAAGACAGGGCCGACGAAAGCGAAAGAACCGCCAATTACCGGGCCGAGCATCGTGCCGATGCCGGCAGACATGCCCAGCAGAGCCATGCCTTTTGCACGGTTGGTTTTGCTGGTGGTGTCAGCCAGATAGGCGGTGGCTCCGGGGTTAATTGCCGAAGCGATCGAGGCGTAGGTTAAGCGAGCTGCCATGATAATGCCCAGTAGCAGCAGCGGAGCACGGGCCGCTTCCAGACCCCATTCCAGCGTTGATGCCAACAGGAAAGTGCCCAGTGCGTAGCCGAACAGACCGACCACCATGGTGCGTTTGCGCCCGAAGGTGTCGCTCTTGCGACCCCAGAACATGGCACCGAAAGCCAGTGCTACGTTGGAGATGGCGATAACCAGACCGAACTGGGTTTTTGTCAGACCGATGTCTTCAACAATCGGCGGGAATACCACGTACAGAATCGACTGACCGATACCGTAGGTAATCAGCGCGACCAGCAGAATGATCTTGTCCGGGGTGAAAAACTTTTCTTCAGTTGCGGCAGCGTTTTGCTGACCGGATTCGTTAGTAACTTCTGAACCGGTGTTTTCGGTGTTGCTCATGGGTGTTTCCTGGTTAGCGGGGGCGGCCTGACCACATCAGGCCAAGTCCTGCGACGGCACCAATGCCGCCAAGCACCGGCACGGTGCTGAGTCCGATCAACAGACTTGAAGCAATCAGTACAGCGGAGCCTGTGAATACCAGATAGCGTTGCTGTGACTGTTTGCGGGCGTGTTCTTCGGCTTTCTTAATAACACTCTGGTCTTCGTCGATTACCGAGTCGACCAGTTTGTGCATGACCAGCGGGAGTTTCTGCAGTACATAGCGGATCTCCGGCAGGTCACGCCGTAATTGTTTCGCAAAGGCTTTCGGGCCTTCCTGCTCGTTCATCCATTCGCGCAGTACCGGCTGGCCTGTTTCCCAAAGGTCCAGCTCCGGATACAGCTGCCGGCCCAGACCCTCGATGTTCAGCAGGGTCTTCTGCAACAGCACCAGCTGCGGCTGAATCACCATGTCGAACTGGCGCGCCACCTGGAACAGGCGCAGCAGCACCTGTGCGAATGAAATCTCTTTCAGCGGCTTGTTAAAGATAGGTTCGCAGACAGAGCGGATAGCGGATTCAAGTTCGTCAACACGCGTGTCGGCCGGGACCCAGCCGGAATCAACGTGCAGGCGGGCTACGCGGTAGTAATCGCGGTCAAAGAAGGCCATGAAGTTGCCTGCCAGATAGCGGCGGTCGCGTTCGTCCAGCGTGCCCATGATGCCGAAGTCGACGGCACAGTAGAGCGGCTTCTCGGGGTTGGTGATATCGACGAAGATGTTGCCCGGATGCATGTCCGCGTGGAAGAAATTGTGGCGGAACACCTGCGTGAAGAAGATGGCCACACCATTGGCTGCCAGCAGCGGGATGTTGGCGCCGGCCGCGCGCAGCGTTTCCATGTCGTTGATGGGAACACCGTAAATGCGCTCCATCACCAGCACGTCTTCGCGGCAGTAGTCGAAATAGACATCCGGTACGTACAGCTTGTCGTCGCCCAGGAAATTGCGGCGCAGCTGTGCGGCATTGGAGGCCTCACGCATCAGATCAAGCTCGTTGAGAATGGTCTTCTCGTACTCGGCGACCACTTCCACCGGACGCAGGCGACGCGCTTCTTTCCAGTAACGTTGTGCGAGACGGGCAAGCGCATACATGACTTCTACATCGCGCTCGATCAGATCGCGTACGTTCGGCCGCAGAAGCTTAACGACCACGTCTTCACCGGATTTCAGTGTGGCGGCATGCACCTGTGCGATAGAGGCAGCGGCCAGTGCTTCTTCTTCAAAAGTGGCGAATACTTCCGAAGCCGGCTTGCCGTAGCTGTCTTCAATGTTCTTCAGCGCCAGTTCGGATGAGAACGGCGGCACCTGATCCTGCAGCTTAGCCAGTTCCAGACCGACGTCTTCGGGCAGTAGATCCTGTCGGGTGGACAGCGACTGGCCGAACTTCACATAGATGGGGCCGAGCTCCTGCAGTGCTTCTCGGATGCGTACGCCGCGCGGCACATTCTTGTCGGCCCGGCGGGCTGTCCAGGTAAACGGCGACAGCAGAAACAGATAACGCAGCGGCCGCAGCAGATGTGCGTCGGCAATCAGATCATCCAGATTGTGGCGTACCAGTACGCGCTGGATGCGGATCAGTTGTATCAGTACCCGGAGATTCATG